>Ga0105244_10001556_pt1 | contig 18234 bp, 14 predicted proteins | sample KBSM44metaG_FD_80423 | JGI IMG/M metagenome (GOLD analysis project Ga0105244, IMG submission 80423) | Miscanthus rhizosphere microbial communities from Kellogg Biological Station, Michigan, USA - KBS M4-4 metaG | ecosystem: Host-associated > Plants > Roots > Rhizosphere > Soil | place... | reverse complement strand
GCCTACAAGCTGCGCAGCGAGATGGAGGCGATGTTCGCGCCTTCGGGGCGGGCATTGCACCCGACGGCAATCGCGTAAAAAATCTTCTGCTCGGCACGCCCCACGTGTCGAAATGACCGCCGGCGGGCCGTCATTGTGGTGAGCGATCCTGCTCGACAGCCTTTTCCATGACGGAGAGACACCATGCAGTACATGTTGATGTTCTATCAGCCCGCGGCCGAATTCGAACAACGCGAAGATGCGTCCTCGCAGGCCTACCGGGCCAGCTGGGTCGCGTACGCCGACGCCGTGCGCCAGGCCGGCATTTCGCTCGGCGGCCACGGCCTTTTCCCGCCCATGACCGGCACCACGCTGCGCGTGCGCGGCGACAAGCGCCAGGTGCAGGACGGCCCCTTCGCCGACACCAAGGAGCAGCTCGGCGGCTACTTCGTGGTCGACGTGCCCAACCTCGACGTGGCACTCGAGTGGGCGGCGCGTGCCCCCTGCGCCACCAGCGGTGGAGTGGAGGTCCGGCCCGTCTTCACGGCCACGGCTGTAGCAACGGCATGAGCCGCCGGGCCGCTCCCAAGGCGAATACCGCAGCGCGGAGCGCGGAGGTTCTCGGGTGAGCAATCCGGCAGCTCGCCAGGCCGCCGAGCGTGCGGCGCGCGATTCGTATGGCCGGCTGCTGGCCATCCTGTCGGCGCGCACGCACGACATCGCCGCATCCGAAGACGCATTGGCCGACGCCTTCGCGCGAGCACTCGAGCGCTGGCCGGCCGATGGCATTCCCGCACAGCCCGACGCATGGCTGCTGAGCGTGGCGCGGCACCGCAAGCTCGACGCCTGGCGCCACACTCGCGTACAGGACGCGGCCACGCAAAGCCTGATGTTGCTGGCCGGCGAGGTCGACGAAGGCACCACCGACGGCGCGGCCGTGCCCGACGAGCGGCTGCGCCTGCTTTTCGTGTGTGCGCATCCAGCCATCGACGCGGCCGCGCGCGCACCGCTCATGCTGCAGACCGTGCTCGGGCTCGACGCCGCGCGCATGGCCGGCGCCTTCCTCACCGCGCCGGCCACGCTGGGCCAGCGGCTGGTGCGCGCCAAGGCCCGCATCCGCGCGGCCGGCATTCCCTTCGAATATCCGCGAGCGCGCGACCTGCCGCAGCGGCTGCAGGACGTGCTCGACGGCATCTACGCCGCCTACGGCACCGGCTGGGACGACGTGGACGGCGCCGACGCCCTGCCCCGCGGCCTCACGGCCGAGGCCATCGACCTCTGCCGCATCCTCTGTGGCCTGATGCCGAACGAACCCGAGCCGCTCGGCCTGCTCGCGCTGATGCTGTTCTGCGAGGCCCGCACGGCCGCGCGCCGCAGCGATACCGGCGCTTATGTGCCGCTCGATCAGCAGGACATCACGCGCTGGGACCATGAACTGCTCGCGCAAGCTGAACACCATCTGCGGCGGGCCTGCGCCATGCAGTCGCTCGGCGCCTACCAGCTGGAGGCGGCGATCCAGTCGGCACACTGCGAGCGCCGCGCCGGCGCACCGGTGCCGCCCGAAACACTGGTGGCCCTGTACGAGGGCTTGCTGGCGCTGCGGCCGAGCGTCGGAGCACAGGTCAGCCGCGCCTGCGCGCTCGCCAATGCGCGCGGACCTGAAACCGGCCTGCGGGCGCTCGATGCCATTGCGGCCAATGAGGTGACGAACTACCAGCCCTTCTGGGCGGCGCGCGCCCATCTGCTCGCGGCCGGCGGTGCACGGGCGGCGGCGCGGCAGGCCTACGACCGGGCCATCGGGCTCAGCGCCAGCGCGGTGGTGCGTGCGTATCTGCATGCGATGTCGGACCGGCTCTGAGCGGCCGACTCTTCATCAACGCCGCCGTCACTCCCGCGGCGCGGCCACCGGCTCAGTCTCGCGCACCAGCAGCTTCGATCCGTGCACATCGCGACAATCGGCCCATGCGCGCATTGCTCACCACCTTCTCCTGGCAGGAACTCCGCCATCACCCCTGGCGCAATGCGGCGGCCGTGCTGGCGGTGATGCTGGGTGTGGCGCTGGCCTTCTCGGTGCAGCTGATCAATGCGTCGGCGCTCGACGAGTTCGCGAGCGCGGTGCGCTCGGTCAACGGCCAGCCCGACCTGGAAGTGCGCGCCGTGCAGGGCGGCTTCGACGAGGCCGTGTTCGCGCGGCTGGCCCGTCATCCGCAGGTGACGCTGGCGAGCCCCGTGGTCGAGTTCCAGGGCCTGGCGCTGGCGGGCGAACGCCAGGTGCCGATGCGCGTGATCGGCGTCGATGCGCTGGTGCTGCCTGCCATCGCTCCGGCGCTGATGCCACAGGCCGCAGCCGGTGCCGATCGCTTGGCGCTGTTCGCACCGGGCCATGCGTTTCTCAACACCGCGGCGCGCACTGCGCTGGGCCTGCCCGCGCAAGCCCCCGGCGGCGGCGTCGTGGAGACGATGCAGCTGCGCAGCGGCGATGCCTGGCAGCGACTCGACGTGTCTGGCCACGTCGCCGCGAGCGGCTCGGCGCTCGCGGTGATGGACATCGCGGCCGCGCAGGAGCTGTTCGGCCAGGTCGGCCGGCTCAGCCGCATCGACCTTCGGCTGGCACCCGGTACCGACAGGGCCGCCTTCATGGCCTCGCTGCAGCAGTCGCCGGGCTGGCCCGCAGGCGTGCAGTTCGCCGAGCCCGGCGATGCGGCCGAGCGCGTGAGCAACCTGTCGCGCGCCTACCGCGTCAACCTGACGGTACTGGCGCTGGTGGCGCTCTTCACGGGCGCGTTCCTGGTGTTCTCGGTGCTGGCGCTCAGCGTGGCCAAGCGCGCGCAGCAGTTCGCGCTGCTCGGCGTGCTGGGCCTGACGCCGCGCGAACGGCTGCGGCTGGTGCTGACCGAATCGCTGGTGCTGGGTCTGATCGGCAGCACGGCCGGGCTCGTGCTCGGCACCGCGCTCGCGGCCTTTGCGCTGCGGGTGCTCGGCGGCGACCTGGGCGGCGGGTATTTCGAAGGCGTCGCGCCCAAGCTGCATTGGAGCAGCGGCGCGGCAGCGCTCTACGGCGGGCTCGGCGTGGTGGCCGCATTGGTGGGCGGCTGGTGGCCCGCGCGCGCGGCGCAGGCGCTGCCCGAAGCGCAAACACTCAAGGGGCTGGGCGCGGCGCCTACCCAGGGCAACAGCCACTGGCTGGCGCTGGGGCTGATCGCGCTCGGCGCGGTGCTGGCCAACGTGCCGGCCATCGGCGGCATTCCGGTGGCCGCGTATTTGTCGGTGGCCTGCCTGCTGGTGGGCGGCATCACCGCCCTGCCCTGGCTCATCGCGCTGCTGTACGACCGCATCGCGCCCGCGTTCGCGCAACGCGTGCTGCCGATGCTGGCCATCGAGCGCGCGCGCCGCATGCGGGGCACGGCGGCCGTGGCAGTGAGCGGCGTGGTCGCGAGCCTGAGCCTCGCGGTCGCGCTCACGGTGATGGTCGCCAGCTTTCGCGATTCGGTCACGCACTGGCTCGACGTGGTCCTGCCGGCCGACCTGTACCTGCGCGCCACTGCGGGTGGGCGCGGCAGCAACGCCGGCAACAGCAGCAGCACCGACACCGCGACCTTCCCGCCCGCCTTCGTGCAGGCGCTGGCGCAGTTGCCCGGCGTGGCGCGCACGGGCACGCTGCGCACGAAGACACTGCAGCTCGACGCGACCCGGCCCGCGGTCACGCTGATCGCGCGCAGCCTCGAAGGCGGCGCCACGCAGTCGCTGCCGCTGGTGGGCGCCGCGCTGCCGGTGCCCGAGGGGCAGGTCGGCATCTACGTGAGCGAGCCGATGGTCGAGCTGTACGGCGCGAAGCCGGGCACCGCGTTCGCGCCGCTGTCGGCCGCAATGGGCGTGGCAGCCGGCACGAAGAAGCCGCAGGTGTTCTTCGTGGCGGGCGTGTGGCGCGACTATGCGCGGCAGTTCGGCACGGTCACGATGGACGCGCGCGATTTCGAACGCATCACCGGCGAACGCAACGTGAGCGACGTGGCGCTGTGGCTCGCGCCCGGTGCGTCGGAAGGCGCGGTGCAGGCACAGGTACGCGCACTGGCGGCGCGCCAGGAAGGCGGCTCCGCGGAGTCCGTCGAGATCGCCTCGGTCGGCCAGATCCGCACGACCTCGCTGCGCATCTTCGACCGCAGCTTTGCCGTGACCTACTGGCTGCAGGCGGTGGCCATCGCCATCGGCCTGTTCGGCATTGCCGCGAGCTTCAGCGCGCAGGTGCTGGCACGGCGCAAGGAGTTCGGCCTGCTCGCGCACCTGGGCTTCACACGGCGGCAGGTGCTGGCGGTAGTGGCCGGCGAAGGCGCCGCGTGGACGGCCATCGGCGCGGTCGCGGGGCTGCTGCTCGGGCTGGCCGTGTCGGTGGTGCTGGTGAAGGTGGTGAACCCGCAGAGCTTCCACTGGAGCATGGACCTGCTGGTGCCGTGGCTGCGGCTGCTGGCGCTGTGCGGCGCGGTGGTGGTGGCGGGCACCGTCACCGCCTGGCTGGCAGGGCGGGCGGCGGCCGGCAGGGATGTGGTGTTGGCGGTGAAGGAAGACTGGTAGGCAGGTGCTTCGCCTGCCGTCCCGGCCTCAGCGGTCTGGCGTCAGCTGGATGCGCTCCACGGTTTCCTTCTCGACCGCGGCGCGTGTATAGACCAGCGGCACGTACTTGCCCTCCAACCACAGTGGCGCCAGGTCGCGGTAGTTGGGGCTGTCGGGGTTGCCCGACTGGCCCGGCGTGTTGATGACACGCGACGCGTCCCAGTTGCCCACGTCGAGCACCATGCGGAACGAGGCGCCCGCAGTCAACTTGTAGTCGCTTGGCCGATAGGTGGCGGCCATCGGCGTGAAGGCCGAGCCGGACATGGGCCAGTCACCCACGTCGAGCTTCTTGCGCGTGGCCGCATCGACCACGCCACCCAGCGGATGGCGGAACTCGGCGCGATGCAGCGTGCCCCACTTCCATGCAGCGGCATCGGGGCCGAGCCTGGCGCTGAGTTCCTGCATGGCGAGCGGCAGGGTCTCGAGCAACAGCGCGTCGCGTTGCTCGTTCGTGACCCAGCCGGACGGGTTCTCGAGCAGCAGCACCATGCGCGTGTTGTCGCCGGGCCCGGCCAGCGCGGCGCCCGCATCGCCCGCGCCGGCTTTGAGCACGGCCGCGCGCAAGGGCTTGCTGCTCCAGACTTCGTACAGCGCGGCGGCGGCGCTGTCGCGGTCCATGGCGCCGTCCCAGCCCTGGAGCATGCGCAGCGCCGAAGCGGTCTGCGGATCGTCGCTGCGCAAGCCGGCCAGCAGCTTGAGCAGCCGCTGCGCGGGCGTGGCGACGATGTCGTTCTGCATGCGCTGCGAGTCCTCGACGGTAAAGCGCGAGCCCGCCGCCACCCTGGCCGCGAACAGCGCCTCGAGGCGGCGTGCGCGGGCCGCGTCGCTCCACTCGTAGCCGACGCCCTTCTTCGCGGCGGGGTGGTCGGGCGGAATGTTGTTCTCGTTGGCCGTCACGACATAGCCGCGCGCGGGGTTGAACTCCGAAGGCAACTCGTCGCCGTTGCGAAAGCCCGACCACTCGTAGCGCCCGTCGCCGGGCACCGGCATCAGGCCGTCCCAGTTGGGCCGGATGGGCGTGAGGCCGCCGGGAATCCAGCCGACGTTGCCGCTGGTGTCGGCGTAGACCTGGTTTTCGCCTGGCGCGCCCCAGCGGTTCATGGCCGCGCGAAACTGGTCCCAGTTGCGCGCGCGCATGTAGTCCATCGAACCGAAATACGGCGCCATGCCAGGCTCCAGCCACGCGGCGCGCAACGCATACGCGCGCTGCTTGCCGGGCTCGGCCAGCAGCACGGGGCCGTGGCGGGTGAAGGTGTTGACCACCTCGCGCGGCGCGCTCTCGCCCTTCACCTCGATGCGCTCCGTGACGCGCGTCATTGGCTCCCAGCGGCCCTGGTAGCGGTACTCGCCGGGGTCGCTCGGGTTGAGCTGGTACACGTACAGGTCTTCCTGGTCCATGTAGAAGCGCGTGAGGCCGAAGGCGATGGTGCCGTTGTGGCCGATCGACAGGCCCGGCAGGAAAGGCTCGCCTGCGCCGATGGCGTCCATGCCAGGCGCGCTCAGGTGCGTCATGTAGCGCAGGCTCGGCGCGCCGTGCGAGCGGTGCGGGTCGTTGGCCAGGATGGGCCGGCCGGTGGCGGTGAGCTTCGGCGAGATCACCCAGTTGTTGCTGCCGTAGGCGCCAGTCGGGTCGCCCTGCGACGCTTGCTGCTGCTCTTCTCCCAGCTGCGCCGTGGCTTCCGCGCTGCCGGGCAGCAGGGACACGGGCACGACAGTCGCGCCCGCGTTCACGCCCAACCGCGTATTGGCCTTGGTGAACTGCGGCGGCTCGGTGGCGCGCAGGTAGGCCGCGCGCAATTCGGTGGCCGGAATGCCGCACGGGTCGAGCCCCGGCGGCACGCGCGGCGTGACGGGCGGATCGAGCTCGCGGCGCAGCCAGTCGGCCTTGACGCCGGCAGCGCCCCCGCAGAACGCGCGGGCGCGTTCGATCTCGGAAGTGAAGTTGAGCGTGAGACCGTGGTGGCGGATGCGCACCACGTCCTCGGGCGACCATGTCGCGGGCTGGTAGCCGAGCAGCGCGAATTCTGCGGGCAGCAGTGCGGGCTGTGCGCGCACCTGTGCCACGTAGGCGTTGACACCCGCGGTGAAGGCTTCAGCCACGCGCTTGGCGTCGGAGCCGTAGGCGAGCCATTCGCGGTACATGTCGCCGCGGTAGAGCACGGCGCGCGCGGCGCGATCGCTCTCGACCCAGGCCGGGCCGAAGTCCCTGGCCATTTCGCCGAGGCCGCGTTTGCGCCACAGGTCCATCTGCCAGAGCCTGTCGCGCGCGGCGATGTAGCCCTGCGCCACGAAGGCGTCGTAGAGCGTGCCCGCATAGAGATGCGGCACGCCCCAGCGGTCGATCAGCACCTCGGCGGGCTTCTCGAGCCCCGGCACTGCGAACGACGAGGAGGGCCGCGTCGGCATGCCGTTGCCGGAGGGGCTGCTGGCGCAGCCGGACAATGCGAGGGCCGCGAGCGCAACGGCGCCCAGGTTCGTTTTTTTCATGTGTCTCCATCTCCTCTGCCTTGTGAGCGGCAGCGCACAGTATCCCGATTTACGGCCGCGCCGGGTTACAAACCATGACTTGTAGACTGAGGCCGATATGCAGCAAATACTTTCTTCTTCGTCCTGCAACGCCTGGCTCGACAGCGCCATCCGCCGCATCGAGGCCGACTACCAGCGCAGCGCCGACACGCACCTGATCCCGCTGCCCCTGCCCTCGCTCGCGGCGCACGGCATCGACCTCTACCTGAAGGACGAATCGACGCACCCGACCGGCAGCCTCAAGCACCGGCTCGCGCGTTCGCTCTTTCTCTACGCGCTGTGCAACGGCTGGGTGCGCGAGGGCACCACCATCGTCGAGGCCTCGAGTGGCTCCACGGCCGTGAGCGAGGCCTACTTCGCGCGGCTGCTGGGCCTGCCCTTCATCGCCGTGATGCCGCGTACCACCTCGCCCGAGAAGGTCGCGCAGATCGCCTTCTACGGCGCGAGCTGCCACTTCGTGGACCATGCCGCCCAGGTGTACGAAGAGGCGCGCGCGCTGGCCGAGCGCAGCGGCGGCCACTACATGGACCAGTTCACGTATGCCGAGCGCGCGACCGACTGGCGCGGCAACAACAACATCGCAGAGAGCATGTTCCAGCAGATGGCGCGCGAGCGGCATCCGGTGCCGAAGTGGATCGTGGTGGGCGCGGGTACTGGCGGCACCAGCGCGACCATCGGGCGCTACCTGCGCTATCGCTGCCACGACACGCAGGTGTGCGTGCCCGACCCCGAGGGCTCCGTGTTCTCGGCCTACCACCGCACGGGCGATGCCTCGCTGACGGACGCGGGCTCACGCATCGAAGGCATCGGCCGGCCGCGCGTGGAGCCCAGCTTCATCCGCACGCTGGTCGACCGGATGATCGAAGTGCCGAACCTCGACTCGGTGGCGGCGATGCATGCACTGTCGGCACTGCTGGGCCGCAAGGTCGGGCCGTCGACGGGCACCAACTTCATCGGCATGCTGGCCGTGGCGCACGAAATGCGCGCGGCGGGACAGCAGGGCTCCATTCTTTCGCTGCTGTGCGATGCGGGCGAGCGCTATCTGCCGAGCTACCACGATGCGGCCTGGGTGCGGAATGCCTTCGGCGACATCGCGCCGGCGCAGCGGCGCATCGATGCGCTGGTGGCGGCATGAGGCCTCCTCCTTCGCCGCTGTTCGGCCTCTCGCGGCGCGGCCTGCTGCTGGCGGCGCTCGCGGCCGGGCCGCTGACGGCGTGGGCACTGCCCGAGCGCCGGATGGAGTTCCCGCGCGACTTCGGCAGCCACCCCGACCTGCACACCGAATGGTGGTACGTCACCGGTCACGCGAAGACTCCGGGCGGACGAGAGTTCGGCTTCCAGGTGACCTTCTTCCGCTCGCGCGTCGACGCCACGCAGGGCATGCGCTCGGCCTTCGCCGCGAAGCATCTCGTGTTCGCGCACGCGGCCGTCACCGACCTCGAAGGCCGCGTGCTGCTGCACGACCAGCGCATCGCACGCGCGGGCTTTGGCGTGGCCGAAGCCGGCACCAACGACACCGACGTGCGCATCCGCGACTGGTCGCTGGTGCGGGAGAACGGGCTCTACGTTGCGCGCATTCCGGCCGGCGAATTCACGCTCGAGCTGCGCTTCACGCCGACGCAGCCGGTGCTTCTGCAAGGCAACGCCGGCCTCTCGCGCAAGGGCCCCGAGGAATCGCAGGCGAGCTACTACTACAGCGAGCCGCAACTCAAGGCCCAGGGCAGGCTCACGCTCAAGGGACAAGCCTTCGATGTCGCCGGCGCCGCGTGGCTCGACCACGAATGGAGCGAAGCGCTGATGCACCCCGAGGCCGTGGGCTGGGACTGGATCGGCATGAACCTCGACGACGGCAGCGCCCTCACCGCCTTCCGCCTGCGGCGCAGCGACGGCAGCGCGCTGTGGACCGGCGGCTCGTTCCGCCAGCGCGATGGCGCGGCACGAGCCTTCAGGAACGACGAAGTGCGCTTCGAAGCCCTCAAGACCTGGGACAGTCCGCGCACGCAGGCGAAGTACCCGACGCAATGGCGCGTGCAAACGCCCGCCGGCAACTTCGAAGTGCGCGCCTTGCTCGACGACCAGGAACTCGACAGCCGCGGTTCGACCGGCGGCGTGTACTGGGAAGGCGTGAGCGAATTGCTCGATGTCCAAGGCCACCGCGTGGGCCGCGGCTATCTGGAAATGACCGGCTACGCCGCACCGCTGAAGCTGTAACTGTTGTAGCCGCGCACAAGGCCTGACAACCGATTCCTTGCCGCCTGCGTTGGGAATCGTGCCCCACTCATTTAAAACGGAGGATCATCCATGAAGATTCGAATCGCAGTGCTGGCCGCGGCCGGCGCCCTTTCCATCCTTGCAAGCCCCATTGCCGCCAACGCGCAAGTCTCGGTCAACATCAATGTGCCCGGACTGGTGATGACGGCACCGCCGCCGCCGCGCTACGAGCCTCTGCCCCCGCCACGCGGCGGCTTCGTCTGGGTACCGGGCCGCTGGGCCTGGGACGGCCGCGCCTACGGATGGCGCCCGGGCGGCTGGCAGCCCGAGCGCGCGGGATACGCCTATGCCCCGGGCCGCTGGGTCGAAGACCGCGGCGGCTGGCGCTGGACCGAAGGCGACTGGCGCCGGCAAGAAGCCCGCCGTGAAGCACGCCGCGAGCGCGAATGGGAAGACGACCACCGCCACCACGACGGCGGCCATCGGCACGGCCATGACCGCGATCGCGATTTCTGCCCGCCCGGCCAGGCGAAAAAAGGCAACTGCTGATTACCGATTGCTGATCCGCAAACACAAAGGGAGCCCAGGCTCCCTTTTTTGTTGGCCGCGCATTACTTCGCCCGCCGCCTGTCGATGAACGCGATGATCTCGCCCATGATCCCCTTGCGGAAGGCCAGCACGCAGATCACGAAGATCAGGCCCGTGACCATGGTCACCGACTCGCCCAGCGTGTTGAACCAGTCCACCGTCGTGATGCGCGCAAGCAGGTTGCCGAGTTCGCCGATCTTGTTCTCGAGCAGCACCACCACGGCCGAGCCCACCAGCGGACCCGAGAGCGTGCCCAGGCCGCCCACCAGCGTCATCAGGATGACCTGGCCCGAAGCGGTCCAGTGCACGTCCGACAGCGTGGCGAAGCCCAGCACCAGCGTCTTGAGCGAACCGGCCAGTCCCGACAGCGCCGCCGAGATCACGAAAGCCAGCAGCTTGAAGCGGCTCACGTCGTAGCCCAGCGACAGCGCGCGCGGCTCGTTCTCCTTGATGCCCTTGAGCACCTGCCCGAAGGGCGAGTGGATGGTGCGCACGATCAGCAGGAAGGCCGCGACCACGATGACCAGTGCCACGTAGTACATCGTGAGGTCGTTGGACAGGTCGACCAGGCCGAACAGCTTGCCGCGCGGCACGCCCTGCAGGCCGTCTTCGCCGCCGGTGAACTTGGCCTGCAGCGCGACGAAGAACATCATCTGCGCGAGCGCCAGCGTGATCATCGCGAAGTAGATGCCCTGGCGGCGAATGGCCAGCACGCCGAAGATCCAGCCGAGGAAAGCGCCGCTGAGCGTGCCCGCGATCAGGCCCAGTTCAGGCGTGAGCCCCCAGACCTTGATGGCATGGCCCGCCACGTACGCGGAGCCGCCGAGGAAGGCCGCGTGGCCGAACGACAGCAGGCCCGTGAAGCCCAGCAGCAGGTTGAAGGCCGCGGCGAACAGTGCGAAGCACATGAGCTTCATCACGAACACCGGGTAGGCGCCGAAGAACGGCGCCGCGACGAGCGCGACCAGCAGAAGTGCGTAGACGATGAGGGAGATTTTTTTCGTGTTCATGCCACTCGCCTTATTTTTCTTTGCCGAACAGGCCGGCGGGGCGAATCAACAGCACGATGACCATGATCACGAACACAACCGTAGACGATGCCTCGGGATAGAAAACCTTGGTGAACCCTTCGATCACGCCGAGCCCGAGACCCGTGAGGATGGCGCCCATGATCGAACCCATGCCGCCGATCACGACCACCGCGAACACCACGATGATGAGGTTCTGCCCCATCAGCGGCGACACCTGCATCACCGGTGCAGCGAGCACGCCGGCGAAGGCCGCGAGCGCGCAGCCGAAGGCATAGGTCAGCGTGATCATCAGCGGCACGTTGACGCCGAAGGCCTCCACCAGCCGCGGGTTCTCGGTGCCGGCGCGCAGGTAGGCGCCCAGGCGGGTCTTCTCGATCACGAACCAGGTCGCAAAGCAGATCACCAGCGATGCAACGACCACCCAGGCGCGATAGTTCGGCAGCACCATGAAGCCCAGGTCGGTGGAACTCGACAGCGCATCGGGCGCGTCGTAGGGCAGCCCCGACACGCCGTAGACCGAGCGGAACACGCCCTCGATCAGCAGCGTGAGGCCCAGCGTGAGCAAGAGGCCGTAGAGGTGGTCGAGCTTGTAGATCCAGCGCAGCAGCAGGCGCTCGATGAGCACGCCAAAGATGCCGATGACGATGGGCGCCGCGATCAGCATCACCCAGTAGTTGACGCCGAGATACTCCATCGCCATCCATGTCAGGACGGCGCCCAGCATGAACAGCGCGCCATGCGCGAAGTTGATGACGTTGAGCAGGCCGAAGATCACCGCCAGCCCGAGGCTCAGGATGGCGTAGAACGAGCCGTTGACCAGCCCCAGGAGGAGCTGGCTCAACAACGCAGGAAGGGAAATGGTCATAAGTGTTTCAACGAACCCGGGCGGCTGCGCGCCCGCGGGAGATCACTTCCAGAGGGCGCACTTGCTCTCGGCCTTCGTCGTGAAGACCTCTTCGCCCTTCAGCTTCTGGACCACCTTGTAGTAGTCCCACGGCTGCTTGGATTCGGCCGGCGACTTGACCTGCACAAGGTACATGTCGTGCACGAAACGGCCGTCGGCGCGGATGCTGCCCTTGGCATAGAAGTCGTCGACGGGGGTCTTCTTGAGCGCCTCCATCACCTTGTCGGCATCGACCGTCTTGGCGGCCTGCACGGCCTTCAGGTAGGTCATGGTGGCCGAATAGTCGGCGGCCTGGATGTCGGTGGGCATGCGCTTGGTCTTCTCGAAGAAGCGCTTGCCAAAGGCGCGCGTCTTGTCGTCGAGGTTCCAGTCCCAGCTGGTGGTGAGCAGCAGGCCTTCGGTGTTCTTCAGGCCCAGGCTGTGCACGTCGGTCACGAACACCAGCAGGCCGACCATCTTCATGGTCTTGGTGATGCCGAATTCCTTGGCGGCCTTGATCGAGTTGATGGTGTCGCCGCCCGCATTGGCCAGCGCCAGCACCTGGGCCTTGGAGTTCTGCGCCTGCAGCAGGAACGAGGAGAAGTCGGAGGTGTTGAGCGGATGCTTCACGCTGCCCACCACGGTGCCGCCCTTCTCCTTCACGACCTTGGACGCGTCGGCTTCCAGTGCCTGGCCAAAGGCATAGTCGGCCGTCAGGAAGTACCAGCTCTTGTCGCCGCGTGCGATCACGGCGCTGCCCGTGCCCTTGGCCAGCGCCACGGTGTCGTAGGCGTAGTGCACGGTGTAGGGGCTGCACTGCTCATTGGTGAGCGCCGAACTGCCGGCACCGTTCACGACGAACACGCGCTTCTTCTCCTGCGCCACCTTGGCCATGGCCAGCGCCGTGCCCGAGCTGGTGCCGCCGAACAGCATCGTCAGGCCCTGCGTGTCGATCCATTCGCGCGCCTTGGAAGCCGCGATGTCGGCCTTGTTCTGGTGGTCGGCCTGCAGCAGCTCGATGGGCATGCCGTTGACCTTGCCGCCGAAGTCGTCGATGGCCATCTGGATCGCGAGGGCGCCGTTCTTGCCCTCCACGTCCGCGTAGAGGCTCGACATGTCGGTGATGAAGCCGATCTTGACCTTGTCCTGGGCCTGGACGGCGCCCGCGGCAAGCGCCATGGCAAGGGACAGGCCGGAAAGCACGAACGTCTTTTTCATGGTCGGGAACTCCTGGAGAAGGAATGGAAAGTCGTGAGGGCGAGCATCACTTCCAGCTGGCGCACTTGGTTTCTGCCTTGGCCGTAAAGACCTGGTCGCCCGGCAGGGTCTTGAGCACCTTCAGGTAGTCCCAAGGCTTCTTCGATTCGGCGGGCGACTTCACTTCGACCAGGTACATGTCGTGGATGAAGCTGCCGTCGGCGCGGATCTGACCCTTGGCGTAGAAGTCGTCAACCTTCATGCTCTTGAGTTGCGCCATCACCTTGTCGGAGTCGGTCGTCTTGGCGGCGGCCACGGCCTTCAGGTAGGTGGTGGTAGCCGAGTAGTCGGCAGCCTGCACGTCGGTGGGCATGCGCTTGGTCTTCTCGAAGAAGCGGTTGGCGAACTTGCGCGTGTCGTCGTTCAGGTCCCAATACCAGCTGGTGGTGTGCAGCAGGCCTTCGGTGTTCCTCAGGCCCAGGCTGTGGATGTCGCTCAGGAAGACCAGCAGGCCGGCGGTCTTCATGGTCTTGTTGATGCCGAATTCCTTGGCGGCCTTGATCGAATTGATGGTGTCGCCGCCGGCGTTGGCCAGGCCGAGGATCTGCGCCTTGGAGTTCTGCGCCTGCAGCAGGAACGACGAGAAGTCGGATGCGTTCAGCGGATGGCGCACCGCGCCCACCACCGTGCCGCCCTTCTCTTTCACCACCTTGGTGGTGTCGGCTTCGAGTGCGTGGCCGAAGGCGTAGTCGGCCGTCAGGAAGAACCAGCTCTTGCCGCCGCGATCGACCACGGCCGCGCCGGTGCCCTTGGCCAGCGCCACGGTGTCGTAGGCATAGTGGACGGTGTAGGGGCTGCACTGCTCGTTGGTGAGCACCGAGCTGCCGGCGCCGTTGTTGAAGTACACGCGCTTTTTCTCTTCCGCCACCTTGGCGGTGGCCAGCGCGGTGCCGGAGTTGGTGCCGCCGAAGACCATGGTCACGCCAGCGGTGTCGATCCATTCGCGCGCCTTGGAAGCGGCGATGTCGGCCTTGTTCTGGTGGTCGGCCGTCAGCAGTTCGATGGGTTGGCCCAGCACCTTGCCGCCGAAGTCGTCGATGGCCATCTGGATGGCGGTGGCGCCGCCCTTGCCTTCCAGGTCGGCGTAGAGACTCGACATATCGGTGACGAAACCGATCTTCACTTTTTCCTGCGCCTGCACAGCGCCTGCGCTCAAGGCGAGGATGGCGACGGCGGTGGCGATGAGTCCGAGTTTCTTGTTCATGGTGTTGGGTCTCCTGAAAAATCTTGTTGGGTGTTCGAGTTCAGACGCCGAGCAGTTCGGTGAGCACCGGCATCTTGGCTTCAAGTTCGGCCGCGCCGAATTTTTCGACGATGCGGCCATGCTCCATCACATAGAAGCGGTCCGCCAACGGCGCCGCGAAGCGGAAGTTCTGCTCCACCATGACGATGGTGTAGCCCTTGGCGCGCAGCATGGTGATCATTCGGGCCAGCGCCTGCACGATGACTGGCGCGAGGCCCTCGGAGATTTCGTCGAGCAGCAGCAGCTTGGCGCCGGTGCGCAGGATGCGCGCCACGGCCAGCATCTGCTGCTCGCCGCCCGACAGGCGCGTGCCCTGGCTGTGGCGGCGCTCGGCGAGGTTGGGGAACATGGCGTAGATCTCTTCGACCGACATGCCCTGCCCCGCGCCTTTCAGCTCGGGCGGCAGCAAGAGGTTTTCTTCACACGAAAGGCTCGCGAAGATGCCGCGCTCCTCCGGGCAATAGCCGATGCCGAGGTGCGCGATGCGGTGCGTCGGCATGCCGATGGTCTCCTTGCCGTTGACCTCGATGCTGCCCTTGCGCGCGCCGGTGAGCCCCATGATGGCGCGCAGCGTGGTGGTGCGGCCCGCGCCGTTGCGGCCCAGCAGCGTGACGACTTCGCCCGGCTGCACGACCATGTCGACGCCATGCAGCACGTGCGATTCGCCGTACCAGGCTTGCAGGCCCTTGATCTGAAGTGCCGCGGTCATCAGTGGGCCCCTTGCAGCTGGCCGTCGGTGGTGCCCATGTAGGCCTCCATGACCTGGGGATTCGCGGAGACTTCGGCGTAAGGTCCTTCGGCCAGCACGGCACCGCGCTGAAGCACGGTGATGGTGTCGGCGATGGTGGAGACCACGCTCATGTTGTGTTCGACCATCAGGATGGTGCGTCCGGCCGACACGCGCTTGATGAGTTCGGCCACGCGGTGCACGTCTTCATGGCCCATGCCCTGCGTGGGCTCGTCGAGCAGCATCAGCTCGGGCTCCATGGCCAGCGTGGTCGCGATCTCGAGCGCGCGCTTGCGGCCGTACGGCAGGTTCACGGTCTGTTCGTCGGCGAGTGCCTCGAGGCCCACTTCGGCGAGCAGTTCGCGGGCGCGCGCGTCGAGCGGCTTGAGCGACTTCTCGCTCTTCCAGAAGTGGTACGAAGTGCCCAGCCGGCGCTGCAGGCCCAGGCGCACGTTCTCGAGCAGCGTGAGGTGCGGGAACACGGCAGAGATCTGGAACGAGCGGATGATGCCGCGCCGCGCGATCTGCGCGGGCCGCTCGCCGGTGATGTCCTGTCCGTTGAAGAGGATCGTGCCGGTGGTCGGCTCGAGGAACTTGGTGAGCAGGTTGAAGCAGGTCGTCTTGCCGGCGCCGTTCGGGCCGATCAGCGCATGGATCGAGCCGCGCACCACCGAGAGATTGACCTTGCTGACGGCAGTGAACCCCTTGAATTCCTTGGTGAGCTCGCGTGTTTCGAGGATGACGTCGCTCATCTCGCGAGGTCGCCCGGATTCGGAAAAAGAAAGTCGGTCATGCGGTCCATCCCAATGCGCCACCATTGAGCGCGGACCGATTGTTCGTGCGTGCCACTCGCTTGGATACTGGGGCAAATGCCTATGCTGCAGTGCAACCTGCACGGACCTGTGCGGCATCCGAATCGGGGACTGTCGTCGCAGCGACAAAGAAAACCCCCAGGCTCCTTGCGGAGGCTGGGGGTCGATGAGGCGATGTGTGCGCGCTCAGTGCGCGCCGGCTGCGGCGTCGCTGCCGGCACCGCCGCGCTGCGGCCGCGCCAACCACACCAGCGGGATCAGCAGCAGGAACAGGATCGCCGACGCATAGAAGATGTCGTTGGTCGCCAGCATGAACGACTGCTGGTCGACGATGCGGTTCAGCTGCCCCAGCACCTGCTCGCTGCTGAAGCCGCTGCCCGCGAGGCCCGACATCGCGCTGGTCGCCGCGTTGTTACCCTGGTTCACGGTCTCCGCCAATTGCGAGTGATGCAGCGCCGCGCGGTTCTCCCACAACGTGGTGGTGATCGACGTGCCCATCGCGCCCGCGGTGATCCGCAGGAAGTTCGACAGTCCCGACGCGGCCGGAATGCGGTCGGGCGTGAGGCCCGACAACGTGATGGTCACGAGCGGAATGAAGAAGAACGCCATCGCGATGCCCTGGATGATCGTCGGGATGATGATCGTCACGAAATCGGCCTGCGTGTTGAAGTGCGAGCGCATCCACAGCACCAGCGCGAACACCAGGAACGAGAAGGTCGCATAGCGGCGCGGGTCGATCTTGGCCACCGTGAGCCCCACCACCGGAGAGAAGAAGATCGCCAGCAGCCCGACAGGCGCCATGATCATGCCCGCCTGCGTCGCGGTGTAGCCCATCCACTGCTGCAGCCACAGCGGCAGCAGCACCACGTTGCCGAAGAACAGGCCATAGGCCACGGCCGTTGCCACGGCGCCCGACCAGAAATTGCGGCGCTTGAACAGCGACAGGTCGACCACCGGATGCTTGTCGGTCAGCTCCCACACCAGGAAGAACGCGAAGCCGACCACGGCCACCACCGCCAGCGTGATGATCTGCGCCGAGTGGAACCAGTCGAGTTCCTTGCCCTTGTCGAGCATCAGCTGCAGCGAGCCCACCCACAGCACCAGCAGCGCAAGGCCGATGGCGTCGATCGGCACTTTGTGCGTGGCGCTCTCGCGGTGACGGTACAGCGCCCAGGTGATGGCCGCGGCGACGATGCCCACGGGGATGTTGATGTAGAAGATCCACGGCCACGAGATGTTGTCGGTGATCCAGCCGCCGAGCAGCGGCCCCATCACCGGCGCGACCAGCGTGGTCATCGACCACATCGCCATCGCGAGGCCCGCCTTGGCGCGCGGATAGCTCGACAGCAGCAGCGTCTGCGACAGCGGGATCATCGGGCCCGCAACGAAGCCCTGCAGCGCGCGAAAGGCGATCAGCGTCGTCATGTTCGGCGCCAGGCCGCACATCAGCGAGGTGATCATGAACAGGATCACGCTGACCATGAACAGGCGCACCTGTCCGAAGCGCTGCGTCATGAAGCCTGTGAGCGGCACCGCGATGGCGTTGGCCACCGCGAAGCTGGTGATGACCCAGGTACCCTGCGTGGTGCTCACGCCCAGGTCACCGGAGATGGCAGGCAGCGACACGTTCGCGATCGACGAGTCGAGCACGTTCATGAAGGTTGCCGCAGACAGCGCGACCGTGCCCCAGAGGCGGGCTGCGCCCTCGAGCGGCGGATGCGCGACGTAAGCAGGAGCAGCGGTGGCCATGGGCGAACTGTTTACCTGAGGAAGAAAGTCCGGGCGATCAGCCCGGTTGCCCCTGCGCGGCCACCGACGTGGCAGGCGCTGTCGGGTTCTTCGCCGGTGCGGCAGCTGCCGTGGCCGACGCGCTGCGGCCGAGGTTGGCCGCGACGATGCGCTCCACTTCGGCGTCGGCGCCGCGGTCGAGCTGGCTGTAGACCTGCGTCTGCGTGAGCGCAGCGGCGCGCGGCGCGTCGGCGAGCATCTTGCCGCTCTTCGAGGAGATGTCGATCTCGGCATCCATCGACAGGCCGATGCGCAACGGGTTGGACTTGAGCTGCTCAGGGTCGAGCGCGATGCGCACGGGCACGCGCTGCACCACCTTGATCCAGTTGCCGGTGGCGTTCTGCGCGGGCAGCAGCGCAAACGCGCTGCCCGTGCCCACGCCGAGGCCCGCGACCTTGCCGCTGTATTCGATCTTCTTGCCGTAGACGTCGGCCGTGAGCTTCACGGGCTGGTCGATGCGGATGTTGCGCAGCTGCACTTCCTTGAAGTTGGCGTCGACCCACAGCTGGTTGAGCGGCACGATCGACATCATCGGCGTGCCGGCGGCCACGCGCTGGCCGAGCTGCACGGTGCGCTTGGCG
>Ga0105244_10001552_pt1 | contig 18259 bp, 11 predicted proteins | sample KBSM44metaG_FD_80423 | JGI IMG/M metagenome (GOLD analysis project Ga0105244, IMG submission 80423) | Miscanthus rhizosphere microbial communities from Kellogg Biological Station, Michigan, USA - KBS M4-4 metaG | ecosystem: Host-associated > Plants > Roots > Rhizosphere > Soil | place... | reverse complement strand
TCGGCGGCATGCACCTTCATGTCTTCCTTGGTGCCGAAGACGATCGCGCCGGTGGGGCAGGTCTTGACGCAGGCCGGTTCCTGGCCGACGGCCACGCGGTCCGAGCAGAGCGTGCACTTGTAGGCGCGGTCGTCCTTCTTGGAGATGCGCGGCACGTCGAATGGACAGCCGGCGACGCAGTAGCCGCAGCCGATGCAGTTTTCCTGATGGAAATCCACAATGCCGTTGGTGTACTGGACGATGGCGCCCGGGGCCGGACAGGCCTTCAGACAGCCAGGGTCCTCGCAGTGCATGCAGCCGTCCTTGCGGATCAGCCATTCGAGGTTGCCGTCGCTGGTCTCGTGTTCCGAGAACCGCATCACGGTCCACGATTGCGGCGTCAGGTCGAGCGGGTTGTCGTACACGCCCGTCGTCTCGCCGACGTCGTCGCGCAGGTCGTTCCATTCCATGCAGGCGGTCTGGCATGCCTTGCAGCCGATGCACTTCGACACGTCGATCAGCTTGGCCACGGTGCCGGTGGCCGGCGTGCGCGCCACCGGAGTCTGGACCGTGGTGGCCGACATGCGTTTGATATCAAGTGATTGTAAAGCCATGTTTTATTCTCCTCGGGCCGTCATGCTTTTTCCACTTTCACCAGGAACGACTTGAATTCCGGTGTCTGTGAATTGCCGTCTCCAACCGTCGGCGTCAGGGTGTTGATCAGGTAGCCCGGTTTGGTGACTCCCTTGAACCCGAAGTGAATCGGCAGTCCGACCTGATGGGTCTTCTTGCCGTCGATGGTCAATGCCTTGATACGCTTGGTCACCACGGCCTTCGCCACGATGTGTCCGCGCTTGGAACTGACTTTGACACGGTCGCCGTGCGATACGCCGATCTCCTTGCCGAGGTCTTCGCCGATTTCGACGAATTGCTCCGGCTGGATGATCGCGTTCAGGCGCGCGTGCTTGGTCCAGTAGTGGAAGTGCTCCGTCAGGCGGTAGCTGGTCGCCACGTGCGGGTACTCGTTCGCCTTGCCCAGCTTCGCCCTGTCGCCCGGGAACATGCGGCCGGCCGGATTGCTGGTGGCGCGCGGGTTATTCGGGTGCATCGGGTTGTGGCCGATCGGCGTCTCGAACGGCTCGTAGTGCTCGGGGAACGGACCTTCGGCCATGGCGTCGCGCGAGTAGAAGCGCGCCACACCCTCGGCCAGCATGATGAAGGGACCCATGCCGTTTTCCGGCGGCTCGTCGGCCTTGAAGTCCGGTACGTCCGCGCCGGCCCAGTTGGTGCCGTTCCAGCCGATCAGCTTACGGGTCGGATCGAACGGCTTGCCCTTGGTGTCGCAGGAGGCGCGGTTGTACAGCACGCGGCGGTTGGCCGGCCAGGCCCAGGCCCAGTTCAGCGTATTGCCGATGCCGGTCGGGTCGCTGTTGTCGCGGCGGCCCATCTGGTTGCCGGCGGCGGTCCACGATCCCGCGAAGATCCAGCATCCGCAGGCGGTGCTGCCGTCGTCGCGCAGTTGCGCGAAGCCGGCCAGTTGCTCGTTTTTCTTCAGGATGACTTTCGTCGGATCCTTCGGATCGGTGAGCTCCTTGAGCGCCTTGCCGTTGAACTCCATCGCGATCTCCTCCGGCTGCGGGCTCAGAGGCTGGGCGTAGTTCCACGTCAGGTTGAGGATCGGGTCGGGGAATTTGCCGCCGTCGGTCTGGTACATCTTCTTGATGCGCATGAAGATGCCGGACATGATCTCCAGATCGCTCTTGGTCTGGCCCGGGCCTTCGGCGCCTTGCCAGTGCCACTGCAGCACGCGCGAGGAGCTGACCAGCGAGCCGCGCTCCTCGGCGAAGCAGGTGGTCGGCAGGCGGAACACCTCGGTCATGATCTTGGTCGGATCGACCTGGTGGAACTCGCCGAACGGACGCCAGAATTCCGCCGTCTCCACGGCCAGCGGGTCCATCACCACCAGGTACTTCAGCTTCGACAGCGACTCGGTGATCTTCTGCTTGTCCGGCGCCGACGCCAGGATGTTGAAGCCCTGGCAGATGTAGCCGTTCATTTTCCCCTGATGCATAAGCTCGAAGGCCTGCATCATGTCGTACGGCTTGTCCAGCTTGGGCAGGTAGTCGAACGCGTAGTTGTTCTCCTCGGTGGCGGCGTCGCCCCACCAGGCCTTCATGAAGGAGACCAGGAACTTCTTGGCGTTGCTGTAGTAGCTAAGCTGGTTAGGACGCAGAGGCTTGAGCGCGCGCTTGGCCGCATAGGCTTCCCAGTCCTGTTCCGCCTCGCCGGGCAGGGTCAGGTAACCGGGCAGCATATTGGTCAGCAGACCCAGGTCGGTCAGGCCCTGGATGTTGGAGTGGCCGCGCAGGGCGTTCATGCCGCCGCCGGCGATACCGATGTTCCCCAGCAGGAGCTGCACCATGGCGCCGGTGCGCAAGGTTTGCGCGCCGGTCGAGTGCTGGGTCCAGCCCAGCGCGTACAGGATGGTCGCGGCGCGCCCGGGGACGGCGGTCGACGCCAGCATCTCGGCGACCTTGTGGAATTTCTCCGGCGGGACGCCGCAGGCCTTCTCCACCATCTCCGGGGTGTAGCGCGAGTAGTGCTTCTTCATCAGCTGATACACGCAGCGCGGATGCTCGAGCGTCGGATCGATCTTGGCGTAGCCGTCGTCGCCCATCTCGTAGTTCCAGCTGCTCTTGTCCGCGTACTTGCCGGTGGCCTCGTCGTAGCCCGAATACAGGCCGTCGTTGAAGGCGAAGTCCTCGCGGACGATGAACGGCATGTCCGTGTAATTGCGGACGTATTCGTGCTGGATTTTGTCGTTCGTGAGCAGATAATTAATTATCCCGCCCAGGAATACGATGTCCGAGCCGGTGCGGGTAGGGACGTAATAGTCGGCTACCGAGGCGGTTCGGGTAAAGCGCGGATCGACCACGACCAGCTTGGCGCCGCGATGCGCCTTCGCTTCCGTGACCCATTTGAATCCGCAAGGGTGTGCTTCAGCGGCGTTTCCGCCCATGACCAGGATGACATCCGCGTTCTTGATGTCTACCCAGTGATTCGTCATCGCACCACGTCCAAATGTCGAGGCAAGACCTGCCACCGTCGGACCGTGTCATACGCGTGCTTGATTGTCGAATGCGAGCATGCCCAGACTGCGCATGGTTTTATGGGTTAAGTAGCCTACTTCGTTGGAGCCGGCCGACGCGCACAGCATGCCGGTCGTGGTCCATCGGTTGACGGTTTTGCCATCGGCGCTCTTCTCGACGAAGTTGGCGTCGCGGTCGGCCTTCATCAACTTGGCGATGCGCGTGAGCGCGTCGTCCCAGGCGATCGGGCTCCATTCCGTGGCGCCCGGGGCGCGGTACTCCGGCACCATCAAGCGATTCGGGGAGTGGATAAAGTCGATCAGGCTTGCGCCCTTTGGACACAGCGTGCCGCGGTTGACCGGGTGGTCGGCATCGCCTTCGATGTGGATGATTTTGGCGGTGGCGTTTTTAGCGCCATCGCCCAAACCGTACATCAGGATCCCGCAGCCTACGGAGCAGTAGGGGCAGGTGTTGCGGGTTTCGGTGCTGCGCGCCAGCTTGTACTGCCGGACTTCGGCCAGGGCCGTTGCCGGCGCAAAGCCGAGGAGCGCGATGCTCGAACCCGCGATGGTCGCGCCAGTCACCCGAAGGAACTGTCGCCTGGACATCTGGTTCATGAAAAGGCCTTTCAGTGAGGACAAAGACCTTTCGAGTGTAGCACTACAAAAACATTCATGTTTATGCTGACACGTATCAAACGTTGGGTTAACGCCAGTGCGGTACTTTTGACATAGATCAATACACAATATTCCATGTCAAAAGGATAGCTTTTATTTATCCCTATAGCAGTTCTTAAGTTTTTGATAATCGTAATAGCGGCTGCCGGCGGCGAACCTGGCGGCGTCGCAGGCGGGCTTGAAATCGCTCTCTTTTTCGTTGTAGAGCAGGCGCACCAAGGTGCGGCCCCTGTCGTTGCGGTAGACATCCCACTGGATGTTGGCGGCCATCGGTGCGACCGCCTCGCCGCGCCAGCCGCTGTTCTCGTAGCTGTACATGGCGGCGCGCGGCAACTGTCCGGACATGCCCGGCAGGCCGAGGATGGCGGACATCGGGATGACGATTTCGGCGTGCGCGAAGCGCAGCTTGGCGGCGTGCCGCATGTCGCCTTTGGCGACGGCGTCCACCTCGGCGAAGAAGTCGTCGAGCAGCGTACCCGCCATGCGCCAGGTCAGGTCGCCGTTTTCGGCGATGCCGGGGCCTTTTTCGTAAAAGGCCAGCGCGTCCTCGATCGACGCGAATACGCCGGCTTGCGCCGGCGGCATGTAGCGCGTGAAATCGGCCTGCACCTCGCTGCGCATGTCCGCCGCCGCCGCATACAGTTCGTACAGCGCCAGCGCGGCGTCGGTGACCGAGGCGATTTCGGTTTCGCCGTCGCCGACAAGCGTGTTGGTGAACTTGCCGTCGGCGCTGGTGAAGCTGAAGCCGCCGGTGTTGGCGACGTGGTGGCTGCCCTGTTCCAGCGCCGCGATAAACGCGGGCTGGAACAGGCGTTCGAGCGTGGCGCGCGCCGCCTGCGCCAAACGTGGCTGCGCCATGATCGCGGCCACGCGGGCGCGCAGTTCATCGCTATCCAGCCAGCCCTGGTAGGCCAGGCTGGCCTGGTAGGTGGCGCGCAGCGGGTCGGCGGGAGACGCCACCTTGTCCTGCTTCGCACCGAGCTTGTGGAAGTAGAGCAGGAAGCGATCGGTGCCGGCGGGACGGCTGGCATGATCGGATTCGCCGCGCGGCGCCAGCGAGGCGGGATAGGTCAGCAGGGATTCCAGGCCGGCCTGCCGCGCCGCCAGCGACCGGGTGAAGAAATAGCCGCTGTCGACGGCCCGGTCCTTGCCCGAGGTGACCACCACGATGTCGCGCCGCTTGTTGGCGGCGTCGCGGAACAGCTCCGGCAGGCGCTGGTGCATGCGTTGCGCGAGTCCCGCGTGTTCGGCCACTCCCTGCAAGGTCTCGTTGCCATAACCCGGTTTGCCGATGCCGGCCACGCCGTAGCCGAGCAGGAAGTTCGCTTTCATCAGCGCCAGGATATCCGGTCCCAGTTGCGCGCCCAACGGCGTCAACGCGCCGTCCTTTTCCGCCTGCTGCCACAGCCGGTACATCGCCAGATCGGTCTTGAAGCCGGTCAGGCCGCGCGATCCGTGGCGGGCCAGCAGCTGCGTCGATACGGCCCGGTAACCCGCCGGCGGCGCCTGGTAGCCGGCGCCGTCGGGGGGCGGCTGATAGGGCGTCTTGGTCTGGTAATACTGCTCGCCGGAGGCGTTCGATAGCAGCAGGGACAGCGCGGCGCCGGCCGCCAGATGCGGTGCCTTCATGCCTAGAAGTCCACCCGCGCGTTCACGCTGGCGGTGCGTGGCGGGCTCACGTTCAGGTAATTCTCCTGGTAGTAGGTACAGTATTTGCGGTTGGCGATGTTGGAGACGTTGGCGCGCAGGCTGACCATCTTGCCGAAGAAGTGGTGACGATAGTTGAAGCCCGCGTCGAACAGCGCCACCGAAGGCAGATGGTTGACGTTGGCCGCGTCCATCGGCAGATCGCCCAGGTACTGGGTGCCGGCATGCAGCGCCAGGCCTGGCAACACTTCGCGCCAGGTCGCCTGCAGGGAGGCCTGGCGGCGCGGTGCTCCCACCGCGTGCTTGCCGCCGTAGCCCGGCGCGGCGTCCTCCAGTTTGGCGTCCAGCAGCATGATGCCACCTTCGACCGACAGGTTTTTCGCCACTTGCACCACGCTGTTGAACTCCAGACCCTGGTACTTGGTCTGGCCGTCGGCTACATAAACGTTGGCGGCGTTGGTGTACTGGGCGCCGCGCTCGATGTGGAACAGCGCCGCGCTGGCGTTCCAGAAGCTATGCTCCGTCTTGACGCCGATCTCGGTCTGCTTGCTCTTGATCGGGGCGAAGACCTGGTTGGCGTTGGCGGTGGACGTCGGCGCGCTGGCGGCCTGCTCCAACGCCTCAACGTAGCTGCCGTAGATGGTGGTGTCGGCGGCTGGCTTGAACATCAGGGCGACGGTCGGCGTGGTTTTGTTGGCCGGGTATTCGGCGGTGACCGCACCCTTGGTGGAGTAGGCGGTATCCTTGAAGCGCGTGTAGCGCGCGCCGGCCAGCACCGACCAGTTGTCGGTCAGTTTGACGGTGTCGCTGGCGAAGACCGCCTCCTGGCGCGTCGCCTCGTCACGATAGGTGCCGCCGCTGTAATTGACGCCGGCGACATTGAGGATATTCGGCGCGTACAGGTTGCCATTGCCCAGATTGGTCTTGGGCGTGACCACCGACGATTCCGATTCCAGCTTTTGCGTCATGACGCCGGCCACCACCTCGTGCCGCAGGCCGGCGGTGTCGAACTTGCCCTGCAAGGTCGCCTGAACCTGGTCGAAGCCGTAGTCGTGCAGTTCGGAGGTGACGCGGTCACGGTAATCGCCGTTGTTGTTGCCGATGTAGTACTGATCTTTTTTGTAGACGCGGCTCGAATCGGAGGTGCGGTACGAAACGTTGGCCATCCAGCCCGGCGCGAGGCGGTATTCGAGGCCGAGCGTGAACAGCGAGTATTCGACGTCGCTGCCGGCCCCCAGGCTACTCAGCTTGCTGTCGCCGGCGATCGGCGCAGGCACCTTGACCGAAGGCGAGATGACGACATCGGTGCCGCCGACGCTGCGGCGGCGCTGGTAAAGCGCGTCGTAGGTCAGCGCCAGATCGTCGCTGAGGCGCCACGCCAGATTCAGTCCGGCCGCGTTGCGGTTGATCGAGCCGCTTTCCTCATGCAGGTCGCCGTCTTCGTGCACCAGGTTGATGCGGTAGCCGAAGCCTCCTTCCTCGCCCGCGCGGCCGCCCATGTCGATATGTTCCTTGACCGCGCCGCCTTCCTGGTAGCCCATCGCGGCGCTGAAGCTTTGGTTGGTGGTGGGGCGCTTGCTGACGTAGTTGACGGTGCCGCCCGGAGAGCCGAAGCCATACATAAAGCCGGTCAGGCCCTTGAGCGCTTCGACGCTCTCGAACATCTCCAGCGGCATCTCGGTGCCCCGGTTGATGTTGGCCAGGCCGTCGACCTTGTAGCCGTTCAAATCATCGAGCCGCAGGCCGCGCATCTGGATGGTGGCGGGGTGGGTGCTGATCGGTGGGCTGATGGCGGTGACGGAAGCGTCGTATTTCAGCACTTCCGAGATGCTGGTGGCCAGGCGGTCCTCGATCTCGTCGCTGCTGACGGCCTTGGTGGAGAAGGGCGTATCGAGTTCGGACTTGCGGCCCAATGCGCCGCCGCCGACGCTGTCCGCCAGCTTTTTCTTCTCGACCGTCGCTGTGACGACGACGGTCGATAGCGCGCCGCCGGTGGCCTCTTCGGCGATGGCGGCGGCATGCAGCGCGCACAGGCCAGCCGCGGCCAGGGCCAGTTGCAAACGGGACGGAGCAAAAATAGTTTTCGAGGACATGTGGGGCTTAAAGAAGGTGGCTGGATAAAACCGATGATCTTGAAGCCCCGATATGACCGCCGTGTGACGGTTTGCCTACCTTACCGATCTGTAATGTGCGCCAGGCTTTACGTTGGCGTCACGTCAGCAGCGCCTCGATCGCCGCCAGCGATGGCGGCGACGCGCCCGGCGCCAGGCAGGCCGCCGCGCCGGCCGCCACCGCGAAGCGCAAATGCTCCAACGGCGCGCGATCGGCGTGGTGCATCATGCTGTACGACAGCGCGGCGATGCTGGCGTCGCCGGCACCGACGGAATCGATCACGGTGATGCTTGGCGCCGGCAGCGACCATTCCTCGTCGCCGATGTGCAGCGAGGCGCCGTCGCCGCCCTTGGTGTACAGATAGGTCGCCGCCGGATTCCAGCTTCGCAGCGTGGCGAACGCGGTCTCGATGTCGCCGGTGCGGAACAGGCCAGCCAGATCCTCCTCCGACACCTTGACCACATCGGCCAGCTCCGTCATGCGGCGCAAGGTGGCGTCGTAGCGCTCGTCCATCAGCAGGCGGTAGTTCGGATCGAAGCTGATGCGCACGCCGTCCCGCTTGAGCTGCTCGGCCAGCGCCACCAGCTTGCCGGCCAGCGGCTGGCGCGCCAGGCTGATGCCGCCGAAGTGCACCCATTTGCAGTGCGCGCGCCAGCCTTCCGGCAGCAGCGCCGCGTCGAAGTGCAGGTCGGCGCTGTCGTCGCCGACGAAGAAGTAGGCCGGTGGATCGGTGCGGTGCACGATCGCCAGCAGCGGCGACTTCGCGTAGCGCTGCAGGAAGCGCAGGTCGAGGTTGGCCGCTTCGCTGGCGCCATGCAGCGCGTCGCCGAAGACGTCGATGCTGACGGCGCCGGCGAAAGCGGTCGGCACCTCCAGCTTCGCCATCGTGCGCGCCACGTTCCAGGTCGAGCCGCCGACCTGGCTTAGCCAGCGCTGCGGATTGGGCTGGTCGCCGTCCTGCACGATCATGTCGGTCAGCGCTTCGCCCGCCGCGACAAACAGGGGAAAATTCGCCATCTCAGTCCTTCTTCAATACGTTCAGCACTTCGTAGCAGGCGCCCATGGTGTGGTAATCCACTTTGCCGGCCGGGCTTTTCTCGTCGGTCAGCTTGCTGTTGTCGGCCCCGAGGATGCGGTACCAGGCTCCGTATTGGTGATCGACGAAATGCTCCCAGCTGTAGCCCCAGATCTTGTCGTACCAGCTCCAGTAGCTTGCCTCGCCGGTGCGCGCGCCCAGCAGGGCGGCGGTGGCCAGGCTCTCGGCCTGCACCCAGAAGTATTTGAGGTCGTCGCAGATGCTGTCGTCCGGCCCGAAGCCGTAGTAGATGCCGCCGTGCCGCGCGTCCCACGCCTTGTCCATCGCCGCGTTGAACAACTCCACCGCGCGTGGCAGCAGCCAATCCTTGCCGCCTTCCAGCTGGTCGCCGTGGCGTTCCAGCAGCAGCAGCAGCTTGGCCCATTCGGTCAGGTGGCCGGGCTGGTAGCCCCATGGACGGAAGATATTGCTTTTGTCGTGGCGGTTGTATTCGGTGTCGACTGACCAGTCGGCGTGGTAGTGTTCCCAAATCAGATTGCCCGCCAGCGCCGCCTGGCGTTGTGTGATGTTGCGGGCCAGCGTTTCGGCGCGCAGCAGGAAGGCGCGCTCGCCGGTCGCTTCGAAGGCGGCGATCAGCGCCTCGCAGGCGTGCATGTTGGCGTTCTGGCCGCGATAGGCGTCCAAGGTCGACCAGTCGGCGCTCGCCTCGTCGGCGTACAGGCCGTATTTGGCGTCCCAGAAGCGCCGCTCCATCAGCTCGAAGGTCTCGTCTATCCAGGCGCGGGCCTCGCTTTCGCCGGCCATCAGCGCGTGGCTGTAGGCGAGCAGCACGAAGGCCAGGCCGTAACAGTGGTTGGTGCCGTCGGTGACGCGGCCTTCGCCGTTGTTCCAGTCCAGCTGCCACGCGTAGCCGCCGGTTTCCGGATTGCGGTGGGCGCCGCGCAGGAAGGCCAGGCCGTGGCGCAGGCGCTGCTGGTCGGCAGCCTCGCCGAACTGGCGCCACGCCATCGCGTGGGTGAAAATGAAGCGCGTGCTGCTGACCAGATGGCGGGTGCGGGTGTCGTAGACGGTGCCGTCATCCTTGTAAAAGTGATAGAAGCCGCCGCTCGGGTCCACGCAACGGCTGTCGTAGAAGTGGCGGGTATGGCGGATGTGGTTCAGCAGCGTCGCGCGGGATTGAAAATCTGGTACCATCATTGGGTCCGTTGTTGGTTGATAGGCGGGCGCTTTCTTATCGCGTCCCGAGTTTGTACGAGCTTGTGTGTTCATCAGGCGCACACCATTCCCCGCGTCGCGGCGAAGCCGGACGCCAGGTGGTGCGCGATGTTGGTTAAATCCGCTTGTGAGTCAGCCGGCGCCTAGGCTGCCGCCACGCCGCCTCCTTTGCCCTGCGGCTTCTGTACCCGCCAGCCGTCGAACACCGTGCTGGCCCGCACCACCAGTTCCACCGGCGCGATTTTCTCCACCGGGTCGTTGTGCGGTCCATTCAGCAGCATTTCCACGCCCAGCGCTCCCAGCGCTTTTTTATCGATGCGCAGCGTGGTCAAAGGGCGATGTCCCAGCACGGCGGTCGAGATGTCGTCGAAGCCGACGATCGCGATGTCGTGCGGGACCTTCAATCCCTTGGCCAGGCAGCAGCGCATCGCCACCAGCGCGGCGCTGTCGTTGTAGCAAAACACGGCGTCAGGCGGATGGGGCAGGGCCAGCAACTGCTCCATCGCCTCCCATGCGCCGGTTTCCAGATCGACGCCGTCCGGCAGGCCCGCTTCGAGACGCGGATCGGCCAGGATGCCCTCTTCGAACAGCGCCTGGCGGTAGCCGCGTGCTCGTTCGCGAATGCTGTAGTGCGACAGCGGACCGGAAATGAAGCCGACCCGCGTGCGGCCGGTGTCGATCAGGTGCTTGGTGGCCAGGTAGCCGCCCATCATATTGTCCGGATTGACGGAACTGTAACCGCGCAGCTTCATATCGATCAACACCAGCTGCTTGCCGGTGGAGCGCAGGGCGCTCAGCGTCTCCGGTTCGAAGAAGCCGGCGCAGACGATGCCGTCCGGTGCGTGCATGCGTATCTGGTCGATCAAGCCGTCGGCCGGGCCGACCGCCATGAACGACAGCACGATGCCCTGCTTGCGGCAGGCCTCCTCGGCGCCGTGCAGCACCGGCGAATAGAAAGGACTGCTCGAGGCGGTGTTGTGTTGGCGGTGCAGCAGGAAGGTCAGGCGCCGCAGCCGTTTCGGCCGCAGCTTGCAAAAGTCGTAACCGAGTTCGCGTGCCGCTTCCAGCACCATCTGGCGTGTCGCCTCGGTCAATCCCGGCTCGTTCTTCAGGGCGCGTGAAATGGTCCCCGCCGACACGCCGGCCACGCGTGCGATATCCCGTATCGTCACTCCGGTGGTCGCAGCGCTATTTGTGGAATCGCCCATCTTTGTCTCCCAAATCTCTCGATGAACCGGCTCGCGGCGGTGCCGTCGGCGGGTTTCTGGTGTGAATACAGTCTTGCATAATCGTCCAGCCACGGTCAAACGACACGTCGACTTTCAGGAAAAGTTTAGCGCAATTTACTAAACACGTGAGTTTTAGCGGTTCGCTGCGCCGCAACACGGCGTATCGCCTTGCATCGTGTGTTTAGTGAATGCGGCTAAACTACGCTCCAAATTCGCTTGCTATTTGACCCTTGGGCCTCGCCGATGCAGAATCTTTTCATTAATATAAAAACCATCCAAGAGGAGACAGCTGATGGAGCACGTTGCACCGGCAACTTTGAGTACCCACGACCATGCGCGTCAGGCAGGAGGCAGCAATACCTTCCCGATGATGATCATCACGCTGCTGTTCTTCATGTGGGGGTTGATAACGTCGCTGAACGATGTCCTGATTCCCCACCTTAAATCGATTTATACGCTGACCTATGTGCAGGCGATGCTGGTGCAGTTCTGCTTCTTCGGCGCCTACTTCATCGTCTCGCTCCCCGCCGGCATGTTGATCAAGCGCCTGGGCTACCAGCGCGGCGCGGTCGCGGGGCTGGTGGTCGCCGCCACCGGCTGCGCCATGTTCTATCCGGCCTCGATGGGCGGCTACGCGCTGTTCCTCCTGGCCTTGTTCGTCCTCGCGGGCGGCATCACCATCCTGCAAGTCTCCGCCAATCCCTACGTCGCGGCGCTGGGCGCGCCGGCCACCGCGTCGAGCCGCTTGACGCTGACGCAGGCGTTCAATTCGCTCGGCACCGCGATCGCCCCGGCGCTGGGCGGTTTCCTGATCCTGTCCGAAGGCGTTCCCGCCGTCGCCAATGTGGTCAAGACCAAGGCCGAGGAAGCGGCCACCGTGCAGGGACCGTATCTGGTGCTGGCCGCCACGCTGCTGGCCATCGCCATCCTGTTCGCGCTGGTGCGCCTGCCGAAGATCGTCGATGCCGAAGAAGCCGGCGCCTACACGCTGGACAAAAAAGTGACGTCGCACCGCCACCTGGTGCTGGGCGCGATCGGCATCTTCCTGTACGTGGGCGGAGAGGTCAGCATCGGCAGCTTCCTGATCAACTTCCTGGGCGAGTCCAACATCGCCGGCATGTCGCACGGCGCCGCCGCCAACTACGTCAGCTTCTACTGGCTCGGCGCCATGATCGGCCGCTTCATCGGCTTTGGCGTGATGCGCTACGTCAGTCCGGGCAAGGCGCTGGCGTTCAACTCGGCCGCGTCCATCGCGCTGCTGCTGACGGCGATCTTCTCCCACGGTCCGGTCGCCATGTGGGCGGTCATCGCCGTCGGCCTGTTCAACTCCATCATGTTCCCGACCATCTTCAGCATGGCGCTGTACAAGCTCGGTCCCCTGACCAGCCAGGGTTCCGGCATCCTGTGCATGGCCATCGTCGGCGGCGCGCTGGTGCCGTTCGCGCAAGGCCTGCTGGCTGACACGATCGGCCTGCAGTTGTCGTTCTTCGTGCCGGCCGCCTGCTATACCTTCATTCTGTACTACGGCCTGAAATATGCCGGCATGTACTCAGACCGTTGATTTTTTGATTTCGCCCTCCAATAATAAAGAGAGACAGCTATGAATTCCGAACTGAATCTGCGTCCGCTGGCCATCGCGCTGGCGGTGGCGGCAACGCTTGCCGCCGCCACCGTCGTCACCGTGGCCACCGCGCTGCCTTCCTACGCCGCCGGACAAGAGGCCGGCGCGCCGGCCGAACCGGCCTCCAAGCCGTGGCTGGACAAATCGCTCGGCGCCGACAAGCGCGCCAAGCTGGCGCTGGAAGCCATGACGCAACAGGAAAAACTGAACTGGGTGCTGGGTTACTTCGGCGCCGATTTCGCTCCGAACAAGACCAAGAAGCATCCGGCCGCGCTGCCTTTCTCGGCCGGCTACATCCCCGGCGTGCCGCGTCTGGGATTGCCGGCGTTGTTCGAGACCGACGCCGGCCTGGGCGTGGCCACGCAACTGAGCAAGAATCCGCGCGAGCGCACCTCGCTGCCATCCGGCCTGGCCACCACCGCCACCTGGAACCGCGACCTGGCCTACCAGGGCGGCGCCATGATCGGCCGCGAGGCGCGCGCCTCCGGCTTCAATGTCATGCTGGCCGGCGGCGTGAACCTGCTGCGCGAGCCGCGCAACGGCCGTAACTTCGAATACGCCGGCGAAGATCCCCTGCTGGCCGGTACCATGGTGGCGCAGCAGGTCAAGGGCATCCAGTCCAACAATCTGATCGCGACGATGAAGCACTTCGCCGTCAACGACCAGGAGACAGGCCGCTTCGTGCTCGATGCGCGCCTCGACGACGCCAGCAACCGCATGTCCGACCTGCTGGCGTTCCAGTTCCTGCTGGAGCAGGCGAATCCCGGTTCGGTCATGTGCTCCTACAACCGCCTGAACGGCGTCTATGCCTGCGAAAACGACTACCTGCTCAACCAGGTGCTGAAAAAGGACTGGGGCTTCAAGGGTTATGTGATGTCCGACTGGGGCGCCGTCCACAGCACCGTCGAATCGGCCAACGCCGGCCTGGATCAGCACTCCGGCTGGGAGTTCGACAAGTCGGCCTACTTCGGCGGCGCGCTGGAGGAGGCTGTCGAAAACGGCCACGTGCCGCAGTCGCGCCTCGACAACATGGCGTACCGCGTGCTGTGGGCCATGTTCGACAAGGGCGTGGTCGACAATCCGGTCAAGGAGGGCGGCGCGATCGACTTCGAAGCGCACAAGCTGGTCAGCCAGGCCGACGCGGAAGAGGGCATTGTCCTGCTGAAGAACACCAACAGCGTGCTGCCGCTCAAGGCCGGCGCGAAGAAAATCGTCGTCATCGGCGCGCACTCGGATGTCGGCGTGCTGGCCGGCGGCGGTTCGTCGCTGGTGTATCCGATCGGCGGCAACCCGGTGCCGGGCATCGAGCCGACCATCTGGCCTGGTCCCGTGGTGTACCACCCATCGTCGCCGCTGAAGGCGATCAAGGCCCGCGCAGGCAACGCCAAGGTGGTCTATAACGACGGCAAGGACGCCGCGGCGGCGGCCAGGGAAGCTGCCGACGCCGATGTCGTCATCGTCTTCGCGGAACAGTGGGTGGGCGAGGCGCTCGACGCCGTGTCGCTGTCGCTGCCGAACAACCAGGACGCGCTGATCGCCGCCGTCGCCAAGGCCAACCCGAAAACGGTGGTGGTGCTCGAGACCTCCGGTCCGGTGCTGATGCCGTGGGTCGACCAGACCGCCGCCGTGGTGCAGGCCTGGTACGCCGGCAGCGGCGGCGGCGAGGCGATCGCCCGCGTGCTGTATGGCGAAGTCAATCCGTCGGGCCACCTGCCGACCACCTTCCCGGTCTCCGAAAGCCAGCTGCCGCGTCCAAAGCTCGACGGCGATCCGAAGAAAGACAGGGAGCGCTTCACCGTCAACTATCATGAAGGCGCGGCGGTCGGCTACAAGTGGTTCGACGCCAAGGGTCTCAAACCGCTGTTCCCGTTCGGCCACGGTTTGTCGTACACGCAGTTCTCCTACTCCGGCCTGGCCGCGAGCCAGAAGGACGGCAAGCTGCAACTAAGCTTCAAGGTCACCAACACCGGCGCCGTCAAGGGCAAGGACGTGCCGCAGGTGTACGTCGCACCCGTCGGGACCAAGTGGGAGGCGCCCAAGCGCCTGGCCGGCTGGGACAAGGTCGAACTGGCGCCGGGCGAGAGCAAGGAAGTCAGCGTGACGGTCGATCCGCGCCTGCTGGCCATGTACGACAGCAAATCGAAGACCTGGCGTGTCGCCAGCGGCGGCTACAAGGTATTGCTGGCGCACGACGCCGGCAATGCCAACGATAGCAAGGCCGCCAGCATCACCGTGCAGCTACCGAAGCAGACCTTGAACGTCGCCGGCAAGCCAATCAAATAACCATCGATAAAAAGAAAGAACGAGACATGAAACAACTCTACAAATTCTGCGCCACCGCGTTGATGATCAGTGCCTGCGGCATCGTTTCCGCCGCCGATGGCGCGTCTGTTGGCAAAGGCGATTTCGTCACCGCCAAGAAGACCCACTTCGCTCGCAAGGGCCAGGCGTACTACATCGTCGGCGCCAACTTCTGGTACGGCGGCTATCTTGGCGCGCCCAAGGGCGTGGGCGAGCGCGCCCGCTTGCTGAAGGAGCTCGATAGCATGCGCGCCATCGGCATCAACAACCTGCGCGTGCTGGCCGTGTCCGAGAAGACCGAGATGAAAAGCGCCGTCAGCCCGGCGACCACCGCCAAGCCGGGCGAGTACGACGAGAACCTGTTGATCGGCCTGGACTTCCTGATGGCCGAAGCGGCCAAACGCGATATGACGGTGGTGCTCTACCTGAACAACTTCTGGCAGTGGTCGGGCGGGATGACGCAATACCTGAACTGGTTCGAAGGCACGCCGGCGCTGGACCCGAACGTGACCAAGGACTATGACGACTACATGAAGAAGAACGCGCGCTTCTATGTCAACCCGGCCGCGCAAAAAGAGTACCGCAACGTGATCCAGAAGATCGTCAAGCGCGTCAACACCATCACCGGCAAGCCTTATTCGGAAGATCCGATCCTGATGTCGTGGCAATTGGCCAACGAACCGCGCCCCGGCAATGGCAACGCCACGCCGGAAGAGAAGAAGGCCTACATCAAATGGATCGACGAAACCGCCGCTTATATCCATAGCCTGGACAAGAACCATATGGTCAGCAGCGGCAGCGAGGGCCTGGCCGGTTCCGCCCAGGACGCGCAGCTGTTCCTCGACTCGCACCGCACCAAAAATATCGACTACCTGACGTATCACTTGTGGCCGAAGAACTGGGGCTGGTTCGACTCCAAGGACCCAACCGGTTCGTGGGACGGCGCCATCGCCAAGAGCCGCAACTATCTGACCTCGCACATCGACCTGGCCAAGAAGCTCGACAAGCCTATCGTGCTGGAGGAATTCGGCCTCGATCGCGACGGCGCCTCGTTCAGCATCAAGGCCACGACCAAGATCCGCGACCGCTTCTATCGCGAAGTGTTCGACTTCGTCTACGACGGCGCCAAGAAGGGCGACCCGATCGCCGGTTTCAATTTCTGGGCCTGGGGCGGCGCCGGGCGCGCGGCGAACGCGGATTACTGGTGGAAGCCGGGTAACGACTTCGTCGGCGATCCACCTCAGGAAGAACAAGGTCTCTACTCGGTGTTCGATTCGGACACCAGCTCGCTCAAGCTGATCAAGGAGTATGCCGACAAACTCCATGCCATCAAGCGCTAAGGAGCCACGCATGAAACGTACCTTGCTAAGCATGGTGGTGGCATCCGCTTGCGCATTCGGTTTCAACGCCCACGCGCAGAAGTTCGATGGACTGGCCGACACGCCTCAGATGGGGTGGAACAGCTGGAACACCTTCGCCTGCGACATCAATGAGCAACTGATCAAAGACACCGCCGATGCGATGGTCAAAAGCGGTTTGAAGGACGCCGGCTACCAGTATGTCAACATCGACGATTGCTGGCACGGCAAGCGCGACGAGACGGGGGCGATCCATCCGGACAAGGAGCGCTTCCCGTCTGGTATGAAAGCGCTGGCCGACTACGTCCACAGCAAGGGCCTCAAGATCGGCATCTATTCGGACGTCGGCGCCACCACTTGCGGCGGCCGTCCGGGCAGCCGTGGCTACGAATACCAGGATGCGCGAACCTATGCTTCCTGGGGCATCGACTACATTAAGTACGACTGGTGCGACAGCAAGGGCCTGTCGTCGGTGGGCGCTTACACCACCATGCGCGATGCCATCCGCGCCGCCGGCCGGCCGATGTTGTTCAGCATTTGCGAGTGGGGCGACACCAAGCCCTGGGAATGGGCCAAGGACGTCGGTCACTCGTGGCGCACCACCGGCGACATCCATATGTGCTTCGATTGCGAATTCAGCGAGGCTTCGTATTCGAGGTGGGGCGTGCTGCAGATCCTCGACAAGCAGGCGGGCTTGCGCGTGCACGCCGGTCCGGGACACTGGAACGATATGGACATGCTCGAAGTGGGCCGTGGCTTCACCGAGGACGAGGACCGTACGCACTTTGCCGCCTGGTCGATGCTGGCGTCGCCGCTCATCCTCGGCAACGACGTGCGCAAGATGTCGGAGGCCACGAAACGCATCCTGACCAACAAGGCGGTGATCTCGATCAACCAGGACAAGCTGGGCATCCAGGCGTGGCGTTTCATGCAGTCCGGCCAGTTGGAGTATTGGGCCAAGCCGCTGGCCAACGACGAGTGGGCGGTGATGATCCTGAACCGCAGCGACGAGGCCAAGCCGGTCACTTACCAGTGGTCCGCCTCCCGTATCAACGACGATGCGAACAAGCGCGTGCTCGACACCACCAAGACGGTCTTCAACTGGACCGATGCCTGGACCGGCAAGACCGGCGACACCAGCAAGAAACTGGAGAGCAAACTCGCCCCGCACGGCGTGATTGTTTTGCGCTTGAAGGCCCGGAGCTGAAATGAAGCGCGCGATGGCTGCGGCGAAGTGCCTGCCCTGAACGGCAAATTGACCTTGTTAAATGCGGACGGCGAGAGGATACTGCCGGTGTATTTTTCGGATAATTAGGCCGCATCGCTGCTGGTAAGTGCGCAATGAAAGGATTTAAGATGAAGAAGTCCCTGATCTCCGCGGTCGTCGCCGCCGGCCTGCTGGCACTGGCCAGCGCCCCGAGCTACGCCGACGCGGCCCTGAGCCCGGCCGCCTGCAGCACCACGCCGGCCCCTCGAAAGATCGAATATCCCTGGATGTCGGTGGCGCGTTGGAACCAGATGTTCCAGGAGGACGTCGCGGTCGCCGATGCGGGCAACGTCGACCTGCTGTTCGTCGGCGACTCCATCACCGAAGGCTGGAATCAGGATATCTGGAACAAGTCCTTCGGCTCATGGAAGGCGGCCAATTTCGGCATCGGCGGCGACCGAACCCAACATGTGATCTGGCGCATCGAGCACGGTGAGCTCGATGGCATCGCGCCCAAGGTCACCGTGCTCATGATCGGCACCAACAACAGTCTCGATTACAGCGCGGCCGATATCGCGGCGGCCAACCGCAAGATCGTCGATATGGTACGCGCAAAACTGCCGGGCACCAAAGTGCTGCTGCTGGGCGTGATCGGCTGCATGCAGCTGGTGCCGGTGCTCACGGCCGGCGGCAACTACACGCTGTTCTTTGTCCTCGGCGCCGCGCTGGTGCCGCTGGTGTACCTGTCGATCTGGCTCGGCGGCGCCGTGGAGCCGGTGCGTCCCCAT
>Ga0105244_10001551_pt1 | contig 18279 bp, 14 predicted proteins | sample KBSM44metaG_FD_80423 | JGI IMG/M metagenome (GOLD analysis project Ga0105244, IMG submission 80423) | Miscanthus rhizosphere microbial communities from Kellogg Biological Station, Michigan, USA - KBS M4-4 metaG | ecosystem: Host-associated > Plants > Roots > Rhizosphere > Soil | place... | reverse complement strand
GGTTAAGGCCAATTCTGACTGAAGGGGAGGGCGTTTATCTGCTCACCGGCTACGATCTGGCGATTCGGCTGCACTCCCAGTCCCACCAAAATCGGGTTGAAGAACTCGATCAACGTATTAAAGCGTTTCGTTTCACCTGGGATGAGATGCCGCTGCAACCGCAGGTGGGGATGAGCTATTGCTACGTGCGCTCGCCGGTTCAGCATCTCTACCTGCTCTTGGGCGAGCTGAGTACGATTGCGGATCTCTCTCTTGCAACCAATCACCCTGAGAGTCTGCAGCACCGGGGGGCGGTTAATCTGCAGCGCAGCCTGAAAAGTAAGGTTGATATGATGAGCCGCCTGCAGCGTGCGCTGGAAGAGAACCGTTTTAGCCTGATGGTTCAGCCGATTGTGGGCATGCGCGGCGACAGCTACCATGAAATTCTCCTGCGTATGGACGAGGAGAATGGCGAGTATATTCATCCAGACGATTTTCTCCCCGTCGCCCATGAGTTTGGCCTCTCTTCGCGTATTGACCTTTGGGTGGTAGAGCATGTGCTGAGTTTTATGGCTTCCCATCGGGAGCAGTTACCCGGTCAGCGATTTGCCATCAATCTTTCCCCTGCCTCCGTCTGTCGGTCGCAATTTTCCCTCGAAGTGGGACGCCTGTTACGCCACTACGGCGTCGAGGCCTGGCAGCTGATTTTTGAAATCACCGAAAGTAATTCGTTGTCGAATATTGAACAGGCGAATCACACACTGGGGCAGCTACAGCAGATGGGGTGCCGCGTGGCGATAGATGATTTTGGTACCGGCTATGCGAGTTATGCCCGATTGAAAAACGTGAATGCAGATATTCTCAAAATTGATGGCAGTTTTATTCGTAATATCGTCTCTAACAGTCTCGACTATCAGATTGTGGCGTCCATTTGCCATTTGGCACGAATGAAAAGAATGCTGGTGGTCGCGGAGTATGTTGAAAGTGAAGAGATACGCAGCGCAGCCATTGCGCTGGGTATCGATTATCTTCAGGGGTTTTTGATTGGCAAACCAGAGCCGCTGGAGAGTCTGGCAGAGCAGCACCAGGCGGCCTGATTTCAGGCCGCTAGCACCAGGCGGCCTGATTTCAGGCCGCTACCTCGGGTGCCTGTTCTTCTTCAATCTTCAGCCGCCAGCCAGTGACTGCTTCCCAGTAATCCTGCTCTTTTTCCAAATCGAACAGCACCAGCGCATTCTGGCTAAACCAGTCGTGCGGGAAGCTTAACGTCCAGTGATTATCATCGGTGGTCAAACGCAGCGTCGGTGGCGTGGTCGTTGCCTGACGCTGGTTATTGAGCAGCACACCGAGACGCAAAATCTGCACCAGTGGCAGGAATTGCTTCTTCTTGAACAGCGTGAAGCGTGGCAAATCATCCAGCTTAATGCCTTTACGGTGATAGCGAACCAGCGTCGCCATCATGAGCTGTTGTTCCTGGTTGAAGCCAGGCAGATCGCTGTGCTGCAGAATATAGGCAGAGTGGCGGTGCATCCCGCTATGGTTAATGTTCAGACCCACTTCGTGGAGCATTACCGCCCATTTGAGTAACGCCGCCAGCTGAGGATTCGCCAGCTTCGTGTTCTGCGCCTGCCACTGATCGTACATGTGTGTAGTGGTTTCCAGCACCCGGCGGGCCTGCTCTCTGTCGATATTGTAATGGTTAGCCAGCGCCTGCGCCGTACGGCTACGGATATCCTGATGGCGGAATCGACCTTCCATCTCATACAGCACGCCTTCACGCAGCGCGCCGTCAGAGAGACGTAGCTCGCGAATGGCCAGTGCGTCAAACACACCACACAGAATGGAAAGACCGGGCACAAACACGGCTTTGCGCTCGTCAGACAGACCCGGCAGGCTGAGTTCGTCGAAATTTTTATATTTCAGCACTTCTGCAACCAGCTTATCCAGGCGTTCCGGGGTGATAAAACCGTCTTTCTCACCCATCGCCAGCAGCACTTCGTGCGCGGCTTTAATGGTGCCGGAAGCGCCCAGTGCGACGTTCCAGCCCTGAATCCGGTACTGCCACGCCAGGGTTTCCAGCTTCTGCACCGCGGCGATGCGGGCGCGCTGGAAGCTCTCGCGATTCAGGGAACCGCCCGGGAAGTAAGTCTGGGCAAAACTGACGCAGCCCATACGGCGACTTTCCACTAGTTTGGGTTCAAAATCTTCACCGATCACCAGCTCCGTGGAGCCGCCACCGATGTCGATGACCAGCTTACGGCCCTTTTCCGGTTGGGTGTGCTCAACGCCCATAAAGATGAGACGAGCTTCTTCATTACCAGAGATGATTTCGATGGGATACGGGATCACCTGTTCGGCACGTTTGAGAAACTCCGCAGCGTTACGGGCCTGACGCAGAGTATGCGTGCCCACAATGCAGACGCTGGAAGGCTCAAAGCCCTGCAAACGTTCAGCGAAAAGCGACAGGCAGTTTAGCCCGCGCTCCATCGCTTCTTCGCTCAGCATACTGTCTGCATCAAGGCCATCAGCCAGATGTACGCGCTGTTTGAGGCGGCCGATGATCTGCATCGCACCATCGACCACGCGCGCGATCACCATATGAAAACTGTTTGAACCCAAATCGACCGCCGCAAACTCCTGCGGTCGTGGCGTGTTGTCATTTATCGGCATAGATTAATCAGGCTGTTCAAGTGAGGTCAGATAGTCATGAATCGCGAGCTGCGCGCGCACTTTACGGCGATTGCCGCGCGGCACATAACGATTACTCAGTTCTTTATCGACGTAGCGTGCTTTAACGGTATCACTAAACAGAATGTCGATGATATCCAGGACCTGCTGTTTAAGGCGCGGGTCCAGCAGTGGCGTTGCTACTTCGATACGGTAATCGATATTTCGCGTCATCCAGTCGGCTGACGACAGATAGACTTTTTTGTCGCCACCGTTATCAAAAATATAGATCCTGTCGTGCTCAAGGAAACGGTCAACGATGCTAATGACGCGAATATTATCGCTGATGCCCGCCAGTTCAGGGATCAGTGAACACATGCCGCGTACCAACAAGTTGACCTGAACGCCGGAGCCAGAAGCCGCATACAGGCGGTCAACCAGTCCTTTATCCACCAGATTGTTGATTTTCAGTGTAATACCTGCCGGGATGCCTTTCTGCGCGTTCGCTATCTCTTTATCGATCATCTCATAAAGGAGCGGACGCGAGTTTTGCGGCGATACCAGCAAATAGTCAAAGTGTACCGGGCGGTAAGGGTTTTCGATAAAGCTGAATACCCGGCGCACTTCATTGGTAATACGTGCATCAGCGGTGAGTAACGAGTAATCGGTATAAATACGCGCCGTTTTCTCATTAAAGTTGCCGGTGCCGATGTGGGCATAACGCACAATCTCTTCCCCTTCCATACGGGAAATGAGGAACAGCTTGGCGTGGATTTTCAGCCCCGGGGCGGAGAAGATGACCTGCACGCCCGCTTCGGTCAGGCGTTTAGCCCAGTGAATATTGGCCTCTTCGTCGAAACGCGCCTGCAGCTCCACCACCACGGTGACTTTTTTACCGTTGTGCGCGGCATGAATCATCGCATCAATAATACGTGAGTCTTTCGCCACGCGATAAATATTGATTTTGATGGCCAGCACGCTTGGGTCAAACGACGCCTGACGCAGCAGTTCGAGCACATGCTCAAACGTATGGTACGGGTAGTAGAGCAGGACATCGCGCTCGCGAATAGCATCAAACCCGTTGCGGAATTTATCGAACCAAATGTGGCGCAGGCGCGGCAGCGGCTTGTTCACCAGGTTGGCTTTACCCACGTTCGGGAAGCCGATGAAGTCTTTGAAGTTATGGTAACGACCGCCTGGAATAATGGAGTCGAAACGGGAGATAGTCAGCTTCTCGCGCAGCATCTCGACCATGGCATCGGGCATGTCACGCTGATAAACAAAACGGACGGGTTCGGCGGTCAGACGCTGCTTCAGACTGGAGGACATCAGCTCCATCAGACTCGATTCCATCTCGTGCACCAGGTCATATTCGGCGTCACGGGTCATTTTCATCGAATAGGCATTCAGTGAGTCGTAATCAAAGAAGCCGCTGAAAATGTCGTCAAGGCAATAGCGGAGGATGTTGTCCAGGAGAATCATTGGCTTGCGGCGACGCGGCGCTTCGGGTGGCAGGTTCACAAAGCGCGGAACCTTGTCCGATGGGATCTCCAGGAGCGCGTAACGAATGGACTCCCCGCGAATGATTTCGACCGCCAGATAGGTGTAATCGTCCTTTAAGAAACGAATCAGATTCGTTTCGCGATTGATAAGCGTCGGGGTGATGTGCTGACGTAAGTACTGTTTGAAATAGTGACGTAGCCACGTTTGCTGATTGACGGAAAGCTGGCGTTCGTTAATCAAAAAGATTTGATTACGCGCCATTTCCAGCAGCAAATCATTGTACAGCGTGTCAAATTCCTGATCGGCTTTAAGAACTCTGGTCTGAATTTTACCCAGTAAATGGCGCGATTGGGTGTTGGTTCCTTGTCCTTGCTCTTCGCTAATAATGATACGGCGTTTAAGTTCTGCGAAGCGGACCTTATAGAACTCATCAAGGTTATTAGAATAAATGCCTAAGAAGCGCATACGCTCAATCAGCGGATTTGTTTTGTCTGCCGCCTCCTGAAGCACGCGCTCGTTAAAGCACAACCAACTCAATTCTTTTTCCAGATATAGCTTTTCCTGACCCATTACAGCTTACACTCCAGTTAACTCTCGGGACACGGCAATTCCTTCTCGCCAGGCGGTGTCCTCATGTGCAGGTAAACGTTATTGGCGTTCGCGTGAGAAAGACATCACTTATTATGGCGAGCTTTGCCATCAGATGTCCAACTGTGACAGATAAGTATGACAGTAATCCGTTTTTACCGGGATAAGCGCGTTGCGCGCAACCTTAAGTCACGCGCAGATAACGAAAAGACGGATTACTCCGCAGCGTAGCCCTGAGGGGGTAGGCAGACGCCATCAAGCCAGGCTTTGCCTTCCTGCATGGCAAGACGCCCTTCAAGGAACCAGCTCACCACCAGCGGGTAAATGGCATGTTCCTGGGTCTGTACGCGCGCAGTAATATCCTCTTCCGAGTCCCCCTCAAACACCGGGATTTGTGCCTGTAAAATCACCGGACCCCCGTCCAGTTCATCGGTGACAAAATGCACGGTGGTACCGTGGACTTCATCGCCATTCTCAAGCACCTGTCGGTGGGTATGTAACCCCGGATATTTCGGCAGCAGGGAAGGGTGAATATTGATTAAACGACCGGTGTAATGGGCGACAAAGGCTGGGCTGAGGATGCGCATATAGCCCGCCAGCACCACAAGGTCTGGGGCAGAGGCATCAATTGCCTGCATCAGTTCACGATCGAAGCCTTCACGGCTGGCGAACTGAGAGGCGAGAAGGGCATGGGCGGGAATGTTGGCTTCCCGCGCACGTTCAAGGCCGAACGCATCGGCCTTATTACTGAATACTGCCCTGATGGTGCCATGACTCTTTTTTTGTTTGCAGGCATCAATGATTGCCTGCAAATTGCTTCCATTACCGGAAATGAGCACCACAATATTTTTCATTCAATGACCACACGTTCACTGGAATCGGAGGCTTTGATAATACCGATTCTCCACGCGTTTTCACCTTTTGCATTCAACAGTGCGATAGCCTTATCCGCTTCTGATTCCGGCAGGGCAATCACCATGCCGACGCCGCAGTTAAAGGTGCGGTACATTTCGTGACGACTCACATTGCCCGCGGTTTGCAGCCAGTCGAAGACGGCTGGCCACTGCCAGGAGGATTCATCAATCACGGCCTGGGTGTTGTCCGGCAATACACGTGGGATGTTTTCCCAGAAGCCGCCACCGGTCAGGTGCGCAATTGCGTGCACATCAACGTTAGCAATCAGCTCGAGGATCGATTTCACGTAGATACGGGTCGGGGTCAGCAGATGGTCGGCGAGGGATTTACCTTCAAGCTGGGTCGTCTCCGGGTCACAACCGCTCACTTCGATGATTTTACGCACCAGCGAGTAGCCATTGGAGTGTGGACCGCTGGAAGCCAGGGCAATCAGCACATCGCCGTCAGCCACTTTGGACCCGTCAATAATCTCTGATTTTTCCACAACGCCAACACAAAAGCCTGCCACGTCATAGTCTTCACCGTGGTACATGCCCGGCATTTCAGCGGTTTCGCCGCCAACCAGCGCACAGCCAGACTGCAGACAGCCTTCTGCGATACCGGTGATCACGCTGGAGGCGGTGTCCACATCCAGTTTGCCCGTTGCGTAATAGTCGAGGAAGAACAGCGGCTCAGCACCCTGTACCACCAGATCGTTGACGCACATAGCGACCAGATCGATGCCGATGCTGTCGTGACGTTTCAGATCCATCGCCAGACGCAGTTTAGTACCCACGCCGTCAGTGCCGGAAACCAGAACTGGCTCACGATATTTTTGCGGCAATGCGCACAGCGCGCCGAAGCCACCCAGACCGCCCATCACTTCCGGACGACGAGTTTTCTTCACTACGCCTTTGATTCGGTCTACCAGAGCATTGCCTGCGTCAATATCAACACCGGCATCTTTGTAGCTAAGAGAGGTTTTATCGGTCACTGCTTGAGTCCCCACGCGTTTGCTTGCGGTTCACCCGTCATATTTCAGGCTGTTACCCGAACTAATCAGGTTTTAGAAATAAAATTCGGCGCAATTCTAACAGCCCAGGCAAACGTTTGCGAGTCCATTATTGCCGGGCGAGAAGGATTCTTAGGATATACTCTTTTCCAGTCTATTTGATCCGGATCAACGCCGTCTCTGTAGCGTAACGGAAAAAAAGCGGTATAATCCGGCGATTTTTTTTGTGGCTACCACCTTTCTGGGGAAGGAGAAGAGTATGAAGGTCGTGGAAGTAAAACACCCACTCGTCAAACACAAGCTGGGCCTGATGCGTGAAAATGACATCAGCACCAAACGCTTTCGTGAACTCGCCTCAGAAGTCGGTAGCTTGCTGACTTATGAAGCGACTGCCGATCTGGAAACAGAGCGCGTCGTGATCGAGGGCTGGAATGGCCCGGTTGAAGTTGAACAAATTAAAGGCAAAAAAATTACCGTTGTGCCGATTCTGCGTGCGGGTCTGGGCATGATGGAAGGCGTACTGGAACATGTGCCAAGTGCACGCATCAGCGTTGTCGGTATTTACCGTAACGAAGAGACGCTGGAGCCGGTACCCTATTTCCAGAAACTGGTTTCTAATATCGACGAGCGTATGGCGCTGGTCGTTGACCCGATGCTGGCGACCGGTGGTTCTATGATTGCTACCATCGACCTGCTGAAAAACGCGGGCTGCCACAGTATCAAAGTTCTGGTACTGGTTGCCGCACCGGAAGGCGTGGCCGCGCTGGAGAAAGCGCACCCGGACGTTGAGCTGTACACCGCGTCGATTGATAAGGGCCTGAACGAACACGGATACATCATCCCTGGCCTCGGCGATGCCGGCGACAAAATTTTTGGTACCAAGTAAATGCTTTAAAAACGAAAGCCGACTTTGAAAGTCGGCTTTTTTTTGGCGTAAACCAGAACAGAATCCGCCTGATTTCCTCACACAGTTCACAAAAACTGCGCGATGAACGATGAGCGGAACGTTAACAACACATGAATCACATTCAGAGGAAAACACTATGACGCGCCGTGCTATCGGGGTGAGTGAAAGACCGCCGCTTTTACAGACAATCCCGCTTAGTTTGCAGCATTTGTTCGCGATGTTTGGCGCAACCGTGCTGGTGCCAATCCTGTTTCACATTAACCCGGCCACCGTGTTGCTGTTTAATGGGGTGGGTACGTTACTGTATCTCTTTATTTGCAAAGGGAAAATTCCTGCTTATCTTGGCTCCAGTTTTGCCTTTATTTCCCCGGTACTGCTGCTTTTGCCACTGGGCTATGAGGTGGCGCTGGGTGGCTTCATCATGTGCGGCGCGCTGTTCTGCATTGTTGCGTTTATCGTGAAGAAAGCGGGCACCGGTTGGCTGGACGTGATGTTCCCGCCTGCGGCAATGGGCGCAATCGTTGCCGTCATCGGTCTTGAGTTGGCCGGTGTGGCCGCCGGTATGGCCGGTCTGCTGCCTGCTGACGGTCAGTCTGCGGATACCAAAACCGTGATCATTTCGATGGTAACGCTGGGTGTGACGGTGTTTGGCTCCGTCCTGTTCCGCGGCTTCCTGGCCATCATCCCGATTCTGATCGGTGTTCTGGCCGGTTATGCACTCTCCTTCGCCATGGGCGTGGTCGATTTCACCCCGATTGCTCAGGCGCACTGGTTTGCATTGCCCACCTTCTACACCCCGCGTTTTGAATGGTTCGCTATCTTCACCATCCTGCCTGCGGCCCTGGTGGTTATTGCCGAACACGTCGGCCACCTGGTGGTGACGGCGAACATCGTGAAAAAAGATTTGATTCGCGATCCTGGCCTGCACCGTTCGATGTTTGCCAATGGTTTCTCTACCATGATCTCCGGTTTCTTTGGCTCCACGCCAAACACCACCTACGGGGAGAACATCGGCGTAATGGCGATCACGCGTGTTTACAGCACCTGGGTTATCGGCGGTGCGGCGATCATTGCGATTCTGCTCTCTTGTGTGGGCAAACTGGCGGCAGCGATTCAGATTATCCCGGTTCCGGTGATGGGCGGCGTCTCTCTGCTGCTGTACGGGGTCATCGGGGCCTCCGGTATCCGTGTACTGATCGAATCCAAAGTCGATTACAGTAAAGCGCAAAATCTGATCCTGACCTCCGTAATTCTGATCATCGGCGTGAGTGGCGCGAAAGTGCACATTGGCGCCGCTGAGCTGAAAGGCATGGCGCTGGCGACCATCGTTGGCGTGGGCCTGAGTCTGATCTTCAAGCTAATCAGCGTACTGCGCCCGGAAGAGGTGGTACTGGATGCCGATGACAACGACGCGAAACCCCACTAAACGTCATCCTTAAACCGGGTCATTTGCCCGGTTCAAACGCAGCGCAGTTTTATGGTAAACTCGCTGCGTTTTATTTAAGCCCTGTTGAGGTACGTCTGAACACACCGGCACAGCTTTCCCTGCCACTCTATCTCCCTGACGATGAAACTTTCGCGAGTTTCTGGCCGGGCGACAATCCTTCTTTACTGGCGGCGTTGCAAAATGTCCTGCGCCAGGATCATAGCGGATACATCTATTTTTGGTCGCGCGAAGGCGCTGGCCGCAGCCATTTGCTGCATGCAGCCTGTGCAGAACTCTCTTCACGCGGCGATGCGGTGGGCTATGTGCCACTGGATAAGCGCACCTGGTTTGTTCCTGAAGTCATGGACGGCATGGAGCAGCTTTCACTGGTCTGCATTGATAACATCGAGTGTGTAGCGGGGGATGAGCTCTGGGAGATGGCGATTTTTAATCTCTACAATCGCATTCTGGAGTCGGGTAAAACGCGCCTGCTTATAACCGGCGATCGTCCACCGCGCCAGCTTAAGCTGGGGCTGCCGGATCTGGCCTCCCGTCTCGACTGGGGGCAAATTTATAAGTTACAGCCGCTGTCAGATGAAGACAAACTGCAGGCTTTACAACTGCGGGCGCGGTTACGGGGATTTGAACTACCGGAGGATGTGGGGCGTTTTCTGCTTAAGCGTCTGGATCGGGAAATGCGCACACTGTTTGATACCCTGGACGAACTCGATCGTGCCTCGATCACCGCACAACGCAAACTGACTATTCCCTTCGTTAAAGAGATCCTGAAGTTGTAAGCCCGGTCAGCCAGACGCCACCGGGCATCGACGGTTAACGGACGATTTCAAGCACCTGTTCCGGCGGACGACCAATACGTGCCTTACCGTGAGCGACCACAATCGGGCGCTCCATCAGCTTCGGATTATCAACCATCGCCTGAATTAACGCCTCTTCAGTAAGCGCAGCGTTGCCCAACGCCAGAGACTGATAAAGATCCTCTTTTTTGCGCATCAGTTCACGCGCACTGGTCATGCCCAGCATCGTCAACAATGACTTAAGCGTTGCTGCATCCGCAGGGGTCTCCAGGTAGAGCACCACGTCAGGCTCAATGCCATTTTCCTTGAGCAGATTTAACGTTTCGCGGCTCTTGGAGCAGCGTGGGTTGTGATAAATCTTTACTGCGTCGGTCATTTTTTCTCCTGATTACATCTTTTCATACGGGCGGAAGGTTTTCTGCAACTGACGCAACTGGTCAATACGGGCGTCGTAACGCGCCTGCTGTAAGCTGCCGAGTTTGACCTGAGTGCTGGCGCTGCTGAGCAGGCTGATGGCCTGATCGAGCCGTCCTACCAGCGCCTGGCCCTCGGCACGGGCAGCCAGTTCGAGATCGCGATGATTCAGTGCGGCCTCCGTCTGCGCCAGCAATTCCCAACCGTTGACGTCATCCTTCCAGCTGAAGGTAAAGCGGTTGAGGATCTTTTCCGCTTCCGCCGGTTGCCCGCTGGTTAACCAGGCGTTGGCGAGGTTCAGTTGCAGTACCGGGTTGGTTTTGATCTCTTTTGCATTTTTCAGGCGGTTAATGGCGTCCGCATTTTTGTTCTGCCCAAGATCGATATCGGTCGCGAGATCGAGGAACCAGGCATTGTTCGGATCGGCAGTGAGCAGCGGTTGCAATGCCCGCATTGCATCAGCATTATTTTTGCTTTCCATGGCCTGCAGGGCGCGGCCATATTGTGCTGCGCGTTGTTCGCGAACGTTGCCTTTCGCCCAGGCATCCAGCAGATCGCTGGTAAGTTGGTTACGCCCGGAGTTATACATGCCAAGCGCCCTGGCTTTGGCCAGGTAAAAATCTTCTGACGACTGCACCACGACCGGGCGCATCTGGTTGGCGCGGTTACGGGCATCGGAGAGGCGGCTTTCCGGCAGGGGGTGGGTCAGCAGGATTTCAGGGGGACGTGAAGAGTAGCGCGCCTGATCGAGCAGTTTTTCGAGGAAAGTCGGCATCGCCTGCGGGTCGAAGCCGGAACGCTGCAGCACCTGGATACCGATACGATCGGCTTCCTGCTCGTTTTGTTGTGTGAAGCTGATCATCCCCTGGCGGGTGCCTGCCAGCGTGCCGGTCAATGCTGCCATACCGGCCTGCGGGCTGGCCATCGCTAACAGAATTGAGCCCAGCGCGCCTGCCCAGGTGAGCGGCGCACTGCGTTTTTGATCTTCCATCGCGCGCGCCAGATGGCGCTGGGTAACGTGGGAGATTTCGTGTGCCATCACCGATGCCAGTTGGCTCTCGCTATCGGCATAGCGGAATAACGCCGAATGCAGCACCACATTGCCGCCAAAAAAGGCGAAGGCGTTGATTTCGTCATTATTGACCAGATAAAAATGGAAAGGGGTTTTCACCGAGTCGGCATGGGAGACCAGCCGCATGCCCAGTGAATTGATGTACTGAACCAGCAAGGGATCGTTAATCAGCGGCGCACTACCGCGCAGCTGGCGCACATAGTAGTCGCCCATCTGCATCTCCTGACCGATGGACAGGGTGCTTCCTGCGGAGGTTCCCATATCCGGCAGGCTGTCTGCCGAATCCGCAAAAGCGGGCGCTGCCTGAGTAAGGGTGACGGCGGCGATAAGGGTTGCGACCAGCGTTTTTTTCAACTGCCTGAACATAACCTCAGTCCTGTATATTGGGTGTTACCGTTTGACCAACGGCGAGAAACTTGGTTCAAGTGCCCTGGAAGAGGGAGTTTAGCTGCGTTATCCGAGGATTAAAATCTTTTTACCCGGTAACGGTGTTTACGCGAAAGCGATAAAAAGCGAAGTCTTTTTTGTGACATTTCGATACACTTCCCCCACTCACACCGCTCAATCCGGTCTCCCCGGAAGGAACATATGCTCGAATTGTTGATGCAGTGGTACCGCCGTCGCTTTAGTGATCCTGAAGCCATTGCGTTACTGGTTATACTGCTGGCAGGTTTTATTATCCTCTTCTTTTTCAATGGCCTGCTTGCACCGCTTCTGGTCGCTCTGGTACTGGCTTACCTGCTGGAATGGCCGACGGTTCGTCTGCAGCGAATCGGTTTCTCCCGCCGCTGGGCGGCGTCGATGGTACTCATTCTGTTTGTGGGCATCCTGCTGGTGATGGCCTTTGTGGTGATGCCGGTTGCCTGGCAGCAGGGGATGAACCTCATCCGCGACATGCCGGGCATGCTGAACAAGCTCTCCGATTATGCCGCCACGCTCCCGCGCCGTTACCCCATGCTGATGGATGCCGGCATTATTGATGCGATGGCGGAGAACATGCGTACCCGCATGCTCGGTATGGGCGATTCGGTGGTGAAATACTCTCTCGCCTCGCTGGTGGGGCTGCTGACGCTTGCGGTCTACCTTGTGCTGGTGCCGCTGATGGTCTTCTTCCTGGTAAAAGATAAGGATCAGATGCTCAACGCCGTGCGTCGCGTATTGCCGCGCAACCGTGGGCTGGCGGGCCAGGTATGGAAAGAGATGAATCAGCAAATCACCAACTACATACGCGGCAAAGTGCTGGAAATGATTGTCGTCGGGGTCGCCACCTGGTTTGGTTTCTTGCTGTTTGGTCTCAACTACTCGCTGCTGCTCGCCGTACTGGTGGGCTTCTCGGTGCTGATTCCCTACATCGGCGCGTTTGTGGTCACCATTCCGGTTATCTGCGTCGCGCTCTTTCAGTTTGGCGCGGGGACGGAGTTCTGGAGCTGTTTTGCCGTTTACCTGATTATCCAGGGGCTGGACGGCAATTTACTGGTGCCGGTACTGTTCTCCGAAGCGGTGAATTTACACCCGCTGGTCATCATCCTGTCGGTGATTATTTTTGGTGGTCTGTGGGGCTTCTGGGGCGTCTTTTTCGCCATCCCGTTGGCGACCCTGGTCAAGGCAGTGATTCACGCCTGGCCAGACAGCGTCGTGGTGGATGATCCGCACTGATGTTTCCTCAGGGCTGAGGGTGTGTCAGAGAAGAATACGAGCACTATCAGTCCCCTCGCCCCACCGGGGAGAGGGTTAGGGTGAGGGGAAACATGCGGCTCTGAGGGTCATTCCGTTCACCTTATGTTCCTTGCTTATCTGTCACGCCAGAACCCGTGAACGTGCCAGGGTGGTTCACCGCCACCACCCTGGCGACCCGGGCTCCCGGCCAGGAAAATCGCCGCTGGCGCGGTGCATTCGCCTTATGCCGTCTGACTTTCGGGTCGGGTCCAGCCTACATCCTTGTAGGCTATCCCCTCCGCCCGCTTCCCTGCGGGCGGCCCCGGCCAGCCGTCAACGCCTCATCGATTTTCAGCCGGACCCAGTCATCGCTGATACTTTTTTATTCTCATTGCGCTGCGTTATCGCTGTAAAACGTAATATCAATGGGGATTCCTCAGCCCTCAGGGTGAGGGAAACCATTCTCCTCAGTGCCCATTATTCTGATTACGTAAATAGATAATCCAGTAGGTCACGCCCACCAGTAAGCCGCCGCCAATAATATTGCCGAGGGTGACCGGGATAAGATTGGCGGTAATAAAATGGCCAACGGTTAACGCCGGGAAACTCTCCGCTGATGAATGTACCGCCGTCCAGAAACTGTCCGGGGCGAAATAGCGAATAACAATAGCCAATGGAATAAGAAACATATTAGCGATGCTATGTTCAAAGCCGCTTGCGACAAACATGCCGATGGGCAGCAGCATCGCCATAATCTTATCCGTCAGCGTATGGCCGGAATAACTCATCCACACCGCCAGACACACCATTAAATTACAGAGCGTGCCAAGACACACCGCTTCAATAAACGTGTGATGCATTTTATGGTCGGCGGTTTGTAATACGTTGAGCCCCCACAGGCCGTTGCCGTTCATATATTGCCCGGCGAACCAAATTAACGCGACAAAGAACAGTGCACCGACAAGGTTACCCAGATAGACCACGATCCAGTTCATGATGAGCTGTCCCCAGCTTATCAGGCCGCTGGCTTTCGCCATCACGGTGAGCACCGTGGAGGTAAAGAGATCGGCACCGCACACCACCACCAGAATGAGCCCCAGAGAGAAGCACACGCCTCCTGCCAGTTTTGCCAGGGCAGTAGCCGGCGCGGGGCCACTGGTCACGGTGATATAAAAAACGAACGCAATCGAAATAAATACCCCCGCCGTCACGGCGAGAAAGAAGGACAATTCTTTTTTCTTGCTGACTTTATATAAACCTGCCTGTTCGGCAACTTTGGCCATTTCTGCGGGAAGTCGCAGATCAAACGCATTGCTGGTATCCATGAATATCTCCTGATTTCTACGCGAATAAGGCGAACTCACTCTCGCGCAGACATATGCATAGTGCGTACCAGGCAGGGAGATGGATCGATGATTAAAGCGTTACCAGGCTCACAATTAACAGCCGGGGAAATAAGGAATTACAGTACTTCCCGCACGGCGATACCCAGGCGCTGCATGCGTGACAGCAGGGTCGTGCGTTTCATACCGAGTTTAGACGCAGCACCGCGCGGACCCGCAACAATGCCATTGGTTTCTCGCAGAACCTGAATAATGCGCTGACGCTCTTCTTCATCATTTTCAGGCGGGTCGGTGTGCATCATCTCCGCCACTTTGGGCAGCGGGAAGGGAAACGGATCGTGCGCCACCGGCTGTACCATGCTGGTGGGCTGGGCGTTCAGGTGCAGGCTCAGGGTGTTATCCCGGGAGAGCAATACCGCACGTTCGATGATGTTTTCCAGTTCACGCACGTTCCCCGGCCATTCGTAACGCATGAGCTGGCGCATGGCCTCGGCAGGAATGGTATCGACGGAACGGTTCAGGCGGCGCGACAATTTTTTGGTGAAGTAACGGGCGAGCAGGGGAATATCGTCCGGCCTGTCGCGCAGCGGCGGTAGCATCAGCGGGAAGACGTTCAGGCGATAGAAAAGATCGTTACGAAACTCACGATCAATCACCATCTGTTTCAAATCACGGTTGGTAGCAGCAATGACCCGCACATTCACCGGGATGGTACGTGTGCCGCCGATGCGTTCAATCTCTCTCTCCTGCAACACGCGCAGTAATTTGGGTTGCAGCTCAATGGGCATATCGCCGATTTCATCGAGGAACAGCGTGCCGCCGTCGGCCATCTCAAAGCGCCCCCGATGGGTATTGATGGCCCCGGTGAACGCGCCTTTATCGTGACCGAAAAGCTCACTTTCCAGCAGGCTTGAGGGGATAGCGGCACAGTTAATCTTCACCAGCGGCTTATCTTTGCGCAGGCTCAGTTGATGAATCGCGCGGGCGATCACTTCTTTACCGGTGCCGGTCTCGCCGAGAATCAAAACCGTACTGTCACTGAGGGCGACAATATCCACCTGCTGGAGCACATCACGCATGGCGTCACTTTGATAAATGATGTCGCCAAAGCTCTGATTAGAAAGAATCTGCTCGTTAAGTTTGCTGTTCTCGTTTTTAAGATTCTCTTTCAGATGGGTGACTTTGCGATAGGCCTCAGCATTATCGACGGCAATGCCAATTCTGTCGGCAATCTGGCGAAGTAATCGACAATTTTGCGGCGTGAATATCGTCATCTCGCTATGCGCCAGCACCAGCACCCCCGTCGACTGGTGGCTAAAGGCCAGCGGCAGGATAAATACTGCGTCCATGCCTTGCGCCGATAATGCCTGAAGCAGCGGATCGTTTTGCCATTGCTCTGGGTCATCCTGCTTTTGCAGCAAAGAGGCATGATTTTCGTTCAGCGCGCCTGCGAGCAGCGCGCTGTCGCTGCGTAAAGGATGATGCTGACTGGCGGGTTGCGCCGCGGTGAAATCGGTAGCGTGCCACATCAGTTGGCGGGAGCGTAGGGCATCGCGCAGTACCAGGCTAACGTTATCTACACCAAAGAAACGGTGTATTTCTCGTGATACGTCGATAACCAGCTCATCAATATCCAGATGCGAGAGCACGGTGTTGGTGATAGCCACCAGTACCCGGTCATGGTCACGCTCCTGTTGGAGCGTTGTCAGGCTGGTTTCCAGACCCTCTCGTGCGATGTCGCCTTCCAGCCCCTGTGTGGCAAGTCGGGCAAGCCACGCAAACATCGCATTATCTTTGTCGCAGAAGGTACCACCGTCGGTACGCACAAAGCGCAGTTCAGCCAGCGTCTCACCGGCAAGCAAAATCACATGGGCAGTGCTGTCACTGATCGCGCCAGCGTATTCGTGGCCGCAAAACTCATCGCTGCCATCATCAAAACAACGATAAAACTGGGTATCACCGAGGCGTAATTCGACAAACTGGACGGGGCTGAAGGGAGGCGGTAGGGGGATGAACGCCCGTAGCACGGAGGCATTGTCTTTATGTTCCAGCAAGTGCTGTAAAATCATGGGTACTGCATCCTTCCAGAATCAATGGCGCACAAAAGCAGACAAAAGCGAGTAAGGGCCAGCATGTAGCGACCTCCTTAACCGTTGTGTTAGCGTGATTTTTGCTCATCGGTACGCAAGCGGGCCAGCTATTATCCTACTATAACCCTGTTTTTTGTAGTGTTACCCGCTTCACGTATACATTAATTGTCATACTAATTGATAAGAGATTGATGATACCTATGGATTAGCGCACTAAACGGACCATCAGATAAATCGCGGGTTCCTGCGCGATATCTTGTAAATGCTGGAGCATTTGTTCACTCCAGCCGCGCCAGGGGGCTTCTGCATGTGCGGCCAGATGCGCAAAGGCGGGGGCCAGTGTATTGACGTGGCTGGCGTCAATCACAATTTCCCCAAAGGTCAGCAAGCCACGCATTTTACGCTGAGCCTCACCCTCCAGGAGACCCAGCCAGGCTTCGTACTGGCTGAGAGGGCACTCCAGTACCACGTTGAGGCAGTCGATCACCCCCACGTGGTGACCGATCGCCAGCGAGTAATACATCACCTGGCGACTTTTTTCTTCAACGTTGACGCTGTCATCAACAAATTTTTGTCGCAACGTCCAGAACATCACTTTACCGTCATACTCCGCCATGCTGACGCTCCATTTCAACCATCAGTTGTTGCACGATCGACGTCAGGCGCGGGTCTGCGGCCTGTTGCAGCCAGTTGTGCAGTCGCGGAATCCGCTGCTCCGGCTCGCCTTCGGTCAATAACGCGAAGAAGCGGTCGGTAATTTCCCGCCCCTGGCGGTAGCCGGCCAGTTGACGGGCCAGACGTTCAATGTGTACGCGCAGGGCCAGCGGCACCGTCGGCCAGCGTACCGTGGCAACTTCATGGTCTGCCTGCAGATAATCGATCGCGTGCAGTTTTTGCTCCAGCAGTCCTAACGCCACCGCGAACCCATGAATAGTGGCGGCAGGCGTGGGAGGACAGCCGGGGATCCAGACATCAATGGGTACGATGGTATCGCTGCCGCCCCAAACGCAGTACAGATCGTGAAAAATACCGCCGCCGACGCCGCAGGCCCCGTAGGAAATCGCGATTTTATGGTCAGGCGCCGCATGCCAGGCGCGCAGAGCAGGCATACGCATCGCGCGCGTTACCGCACCGGTAAACAGCAGTATGTCGGCGTGGCGCGGGGAGGCCACAACCTTAATACCAAAACGTTCAGCGTCGAACAGCGGCGTAATGGCAGAGAAGATTTCGATTTCGCAGCCGTTACAGCCGCCGCAGTCTACGCGGTAGACGTAGGCTGAACGTTTGATATCACGCAGCAGCACCTGCTTCATTTGCTGCGCCTGGTCATCCAGCGAAATCGGCTGGCTGACGTGCTGCGTTAGCGTGCGGGAATCCTCGCTCATGCTGGCTCCTTAAGGTAATAGTGCACGTTGGTGCTACCGCGATGTTCAAGTGCGGCACGGCGTTTACAGGCCGGGCACACCTCCGCCTGCGCGCGCAGCGTCGCAATCAGTTCCGGTTTTGCCTGGTTTAGCGCCAGCAGCTCAACGGCGAGGGCGACCGACTTCTCGGGCGCAAAGGGCTGGTGGCATTCAGCGCAGTGCTGCAAGCGGAAGGTGGCGCGCGCGTAGAGATCGGCTTTACGGGTGACCGCCAGTTCAAAATCTTCAGTCAGGCGAATGGCATGAGTCGGGCAGACTTCTTCACAGCGGCCGCAGTAGATACAGCGGCCAATAAAAAGCTGCCAGACGCGGGCATTATCCGCAGGCAGGGTCTCCATGGTCAGGGCATTGGCCGGGCAGGCGGTGGTGCAGGCACCGCAGGCGATACACTGTTGTGCATTAAGCTCTGGTCTGCCGCGAAAACCGGGGCACACCTCCAGCGGTGCAAACGGGTATTTCACCGTGACATCGCCCGCCCTGAGGATGGTC
>Ga0105244_10001541_pt1 | contig 18346 bp, 10 predicted proteins | sample KBSM44metaG_FD_80423 | JGI IMG/M metagenome (GOLD analysis project Ga0105244, IMG submission 80423) | Miscanthus rhizosphere microbial communities from Kellogg Biological Station, Michigan, USA - KBS M4-4 metaG | ecosystem: Host-associated > Plants > Roots > Rhizosphere > Soil | place... | reverse complement strand
GGGCGAGGACAGCCGGCGCAGGGTGTGGATTATCGGTGATGAAATTCTGAATCTGCAGAAACTCCCGGACCTGGGAGAGCACATGGCCGAGGGGCGTAAGTTCGGCGCCTGCTTTGTGCTGGGTATTCAGAACATGCCCCAGCTGGTGAACGTCTACGGGCGGGAAATGGCCAAGTCGATTTTCGACCTGCTGAACACGCGATTTTACGGCCGTTCTCCCAGTTCAGAGGTAGCAGAGATGGTCGAAAAAGACCTGGGGTATCAACGCCGCAGGGAGGCGCGGGAGCAGAACAGCTTCGGTCTGGCGCAGGAGCGTGACGGTATCTCCATCAGCAAGGACAAGGTCAGGGAGCCGGTTGTTGATTACGACCAGATAATGAAGCTGCCCAACCTGCGCTTTTATGTCCGTCTGCCGGGCGAGTATCCGGTGGTGAAGCTCAGCCTGAAGTACCGCGAACAGAAGAAGTACCACCCTGCGCTCATCGAGCGCGACTTCCGGGACAACCTGAGTCCCGAGCTGGAAAACATCATCAGGCACAACGAGCGGGAGGGGGCCGGTCTGGGGCTGCGTTTTCCGGCCGGTGAGGGCGGTACGGAGGGGGCAACTGCTTCTTTCCGGTCTGCCGGAACAGTTGCAGTGACTAAAGCCGGTTCCTCAACGCCGGTGCAAACAGCACCAACGCCTGTACGAAATGAATCAACAGCACAAGACGCCAGAAAACTCACTACTCAGCCAGTGTATGGCCTTCAGGCACCCGAACCGCTGCCGGATAACGTCCGGGCTTTTCCCGGCCGTGAGACAGTCGTTTCAGCTGCCGGACCTGATGCCGAACGGGCCGTAGTTCGTCCGCAGGCTGCAGCAGCGGCAGAAAAAGTGCCGCCTGCTCCGGAAGCAAAGCCAGCCGTCACGCCCTTCACACCTAATCAACCGGTCAGAACGACCAGTGCGCTCGACATTCTGGCCCGCCGGACGAGCCGGCCTGCCGCTACCGACGATTCTGCGGCGTCTGAGGAGGGGGCCCAGGGGGAAGCGCCTGAGCTGGGCATGGTGGCGGAAAAAGATGATGCAGGTCAGCTCATCGTGCAGACGGCAGGATACAGAAAAGGCGGAAATGACAGCCGGGAGGATGCCTATGCCGACCAGTACCGGCAGGCAAACTACCGCATGGCTGAAGATGAAAAAAACATCCTGCGCCACCGTGAAGATTACGAGGCCTGGCAGGAAATGGGCGACCATCATGACCACGGAGATTATGAGCGATGATGACCGTTGCGCCGGTGGCGTCGGCCGCCGATGCTGCCAGTTACTACAGCAGCAAAGATAACTACTATTTTCTCGATGACCTGGAAAGTCAGTGGCTGGGTGAGGGCGCGCGCGAGCTGGGCCTGGAAGGCCCGGTTGACCTGCAGACGTTTACGGACGTGCTGCACGGCAAGCTCCCCAACGGAACGGAGCTGGGCAAAGAGGTGCAGGGCGCGCACGTCCACCGTCCGGGGCATGACCTGACGTTTTCCGCCCCTAAAAGCATCTCCATGCTGATACTGGCCGGAGGCGACAAACGCCTGCTGGAGGCACACCACGAGGCGGTGAAAGAGGCGCTGGGGGTGATTGAAAACCTGATAAGCGTGCGTAACACCCGAGACGGTATTACCCGCATCGAACCGACCGGCAAGATGGTGGCCGCGCTGTTCACGCATGACACCTCGCGCAACCTCGATCCGCAGATTCACACCCACGCCGTTGTGGTGAACGCCACCGAACATGAAGGCAAATGGAAAGCCCTGTCCACCGACTACATCCACGGAACCGGGTTCATTGAGACGATTTACAAACACCAGGTGAAGTTTGGCCAGCTTTACCGCAGTTCTCTGAAGGGAAAAACCGAAGCGCTGGGTTATGAAACGGAGCTGACCGGCGGACCGCATGGCCTCTGGGAGGTTAAAGGCTTTACCGAAACCGTACTGGAAGAGTTCTCTTCACGCCACAGAGAAATTCATGGCAGCGTGGGGGAAGATGCCAGCCTGAAAAGCCGTGATGTGGCCGCGCTCGACACGCGCCAGCGTAAACAGTCGCTTGACCGCTACGGTGAAGGTGACACCCTGCCTGGAAAGAGTCCGGAAGAGGTCAGGCGGCACGGGCCTGACGCGGTTTCACCGGAGCGTGAGGGGAAGGCGAAAGGCGGGGAGCCGCAGCCGGAATCCGGACCGGCAGAGGTGGCCAGTGGCAAAAACGCGGAAACCCCGGTTAAGACCCGCGCGCCCGATGCCACTGAAAGGCATCCGGACGTTCAGCAGAAAGCCGGTCCGGACTCAGTTGCCGCCGGTAAGGCTGCACCGGAACAGACTTTCACTGCTGAGAAGACGGTCACCGCAGCGCCGGACAGAGCGGAGCCGGTCGATACAGGACAGGTATTGCGGGACATATCTTCCCCTGTCAATGAGCCGATTGTTAAACCCGAAACAGAAAGGGGCCGCAGTCGCCTGCAGGCGCGCTGGCAGCGCCAGATGGACGAACTGGACTTTGACATTAAGCAGGTCATCAGTGACGCCCGTGCGCGTGAGGAATTGCAGTCCGCGCCTGAAGCTCCCCTGCGCACCGATGCCACGGAGGCCGTCCGGGAAGCCATTTCCGTGCTGAGCGACAGCCAGACCCGCTTTACGTATGGCGATCTGCTGGTAACGGCCTTCAGCGCAGGACAGCACGAAGAGAAAATCCCCGATCTGAAACTCGCGCTTGATAAGGTGATCAGCAGTGGCGAACTGGTGCCGCTGGATGCGGACAAGGGCGTATTCACCTCCCGCATACATCTGCTTGACGAACTGTCACTGCAGTCTGTCGCGGCCAGTGCGGTCAGAGAAAACGTTGTGGCCAGCTTTCGTGCGCCGAAAGAGCCCGTTCCCGAACGCTTTGAGAAAGCAATGCAGGCACCGGTGGCCATCCTCAACGCCCCTTCATCAGCGCTGCGTCAGCGGGAAACAGCAGAGCAGCTGGTGACAATGTCACGCGCTCACGGGCGTGACGTTATGGTCATGGCCGCCTCTGCCGAACGCGCCCTGTCACTCGGCAAATCCTCGATGCTGAAAGACAGCCTGATGCAGCGCAGCCGGATACTCGGTAACGGTTTCAGCCTCGCGCCCCAGAGTACGCTTGTGGTAGACGGCGCAGAGAAGCTGAGCCTCAAGGAGATGCTGGTGCTGACCGGCGAGGCGCTGGAGAAGAATGCCCAGCTGCTGTTCCTTGACGGGGCGGGCCGCACGGCCGCAACAAGTGCGCTGTCTGTCCTGGAGCAGTCGGGCGTCCAGCGTCTGTCACTCAGCGAGCCGTCGCCAGGACTGGCAGCACGCGTCATCAGTGTTGCTGACAAACGTGACCGCTATCAGGCGCTGGCCACGCGCTATGCCGAACTGAGCGGGCCGGAGATGACGCTGAGCGCGACGGTCGCAGGCGAACGTGAGCAGCAGCAACTGAACGGCCTCATCCGGTCGGCGCTGAAAGACGCCGGTAAACTCGGTCAGGAAGAGGTCTCCGTGGAGGCCCGTATTCCGGTTTTCACCACGGCCAAAACCCGTCGTCTGGTAAACACCTACCGGCCCGGGCAGGTGCTGGAAGATCGCTCGGACAAAAATGAGACGCGACATTACGTCATTGACCGTGTTCACGAAGACACCCGCCAGCTGTCGCTCATCGATACAGACGGCGTGGTCAGCATACAGGATATCCGGACCCTGACGGGAGACTGGCGACTGTTTGACCGCGAGACGCTGCAGGTCTCTGCCGGTGAAAAGCTGTTTGCCGTGGCCGGCGATAAAGCGGCTGGCCTTAAGGCTCGCGATCGTCTGACGGTTGAGTCAGTCAGTGAAGGGCAGATTACCGTCCTGCGCGACGGACAGAAAAAACCGGTAACCCTCGAAAGCGGCCGCGCGCTGTATCTGACCCACGCCTACGTCGCTGTACCCGGCAGCCTCGATAACGATCGCGGGGTGGTGCTGGCCAGTCTCAACGGGAGGGATCTGACGGCGAACATGATGAACACTCTGGCGCGCAGCGGCCATGAAGCGGAAATCTTCACGGGCGAGCCGCAGGCCCGGGCGGAAGACCGCATTGAACGGATGCGGTCGGTCCGGACGCCGCTGTCGCTGGTCCGCGAGATGAGCGGTAAGGACGATGCCACGGAGGCCGTAACGGCGCTGAAAAGCGGCGTACAGACTGATCTGCAGAAGGCATTTACGCGCGCCGTGGCCCAGATGCGTGATGTGGCATTTACCGAGGTTGAGTTGCTGAAGGAGGCCATGAGCTTTGTGCCCGACACACCCGGACTGCAGCAGATGCTGCGACAGCAGGTGGCGGACAAGGCCCTGATGCGCGTGTCGGTTGACGGTGAGAGCCGCTATGTGGCGCGCGCCACCTGGGAGATGGAAAAGGCTGTCGTGGCTGAAATTGCGGCGGGTAAAAATGCCGTGCCGCCACTCATGGAGTTCATTCCGGCGTCACTCACCGCCGGGCTGACCGGCGGACAGAGTGAGGCGACGCACCTGATCCTCGAAAGTAAAGACCGGTTTATTGCCATACAGGGGTATGCGGGCACCGGTAAAACTACCCAGTTCCGGGCGGTAACGTCGGCGCTTGATACGCTGCCTGAACACGCCCGGCCGCAGGTTATCGGACTGGCACCCACGCACCGCGCGGTGAAGGAGATGCGCAGCGTCGGCATCGAGGCTCAGACCCTGAAGTCATTCATCGTGGACTGGCAGAAACGCACGGCAGAAGGCGAAAGCGTCCGTTTTGAAAATACGCTGTTCCTCATCGATGAGTCCTCGATGCTGGGAAACCAGGACACCGCGGCGGCTTATCAGGCTATTTCATCAGGCCGGGGCCGGGCAGTCTCGGTCGGGGACGTCGCACAGTTTACTTCTCCAGAAAGCGGTGCGCCTTTCCGGCTGGTGCAGGAGCGCAGCCCCATCGACGTGGCCGTGATGAAAGAGATTGTCCGGCAGCGTGATGAAAACCTGAAATCTGCGGTATACAGCGCGATAGAGAACCAGGCGGCCGCGGCCATTGAAAAAATCATGCAGGTGCCGCCGTCGGTGGTCCCGCGTTCGGAACAGGTGGTTCTGCCCGCCCGGTCTGTTGTCGAAACCCAAACGCCCGTGGAGGCTATCGTGGCGGACTGGACTGGCCGCACGCCCGCTGCACGGGAAAAGACGCTCATCATCGCGCAGCTGAACGAAGACCGTCGTGCCATTAACCAGAGCATTCATGACAGGCTGACTGAACTGAAGGAGCTGGGTGAAAAGGCCGTCACGGTGCCGGTGCTGTCGCGCATCACGGGCGGGCGTCATGACTTCAACCGCACGTCGGCCTGGAATGCCGGTCAGGTGGTAAAGGTCAACGACAGCTATCTCATCGTGACGGCGGTTGATTCGGGGATAAACCGGATCGTCCTGCGCGACGAAGGTGGCAGGACGCAGTTTTACTCCCCCGCCGAGCTGAACGTGACGGAAATTGAGGTTTTTGAGCGCCAGCATATTGAACTGCGGGTGGGAGACAGCGTGCGCATGAACAAAACGCAGAAAGCGGCCGGCCACGCGGCGCATGAACAGTACCGGGTGGAGGCGCTGCGGGAGAACGGCGAGGTGGTGCTGAAGAATGCTGCCGGTGAAAAGGTGATAGAGCCGGGCACCGTGACGGCCGATCAGCATCTCGACTATGCGTGGGCGGTGACCGGCTACGGTGCACAGGGTGCCAGTGCAGATTTCGTTATTGCACTGGAAGGCACTGAGGGCGCGCGTCAGCGCATGAGCGGAATGCGGGCGTTTTACATCAGCCTGTCCCGTGCGGTCGATCATGTGCAGATTTACACGGACGGTCTGTCAGACTGGCTGGGCACGCTGCAGAACAGGGACAGAGAGCCGGAGACGGCGCATGACGCGCTCGATCCGCAGCCTGAACGCGCCCAGGCGCGGCTCATCTGGGGGATGGGTAAGTCACTGTCCAAAACGGCAATAGGGCGGACGTTCCTGCGGGAGCAGGGGCTTAAGCACAGTCCCGTTACCGCGCGTATCATCCCGCCTACGAAAAAATATCCTGAACCGCACATCGCTCTGCCGGTTTTCGACGGAAACGGCAAAACGGCAGGTATCAGTCTGTATTCCTTACAGGCAGAGAGCGGACGTATAAGGACGGGGGAGGGCAGGACGCTGACCACGGGTGACGCGCAGGCGGCAGTCCTCCGCAAGAGCCGGAACGGTGAAACGCTGGTCGTGACGTCACTGGAGCAGGGGCTTGAGGCGGCCCGGAGTCATCCGGAAACGGGCGTGGTTTTGCAGACCGGCCGCAGGACGCCTTCGGCACAGATGCTCAGAGTGGCAGGTGGTGTGCCGGAGCGGGCGATTCGCCCGGATGCCGCACTCATGAGTCTGGTTCGTGCAGAGCTGCAGGCACTGATAAACGTTTTGCCCGGAGACGGGCTTCTTCCGGATTCAGCTCACCCCGGGCAGGCAGACCTGCAACGCGCAGCAGAGATGCTTTCCAGGGAGAGGCAGAATATGGCCATAAAGCTGCCTGACACGGAGGAACAGAAGAAAGCAGAGGCGGAAAGCTGGCAGCGGTGGGTGGCAGAAACACTGAAAGAGAAAATTCCTGCCCTGCCGGGTGAAAAGGAGCCTGATTACACCCGCTTAATTATTCTCGCCGCAGGCGAACTCGCTGAGAAGAAGGAAACGCTGTCAGCCGCCGCAGAAAAAATGCTGGCCAGCCTCAGCCAGCCCGGACTGCCGGCCGGCCTTGTATTGCAGGATAATACACGGTCGGACATTTCCGTTTCACCGTCCGTTCTGAAGCAGCTTACCGCAGAACAGGATTCTGCGGCTGCGCTGGCCAGACGCGCGCCCGTCGGTTTGTCAGATAAAACACTGTCAGGCGCAGCGCGCGAACTCCGGCGTCAGGATGAGACTGTGCTGCCGCCGGAAGGGCGGGGACGTGAGCGTGAGGAACCGCAGCGCGAACGCATCCGCAACATCCAGAAAGAACGTTAACTTACCTGCGCGTCTGACGATACCGGGCCCGTTCACGTTCCCGTCTCCCGTATTCATCCGGGGGAAGTCAATAAACAAACCTGTCGCGATACGCGACATACGGAATCTTATGAAAAAAAACATAACGCTGGCCGCTGTGATGCTGGCCACATCTGTATCCTTTGCCGTCCAGGCGGCACCTGAAGCATTAACGCCTCCCCCCCAGACAGCGGCAACTACTGCCATTAACGGCACGGCGAAGCCGGAAAGCCAGGCTGCTGCTGACTTCACGCCGGCCCAGCAGGCGCGCATCGGCGAAATCGCGGCAGACTATCTGGTCGCCCATCCGGACGTGCTGATTGAGGTCAGCAAAAAACTGCAGGCGCGTCAGGAGGCGCGCCGTCAGACCGCCTATGCGCAGGCTGCGGTCGGCGTGCACCGGCTGCTGATGCAGCTGGATGACATCCCCGTAGTTGGGCCGAAAAATGCAAAGGTGCTGGTGACGGAGTTCTTCGACTACGAGTGCATTGCCTGCAGCATGATGGCACCCGTAATGGAGAAAGTGATGGCGGCAAATCCGGATGTGCGCTTTGCGTTCCGCGACTGGACGATATTCGCCCCGCGTTTTCAGGAGTCCACGCTGGCCTCACGTCGCGGGCTGGACGTCTGGCGTCGTCAGGGTGCGCAGGCCTACTTGACCTATCACAACGGGATTTACCACACGGGGCATAACGAAGGGAAGCTGACCGCTGCCGACATCGATGAGGCGGCAAAAGCTGCCGGAGTAACGGATAAAAGCGGTGCAGACGACGGTAAATCAGACGCGGTCATCCGGAACAACGACGCGCTGGCAGAGATGCTGGGCCTGACGGGAACGCCGGGCATCATCATCATGCCGGTGGAAAATGCCACCGAGGCGAACACAACGGTGATACCGGGCGTGGTCAGTGAAGCGGTGATGCAGCAGGCTATACAAAAAGCCGCAGGTAATTAAATACTGATAATCCGGACCACCTGCTGTTAGCAATGATAAGTGTAGTGACGCAATGTGTTTGAACGTACATGAGGAGGAGATGTATCGTTGTTGTGAGCTGCTCTCTGATAATTTACACATAAGGCTGCTAGCAATGTCTGTTGATCGCTCATAGCAGCCAGCCACTTTGATAAACCTTCCCCATCTGCCAGAAATGTTATTGATCAGATTTTAAAAAAGTGGGGCTCGGACGAGAGCCCCAAATGGGTATATTTACTTGCTAATTGTTATCGAGGTTTGCTCACCGGACAGCCGGTTCGCTTATCTTTAATCGGAAAAAAATTTAAGTCCTTTACCCTTTCCTTGTTACAAAGTGTTTTAAAGATAAAACGGCAAGTTTTTGCCTGCTTCTTTCACTGAGATTTACAGTTAACTTCTTCACTAAACAGGGAAAACTTCGATGTGTAATGAATACACAACAGGTGTCGGTTCTGATTGCCGGGGAGTGAAAGGTTATATCTGACCATCAATCTTTAACGAAAGTGCCGGGCCCGCGGTGTATTGCAAAACGGCGTCAGGCCCGGGCAGATGAGTTTATTATCAGCGAAGCATGTTCAGCGCCCTTAAAATCGAGGTCTTATTTCTCTCGTATCCACGTTCTCCTAAAAGGTAATAAATAAATTTAATTATCTTAAAAATTTAAGATAAGTCTTTTCATGTGGTGGTCATCCTTCAGGGAGCAAGTGAAGAATGAGATTAATATCTTTAAAACCAATAAAATCATGATTTAGTTAAAGAACGTAACCTTCATGACGATAAAATTCAGGCGTGATTAGCACGCTTAAATTAAGGGACCTAACATGTCTGTCATAAACACAAATACACTATCACTGGTTACGCAAAATAACCTGACAAGGTCACAGTCTTCTCTGGGTACAGCGATTGAGCGCCTGTCTTCCGGTCTGCGCATCAATAGTGCAAAAGATGATGCAGCCGGTGAAGCCATCGCTAACCGTTTCACTTCCAACATCAACGGGATGACCGTTGCCGCCCGCAACGCCAACGACGGTATTTCACTGTCTCAAACCGCCGAGGGCGCGCTGACTGAAATTAACAATAACCTGCAACGCGTGCGTGACCTGACCGTTCAGGCGCAGAACAGCTCAAACTCAGCGTCTGACATCGACTCAATTCAGGCTGAAGTTAACCAACGTATGCAGGAAATCGACCGCGTCACCAAGCAAACAGATTTCAACGGCATCAAGGTCCTGAACACTGGTTCTGGTAGCAGCACCTACAACTTTCAGGTAGGCGCGAAAGACGGTCAGACTATCGGCATCACGTTGAGTGCGAGCGATGGTTTCGATCTGGCGGCTGCCGGCCAGTCTGGCACCACCCAGAACATAAGCTCCACGACAGGTCAGACTGTAAACGGTAATGCCCGCACCACTTCAGCCATCGGATTTGACGTGCTGAAAGGTGCTGTCACCGGCGGTTCAGGCGGCACAGCGTCAGGCAACACGCCGCTGACAGACATTGATAAAGCCATCAAAGCTGTCGATAATCAGCGTAGTCTTCTGGGTGCGTCGCAGAACCGTTTCGAGTCCACCATCAGCAACCTGAACAACACCGTGACCAACCTGACCGCGGCCCGCAGCCGTATCCAGGATGCGGACTACGCGACGGAAGTGTCGAACATGTCCCGCGCGCAGATCCTGCAGCAGGCAGGATCTTCTGTACTGGCGCAGGCCAACCAGGTGCCACAGACCATGCTGTCGCTGCTCCGTTGATAAACGCTAAGGAACTGCACTTAGCCAAGTGCAGTTCCTTTAAATTTCTCGCCCTGCCATTTTAACAGCACTCTGCGTCTGACTAACCTTATAAGGAACAACGAGCGTAATTTCTTTCTGCTCAAGCCGGTACCCATGTTTTAAACTTACAGTAATTGATGCTGAAACATCGAGTAAAACCTTTCAAAAGCCTGTGGTTTCATGATTTAGTTTTCAGGGCTGAGATGATAATCACCCAGCCACTGTTTATTTGATGTGGTACTTTTTATTTAAATTGATTTAATATTAACCTTTTTTTTAGAATCCTGTCAGGCATAAACGATTAACAGGCATAGCGGTTGCGTCTTTCAGTAATGAATTTTCTTTTTGATTTAAATTCCTGCACTGGTACATAATTGAGTACGACGTTACAATCAGAAACGTATCCCGCTATCTTCCTCCGCTTCCGCTCGCAATGTACGTAATTCTTCATTATTGATTGGGGGGCATGCACGCAGCTTAATTCCGCATTTTTAAATGCTTTCGTGTATCAGTACCAAACTCATTCGCTAAATTTATGAATTAAAAAAAATATACCAACTGGTCCGAAATTCATTCCTCCAAAAAAAGCAAAATTTATGCTTTGATATCCTTTCTTTATCCACTCCCATACCAGAATGTTTTAACGAAATCTCTTTCTGGTATACCCGACAGTATGATGGAATCTTTAAATTATGAAATGTTTCAGCACAGACATCTGGTTTAATACGCAACCCGGGTGATTTAATTGGTTTATTATTTCTTTTATTTTGATTTTATCAGCAAGTTATGCTTTTTTTTGTTCGTATGAAAATATATTGATCTGTGTTTGGGGTTGAGTGGTAGTATGTCTTCGATTAACAAAATGTGCGATTTTATGTTTCATTTTTATTTCAAGTTATAACTTTAGATAAAGGGCGAAGGGCGAAAACTGATGCTTATACCATTCGATTTAGCAAAAGCGGTCAATCACCCTTCAAAGCCAAAAAAAACTGGCACTGAAGATTTAGATCTTTTCTTCGAACTGGTGTCTTCTCTTCAAAATAAACTAAATGCAGAGCCTGCATTACGAAGTCAAAGAAAACTTGTGCTGATCAGTTCAGCTGATACTCGTCACGCCGGGGATGATACCCTTGAACCTGATTCAGATTCTCCCGTTTATGTCACGAGTCCTTATGGGGAAATGAATGTCTGCAGACATGGCTGTGCTCAGACGGATGACTATATAGAAAAAGTAATGGCAGACTTACAAAGCGGAGACAGAGAGCAGGTTGAAAACTGTTTAACGGAGCATCAAAAATTTACACAGCAATATGTAAAGCTTATACCCGAACAGTCTACATTGCCAGCACCATGGACACTTTGTATTTCCCCTTCCTCGATAAGTATTAAAACAAAAAAAAGAACCCGGTAACGGTAAGGGATTAGCTTCATCATGGATTTTTTAAAAAAAATAACGAAACGTGAATGTTTTAATCGCATTTAAAAGTCAGCCAGTTGCACACATTCAGGTGCGACTTTAAAAACATCTATTAACAGCGAGGTGTGTTATGCCCAGTATCAGTTCTCTCGGAGCCGGAACCAACCTTGATTTGAATGGCCTTTACGACAAGCTTGAGAAAGCTGAACAACAACGCCTCAGCCCCCTGACAAAACATCAGGTGTCCTATAAAGCCAAACTTACTTCATGGTCAATTCTCCAGACCTCGCTGCAGAAGTTGCAGACAGCAACGAAAGCGCTGGAGAATTCTTCTTCTCTGGCATCAGGAAAAGTAACCAGCACGAATACAGCTTTTACACCAACACTGTCCAATAATACCAGTGCCGGTACCTATGAAATTGACGTGTCTCAGTTAGCCAAATCACAAATGCTGCTCTCTAAAGCTGCTGACAGCAAAACAGCCCAGCTTGGCGACACTTCTCAGCAGAGCAGAACCATCACTATCACACAGAAAGGAACCGACAAAAAACTGGAGGTCACGCTCAGTAAAGGACAGACCAGCCTGTCAGATATCCGCGATGCCATCAATAAAACGCAAGGCGGGGTCAGTGCCAGTATCATCAAGGCAGATAACGGCACGTATTATCTCTCGCTGACCTCGCGTGATACAGGAACCGCTAATGCGATGACGGTGTCTACCAGTGACAAAAAACTGGAAGGCTATCTTGGCTATGACGGGAATGGTTCAAATACCTCTAATGCCATGACCCAGAAAGTCGCGGCCGCAGACGCTGTCATCAGCGTAAATGGCGTCAAAATTACCCGCAGCAGCAACACGATAACCGATGCACCGGAAGGGGTGATTCTGAAGCTTAATGCGACCACTTCAAAGCCTGAAACACTCAAAATCGAAAAAGACAACAGCCAGATGACCAGGGCCGTTCAGGACTTTGTTGATGCCTATAATTCCTTTCAGACCACTGTCGCTTCGCAGACAAAATTTACCGCGGCCAAAGCAGGCAGCTCACAACAAAACAGTGATAACGGTGCGCTTGCAGGCGACGGTGCGTTACGAAACATCCATACACGCATCCGGAGTCTCCTGTCTGTACCTCAGACCGGAGGCGGACTGTCCCTGCTTTCTCAAATCGGCATTACACAGGATGTCAGCGGTAAACTCACTGTTGACAGCAAAAAGCTTGAGCAGGCTTTGAATGACAAACCCGAGAGCGTTACTAAACTGCTGTCCGGCGACGGAAAGACAACCGGGTTTGCTACCCAGATGGGCGGGTTCCTGACGAAAGTGCTTGATACTAAAGGCCCGCTTATCACCGCTCAGGACGGTATAAACGCCTCACTACGACAACTGGACAAGCAGGCCAGCACGGTTAATTTGAGCATCGCTGCCAATCTGGCTAGGTATAAAGCGCAATTTACCCGACTCAGTAGCCTCGTCTCCGCTATGAACAATACGTCGGTTTATCTTTCGCAGCAGTTTAATAAGATGTGAGAAAGACCGGCTTTCTGACTGTATGCAGCCCAGATATAAAATTTGTGTTTCTAAAAGAAAAGCTGTGACCTGCCCCTTATTGATTCAGTCATCCAAGGCACTTATTACCCCTGGCGCAGCTCAGTAACGGAGAATGAAGATGAGTATTGCAGTTAGAATTAACGAAAACCTGAAACCTTCAGTACTGACTGCTAAAGGGAACGTGGGTAAAGGGAATGATGCGCAATCGCTGCAGAACCATTTTCTGACCATGCTTGTCACCCAGTTGAAAAATCAGGACCCGACAAACCCCATGCAGAACAGCCAGCTCACGACACAGTTGGCGCAAATCAGCACACTGAGTGGCATCGAAAAACTCAACAACACCCTGGGCTCTATTTCTCAGCAGATAAGTCGTTCTCAGTCACTTCAGAGTTCGATGCTTGTAGGCCATGGCGTTATGGTCAGTGGTTCGCAGATTCAGGTGGGTAAAAAAGTCGCCACGCCTTTTGGTGTGGCGCTATCAGGCGTAACAGACTCGACCCGGTTTACCATCAAAGACGTCCGAGAAAATGTCGTTCGCACCATAGAAGCCGGCGCTCTGAAGGCCGGCATCCATACCTTTACCTGGGACGGGAACATGCAGGACGGCAAACCTGCACCTGACGGTAAATATTCCTTTTCCGTTACCGCTGGCAAGGGCAGTTCAGGGGTACCGGCTCAGCCCCTCAATTATGCCCTGGTGAAGGGTGTCAGCACGGCGAACAATACCGTAATGCTGGATCTGGGGGCGCAGGGATTAGTCAGCCTGAACGACATCCGAAAAATTTGCTGATTATTCCTGCTGGCAGCCGAGGCTGACTTTATGGCCCAGGGTAATGCAGGGCTGCCGGAAAGTTGTGCTCAGCGGCAGGACGACGAAAACCTCAGATAATGGACGGAACAGGGACAAGTGACAAAAATGATAAACTCGGCCATGAGCGGTCTGCTGGCTGCTCAGGCCGCGCTGAGCAATACCAGCAATAATATAAGTAATTATACTGTTCCGGGTTATGCCAGGCGGACACTTCAGCTGGCCGAAGCGCATAATACGTCTAACGGTAACGCTTATTATGGTAACGGCGTGAATATTACGGGTGTACAACGTGAATTTGATGCTTTTGTAATGTCGCAGCTCCGTAATACCTCTGCTGCATACAATGCCGCAAGAACCCAGCACGCTCAGATTTCGCGCATCGACGATGTGCTTTCCAGGTCAACAGGTGGTCTGTCTTCTTCTCTTCAGGGCTTCTTTGCCAACGTGCAGAACGTCGTCAGTAATGCAGGTGATCCGGCTGCACGTCAGTCACTGCTGAGTAACGCTCAAAGCCTGGTAAACCAGTTTCAGGTCACAGCACGTTATTTTTCCGGATTACAGGACAATGTTAATTCTGATATCGCATCACAGGTGAACCAGATTAATACCCTCTCCAGCCAGGTTGCGCACCTTAATGAGCAGATATCAAAACTGTCAACAGCCGGGGGAGCAAAACCCAACGATCTGCTTGATCAGCGCGACCAGCTGCTGAACACGCTTAATAACCTTATAGGAGTAAAAGTTTCGCAGCAGGACGGGAAGTATAATGTGTCTACGGTCAGCGGCTTTTCTCTGGTGACGGGCAACAGTACCACTCAGCTTATCGCCATGCAGTCAGGAAACGATCTTACGCGTACGACAGTGGGGTACGTTGATAAACAGGCCGGTAAAGTACAACTTCCTGAATCTCTGCTTCGTCAGGGCTCACTGGGTGGCGTATTGAATTTCCGCAATGAGGATCTTGACCTTGCTCAGAATAAACTGGGTCAACTGGCTGCGACATTTACCACTCGATTTAACGCAGTACACAGAGAGGGTTTTGACAGTAAAGGCAAGCCAGCCGGGGATTTTTTCACTATTGGCACCCCGACGGTACAGGGTGATACCAGAAATACGTCATCGGCAACGCTGACTGCTGGCTGGAATGATACCAGCGCGCTTAAAGCGTCAAATTATACGGTCAGCTATAACGGTACCAACTGGACCGCCATTCGCGCTGCCGATAATGCGAAGATTGATCTGACGCCATTTACCTCGGCTGGAGTAACCACGCTGAGTGTGGACGGACTGACTCTGACCGTTAACGGCACACCAAATAACCGGGACAGTTTTCTGGTCAAGCCATTACAGAATGTGGTGAGCAGCATGTCTGTGGCCATCACAAATGGCTCCCAGATAGGGGCAGCGAAAGCAAAGGGAGGCGAAAGTGATAACCGCAATGCTCAGAAATTACTGGCGCTTCAGGATGCCCGAGTAGTCAACGGCAGCTCCACGCTTTTTCAGGCTTATGCCAGTATGCTAAGCGAGACAGGGAACAAAACCAAATCACTTGAAACATCTGCCACGACTCAAAAAAACGTGCTGACACAGCTCACCAATCGTCAACAGGCTGTTTCCGGTGTCAATCTCGACGAGGAGTATGCGAACCTTACGAGATACCAGCAGTATTACATGGCAAACGCGCAGGTTCTGAAAACCGCGAGCAACCTTTTTGACGCACTGCTCAGCATTCACTGAATATGAGATATAACTCTACGCGCTGTATGTCTGTCTTGATTACTCTTTCTCAGACCAGCCATTCTATTACAGAAATCTCTGTTAAGGCACAAACGTAACGGAGCTTACGGTAGTCTGCCGGACAATATACTGAGAACGAGTGGGCAGCCAATACGATTGGGTAACGCTTAACAATCAATTAATCAGGTGAACTTATGGCAATTGTGAAAATGATGATGAGTGGACTATTGATGGTTATAGCTACTTCGGCAGGGGCATCAGAAAAAGTTAAAAATATCGAAGCGAAGCAGGGTCAGGAAGTCAGTTTCTCAGTTGAAAGCAACCCTTCAACAGGTTACGAATGGATGATTAAAAGCCTGCCGGATGAACTTATTTTTGTGTCCAGCTACTATGAGCAGTCTTCTGAGTGTAAAAAAAGATCTGTGGGCTGTTCAGGGAAAGAAACGTTTAACTTTATCGCTCAGAAATCCGGTAAAGGAGAACTGAAACTGATACATGGTCGTGTATTTGACGAGAGCTCGTGGGAAGAAACTACAGTCAAAATTGACATCAGGTAAAGACTGGGTGGAACGTGCCTGAACGGAAACTTTAGCCGTTTCCAGCTTATTTCCCGTCCAAGCCTGTTCCTGTCTCTATAAGCCGCCTTGCAGGGAGAAACCAGAAAAGATGCCTGCCGCCGGGACGTTTTTGTGATGCTAAAAGGTTACAAAATTTAACATCAGTCTGGATCTGAGATTTTTCTGAAGGTATGATTTTCGGACGATCGTGTGGCGCGATCGTAACGATCCTTTTCTGCGGGCTGTGGCGGTCTTCAGGAGAGGAGAGCACAAACCTCCGGGACCGAACATGCGCGGCTGCGGGGGCCACCGAATATCCGGATGGGACGTATCCGTAAAACGTCCAGGGTCAGAATCCGGCGTGCCCGGATTCTGAATGCAAAAACCCCCTGATTCTGTCTTCAACTTTGGCGGGCTGGATTCAGAAATCAGGGGGTCAAAAGCAGGCACAGGCCTGTGAAGGATTATATCGCATGCATTTCATAAGACAACCCCTGTCCGCCATAAGTCCGGGACAGGGTGAATGACAGGACACTAATCGGGAATATGTGCCCGACTCCGCACGCAGGTGAGTGCCCACATGGCGACCATTCTGCTGTCATTAAATATTCCGTACCGCTATTCACGCCTCCTGCGGCCGTAATACGGCCGCGGCTCTGCCGCCAGCTGGTGAAGAAAGTCCGTATTCTGACGTCCAGCAGTGACCTCTCGCTGAGGGTGTTTTGTGCTAAAGCGGTGGGTAAGTTTAAAAGGATGCCCCGGAAGGAACGCCTTACGTCCATGGGCGTGCTGCTGGAATGGCTGTGTTTTTATTACGATCCTGTCACGAATTCTGTTCAGCTCTCCCCCAAAGACATGGTTACGGAGTGCGCGCTCGTCAGTCGCCAGCGTGCCAGTCAGGCGCTTCAGATGCTGGAAGATATTGAATATATCGTTCACGGGAGTGACGCAGACGGGAACTTACGCATTTTTTTCACCCCCGCCCTTTTTGAAGACCTCAACGTCAGGCCTGACCATCTCCGGGCGGCCCGCCTCAAGGCTGAGCGCGTGCAGCGGAGAAGGGGGACGCCGTCATGAAACAGCGCACCCCTTTTCGTCACTGGAGTCAGCTCAGCACGGAAGAACAGATACGTTTCTGGCAGGGCGTCGACGCCGGTGAAACGGCCTCGTTTCTCGTCCCCGCCGTACCCCGTAAAACCCGTCGCGTAAGGGGCGAACACTCCACGCGCGCTAAATGCGAAAACCCGCGGTGGTTCCGGCCGGTGCGCTATAAGCCGGTGGGTGGCCAGATAGGCTACCTTTACAACCGGCTGGTGAAAACCGATCCGGAAACCGGCCTCAGCGAGCTGCGCATGCGGATGTCGCTGCACCCTTACTACATGATGAACCGCCAGAAGGCGGGGCGTAAAAACCACTTTAAACCGGAAAAAGCCCGTCTGCTGGATACCACCTGGCCGGTTCTGATCAGTTTCTGCGACAAGGGCAAACATTCTGTCGGCATGTGCACGTCGCGGCTGGCTTATGAGGTCAGTCCGAAAGACGAACACGGCAACGTCATTCCGGAGACGGCCGTCACGGTGAGCCGCATGTCTCGCCTGATTAGCGAACAGGTCCGGTATGGCGTACTCGCGGTGTCGGAAGAAAAAATGTGGGACCGCGCGTCCGGGCAGTGGCTGCCTAAGTACGTCTGGATAACCGATGCCGGCTTCCGGATGCTGGGTGCGGACATGGCCAGACTCGCAAAGGAGCAGGAAAAAGCGCTGCGCAGGAGCGAGGAACGCCGTCAGATGATAGCTGAAGGGCTGATGAGGGAGGATGAAGACATTTCGCCACAGGCTGCCCGACGTCGCTGGTATGACCGTAAAAGGATCGAGTCGCTGAAATACCGTCGTCAGCAGGGGGCGATGCGTAAGCGGGCCAACCGGCTGAGCAGCCATCCACGCGACGCGCAGGTGTTTGAGATGATGAAACACCTGCGTAAAACGCTGCCCGCAGGCGAGCTGCTGTACTGCACGGATGAGCGTCTTGAGAAGCTGGCCATCCGGCAGCTCTTCCAGATGCAGCTGTTTGAGGCACACGACACCCACGTCTGACGCGTAACACCTGACATCCAGGCCATGCCCCTTAACCGGGGCTTTTGCCGTGGTTTTTTTTCAGGCTCCGGCCACGTCTTCGCCATTATTCCCGTTTCATGCCGGCCGCGACGTCGTTCATGCGCCGGCAGCGCGCGCAAAACCCCGTCACTATCCTTTTATCCACATAAATCCGCAACGGGATAACTTCAAAAAGCAGCAAACAAATATCAGATAATCTGCAAAACATTCGTAAACACTGTTTTAAGGTCTTCCGGATAAACCCGGAACGATCTCTGTCACCCGCAAGATTGTGGATAAGTGAAAAAGGCCTTCGCTCGCAGCGGCCGCAGGCGTCCGCGCCGCTCAGAACGGGAAGTAGCTCCCGCTGACGCGGGC
>Ga0105244_10001535_pt1 | contig 18368 bp, 16 predicted proteins | sample KBSM44metaG_FD_80423 | JGI IMG/M metagenome (GOLD analysis project Ga0105244, IMG submission 80423) | Miscanthus rhizosphere microbial communities from Kellogg Biological Station, Michigan, USA - KBS M4-4 metaG | ecosystem: Host-associated > Plants > Roots > Rhizosphere > Soil | place... | reverse complement strand
TCGTAATGAATTACGTGTTCACTCTTTGAGACTTGGTATTCATTTATTGTCCGGAGACATTAAGAATCCATGTCACTTTGAGTGCCCACACAGATTGTCTGATAAATTGTTAAAGAGCAGTGCCGCTGTATTTTCGCTGCGGCGCGGGGTGTGCATATTACGCTTTCCCGCTTCAGAGTCAAGCATTAATTTTTGCTTTTCTCTGCGAGGTTCTCAGTGGAACCCCGCTGACCCGGCGGCGTGTATGCCGTTGTTCCGTGTCAGTGGAGGCGCATTATAGGGAGTTATTCCGGGCTGACAAGTATAAAATTCAAAAAAATTATCGTTCGCTCAAATTTCATTCGTAAAGTTTATTAAAGAGACGAATTGCGGTTTAACTGAGCGATTTTATGGGCAAACAGGCTCACTTGCTGCCAGTCGGTATAGACCACTTCTTTACGCGTATCGGTTTCCCCGCCCGTCATTTTCATAATGAGTTGAATCATCAGGCGATCAAACCAGCGGTAGCGCGGGTAACGTAACGCACCAGCAAAGACGGCGCAGGCATCAGGCTGCCATGGAGATCGCGCCAGGAACTTCTGCGTATAGCTGTTTGTCTCCGGCGTGTTCTTTTCCGGCTTACGCGCCACCAGGTTTACAGAGAAGAATGCCCCAGGCAGACGGCTCAAGGTTTCACCGTGCTGTTTCACAAAACTGTCCAGCACCGGGTTGAAATGACCATAGCGAATGGAGGCGCCTATCACGACCCGGTCATAAGCGTCCCAGAGAACGTTTTGTGCATCATTAAGATTAACAACATCACTCTCGATACCCAGCCCCCGGAGCTCGGCAGCAATCGTGTTTGCAATCTCATGCGTCTGTCCATCGCGGGTCGAAAACAGAATCAATGTTTTCACGTGTTACGTCCTTATTCGCGCCAGAAGGTGGGAGTGAAAAGTACTAATAAGGTAAAGACCTCAAGACGACCAAACAGCATGTTGGCAATCAAAATCCATTTTGCCACTGGATTCATACTGGCAAAGTTGTCTGCCACCACGCCGAGGCCAGGCCCCAGGTTATTAAGTGTCGCCACAACCGAAGCAAACGCTGAGAAGTCATCTACGCCGGTGGCAATGATAGCCAGCATGCTGACGATAAACACCAACGCATAGGCTGAGAAGAATCCCCATACTGCTTCGAGGATACGCTCAGGCAGCGCACGGTTACCTAATTTAATGCTGTACACCGCATTCGGGTGCACCAGACGTTTCAGTTCGCGGTTGCCCTGCTTGAACAGTAACAGGATGCGGATGACCTTCAGCCCCCCGCCCGTCGATCCTGCACAGCCACCAATAAAAGCAGAGCACAGTAACAGCACCGGCAGAAAGAGCGGCCAGCGCGCAATACTGTCCGTGGTGAAGCCAGCGGTGGTCGCCATTGAGACCACCTGGAAGAACGCCTGATTGAGCGTGGTTACCGCAGAGGCATAGACGTTATGGAACCACAGCACCACGGTACAGATAACCACCAGCGTCAGTTGCACCCCAATAAACATTCTGAACTCAGGGTCACGCCAATAGACCTTTAAATTACGTCCGCTTAATAAAGAGAAGTGCAGGCCGTAATTACAACCAGAGATCAGCAGAAAGATGGCAATAATCGTGTTAATCGTCGGGCTGTCGAAATAGCCCACGCTGGCGTCATGGGTTGAGAAGCCGCCAATCGCGATGGTTGAGAAGCTATGACCAATAGCGTCAAAGGCGGGCATACCGGCAAACCACAGTGCCAGCGCGCAGGCGATGGTCAGCAAGACATAAATAAGCCACAAAGTTTTCGCTGTTTCGGCAATTCGCGGACGCATTTTGTTGTCTTTCAACGGGCCCGGCATTTCGGCACGGTAAAGCTGCATCCCCCCCACGCCCAGAATAGGCAGAATCGCCACCGCCAGCACGATGATCCCCATCCCGCCGAACCATTGCAGCATCTGTCGATAAAAGAGAATGGCGTGCGGTAACGAATCCAGCCCTACCAGCGTCGTGGCACCGGTGGTGGTTAACCCTGAGAAAGATTCAAAAAACGCATCGGTTATTGTCAGGTTGGGGCTTTCGGAAAAGATGAACGGCAGCGCACCCACGCTGCCCAGCACCGTCCAGAACAGGACGACGATGAGAAAGCCCTCGCGGGATTTCAGCTCACTCTTTTCGCGGCGGTTTGGCCACCACAAAAGGGAACCAATCGCCAGCGCAACAAAAAATGTTTGGGTAAATGCTCGCCCCGCCCCATCGCGGTAGAGTAAGGCCACCAGCCCCGGCAGAATCATCGTCCCGGAAAAGAGTATGATAAGCAGGCCAACGATTCGGGTTATGGCGCGAAAATGCATCTCTGCCGCTTCCTTAGATAGTAAAGTGTGCGAAAACCAGGTGGGGATTATTCTTCAATCTTATCTAAATGCAACGCACCGCGACTGAAATCAGCGAGTTTTAGTGAAAAAGCCGTCACTTCAGAGAGTGGCAGCGCGACCCGAAGGCGGACAGCAGCCTGGTATTCACTCGCGACAATTTTCCCGGCGAACTGCCCGAGCAGGGTTTCGATGCCCGCCAACTGCCCATATTCACATTGCACAGTATATTCGGTTAATGGCGTCTTGCGCTGCGTCGTGAGCAGGGCAAGCGCCTGGCTGACACCGCCACCGTAGGCTTTTACCAGCCCACCAGTGCCTAACAGTATGCCGCCGTAGTAGCGCACAACGACGGCGGTGATTTCTCCGACCCCGCTTCCCATTAACTGGGCGAGGATCGGTTTTCCGGCGGTACCGGCGGGTTCACCATCGTCAGAAAAGCCCAGCTGTTGGGAATCATCTGGCGGCCCGGCAACCCAGGCCACACAATGGTGACGTGCGTCCGGGTGCGCTGCCCGAACCGATTCCACAAAGCTCTTCGCCGCCTCTACGCCATCGGTATGCGCCAGTAGCGTAATGAAGCGGCTCTTTTTGATCTCTTCAACAACGGTAACCGGCGCGTCCGGTATCAGCCAGCTTTCCATTACGCCAGTTTCAGATCCCGCGTCATGTTCTCAATGCTGTTCTCATGAATGACAACGTTGTCTTCAATACGAACGCCACCAAACGGCTTCAGCGCTTCAATTTTCTGCCAGTTGAAATGCTGACTGAACGGACCTTCACGCCATGGGGCCAGCAGAGAGTCAATAAAATAGATGCCCGGTTCAATAGTCAGCACCATACGTGGCTGCAGCACACGAGTGCAACGCAGGTACGGGTATTTCGACGGCGCTGCCAGATGCGTGCCGGTATCATCCTGCATAAAACCGGCAACGTCATGCACCTGCAGACCCAGCGGATGCCCGATACCGTGCGGCATAAACGGCCCGGTGAGATCGTTCTCGACCATCGCTTCTTCACTGATGTCAGTGATGATTTGGTGTTTACGCAGCAATTTAGCAATACGTTGATGGAACTGAAGATGATACTCGAGATAGTTGACCCCGGTTTTCAGGGTACTAATCAGCGCCAGTTGCTCATCGTTAACGTCTTTCACCAGGTGGGCGTAGTCGTTATCACTGTTCGCAGACCAGGTACGGGTCAGGTCGGCGGCATAACCGTTATATTCCGCGCCGGCATCCAGCAGGAAGCTACGTAACTCGGCAGGCGCGCGGTGATCCAGCTTCGTGTAATGCAGCACGGAAGCATGCTCATTCAGCGCCACGATATTGCTGTATGGCACATCGGTATCACGATGACCGGTGGCCGTCAGGTATGCAAGATTAATATCGAACTCGCTCATGCCGGAACGGAAAGCCTCTTCCGCCGCGTGATGTCCGTTAACTGCGGTTTTCTGCGCTTCACGCATGCACGCCAGTTCATAATCGGTTTTATAGGCACGATAGTAGTGCAGGTAATCAATCACCCCTTTCGGGTTGATGTTGCTGGCAGTGATATCCAGCGCGAGAGCGCGTTCGGGGACCGGGCCAATATAACCGATATTGCCACGCGCAGCGGGCAGTTGGCTGCCAATTCCGTCCGCTTTCGGCAATGCGATAACCTCAACCTCTTCGGTCCAGAAGGATGTCGGCAGCGGCTCCACGTTGTGCCAGTAATCGACCGGCAGGTAGAACCACAATTTAGGTTTATTCACCCCATCCACCAACAACCAACAATTCGGAACCTGGGTTACCGGCACCCAGGCTTTGAACTGTGGATTCACTTTAAACGGATAAGGATGATCGTCGAGAAAGACATTGAACAGTTCACCGGAGTGAATCAACAGCGCATCGAGCTTAAAACGGGCCAGTACATCGCGGGTACGTTCCTGTAACGTAACGATATGATTTTTATACAGCGCGGCCAGTGAGTCCATCATTCTTCCTTCTGTTTTTTTGACCTCATGTTTTCGCATCTTAGCACAGCTCCATCAGGGAGCGAGATTTCCACTGAGCGTGATCGGCCCTGCAATTTCTTAATGATAAATTTGCAATTTATTAACATAAAATCCACACTTCGCCTCATCTGGTACGACCAGATCATCTTGCTGGATTCAGGAGACTGACATGCTCTACAAAGGCGAAACCCTATATCTCAACTGGCTGGAAGACGGCATTGCCGAACTGGTGTTCGACGCCCCCGGCTCAGTGAACAAACTTGATACGGCAACCGTTGCCAGCCTCGGTGAGGCGCTGGACGTGCTGGAAAAGCAGGCCGATTTAAAAGCCCTGCTACTGCGTTCTGAAAAAGCGGCATTTATTGTCGGTGCAGACATCACCGAATTCCTCTCCCTGTTCCTGGTTCCTGCAGAGCAACTGAGCAGTTGGCTCCATTTTGCTAACAGCGTCTTCAGCCGACTGGAAGATTTGCCGGTACCGACGATTTCCGCCGTGAATGGCTACGCGCTGGGCGGAGGTTGCGAATGTGTCCTGGCGACGGATTACCGCCTGGCTACCCCCGATCTACGCATCGGGCTGCCGGAAACCAAACTCGGCATCATGCCGGGCTTTGGCGGTTCAGTGCGCCTGCCGCGCCTGCTCGGGGCAGACAGCGCGCTGGAGATAATCGCAGCCGGTAAAGATGTGGGTGCCGAAGAGGCGCTGAAAATCGGCCTGGTGGACGGCGTGGTAAAAGCAGAGAAGCTGAAAGAAGGTGCCATTGCCATTCTGCGTCAGGCCATAAGTGGCGATCTTGACTGGAAAGCCAAACGCCAGCCGAAGCTGGAGCCGCTGCACTTAAGCAAAATCGAAGCGGCCATGAGCTTTACCATTGCCAAAGGCATGGTCGCGCAGACCGCAGGAAAACACTACCCCGCCCCGATAACGGCAGTGAAGACCATTGAAGCGGCTGCACGCTTTGGCCGTGATGAAGCGCTGAAGCTCGAAAACCAAAGTTTCGTTCCGCTGGCGCATAGTAAAGAAGCCCGCGCCCTGGTTGGCATCTTCCTCAACGATCAGTTTGTGAAAGGCAAAGCGAAGAAACTGACCAAAGAGGTGGAAACACCCAAACAGGCTGCCGTACTCGGCGCTGGCATTATGGGTGGCGGTATTGCTTACCAGTCAGCCTGGAAAGGGGTGCCGGTGGTGATGAAGGATATCAACGACAAGTCACTGACGCTTGGCATGACCGAAGCCAGCAAGCTGCTTAATAAGCAGCTTGAGCGCGGAAAAATTGACGGTCTGAAACTGGCCGGCGTCATCTCAACCATTCATCCGACCCTCGACTACAGCGGTTTTGACCGTGTTGACGTGGTCGTTGAAGCGGTGGTGGAAAACCCGAAAGTCAAAAAAGCGGTACTAGCGGAAACGGAAGACAAAGTCCGCCCGGATACCGTGCTGGCATCGAATACCTCGACGATCCCCATCAGCGAACTGGCGAGCGTGCTCAAGCGCCCGGAAAACTTCTGCGGCATGCATTTCTTTAACCCGGTGCACAGGATGCCGCTGGTTGAGGTCATTCGCGGCGAAAAAACGTCTGATAGCACCCTTGCCAAAGTGGTGGCGTGGGCCAGCAAGATGGGCAAAACGCCGATTGTGGTCAACGACTGCCCCGGCTTCTTCGTCAACCGCGTGCTGTTCCCCTACTTTGCCGGCTTCAGCCAGTTACTGCGCGACGGCGCGGATTTCCGCAAAGTCGACAAAGTGATGGAAAAACAGTTTGGCTGGCCGATGGGCCCGGCGTATTTGCTGGATGTGGTCGGCATTGATACTGCGCATCACGCGCAGGCAGTGATGGCAGCAGGCTTCCCGCAGCGAATGCAGAAAGATTATCGTGATGCGATCGATGCCCTGTTCGACGCTAACCGTTTCGGCCAGAAAAATGGCCTCGGCTTCTGGCGCTATAAAGAAGACAGCAAAGGTAAGCCGAAGAAGGAAGAGGATGCTGCGGTCGATAGCCTGCTGGCAGACGTCAGCCAGCCGAAGCGTGATTTCAGCGATGAAGAGATTATCGCCCGCATGATGATCCCGATGGTCAACGAAGTGGTGCGTTGCCTGGAAGAGGGCATTATCGCCAGCCCGGCGGAAGCCGATATGGCGCTGGTCTATGGTCTGGGCTTCCCGCCGTTCCATGGTGGCGCGTTCCGTTGGCTTGATACGCTCGGCAGCGCAAAATATCTCGATATGGCCCAGCAGTATCAGCACCTCGGTCCGTTGTATGAAGTGCCGGAAGGTTTGCGCGAAAAAGCGCGCCATAACGAACCGTACTATCCCCAGGTTGAGCCAGCCCGTCCGGTTGGCGAGCTGAAAACGGCTTAAGGAGTCACAATGGAACAGGTTGTCATTGTCGATGCGATTCGTACCCCGATGGGCCGTTCAAAGGGCGGGGCTTTTCGCAACGTGCGGGCAGAAGATCTCTCCGCACACTTAATGCGTAGCCTGCTGGCGCGAAACCCGGCGCTGGACGCTACTGCTCTGGACGATATCCACTGGGGCTGCGTACAGCAGACGCTGGAGCAGGGCTTCAACATCGCCCGTAACGCTGCGTTATTGGCAGAAATCCCCCATTCGGTGCCCGCCGTGACCGTCAACCGCTTGTGCGGTTCATCAATGCAGGCATTGCATGACGCGGCGCGCATGATTATGACAGGCGACGCGCAGGCATGTCTCGTCGGCGGCGTAGAGCATATGGGGCACGTGCCAATGAGCCACGGCGTGGATTTTCATCCTGGCATGAGTCGTAACGTCGCCAAAGCGGCGGGAATGATGGGGCTGACGGCAGAAATGCTGTCGCGCATGCACGGTATCAGCCGTGAGATGCAGGATGCGTTTGCCGCCCGCTCTCACGCTCGCGCCTGGGCCGCCACGCAATCCGGTGCGTTCAGAAATGAAATCATTCCCACCGGGGGGCATGACGCAGACGGCGTGCTCAAACAGTTTAACTACGACGAAGTTATCCGCCCGGAAACCACCGTTGAGGCGCTCTCGGCGCTGCGACCGGCGTTTGATCCGGTGAACGGCACGGTGACCGCAGGGACGTCTTCCGCACTCTCAGATGGCGCTTCCGCCATGCTGGTAATGAGCGAAAGCCGCGCCCGTGAGTTAGGGTTGAAAGCGCGCGCCCGTGTGCGTTCGATGGCGGTGGTCGGCTGCGATCCGTCGATCATGGGCTACGGTCCGGTGCCGGCATCACAACTGGCGCTGAAAAAAGCCGGACTCGCCGTGGGAGATATCGACCTGTTTGAAATGAATGAGGCCTTCGCCGCGCAGATCCTGCCATGCATTAAAGATCTGGGGCTGATGGAGCAGATAGACGAGAAGATCAACCTCAACGGTGGCGCGATCGCGCTCGGCCATCCACTGGGTTGTTCCGGTACACGTATTAGCACCACGCTGCTTAATCTGATGGAACGCAAAGATGCCCAGTTTGGTCTGGCAACGATGTGTATCGGGTTGGGTCAGGGTATCGCGACGGTATTCGAGCGGGTGTAATCGAAGAATATTCCCCTAAATCATTCGCGCTGCATCGCGGCGGCAACTGCGCGAATCCCCGGGAGCATAGTCAACTATGTGACCGGGGTGAGCAAAGGCAGCTAACAAAGAGGCAGCGTGAATGGTGACGGGGAAAAGTTTAGTTGCCGTTTTTCCCGCCCGTCAGGGGCGGGTTTTTTGTTTCTTAAATAAACGCGAATGCATCGCCGAACAGGCGGTCTTCACGTGCACCGCGTTCGTTACAGAACAGGTCACGGGCAATCTTCGCCATTTCAAAACGGCCGGCAATGTAGATGTCGTGCTCCGCCAGGGTACCAAAATCCTGTAATACTGCAGTCAGTACCGTACCGTTACGGCCACGCCAGTTTTCATCCGGCTGCTCGACCACGGCTTCAACACGCAGATTCGGGTGGTTGACAGAGAGGGCTTCCAGTTCAGCCAGATCGTAGAGATGTTTCTCTTCGCGACCGCCCCAGTAAATGGTGATATCACGGTCAGGATTCTGAGCCAGCGCCGTTAACAGAATAGAACGCGCGTAGGAGAAACCGGTCCCCCCGGCAATCAGCACTAACGGACGTTCTTCGTCATCACGCAGCCAGGCTTCGCCGTGTGGAATATCAACAACCACTTCACGATCCTTGAGAATGCGATCCATCACCGCCATGGCGTAGAGATTGATTTCCGACGCACCAATATGCAGCTCAATATACTCGTGCTGATCGGGGGTTGAAGCCATGGAGAAGGGGCGTTTGTCTCGTTCATCCATCACTACCATTAAGTACTGGCCAGCGCGAAAAGAAAAAGCCGCTTCCGGCACTAAACGTACGCGATATACGGTATCGGTGATGGCATCTACCGAGGTCACTTTACAGCTTAAGGTTGTCATGCGCTCCCTCTGTCGGGTTCATACTTGTTATCGTAGTGTCAGGCGAAAAACGGTGGTGCGTTATGCACCTTTACCGTCGCTAAAAATGGCCAGTTCATCCCAGATGGCGTCGATACGCGCCGTCACCTCAGGATCCTTTCTGATTGGGCGACCCCATTCACGCTGGGTTTCGCCGGGCCATTTGTTGGTGGCATCCAGTCCCATTTTTGAGCCAAGGCCGGAAACCGGCGAGGCAAAGTCCAGGTAATCAATCGGCGTGTTTTCAATTAACACCGTATCGCGGGCCGGGTCCATACGCGTGGTAATGGCCCAAATCACGTCGTTCCAGTCGCGGGCGTTGACATCGTCATCGCACACAATCACAAACTTGGTGTACATAAACTGGCGCAAGAATGACCAGACACCCATCATGACGCGTTTTGCGTGGCCTGCGTACTGTTTCTTCATGGTGACCACCGCAAGGCGATAGGAACACCCTTCCGGCGGCAGATAAAAATCGACGATCTCCGGGAACTGCTTTTGCAAAATCGGAACGAACACTTCATTCAGCGCCACACCCAGCACCGCAGGCTCATCTGGCGGCCGACCGGTATAGGTTGAGTGATAGATCGCGTTTTCACGCTGCGTGATATGCGTAACGGTGAAAACCGGGAAGTTGTCGATTTCATTATAGTAACCCGTGTGGTCACCATAGGGCCCTTCCGGCGCCATCTCACCCGGCTCAATATAGCCCTCCAGGACGATTTCCGCACTGGCAGGGACTTCTAAGTCATTTGAGATACACTTAACGACTTCCGTCTTGTTGCCACGCAACAGACCGGCAAACGCATACTCAGACAGCGTATCAGGCACTGGCGTCACCGCCCCCAGTATTGTCGCTGGGTCTGCGCCTAATGCAACAGCAACGGGGAAACGCTCGCCCGGATGCGCTTTACACCACTCCTGAAAATCGAGTGCGCCGCCGCGGTGAGACAACCAGCGCATAATCAGCTTATTTTTGCCAATCAGCTGCTGACGATAAATGCCAAGGTTCTGCCGCTCTTTATGCGGCCCACGGGTCACAGTCAGTCCCCAGGTGATAAGCGGTGCCGCATCTTCAGGCCAGCACTGCATAATCGGGATTTTTGTCAGGTCGACATCGTCACCCTGCACCACTTTTTGCTGGCAAGGCGCACCGCGCAGTCGGCGGGTTGGCATGTTGAGGACTTGCTTGAACTGCGGCAGCTTGTCGAAAAGATCGCGAAAGCCTTTTGGCGGCTCCGGCTCTTTCAAAAAAGCCAGTAATTTCCCTACTTCGCGCAACGCGCTGACATCTTCCTGGCCCATCCCTAATGCAACGCGGCGTGGGGTACCGAACAGGTTGCATAAGACAGGCATGGTGTAGCCTTTCGGGTTTTCAAACAGCAACGCCGGGCCACCCGCACGTAGCGTACGGTCAGCAATCTCCGTTATCTCAAGGTGAGGATCAACCGGCAGCGTAATGCGTTTGAGTTCGCCCTGCTGCTCAAGCAGCGTCAGAAAATCGCGTAGATCGTGGTATTTCATGGGGTTTATGCTGGCCTCTTGATTAGCGCTTTATTATACGGTGTTCATCTTCACGTTGCTGTAATTTTGTTAAATTGAGGTGAAATACAACGGGTAATGCGAGCGAGACGTATAATCAACTTAGCCATCGCAGCGTGCATTTGATATTCTTGCATTCCGAACTTCCGGAAAAGAACATTATGCAATCCTGGTATCTACTTTACTGCAAACGAGGCCAGCTTCAGCGCGCCCAGGAACACCTCCAACGCCAGGCGGTAAACTGCCTGACGCCAATGATCGCACTGGAGAAAATGGTCCGCGGTAAACGTACGACAGTCAGCGAACCTCTGTTCCCCAACTATCTGTTTGTGGAATTCGATCCGGAAACCATTCATACCACCACGATTAACGCCACGCGCGGCGTCAGCCACTTCGTTCGCTTTGGCGCCCATCCGGCGCTCGTGCCTTCGACGGTCATTCACCAGCTCTCGCTTTATAAGCCTGACGGGGTGACCGATCCTGAAACACCTTATCCAGGCGACCAGGTCATCATCACCGAAGGGGCACTGGAAGGGCTGCAGGCCATTTTCAAAGAGCCAGACGGCGAAGCACGCTCCATGCTGCTGCTCAACCTACTGAACAAACAGGTTATGCAGAGCATCAAAAACACCGATTTTAAGAAAGCCTAATCCCAAAAAGCGTCTCGACGTTATTATCGAGCACCTTATCCAGCCACGCCACGTCGTCCCCACGCAGCCCGGCCACACTCTGCAGAATATGCTTAAGATACGCAGGTTCGTTGCGTCTGGATTTGGGCTTCGTCGCGAGGTCTCGTGGCAGCAAATAAGGGGCATCCGTTTCCACAAACAGACGCTCAGCGGGAATATGGGGCAGCACCTCGCGCAGTTCCAGCCCACGACGCTCATCGCAAATCCAGCCGGTTATTCCCAGATACATGCCTCGATCAAGGCAATCCTGCGCCTCACTCAGCGTGCCGGTAAAACAGTGCAAGACCGCGCCAGGCAGCTTGTCGAGCCACGGATCGAGCAGTGTCAAAAAGCGCGAATGGGCATCGCGGCAGTGCAGAAAGACCGGCATTGAAAGTTCCGAGGCCAGCGCCAATTGTGCAACAAACGCCCTCTCCTGCGCCTCAGGCGTCGAGAAATTACGGTTAAAATCGAGGCCGCACTCGCCGATGGCCACCACCTCAGGCAGCGCAGCGAGTTCGCGAATGTTGCTTTCCGTTTCCTGGGTCCAGCTGCTGCTGTCATGAGGATGCACGCCGGCGGTGGACCAGCAGTGCGGGTACAGACGCGCAAACTGCTGTGCCTGCTGACTTTCGTGCAGGTTGGTGCCAGTCAGTAACATGCCGCTCAGGTCTGCGGCCTGAGCACGGGCAACCACCTCGTCACGATCGTGGGAAAACTGGGAACTGGTGAGGTTTACGCCAATATCAAACATGCTTCGCTCCATACAACAACCGCCCTGGCGGGCGGTTGAATTTACTCTTCGGTGGACTCTTCTTCATCCTGTTCGCTACGGCGCCCCTTGCCCGTGTAGAAACGCGCAAAGAAGACGCCAACCTCAAACAGGCAGTACATCGGGATGGCCAGCAGCGTCTGGGAGAAGACATCCGGCGGCGTGAGCAGCATGCCGACGACAAACGCCCCCACCAGCACATACGGACGTTTCTGGCGTAAGGATTCCGGCGTCGTTACGCCCATCCAGCACAGCAGCACAATGGCTACCGGCACCTCAAAGGAGACGCCAAAGGCCATAAACAGCGCCATGACGAAGCTGAGATAACTGGCAATATCGGTTGAGACCAGCACTCCTTCCGGCGCCGTGTTGGCTAAAAAACCAAACGCCAGAGGGAAGACCACAAAATAGGCGAATGCCATACCGATATAGAACAGCAGCGAGCTGGAGACCAACAGCGGCACCACCAGCCTGCGCTCATGGCGGTAGAGCGCCGGGGCGATAAACGCCCACACCTGGTACAAGACAACCGGCGCAGAGAGAATCAACGACACCATAAAGGTCAGTTTGATCGGCGTGAAAAAGGGCGATGCCACATCGGTCGCGATCATCGTCGCGCCCTGCGGCAATTGCTTAATCAGCGGCGCGGAGACCAGATGGTAGATGTCGTTCGCGAAGTAAACCAGCGCCAGGAAAATCACCATCACCGCAATGATGCAATTTAGCAGGCGCTTACGCAGCTCAATCAGGTGCGCGATGAGCGGTTGGGTATCATCAACAGCCATGTTCAGGATTTATCACTTGGGGAAGAGGGAATGTTGGAAGCCGGTTTGGTTTCCGCTGTCGGCGTCTCGGTTTTATTCACGTCCACCGCATCAGGGGCTTGTTCCGGCGCGCTGGCCTGATTTTCCGCCGTGGAAGGCGTTACGCCCTCGTGCTGTTCTTCATTGCCTTTCACTATCGGGTTATGGATGGTGTGGGCCTCGTCACTCGATTTTTCCGGATCGTTGGCGGTATAAGAACGCTTCATTGACTCTGCCGCCTGGCGCAGCTCATCCATCGAGGCTTTGAGCTCCGGCGTCAGGTTTTCCAGACTCGCCTTTTCAACTTTCTTCAGGCTGTCCTGAAACTCTTGCATCTTAAGTTCTTGCGCCAGCTCATTTTGCACCGTGGTGGCAAGAGAGCGCAGGGCTCTGACCCAGCCTGCTACCGTGCGTACCGCAACGGGTAAACGTTGCGGGCCCAGCACCACAAGGCCGATCACGAAGACTAATAAAAGCTCACCGAAACCAATATCAAACACGGATTACACCTGCTCTTTGTCGTGACGCTTTTCGTCTTTTTTCACATCTTCTTGCTTGTCAGCAAGGGATTTAGCCGTGAAATCCGCATCCTCTGCAGACTTATCTTTATCCTGCTTGTCATCGTCACTCATGGCTTTTTTAAAGCCTTTGATTGAAGCACCTAAATCAGAACCGATAGAGCCCAGCTTTTTCGTTCCGAACAGCAGTACGACGATAACTGCGATGATCACTAACTGCCAAATACTGATACCACCCATACACAGTCCTCTGTAAGTGATGATGAAAAAAACAGGCCTCAGTATATACCCGTCATACTTCAAGTTGCATGTGCGTTGCCGCCTGCCTGCCACGTGAATGAGTCGGGGTATAGGCTACCGGGCCTTCCGGGAGCGAGGTGAAAATTAGCGCGTTTTGCGCCAGCCAATAAGCCAGGCCATCGCACCCGCTGCCATTAACCAACCGGGATTAAGCCCCCATTCCGGGCGATTAATCAGCAATAATGTGCCACTTAGCAACAATGTCGCGCCAATACCGAATAAATAACGCGATTGCCCCTGGCGCACCCGGCTTGTGTGCAATTCAGACGCGATTTTATCAACACTAATCTGTAGTTGCTTGCCATGGCGCAAACTGTTGTAAATCAGTTCAGGAAGTTCTGGCATTTTTTCGATCCAGAACGGCCCTTTTTCTTTCACCGCCCTGACCAGCGCCGGCAGCCCGACCTGATCTTTGATCCAGGTTTCGAGGAAGGGTTTCGCGGTTTTCCACAAATCGAGCTGTGGATAAAGCTGCCGCCCTACCCCTTCAACATACAGCAAGGTCTTCTGCAACAGCACCAGCTGAGGTTGCACTTCCATATTGAAGCGGCGCGCGGTGTTAAACAGATTCAGCAAGACGTGACCAAAGGATATTTCTGCCAGCGGTTTTTCAAAAATCGGTTCGCAGACGGTACGAATAGCAAATTCAAACTCTTCGACGTTGGTGTCCGGCGGAACCCAGCCTGAATCGACGTGCAGTTCGGCAACCTTACGGTAGTCGCGATTGAAAAAAGCGATAAAGTTCTCCGCAAGATAGCGCTTATCTTCTTTGTTCAACGAGCCAACGATGCCGCAATCAATGCCGATATACTGCGGATCTTCCGGGTGCTCGAAGCTGACGAAGATATTGCCGGGATGCATGTCAGCATGGAAGAAGCTGTCACGGAAGACTTGTGTAAAGAAGACCTGCACGCCACGCTCGGCAAGCAGCTTCATATTGGTCCCGTTTTTTTCCAGCGTCACCACGTCAGAAACCGGGATGCCGTAGATGCGTTCCATGACCATCATATTCTGGCTGCAATAGTCGGAATAGACTTCAGGAACATACAGCATTGAGCTGTTATCAAAGTTGCGGCGCAGCTGAATCGCATTCGCCGCTTCGCGCAGCAGATCCAACTCGTCAATCAGCGTTTTTTCATACTCGCGCACCACTTCCTGCGGACGCAGACGACGCCCATCCGGCAGCAGGCGCGGCACCCAGCCCGCCAGACGATAGATCAGTTTCAAATCGGCTTTAATGATAGGCATGATGTCCGGGCGGATCACCTTAATGACCACCTCTTTGCCATTCTCTTTCAGCCGTGCGGTGTGCACCTGCGCGATGGATGCCGAGGCCAGGGGCTGAATGTCGAAATCATCGAACCAGGCTTCAACAGGCCGATCGCCCATGGCTTTTTCAATCTGCTTTTTGGCAAGATGGCCATCAAAGGGCGCAACCCTGTCCTGCAACATCGCCAGTTGGTCGGCAATCAGTGGAGGGAAAAGGTCCCGACGCGTGGAGAGCATCTGACCAAATTTAATCCAGACCGGCCCCAGCTCTTGCAAGGCGAGACGCAGGCGCTCGCCCAGTTGTTTCTCTTTGTGCCGATTTGGCATCCAGAATAGCGTTCTTCGCCACAGGCGTAGCGGCAGCGTGATGCGCATTTTGGGGATGAGTTCATCAAGGCCGTAACTCAAAAAAGTCTGGATGATGAAATAGAGGCGCCGAATTTCTCCTGGCGTCATTTGCCCTCCAGTTTATCCATTCGTTTGATTAAGGCGTCGGTCGCACGTTCAACCGCAGCAGTCTCTTCCGCAAGCCAGGCCACTTCCAGCGCACCGGGTGCAAGACGCCACTCTTCGGTAACGACCTCTGCGACATAACGCTGCTGGCGTTTGAAGCCGTGCTGCACAAAAGAGGCCCCCGCCCGCAGCGTTTTCCCGATGCCTTCCGCAGCGATGTCCCCGGTATAGGGAGCCAGCAACTCAGCGACATCAAACTCCGCCAGATCCATCAGGGCGACCAGGTTCTGAACCACCTGGATATCACCCTGCACTTCCAGATCGCCGGAGCGAATCAGGGCCGTTAACTGCTGACGATCGCGAAGCGTTGGCAGGACACGCAGACGGGTCACCACCGTGCAGTCGGCCTCGCCTTCCCACTCACCCAGAACATCGACCTGACGCTCGCTGAACGCCAGTACAAGCGGTGAGGTGAACTCTTTGAGTTCGACGCGCAGGACTTTTCCCTGCAAACGCTGGCGAGCCGGCTTTAAGGCTTTTTCACGGTAAATAAAGGTGTTGAAAACCCCTTCAATTCCCGCATTCACCAATGGCTTAAAGGGCATATAAACTCCTGTCAGAACTTATAGCCACGATGCAGCGCAACCACACCCGCCGTCAGGTTGTAGTAATCCACGTTTTCAAAACCTGCGCCCTGCATCATCGCTTTCAGGGTTTCCTGATCGGGGTGCATGCGGATGGATTCAGCCAGATAGCGATAGCTTTCGGCATCGCTGGCAACCAACTGACCAATGCGCGGCAATACATGGAAAGAGTAGGCGTCGTAGACTTTACTCAGCGGCTCAATAACAGGCTTGGAGAATTCCAGCACCAGTAAACGACCGCCCGGCTTCAGTACGCGGTACATCGACTTCAGCGCTTTCTCTTTTTCGGTGACATTACGCAGGCCGAACGAGATGGTGATGCAATCAAAGGTGTTATCGGGGAATGGCAAGGCTTCGGCATTAGCCTGCACATATTCCACGTTGCCGATGATGCCAATGTTGCGCAGCTTTTCACGCCCCATCTTCAGCATGGAGTCGTTGATATCTGCCAGCACGACCTGACCCGTTTCACCAACCAGACGGGAGAATTTTGCCGTCAAATCACCGGTGCCGCCCGCCAGGTCGAGTACTTTCTGCCCACGGCGTACGCCACTACAGTCAATGGTGAAGCGTTTCCATAAACGATGGATGCCCATGGACATCAAATCATTCATCACATCATATTTCGAGGCGACCGAGTGGAACACGTGTGCCACCATATCGGCCTTCTGATCTTTGGCGACGGTCTGAAAACCAAAATGCGTCGTCTCGTTTGAATCTTCCGCCATCTTAGTGCCTGCTATTGAAGAAAATGTTTGTGAAGTGTAACAGATTGGGCGAGATTGCCCTACGTTTCAACCTTAGCGAGATATGTCGGTTTGCAGAGGAAATAAGAACAATAAGGAATGAATACCGTGCGTTAATGATGAACGGTAAAAGGCGTATCTTCACCTCGCGTACACCACTTCCAGATTTATCGCGCCCTAAAAAGACAAAAAGGCCGAACAGGTCGGCCTTAGGTGCGGGTTAGCAGAATTAGATTAAACGGCGCGCCGCTTCAACGACGATTTTCACCGCGTGGCTTTCGGTCTGCTTCATGGTTTCCGCGTTCGGAATTTCCTGCTGGGTACGGTTGACGATAACCCCGGCAACCATACCGGCGCGCAGGCCCTGGCTGGCGCACATGGTCAGCAGGGTGGCGGATTCCATTTCATAGTTCATCACGCCCATTGCCTGCCACTCTTCCATTGAGCCTTTAAAGCGGCTCACGACGCGGCCGGAGAAGGTATCGTAACGCTCCTGGCCCGGATAGAAGGTGTCGGAAGAGGCGGTAACACCGATATGGGTGGTCGCACCGATAGATTTCGCCGCTTCAACCAGCGCGGTAGTACATTCAAAGTCCGCCACCGCTGGGTATTCCATTGGCGCAAAGTGCAGGCTGGCACCGTCGAGGCGGACAGAAGCGGTCGTCACCAGAACATCGCCAACATTAATGTGCGGCTGAATGGCGCCGGTGGTACCAATGCGCAGGAAGGTACGGATGCCCAACTGGGCCAGTTCTTCCACGGCAATAGAGGTGGATGGGCCGCCGATACCGGTAGAGCAGACGATAACCGCTTTACCGTCAAGCTCAGCGCGCCAGGTGGTAAATTCACGGTGAGATGCCAGTTTAACCGGCTTATCCATCAGCGCGGCGATCTTTTCCACACGCTCCGGATCGCCAGGGACGATAGCCAGGGTAGCCCCTTGTAAATCGTTTTTGGTGAGGCCGAGATGAAAAACATCAGACTTGGACATACAGACTCCTCTGTGGTCAGGTTTAGTCAGAAGAAGCAAAAAGATACTTTACAGAAGAGATGCAGAAAATTTCGTGACTGAGATCGCCATGAAGAAATTTGTTTGCATAACATTTCCATAAAATAGTGATGCGCATCACATTAACATATTCACTCGTGCAACCCTGCTCCAAAGATAGCCTTTTTCTCACAGGAAGGTTTGCGCCTGAGCGGACTATAGTTACCTAAGCGCTAATAGCTAAATAAAAGGTATGGAGAAAGCCATGACAACCAACACCCTGCCGGGCTACGCCCCCGCGGCTTCACCTCATGCGTCCACAACATTGCACACCCCGGAAGACGCTATCATCGCCGGCGAAACCACGATCCCAAGCCAGGGCGACAGTATGCCTGCGTACCATGCGCGGCCTAAAAATGCCTCAGGCGATCTGCCGGTAGTGCTGGTCATTCAGGAAATTTTTGGCGTACATGAACACATTCGCGACCTCTGCCGTCGCCTTGCCCAGGAAGGCTACCTGGCCGTCGCCCCGGAGCTCTATTTTCGCCAGGGCGATCCCAATGATTTTGCCGATATCCAGACGCTTTACGACGGGCTGGTAACGAAAGTGCCGGATGCACAGGTGTTGGCCGATCTCGATCACGTTGCCAATTGGGCGGCACGCAACGGCGGTGATGCTCAGCGTCTGCTGGCGACCGGTTTTTGCTGGGGAGGAAGAATTGCCTGGCTTTATGCCGCACACAATCCGCAGCTTAAAGCGGCGGTAGCCTGGTACGGCAAGCTGGTGGGGCAAAAATCCCTGAACTCACCCAAACACCCCGTGGATATCGCCGTCGACCTTAGCGCGCCGGTA
>Ga0105244_10001534_pt1 | contig 18427 bp, 14 predicted proteins | sample KBSM44metaG_FD_80423 | JGI IMG/M metagenome (GOLD analysis project Ga0105244, IMG submission 80423) | Miscanthus rhizosphere microbial communities from Kellogg Biological Station, Michigan, USA - KBS M4-4 metaG | ecosystem: Host-associated > Plants > Roots > Rhizosphere > Soil | place... | reverse complement strand
CCGCACGATCAGCACCAGCAGCGTCAGCGCCAGCACGATCGCGATGCAGGACAGGCTGGCGATCAGCAACTCGCGGCGCGCGTGGCGGTGGTCGCGCTCCGCCTGCTCCTGCGCCTGGCGCAGCAGTTCATCGCGCAGCGCCAGGATAGGCTCCATGGTCGGCACATAGCGCTGCGCGAACTGGCCGGTGTCCATGCCGTAGTCGCGGCGCGCGCGGCTGGCTTGCTCGATGTCGGTCACCAGCTGTTGGCCGACGCTGAAATACACCTGGTCCACGCGCGCGATGGCCGCCATCAGCGCCTCCGCCTGCTCGTCGCCAGGCGTCTGCATTTGCTGGCGCAGTTGCGCGAGGCGCCCGCGCAGGGTTTCCAGCTGTGCGATGCGTGACTCGTCCAGCGGCTGGCGTGTGGCCAGCGGCACTGTCAGCACCGAGCCTAATCGTCCCGCATACTCACGCAGCTCGACCGCGTAACGTGCCTTGATCAGCGTGCGGGTGATGCGCGGATACGCGCGCTCCGATGCCACCGTGTAGTCGGCCACCGCGTCCAGCGCCAGCGGCACCAGTGCAAACATCTGCTCGACCGCGCTGCCCAGCCGCTCGGGTGTGCGTTCGGCCGGCGCCAGCGCGGCCAATTGATCGACCGTGGAACGTGCGCCCGCCAGCGCCTGCTGCAGCGGCGCCGTCTGCATCGGCTGCGGCGCGCCAAAGTCGGCTTGCAGTTCGCGCTGCAGCTGCAGCAGCGCCAGGTCGGTGGCGGCGCGCGCCACCAGCAGCCGTTGGCGCCGGGCCGGATCGGCCGGCCGCTGGTCGCCCAGCACGGCGTTGACCGGGCCGCGCTCGAACGACAGCTTTTCGGCCGCCACCATCGCCCGCTCGGTGAGGCGCAGCGCCTGCAGGCCGGCGCCGGTTTGCTCGTAATGGCGCCAGCTGTTGCGCGTGATGTGGCCCAGCATGCCCAGCACCAGTACCGCCGGCAGGACGGTTGACACGGTGAGCAGGCGGGTGAGTTTCATGAAAATAGTAGAGGATTTTTACTAGAAGCAATATGCCACAAAGCCTGCCGCCCCGGCTAGTGGCAGGGACATGATGGTACAATGCCCGCCTCGCGTCACTGCCGTTGCGTGGACAGGATGCAAAGTTTGAATGATTACTATCGAGGAAAGAAGACGATGCAACGTATTATGCTGCGCTCCAAGCTGCACCGCGTGACGGTGACCCAGGCCGACCTGCACTACGAAGGCTCCTGCGGTATCGACGTCGACCTGCTGGAAGCGGTGGATATCAAGGTCAACGAGCAGATCGAACTGTATAACGTGAACAACGGCGAGCGGTTTGCCACCTACGCCATTCCAGGCAAGCGCGGCAGCGGTGAGATTTCGCTGAACGGCGCAGCCGCCCGCAAGGCGCAGCTGGGCGACCTGCTGATCATCTGCACCTACGGCCCGATGACCGACGACGAAATCGCTACCTACACCCCGAAAGTGGCCTTCGTTGATGAAAACAACAAAATTACTTCGATGAAGAAGTAATTCCCCGCTTCACATCCCCCATAATGGAGGTATCCGCCGCGCAACGCGGCGCTGCTCGATACGATGGGGGAATGCATGGCGCAAGCGCTCAAGGTACTGGTAGTCGACGATGTAGAAACCATGCGCAAAGTGACTGCCGGCCAGCTGGCCTCGCTCGGTTACGGTGCGGTGGACCTGGCGCCCGACGGTGCCGAAGCCTGGCGCATGATCGAGCGCAAGCGCTATGACCTGATCGTCTCCGACTGGAACATGCCGGCCCTGAGCGGCATCGCCCTGCTGCAAAACATGCGCGCCAGCCCGCGCCATGCCCACACTCCCTTCATCATGATTACCGCCGAGGCGGAGCGCAGCCGCATCGAGGCGGCGATTGCCTGCGGCGTCAGCGATTTGCTGGTCAAGCCTTACACGGCGGCGCGCCTGGCCACCAGCGTCAAGCGCGCGCTGGCGCATCATGCGCCGCCGGTGGAAGCAGCTGCGCCGTCGCCATCTGCGCCGTATGTGGTTCCCGCTGTCGAAGCGGTGGAGCAGCCTGCCGGCGCCGTGCATTTGCCGCCGAAGGAACCGCCGCCGCCCACGCTGCTGCTGGTGGACGACACCGCCGACAATCTGCACTTGCTGGCCAATGTGTTCCGCGGCCAGTACCGCATCAAGGCCGCGCACAACGGCGAGAAGGCTTTGTCCATGTGCTGTTCCGATACGCCACCCGATCTGGTGCTGCTCGATGTGATGATGCCCGGCATGGACGGCTTCGAGGTGGCGCGCCGCATGCGCGAGCATCCAAGCGCCGAGAATGTGCCCATCATTTTTGTCACCGCGCTCACCGACGAGGCGGCGCGGCTGCAGGGCATGCAGCTGGGCGCGGTCGATTTCATCACCAAGCCGATTGATGCGGACCAGCTCAAGCTGCGGGTCGAGAATTTCATGCGCTATGTGGAGCTGCGCCGCCACCTGCAGGCCGACTACGACAATATGCTGGCCATGGCCCGCCTGCGCGAGGATGTGGAGGCGATGACGCGCCACGATCTGAAAGGGCCGCTGGCCGGCGCCATCGGCATGGTGCAGTCGCTGATCGATTCCGGCGACCTCGATCGCCGCCAGAGCGAGCAGCTGCGGCTGGCCGAGCAGGCCATGATGCAGGTGATCGACATGGTCAACCTGTCGACCGAGTTGTACAAGATCGAGACCGGCAAGTATGTGCTGCGGGCGGCGCCGCTCGATATCAGCGACATGCTGCGGCGGGTGGTGGAGACGGCGCGCGCCACGTATGCCGGCAAGCAGCTGGTGATTGCGGTCGATACCGATATGGATGTCGGCACGGATTTGCCGATGGCGTTGGGGGATGCGATGCTGACTTATTCGCTGCTCAATAATCTGCTCAAGAATGCTTGCGAGGCGGCGCCGGAGCGTACGCGGGTCAGCGCCACGCTGTTTGCCGGGCAGCCGTTGCGGATTGAGATCACCAACAAGGGTGTGGTGCCGGAGGCGATACGCGCGCGCTTCTTCGATAAGTTTGTCACTGATGGCAAGGCCAGTGGCACGGGGCTGGGCACGTACTCGGCGCGCTTGCTGGCTCGGGCGCAGCATGGTGAGGTGGTGTTTGCGGTAGATGATGATGCCGATACCACGACCTTGATGATTACCTTGCCGGCGTCAAGCTAGGGCGTCCAGCGCATCAAGCGCGATAAGGGCGGCGTCGAAGTCGAAGCGTTCGATTTCCTGGCTGACCTTGCGCAGCTGGCGGGCGTGGGCGCTGCCCTGGGCGAGCGCTTCCAATTCTTCCACCAGTTCGAGGGCGGCGGTGTCGCTGTCGCTGAGCAGGGTACGCAGCCTGGTCATCAGTTCGGCCGCTTGAGGCGGCAGGGCGGCGCTGCCGCTTGTGGCTGCTGCCTTGGCGTCGTCGCCGCGTTGCGCGGCCCAGGCGTCCAGGCCGGCCAGCACCGGAGCGAGTTGTTTTTCTACGGCGTTTAGCAGGGAAGCGATGTCGGTGTCGCCGGCGTTGGCTTTGCACGCCAGTTCCAGTGCGGTGGCGGCTTCGGCCAGCGGACGGGCGCCGATGTTGCCGGCCGTGCCGCGCAGCGTGTGGGCGGCGCGGGCTGCGGCGCTGGCATCGTCGCCGGCGCGCGCTTGCGTGAATTGGGCGGCGAAGTCGCGTTGCTGTTCGCGGAAGCGCAGCAGCAGGCGGTGGTACAGATCGTGGCGGCCCATGGCGGTCGCCAGCCCGGCGCGCTGGTCGATGCCGGGCAGGTCGGGCGGCGGCGCGGCGGCATGCGGCGTGCCGGCTGCGCCTGCGTCCGCGTTGCCGGCTCGGAGCGGGGCGGGTTGGGCGGGGCGGATCCAGCGTGCCATGGTGGCGAACATGGTGTTGACATTGAGCGGCTTGGAGATGTGGTCGTTCATGCCGGCCTCCATCGCCAGTTCGCGGTCGCCGGCCATGGCGTTGGCGGTCATGGCGATGATCGGCAAATCGGCAAACTGCGGCTGCGTGCGCAGATGGCGGGTGGCGGCGTAGCCATCCATCACTGGCATCTGGCAATCCATCAGCACGCCGTCGTAGCGCGCTCCGCTGGCGAGCGCGTCCAGCGCCTGCTGGCCATCCTCGACGATGGTCAGCACAATGCCGGCGCTTTCGAGCAGCTCGCGCGCCAGTTCCTGGTTCATTTCGTTGTCCTCGGCCAGCAGCACGCGCGCGCCGGCCAGCGCGGCCTGGTCGGCGTGGCTGCGGTCCTCGCGCTCGGCCTGGCGTGATTCGCCCACTACGCCCTTGCCCAGCGCCACGCCGATCGCTTCGAGCAGCGTTGACGGCGTCACCGGCTTGGTCAGCACCGCCGGCAGCTGCATGTCCTGCCGCAGCGCCGCTTCATGCGCTTCCTCGCGCCCGAACGCCGTCACCATGATCACTGCCGGCACCTGCTGCAGCGCGCCGCCCTGCATGCGCTGCAAGGTTTCGATGCCGTCCATGCCCGGCATGCGCCAGTCCAGCAACACCAGGTTGTACGGCAGCGCCTTGTGCTCGGCCGCCGCCAGCAGGCGCAAGGCGTCGGCGCCGCCGTTGGCCACGTCGACTTCCAGCCCGAAGCTGCGCGCCATGGTCGACAGGATTTCACGCGCGCTGGCGTTGTCGTCGACCACCAGCACGCGCAGGCCAAGCAGCTCGTCGGCATGGAACATGCGGCGCGGCGCGGCTTCAGTCTGCACCCCGAACCACGCATGGAAATGGAAGGTCGATCCTTTGCCGGCTTCGCTGTCGACCCAGATGCGGCCCTCCATCAGCTCCACCAGATTTTTCGAAATCGCCAGCCCCAGCCCGGTGCCGCCGTACTTGCGGGTGGTCGAGCTGTCGGCCTGGCTGAACGACTGGAACAGGCGCACGCACTGCTCCGGCGTCATGCCGATGCCGCTGTCGCGCACCCAGAAATGCAGCTCGACGCGGCCATCGCGCTCGGCCACCTGCTCGGCGCCGACCACCACCTCGCCCTGCTCGGTGAACTTGGCGGCGTTGTTGCCGAGGTTGATCAGGACCTGCCCCAGCCGCAGCGGATCGCCCACCAGCGCCGTGGGCAGGCTGGTGGGCGTGGCGATCAGCAGTTCCAGTCCCTTGTCCTCGGCCTTCAGGCCGATCATGCTGGCAAAGTTGTCCAGCACGTCCTCGAGCCGGAACGGCACCTGCTCGATACTCATCTTGCCGGCCTCGATCTTGGAGAAGTCGAGAATGTCGTTGATGATGCCAAGCAGGTTTTCCGCCGAACGGTTGACCTTCTCGATGTAGTTGCGCTGCCGCTTGTCCAGCGCCGTTTTCAGCGCCAGGTGGCTCATGCCGATGATGGCGTTCATCGGCGTGCGGATCTCGTGGCTCATATTGGCCAGGAAATCGCTCTTGGCGCGCGTCGCTTCCTCGGCGATTTCGCGCGCGCGCCGCACCTCGGCCTCGGTGCGGCGGCGTTCGGTAATGTCGCGCACCGAGGCGCACACCGAATTGCCGCGCCCGGCCATGGCCGGCAGCCGCGACAGCCCGATCTCGACCGAGAACTGGCTGCCGTCCTTGCGCACACCCTGCAGGTCGGCGCCGGCGCTGCCCATCTGGCGCGCCGTGCCATGCGCGATGAAGCCGTCGCGCAGGCCGACGTGATGCGGGTGCACCTCGGCCGGCACCAGCACTTCCAGCGGCTGCCCGGCCAGCTCGCCGGCGGCGTAGCCGAACAGCGCGTCAAGCTGGGGATTGGTCAGCACGATGTGGCCGCGCTCGTCCACCACCAGCATGCCGTCCGGCGCCGCTTCGATGATGCCGCGATACCAGGCCTCGGTGGCTTTGAGCGCCACCTGCTGCTGCGCCAGCGCTTCCGACTGCTGCGCCGTGCGTTCCAGCAGTGTTTGCACCGCGCGGTTGCGCATCTTGATCTCGATGGTCATGGCCAGCTGCGGCAGCAGGCCGTCCAGCAGTGCGCTGGCGGCCGCCTCCGGCGCGGCCAGGCTGGCCAGTTCCAGCACGCCCATCAAACGGTCGCCATGCAGCAGCGGCAGGACCGCCAGATGCCGCGCCGGCGCCTGCCCCAGCTGCGAAGCGACGCTGGCGTAATCGTCGGGCAGGGCGTCGAAATGGCGCGGCTGGCGGTCTTGCGCGCATTGGCCCAGCAGCCCGCTGCCCAGCGCCACGGTGGTAGCCGGCGCCTGCCCGGCCGGCGTTGCGTAACTGCCGGCCAGCTGCAATTGCTGGTCCGCTTCGTCCAGCGTGTACAGCACCCCGCTGCCGACCTGTAGCAGCGGCGCCACGCTGGCCAGGAAGCGCTGCGCCACTTCCTCCAGCGAGTCGGCCAGCTGCAGTCCGGCCAGGATGGCCGCCTCCTGCGACTTGGCCCAGCGCTGGGTGTCGAGCTGGCGCGCCTCGGCCTGCAGCAGGGCGATGGCGCGCGCCAGGTCGCCGGTCTCGTTGTGATAATCGGTGTGCGGGATCACGCTGTCGAGGCGGCCGCCGGCCAGCTGTTCGACCGCCGCCCGCAGCCGGTTCACCGGGCGCCGGATCGACTGGCTGGTGGCCCAGGCGCACAGCAGCGCGACCGCCAGTCCGCCCAGCAGCAGACCGTAGGTCAGCTGGTTGCTGGTGACGGCAAACTGGCGGATGTCGAAAATCGTGCTGCGCACGTTGGCGTCCTTGACCGCTGCGATCTCAGCCATCTGGCGGTCGGCCGTGCGCAGCGCCTGCTGGAAGCGCTCGCTGTCGAGCAGGGCCTTGGCTTCTGCCGGGCGGCGCTGGCGCACCAGTTCCAGCGCTTCCTCGGCGCTGCGCTGGGCGCGCGCCAGCATGGTTTCAAAGGTGGCCAGGCGCTGCTGGTTGTCCAGCCGCAGCAGCGTGGCGCGCGATTCGTCGACCGCGAACTGCAAGCGCTCGCGCACCGTGTCGAGCTGCTGCAGCGCTTCGTCCTGCGCCACCGGATCGGGCGCGCCAACCACCTTGTACAGCCCCAGTTCGAACTGCGCCAGCTGGACGCGCGCTTCCTTGACCTGCACGATGCCGATCATGCCCTCGCTGAGCAGGCGCTGCATGTCGAGGTTGAGGCTGCCCTGGGTGCGCAGGCTTTGCACGCCCAGCGCCAGGAACAGCAGCAACAGCACGCTGAAGCCGGCCACCAGCTTTTGCCGCAGGCGCAGCCGTTCGAGGTAGGCCAGCGGCGATGTCATGGGGCGCTTATGGGGCCGGCGTCACGAAGGACATGGCGGTGGCTTGCCTGGACAGGTCGTGGTCGCTGTCGGCAAAGCGCGCGGCGATTTCCTGGAAGCGCGCCATATTGGCCTCGAAGGCGTCGAGGACGTCGGGATCGAAGTGGCTGCCGCGTCCCTCGAGGATGATGCCGACCGCCTTCTCGTGCGGCATGCCCTCCTTGTAGACGCGGCGGCTGATCAGCGCGTCGTACACATCGGCCACCGCCATCAGGCGCGCCGAGATCGGAATCGCATCGCCGGCCAGCCCTTGCGGGTAGCCGCTGCCGTCCCACTTCTCCTGGTGGCAGTAGGCGATTTCCTTGGCCAGGTTGAGGAAGTCGACGTCCATGCCCAGCTGTTGCTCGGCATGCGCGATGGCGTCGCGGCCCAGCGTGGTGTGGGTCTTCATGATCTCGAATTCTTCCGGGGTGAAGCGGCCCGGCTTGAGCAGGATGGCGTCCGGGATGCCGACCTTGCCGATGTCGTGCAGCGGCGCCGACTTGAACAGCAGGGTGATGGTGGCGTCGTCGAGGAAGTGGCGGAAGCGCGGATGCTCGCGCAGGTGCTCGGCCAGGATCTTCACGTAGTGCTGGGTGCGGCGGATGTGGTTGCCGGTCTCATTGTCGCGCGTCTCGGCCAGCGAGGCCATGGCGTGGATGGTCACGTCCTGGATGGCGCTGAGCTCGCGCGTGCGGCGCTGCACTTCGCGTTCGAGGTAGGCGTTCTGGTCGCGCAGGAAGTCGGCCGCGTCCTTGACCTTGAGCTGGGTGCGCACGCGCGCCAGCACGATCGGCGGGCTGATCGGCTTGGTGATGTAGTCGGCCGCACCCATTTCCAGGCCGCGCGTTTCGTCGGCGGCCGACGCCATCGCGGTCAGGAAAATAATCGGAATATCGCGCGTGGCCGGATCGGCCTGCAGGATTTGCGCGACTTCATGGCCGGTTATGCCGGGCATCATCACATCAAGCAGGATCAGATCGGGGTGCGGCGTGTCGCGCGCGATGCGCAGCGCCTTTTCGCCGTTATTGGCGGCCTTGACGGTGTAGCTCTCTTTCAGCAAGTTAGCCATCAACATCAGGTTGTCGGGGGTGTCGTCCACCACCAGGATGACGGGTTTGGTATTCATGCCTCGCGCTCCAGATAATCTTGCAAAGACTATATCTGAAACCGAGGCATGCTGAAAAGAAAATTATTTGCTGCCGTCCTGGCGCAGCAATTGCGACATGTACTGCGGCGTGATGCCGAGGAAGGACGCCACCACTTTCTGCGAGATGCGCTGTTCCAGGCCCGGGTACTCGCGGCGGAAGGCGTTCAGGCGGCCTTGCGCCGGCGAGGCGTTCAGGTACAGGCGGCGGCTTTGCTCGATGATGCTGTTCTGCGCGGCGGCCAGGTAGTAGTCGCGCAGCTGGCTGTTCTGCTGGTACACGGCGCTGACCTCGGCCCAGTCCAGGCGGTAGCCGTGGATGGCGGTCTCGGCCACCACGAAGTTCAATGCCGGCTGGGCGTCGCGCGCGCGCAGCAAGTCGTCGTGCGCGGCCACTGGTTCGCCGTCGGTGATGAAGTGCAGCGTCACTTCATTGCCGGACTCGGTGATGAAGCCGGTGCGTGCCACGCCGCTGTGCAGCCAGTGCACATATTGCGCCGGCGTGCCGATGCGCTGCAGGAATTCGCCCTTGCGCAGGCTGAAGGGAACGGCAAGCGGCGCCAGCAGGCGCGAAGCTTCGTCGTACAGTTCGGGCGTCACGCCGTAGCGGCGCGACACTTCTTCGCGGTATTTCGCGCGGTGTTCCAGGAATGCGTTGCTCATGACTCAGTGGTTTAGGAGAGGCGGATGGCCGATTCAGCAATGTTGTATTTTAAATCCTGCTATGTAAACGGCCGTACAAAACGAAGTTGAAAGTGTAAACGTTTTCACAGCCAAAGGTGCAATAATTGTTGCAGATTAGAATGGAAATTAAAATATATTTTAAATTTCAAGCAGTTGAAGTGCTCCCCATCGCTGCTGGATCGCGTTACTATGGAAGAACAATTCGATAGGAGACGGGCATGAAAATTTCTGATCTCAGCATTGGCAGGCGGATGTCATTTGGTTTCACCGTCATCCTCGCCATCCTCGTCCTGAACACCGGCCTGGGGATTTATCGATTGCAGGGCGTGGCCGAATCCACGCGCGACATGATGGCGCAGCCGCTGGCCAAGGAACGCCTGATTTCAGACTGGTACCGCATGGTGTTCTCCGGCATTCGCCGCACTACCGCCATCGCCAAGAGCGCCGACCCGTCGCTGGCCACCTTCTTTGCCGAGGAAGCCAAGACCGCCACCGTTTTCTCGCAAGGCCTGATCAAGCAAATCGAAGCGCTGTCCAACGAGGACGACAAGCAGCTCATGGCCGAGCTGGTGGCCACCCGCAAGATTTATGTCGACTCGCGCGACGGCCTGATGAAGGCCAAGGCGGCCGGCGATGCCGCCGAAGCGACGCGCCTGCTGGAGCAGGTCTACCTGCCGGCGTCCAAGGTGTATGAAACCATGTTGCAGCGCATCCTCGACACCCAGCGCAAGGCGATCGACACCGCCGCCGCGAAGATCGAGCAGGTGGCCGAGAGCAGCCGCAACCAGCTGGCCTTGCTGGCAGTCCTGGTGATCGCGTTTGGCGTCAGCTTCGCGTGGTGGCTGACCGCCGGCATCACCCGCCCGATCAATGAAGCGGTGGCGCTGGCCGAATGCGTGGCCAGCGGCGACCTGGTCGACCACAGCCAGCGCTATCCCAACGACTACAGCAAGGACGAGCCGGGCAAGCTGCTGCACGCGCTCAACCGCATGTCGTCCAGCCTGGTGCGTATCGTCAGCGATGTGCGCAGCGGGACCGACACCATCGCCACCGCCTCCTCGCAAATCGCTTCCGGCAACCTCGACCTGTCGTCGCGCACCGAGGAGCAGGCCAGCTCGCTGGAGGAAACCGCGTCTTCGATGGAAGAGCTGACCAGCACCGTCAAGCAGAACGCCGAGAACGCACGCCAGGCCAACCAGCTGGCGGCCAATGCGGCCGAGGTGGCGCAGCGCGGCGGCGCCGTGGTGTCGGACGTGGTGCAGACCATGGCTTCGATCGACCAGTCGTCGAAGAAGATTGTCGACATCATCGGCGTGATCGACGGTATCGCCTTCCAGACCAATATTCTCGCGCTCAACGCGGCGGTGGAAGCGGCGCGCGCCGGCGAGCAGGGCCGCGGCTTCGCGGTGGTGGCGTCGGAAGTGCGCAGCCTGGCGCAGCGCTCGGCCAGTGCCGCCAAGGAAATCAAACAGTTGATCGACGATTCGGTCGGCAAGGTGGAAGCCGGCACGCGGCTGGTGGGCCAGGCTGGCAGCACCATGGACGAGGTGGTGGCCAGCATCCGCCGCGTCACCGCCATCGTCGGCGAGATCAGCAACGCCAGCGTGGAGCAGACCCACGGCATCGAACAAATCAACCTGGCCATCGCGCAGATGGACCACGTGACGCAGCAGAACGCGGCGCTGGTGGAGCAGGCCGCCGCCGCGGCCGGCTCGATGCAAGAGCAGGCTGGCAAGCTTGCAGAAGCGGTAAGCATTTTCAAACTGGAACAGACGGCGCCACAGCTGCGTTCGCCATCGCGCGCACTGCTTGCCTAGGTCAAGATGATGCAGTTGCGCAACAAGTCACTTGCAGCATGCATTCTGTTGAAAACAAAGGAGCCCTTGCACAGCAAGGTGCGCTGCAAGGCGGCTTCAGATTGTTTCAGTTGGAATTGTGTCGCGACATGGGGATTTGTGGCCGCTGAGCCGTGAAACTACAGCTACAATGGTTTTCCCTGCCACGCTCAGGCGTGAGAGGATTTTGGAGACTAGAACGGAGTGGCATCCAGTGAATAAACCAAGCATTGCAAATAGCAAAATGCTAGTGCCCTTCGGCTTTGCCGCTGCGGGCGCTGTGGGAACCGTGGTGGCTGGTTGGAGCGCCTACGGCTGGTACACGCTGATCTGGGCCGCGCTGCTGCTGGGCGCCGCCGCGTGGCTGACGCGCGATGCCGGCTTCGGCACGGGCAGCGCCGGTGGCGATAACGCCATGATCGATGACTACCTGGCGGCGCGCGAACGCTTCGGCGATGCCGTGGTCCCGGTGTGGTGCCGCCATATTGAAAACTCGCGCAGCCAGATGGAGGAAGCCGTGTCCGACCTGGCCTCGCGCTTCTCCAGCATCGTCGACAAGCTCGACAACGCGGTGCATGTATCGAGCGCCGACTGCGCCGGCGGCGCTTCCATCACCGACGTGTTCAGCCACAGCGAACAACGGCTGGGCTCGGTGGTGACCTCGATGAAATCGGCCATGAGTTCCAAGCACGCCATGCTGGCGCAGATCAAGGACCTGGAACGCTTCACGCGCGAGCTGCGCGGCATGGCCGAGGGCGTGGCCAGCATCGCCGCGCAAACCAACCTGCTGGCGCTGAACGCGGCGATTGAAGCGGCGCGCGCCGGCCCGGCCGGTCGCGGCTTCGCGGTGGTGGCGCAGGAAGTGCGCCAGCTGTCGATGCGCTCGGCCGAAACCGGCAAGGAAATCACCAACCGTGTCGGCCTGATCAGCAGCGCCATCCTGGCCGCCAGCCAGGCCGCCGACCAGTCGAGCGAAGCGGAAGGCAAATCGATGCAGTCGGCCGAGGGCATGATCGACGCCGTGCTCAGCGAGTTCCGCCAGATTACCGATGCGCTGGTCGAGCAGTCCGAGCAGCTCAAGCAGAACAGCGTCGCCATCCAGGGCGAAGTGGGCGAGGCGCTGGTGCAGCTGCAGTTCCAGGACCGCGTCAGCCAGGTGATGACGCACGTGCGCCACAACATGGAGCAGCTGCCGGAGCTGCTGCGCGAGAACCGCGATATTTATGTGGCCGGCGGCCAGCTCGAGCCGCTCGATCCCGACCGGCTGATGCACGAACTGCAAAAGACCTATGCCATGGCGGAAGAACACGCCGTGCACAGCGGCGCAAGGCTGGCGGCTCCGGCCGCAGCCGAAGCCGACGAGATTACTTTTTTCTGAAGGTAGGTAGAACATGGCAAAAACCATTATGGTGGTCGACGATTCGGCCTCGCTGCGCCAGGTCGTCGGCATTGCATTGAAGGGCGCAGGCTACGATGTGATCGAAGGGCGCGACGGCGTCGATGCGCTGTCCAAATGCACCGGCCAGAAAATCCACCTGGTGGTGTGCGACGTCAACATGCCCAATATGGACGGCATCACCTTCGTCAAGGAATTCAAGCAGCTGCCGCTGTACAAGTTCACCCCGGTGATCATGCTGACCACCGAGTCGGCCGAAGGCAAGAAGGAAGAAGGCAAGGCGGCCGGCGCCAAGGCGTGGGTGGTCAAGCCGTTCAAGCCGGAAGTGCTGCTGGGCGCCGTTGCCAAACTGGTCTTGCCTTAACTGACGGAGGCCGCCATGGCTGACGATGTGTCCCGGATTGCACTCGACGGCGAGATCACCATCTACCGCGCCGCCGACCTGAAAACCACCGTGCTCGATGCGCTGCGCAAGACGCGCGTGCTGGAGATCGACCTGTCCGGCGTCACCGAACTGGACACGGCCGGCCTGCAAGTGCTGATGCTGGCCAAGCAGACCGCCGCCGCCGACCAGCGCGAACTGCGGCTGCTGCAGCACAGCCCGGCGGTGGTGGAAATCTTTGAGATGCTTGATTTGGTCGCCTTCTTTGGCGACGCCGTGCTGATCCACGCCTGAACAAGGGAGTGCCCATGAACCTGGACGAAGCGCTACAGACCTTCATTGCCGAGAGCCGCGAACTGCTGGAAGAAATGGAAAACGCGCTGCTCAACGTCGACCTCGCGGGCGACCAGAGCGAAGCCATCAACGCCATCTTCCGTGCCGCCCACACCATCAAGGGGTCGTCCGGCCTGTTCAGCCTCGATCACATCGTCGCCTTTACCCACGTGGTGGAAAGCCTGCTCGACAAGGTGCGCGACGGCAGCATCACGCTCAATGACGAGATGGTGGTGCTGCTGCTGTCGTGCTGCGACTACCTGTCCGGCATGGTGGACGGGCTGGCCGCCGGCCAGCTCGAGCAAGACCCCGATACCGCGCCGGAAGGTGAAATGCTGCAGCAGCAGCTGCGCCGCCATATGGACGGCGATGCGGCGCCGGCGGCGGCCGCGATCCCGGCGCTCCACGCCGAGCCCAGCGTGGAGCGCATCGATACGGAACGCGGCGATAGCGACTACTGGCACATCTCGCTGCGCTTCGGCCGCGTGGTGCTGCAGAACGGCATGGACCCGATTGCCTTCCTGCGCTACCTGGCCAAGCTGGGCCGCATTGTCGGCATTGCCACCGTCCCGGATGCGATTCCGCCGGCCGAGGAAATGGACGCCGAGCTGTGCTATCTCGGTTTTGAAATTGCCTTCGACAGCACGGCCGACCGCGAAGCCATCGCCGGCGTGTTCGAGTTCGTGCAGGAAGACTGCGAGATCCGCATCATCCCGCCGCACAGCAAGGTCTCCGAATACGTGAACCTGATCCGCGCCCTGCCGGAGCAGGCGGCGCGCCTCGGCGAAATTCTGGTGCGCTGCGGCAGCGTGACCCAGCAGGAACTGGACGGCGCGCTGCACCAGCAGTCGCACAAGGAAGAAGACGCGCCGGCGCAGCAGTTGGGCAGCATCCTGGTCGGCGCCGGCAATGTACCGCCGGTGGTGGTGGAAGCGGCGCTGGCCAAGCAAAAGCAGGTCAGCGAGCAGAAGGCGCAGGAGAGCCGCTCGATCCGCGTCGACTCCGACAAGCTCGACAAGCTGATCGACCTGGTGGGCGAGCTGATCATTGCCGGTGCGCGCGCCAATATGATCGGCCAGCACATCCAGAACACCGAGCTGCTGGAATGCACCTCGACCCTGACCGGGCTGGTGGAAGACGTGCGCGACGCTGCGCTCGAGCTGCGCATGGTCAAGATCGGCGCCACCTTCAACCGCTTCCAGCGCGTGGTGCACGACGTCGCGCGCGAGCTGGGCAAGGATATCGGCCTGATCGTCGACGGCGAGGATTCGGAACTCGACAAGACCGTGGTGGAAAAAATCGGCGATCCGCTGATGCACCTGGTGCGCAACGCCATGGACCACGGAATCGAGCCGGCCGAGGTGCGCGTGGCCGCCGGCAAGTCGGCCAAGGGCATGATCAAGCTCAACGCCTTCCACGAATCGGGCAGCATCGTGATTGAAGTGAGCGACGACGGCGGCGGCCTGCGCAAGGAAAAAATCCTGGCCAAGGCAGTCGAGCGCGGCCTGGTCGATCCCGAACGCAAGCTGACCGACAGCGAAATCTACAACCTGATTTTCGAGGCCGGCTTCTCCACTGCCGAGAAGATCACCAACCTGTCCGGGCGCGGCGTCGGCATGGATGTGGTCAAGCGCAATATCCAGGCGCTGCGCGGCAGCGTGGATGTCAGCAGCAGGGAAGGGCAGGGCACCACTGTCACCGTGCGCCTGCCGCTGACGCTGGCCATCATCGACGGCTTCCTGGTGCAGGTGGGCTCCTCGGTGTTCGTGGTGCCGCTCGATATGATCGAAGAGTGCATCGAGTACGCCACCGAGCCGGGCCAGGACTACACCAATCTGCGCGGCCAGGTGCTGCCGCTGGTACGCCTGCGCGAGCAGTTCCGTATCGGCGGCACCGCCACCCGGCGCGAGAGCATTGTGGTGCTGAAGTTCGGCAACCACCGCGCCGGCATGGTGGTCGACACCCTGCTGGGCGAATTCCAGACCGTGATCAAGCCGCTGAGCCCGATGTTCAGCGAAGTCAAATGCATCAGCGGTTCCACCATCCTGGGCAGCGGCGAAGTGGCGCTGATCCTGGACGTGGCCGCGTTGATGCACACCGTCGGCGGCAAGGGCGCGGTCGCGCAAGCCGCCTAGAGAGGAACTTATGAGTGCTGCAAACGACGCCAATGTAGTGACTTACGGGAGCAGCGCCATCGTTGCGCTGCAAAGCGGTGCCGCGCTGCCCAGCCAGTTCCTGACCTTCATGCTGGGCGAGGAGCAGTACGCGGTCGGCATCCTGCACATCAAGGAAATCATCGAGTACGGCAGCCTGGCCACGGTGCCGATGATGCCGGACTGCGTGCGCGGCGTGATCAACCTGCGCGGCGCGGTGGTGCCGGTGATGGATCTGTCGGCCCGCTTCGGCCGCGCGCAAAGCACCATCGGCAAGCGCAGCTGCATCGTCATCGTGGAAACCGAAGCCGGGGACGGCGAGAGCAAGCAGGTGCTGGGCATGCTGGTGGATGCGGTCAACGCGGTGGTGGAAATCGCCGCCGCCGATATCGAGCCGGCGCCGTCGTTCGGCACCCGCATCCGTCCCGACTTCATTGCCGGTATGGGCAAGCACAATGGCCGCTTCGTGATCCTGCTCGAGATCGGGCGCGTGCTGTCGAGCGAGGAAATTGTCGAGATGGCGCGCGGCAGCGCCGCCGTGGCCTGAGCGAGGTGAAGCTCGATGCCCGTCACCATGATTACTGACCGCGAGTTTACGCAGTTCCAGCGTTTCATCTACGATGCGGCGGGGATCACCATGGCCAACGGCAAGCAGGCGCTGGTCAGCGGCCGCCTCGCCAAGCGGCTGGCGCACTACCAGCTCAGCAGCTATGGCGATTATCTGAAGCTGCTGGAAAGCCGTGCCGAGCCCACCGAGCTGCAAATGGCAGTCGACCTGCTGACCACCAACGAGACGTACTTCTTCCGCGAACCCAAGCACTTCGCGCTGCTGCGCGACCTGGCGCAGGACGCCAGCGACAAGAACCGCGCGCTGCGCGTATGGAGCGCCGCCAGTTCCAGCGGCGAGGAGCCGTACAGCATTGCCATGGTGCTGGCCGACGTGATGGGCGAGGACGCGCCGTGGGAAGTGCTGGGCACCGATATCAGTACCCGCGTGCTGGCCAGCGCGCGGCGCGGCCACTACCCGATGGAGCGCGCGGCCCAGATGCCGCAGAACTACCTCAAGCGCTTCTGCCTCAAGGGCCAGGGCAGCGAGGCCGGCACCCTGCTGATCGAACGCAATCTGCGCCAGCGGGTGCAGTTCCAGCACCTGAACCTGAACGCGCCGCTGCCCAAGATCGGCCAGTTTGACGTGATCTTCCTGCGCAATGTGATGATTTATTTCAGCCTGGAGACCAAGCGCCAGGTGGTGGCGCGGCTGCTGGCGCAATTGCGCCCGGGCGGCCATTTCCTGATCGGGCATTCGGAGACACTGAACGATATCAACGACAGCCTGACCGCAGTAGCGCCTTCGATTTACCGCAAGCCATGAGCGACAAGCTGATCGACATTTTCCTGATGCCCGGCGAGTACTTCGTCGGCGATGCGCAGTACCGCGTGCGCACGCTGCTGGGCTCTTGCGTGTCGATCACGCTGTGGCACCCGGCCATGCGGATTGGCGCCATGTCGCACTTCCTGCTGCCGGGCCACGGCCGGCGCCAGAGGGACCGGCCCTCCGACAAGCCCGGCATGTACGGCGCCGACGCCATGCAGCTGCTGGTCGATGGCCTGACCCGGCAGGGCGTGCCGCTGGCCCAGTGCCAGGCCAAGATCTTCGGCGGCGGCGCCATGTTCCCGCGCAGCGCCAAGGTGCGCGACATCGGCATGCAGAACGGCGACTACGCGCGCAGCATGCTGCAGCAGCATGGTATCCACGTGGTGTCCGAAAGCCTGTTCGGCGAAGGCCACCGTCATCTGATTTTCACCATCCGCAGCGGCGAGGTGCTGAGCCGCCAGGTTCCGCCGGAGCCGGGATGGGGCAGCGCAGGAGCCAGGACCGCATGAAGCCCATCAACGTCATGATTGTCGACGATTCGGCCGTGGTGCGTCAGGTGCTGAGCGCCCTGCTGAACGCGGCGCCCGGCATCACCGTCACCCATGCGGTGGCCAATCCGTTGCTGGCGATGGAACGCATGAAGACGCAGTGGCCGGACGTGCTGGTGCTGGACGTGGAAATGCCGAAGATGGACGGCATCACCTTCCTGCGCAAGCTGATGGCCGAGCGGCCGACGCCGGTGGTGATCTGCTCGACCCTGACCGAGAAGGGTGCGCAAACCTCGGTCGAAGCGCTGACTGCCGGTGCGGTGGCCATCATCACCAAGCCGCGGCTGGACCTCAAGCAGTTCCTGCACGACAGCTCGGACGAACTGGTGTCGGCGGTGCGCGCCGCTGCCGGCGCCCGCGTCGGCAAGCTGGCCGGCCGCCCGGCGCCGCCGCCGGTCACCGCCAAGCTCAATGCCGACGCCGTGCTGCCCCCGGAGACGGTGAGGCCGATGACCGCCACCACCGAGCGCGTGGTGGCGATCGGGACCTCCACCGGCGGCACCCAGGCGCTGGAGGAAGTGCTGACCTCCCTGCCGCGCGTCTCGCCCGGCATCGTGGTGGTGCAGCACATGCCGGAAAAATTCACCGCCGCGTTCGCCGCGCGGCTGGACAGCGTGTGCGAGGTGCGGGTCAAGGAAGCGGCCAATAACGACCGTGTGCTGCAAGGCCAGGTGCTGATCGCGCCCGGCGGCAAGCACATGCTGCTGCGCCGCACCGGCGCGCAATACTTTGTCGAGGTGGTCGACGGCCCGCTGGTCAACCGCCACCGGCCTTCGGTCGATGTGCTGTTCCGCTCCGCCGCGCGCGCGGCCGGCGGCAACGCGCTGGGCGTGATCATGACCGGCATGGGTGACGACGGCGCCGCCGGTTTATTGGAGATGCTCAAGGCCGGCGCCCGCACCGTGGCGCAGGATGAAGCGAGCTGCGTGGTGTACGGCATGCCGAAGGAAGCGGTGAAAAAAGGCGCGGTCGAGAAATCGGTGCCGCTCAATGCGATCTATCGCGAAATCCTGCAGCAGCTGCAGTACTGATGAAGCACTGATCATGATGAACACCACGCCCGCCGCCGTCGCTGAAGCCGTCCCTTCGTGGACCGGCCGCCGCGTGCTGGTGGTGGAGGACAGCGTGGTGCAGCGCGGCTATCTGGTCGGCCTGCTGCGTCAGCTCAATTTCGGCGAGGTGCTGGAAGCGGGCGACGGCAACGAAGCCTTGCGCGTGCTGGAACAGCAGGAGCAGCCGCTGTTCCTGGTGCTGACCGATCTCGAAATGCCGGGCATGGACGGCATCGAACTGACATGCCAGTTGCGCGAGCGGCGCCTGACGGAAAACCTGATCGTGGTCAGCGCGCGCGAT
>Ga0105244_10001533_pt1 | contig 18427 bp, 18 predicted proteins | sample KBSM44metaG_FD_80423 | JGI IMG/M metagenome (GOLD analysis project Ga0105244, IMG submission 80423) | Miscanthus rhizosphere microbial communities from Kellogg Biological Station, Michigan, USA - KBS M4-4 metaG | ecosystem: Host-associated > Plants > Roots > Rhizosphere > Soil | place... | reverse complement strand
GCGCGGGGACCACCACGCTACTGGTGACCCACGATGTGGAAGAGGCGGTGGCGCTGGCCGACCGGGTCGTGGTGCTCTCTCCCCGTCCGGGTCGGATTCGTGAGGTGGTGACGCTGGCGCTACCGCATCCGCGACAGCGCGATGATGAGTCGTTCTCCGCCGCCTGCCGCCAGATTCGTAACTTGATTACTTGTGCCTGATTTGACTATTTAAGGAGTGACAACATGGGACATCCTTCCGTCTACCCGACCGGCGCCACGCTTTACGATCCGCAGCGCGCATGGAGCGGCTATACCGTTTTTCAGGCCACCGAACGCGGGGCGATTCTGGTCGATATGAATGGCAACGTGGTCCGTGAATGGCCCGAGCTGCACGGCTTTCCGAATAAGATCCTGCCCGGCGGGACGATTCTGGGCCACAGCGGCGAACGCGATCCCCGCTACGGTATGCAGGATATGCTCGACCTGATTCAGGTGGACTGGGAAGGCAATATCACCTGGAAATTTGACCGCTATGAGCAGGTGAGCGACCTGGGTCAGACACCGCGCTGGATGGCGCGCGCGCACCATGATTATCAGCGCGCCGGGAATCCGGTGGGCTATTACGCTCCGGGGCTGGAGCCGCAGGTTGACGGCGGCAACACCTTGATTCTGGCCCACACCAACCTGGTGAATGAAGAGATTTCCGACAAGCTGCTGCTCGATGACACCATCATTGAGGTCGACTGGCAGGGCAATGTGGTGTGGGAATGGCGCTGCAGCGATCATTTCCACGAGCTGGGTTTTGACGACGCGGCGCGTGCGGCGCTGCGTAATAACCCCAATATGCGCGCCAGCGGCGGCGGGATGGGGGACTGGATGCACATCAACTCCATGTCGGCGCTGGGACCGAACAAATGGTATGACGCCGGCGACGCGCGTTTCCATCCTGACAACATTATCTGGGACGCGCGCGAATCCAACATTATCGCCATTATCGATAAACAGAGCGGCAAGATCGTCTGGCAGCTCGGCCCGGACTACAGCAAACCGGAGCTGAAGCACATCGGCTGGATTATCGGCCAGCACCATGCGCATATGATCCCCCAGGGACTACCGGGGGCGGGCAATATTCTGATCTTCGATAACGGCGGCTGGGCCGGGTACGGCGCCCCCAATCCGGCGTCGGCGGACGGGGTGAAAAATGCCTGGCGCGACTATTCGCGGATCCTTGAGATCAACCCGGTGACGCTCGATATCGAATGGCGCTACTCGCCGTATGAGGCGGATCTTCCGCAGCCAACCGATTCGTATCGGTTCTATAGCCCGTATATCAGCAATATGCAGCGCCTGGAAAACGGCAATACCCTCATCAACGAAGGTTCCAACGGCCGCATTTTTGAAGTGACCCGCGACCATGAAATTGTCTGGGAATATATTTCGCCATTCTGGGGCAAGACGTTGAATAACAATATGGTTTACCGCGCCTACCGTATTCCGTATGCCTGGATCCCGCAGCTGGCGCAACCGTCCGAAGTCCCGATTGCGGCGGTTGACGTGCGGACTTTACGCCAGCCCGGTGCAGCGGCGGCAGGTCCGGCGCAGAGCGTGGTGCGCGTCGCCGGCGTGCAGCCCTACAGTAAAAGCGCCGATGCGCTGTGTGTGGCGACCGATAACGATACCCTGCGTCGCAGCCCGAAACTGTTCCGCGTCGCGGAGAGCCGGTTCACACCGCTGAGCGCGGAAAGCGAGCTACATAGTGCGTCTGCGCTGCTGTTGTTCGTCGGCGCCGAACGCTGCGTCCACTGCCGTAAGCTGTGGCAGCTGCTGGGTCATGCGAACCTCGCAAGCCACCTGGCGGCGCTGGAGACACGCTATCTGGATGCCGATCGCCATCAGGAGCTGGCGACAGCGCTGGGGGTTCGTGGTTTACCTGCGCTGCTGATGGTGAAATCGGGTCAACCGACGGCGCGGGCCCCGGCGGATCTCTCCGTGGCGAGCCTGCTGGACTGGCTGCAGAGCGCGGTGCGGTAACGCCGACTGGAAAGGGCGGCGGCGTCAGACCGGGCCGCCGTTCATCTGGCGGACAAACGCGGTGGGCGCCTGGCCAATCGTTTTACGAAACATGCTGGTAAAGGCCGCCGGGTGTTCATATCCCAGGCTGAGCGCCACGTCGGTGATCGTTCTGCCTTCTCGCAGCGCCGTCAGGGCGTACATCAGGCAGGCCTGCTGGCGCCAGTCGCGAAATGCCATGCCGGTCTGCTGGCGAAACAGGCGATGAAAAGTCCGGGCGCTTTTATTCAGCCTGACGGCCCACTGTTCCGGGGTACTGTGAATATCCGGCTGGCGCAGAAAATCGCTGCACAGCGCAACCAGCGGCGCGCTCTGCGGCAGGGGGGTAAACATCGGCAGCGGAGTAGCGGCCTTCAACTCATGCAAAACCAGTTCGATTAACGCGCCATCGTGTCCGTCTTCGTGGTAAAGCAGCGGTAGCTGGCAGGCGCTCAGCAGCAGCTGATGCAACAGGGGAGAGACCTGCAGCACCTCGCAGCGTTCTCCGGCACGCGGCGCCGCATCCGGTTCGATGTACAGGCTGTGGGTGCTGACTCCCGGCATCAGCACCCGGTGCGGGCGGGTAGCCGGGATCCACACGCCGCTGTAGGGCGGAACCAGCCACTGCCCGTCATCCGTTTCCACCTTCATCATCCCGTTCATGGCATAGAGAAACTGCGCCCGGCGATGGCTGTGGCGCGCCAGCTGCGTATTGGCCGGGTAATCGCTACCCAGCGCCAGCACCCGGCGCGGGAGGTCATCGACATCGTTCACCGCAATATTGCGCATGACGCATCCTTCTGGCTGAAAATCGTAAGATGATGGCTTTTAATCGTAAGTCAGCCATGTCGTTATTCTATATCGTGATGACTCTGAATGGAGGAGAATCGAATGATGTGCTGGCTTTTTATCTGCGGTGTAGCGTGTGGCGTCACGACCTGGCTGTTTGGTTTTGGCGGCGGTTTTGTCACCGTGCCGCGGATCTCTCTGCTGGTGACCGCGGCGTGGGGCGCGCAGAGCGATGTCGGCGGGCAGGCGATGCATATTGCGGTGGCCACCTCTGCGCTGGTGATGCTCTGCGCGGCGCTGCTGGCAACCTGGCGTCATCTTCGCAGTGGAACGCTGTGCTGGCGTCCTCTGCGGATGATGTTCGTGGGCATTGCCCTCGGGGGGATCGCCGGGGCGTTGCTGGCGCTCTCGGCGAACGGGCGGTGGATTCGCTGGCTGTTCGTCAGCTATCTGCTGGTGACCATTCTCGACTGCTATTTTCGTCCGGGTTTTATGGCCCCTGGCGTCCGACGTTCTGCGCCGGTTGCCGCGCGCGAGCTGACGACGGGAGGCGTAATTGGCCTGATCGCATCGTTTCTTGGCGTCGGTGGCAGCGTCATGACCGTTCCGTTGATGCGTCGTCGTGGCGCGACGATGCCGGAAGCGGCGGCAACGGCCAATGTGCTGACGCTGCCGCTGTCGGCGAGCGCTACCGCCACGTGGGTGACGATGACCGGCGTATCGCCCACAGGGCTGCCGGCAGGATTTTTGGGGCATATCTGGCTGTCGGCCGCGGCATTGCTGGTCGCCGGCAGCTGGCTGGGACTGCGGTTAGCCGCCCGTTGGCTGACACGTCTGCCGGATCGCTGGCACGCGCGGATTTACCCGCTGTTGCTGATAGCGGTACTGCTGGTGATGAGCCTTCAGGGATAGTCGTAGGGCGACATTTATGTCGCCATGGTTCGCGGCATATCGCCACCGATCCGCTAATCTGACCCGTTTTTCCTCTCTTTTTGCTACCCTTTGTCCGGTGCGCAGGCGAGTCATTCTCCTGTCATCTTCGTTAAGCATGCTCTGGCGAGCCAATTTTGCTGATTAGGGAAAATGAACAATGTCCAAAAATCTGACGATTTTCGATCTGGATAATACCTTGATTAAGGGCGACAGCAGCACGGTATGGAGCCGGTTCCTGGTGCGGGAAGGGTGGGTGAGCGATCCGGCGTATCTGGCGCGGGAGGCGATGCTGATGGACGATTATGATCGCGGTGAAATGAATATCGCCGACTACGTCGCCTTAATCCAGGCGCCGCTCATTGGCGTGCCGAAGGCGGAGGTCGATGCGCTGGTGGCTCGCTGCGTGCAGCAGGATATTATGCCGCGCGTCTATCCGCAGGCGTGGGATCTGCTGCAAACCCTGCGTGCGCAGGGCGAACAGATGCTGGTGATTTCGGCCTCGGTTAGCCTGTTGGTGCAGGCGGTGGCCTCGGCGTTGGGGATTGAGCAGGCGTTAGGTATCGACGTGGAGATGGCCGACGGCGGCTATAGCGGAGTGATTGCCGGTACGCCAAGCTACCAGCAGGGAAAAGTGGTGCGGCTGGCGGCATGGCAGAAAACCTGGCCGCACGAGAGCGGCGAGGTGACCTTCTATACCGATTCGATCAATGACCTGCCGCTGTGCCTGCATGCAGACCATGTCCGACTGGTTAACCCGTGTCCGCAGCTGGCGGCGGTGAATGCCAGCTACAACTGGCCGGTGCTGGCGTGGAGCCTTTGAGCCCGATTTTTACCGGGCCCCCGGCATCATCCCTGCCGGCTCTGCTGCCCCGGTAGCCGGGGAGGCAGGTTACTCCGCTTTGAACAAGGGCACCACGTTGCCGCCAATATAGCGGCGGCGTAGCCACGCCGAGAGCGTGTCCATCGCCATGACCACGACGACCAGCAGCAGGGTGATAAACATCACCACGTCCCAGTTCCACAGCCGCATGTTTTCCGCATAAATCAGGCCGATACCGCCGGCGCCGACGAAGCCTAACACCGCGGCGGAGCGGGTATTCGACTCAATCTGATACAGGCTCAGCGCCAGAAATGTCGGGAAAGACTGGGTAAAAATGCCAAAGCGATGCTTCTGCAAGCCGTTTGCGCCCACGGCGGTTAGTCCGCGCCCCGGTGAGCGGTCAACCGCCTCATGTCCTTCCGCATACAGCCGCCCGAGCAGTCCGGTATCCTGCATAATAATTGCCAGCACCCCGGCCAGCGGCCCAAGGCCCACGGCGCGGACAAAAATCAGCCCCCAGATAGCCATATCAATACCGCGCAGCACGTCAAACAGGCGGCGCATCAGCAGGGCGATAAATCCGGGAATCAACCCGCGCATAATGTTACGTGCCGCGAGGAAAGAGAGCAGCAGCGCAATCACCGTTGCGGTCAGGGTCCCGACGAAGACAATCGCCAGAGTGATGCCGATTTGCGTGAAGTAGTAGGCAAACGGCCAGTTGAAAAAGTCGTGCCAGACAAACATCCGCAGCAGATAGCGGCTAATTTGCTGCAGACCGGTGGTGAGCTGCTCGCCGCTGATGCCAAACTGGGTAAAAAACCAGACGTAGTAAAGTAAGCTTGCCAGCGTCAGCAGAGCGACGAAACGCAAATAGCGCCCCTGGGCTTGATACAGTTGACGATGCTGCCGACGGCTGGCGGCGACATCCGGTTGGCTTTGCCATTGACTCATTTTTTGCCCTCAAGAACCCACTGCCGCAGGCGGCCGGACAGCATATCCAGCAGCGACACCACGATGATGATCAGCAGCAGCGTGATGCTGACCTGATCGTAACGATCCAGCTTGATGTTGGTCATCAGCTCCTGACCGATCCCGCCGGCGCCCACCAGCCCAAGAATGGTTGACGAGCGAAAGTTAATCTCCAGACGCATAAAGCCGTAGGAGAGAAAAATCGGTTTGACCTGCGGCCACAGCGCGAAGCGAATGCGCTGGATCGGTGAAGCCCCGCAGGCCATCAGGCCGCGTACCGGTTTGTCCTGTGCGCTTTCCACCGCTTCGTAAAACAGCTTGGTCAGGCTGCCGATGGTGTGCAGCATCAGGGCCAGAAATCCGGGAATGGCGCCGATGCCGAAGGCCATCACGAAAATCACCGCCCACGCCAGCTCCGGCATGGTGCGTAAAAATGCCACCACAACGCGGATAGCAAAACGCAGCGGCGGCGGTGACCAGGCGTTATTGGCGGCGAGGAACGCCAGCAGAGTGGCAATGACCACCGCAATCAGAGTGGAAGCCAGCGCCAGCTGTAATGTTTCCCAGATCAGCGGTAGCTGAATCGGCAGACGATAGCCCCAGTAGGCCAGCGAGCCTTTGGTGTGGACATCGGCGAACAGAGCGCTGACGTGCAGCGTCGGCAGCGTCTCAAACATGTAATCGAGAAAATTCGGCAGCGAGCGCCAGATGGTGAAGAGATTAAATTCAGCGGCGCTGCCGGCGGCGAAATAAAGCACCAGCAGGAGCAGCGACCAGCTAAAGGTATCGCGCTTTTGTCGCGCGCGTACCTGCTGGTAATAACGTTCAAATTCGGTATTCGGTATATTCATACGTCGATGGGTCTTCAGTATGCCGCCGCCTCACGCGGGCCTACGCGGAGGCGGCGTTGGGGCGGGATTAACGGGCGCTTACCAGCTCGCGTTTCATATCGATAATCTGCTGGAAGTCAGCCACGCTACCCGGGCCGATATGCTGAGTACCGCCCATGGCTTTCACAAAGCAGGCGTGGTCCTCGGTATCCAGCTTTTTGATCGCGCTGATGACTTTGGCTTTAAAGTCAGCCGGCAGCGCGTTGCTGACCAGGATCGGTCCGTTGGGGATCAGCGGCGATTGCCAGATGATACGGATCTGCTTCATCAGATCCGGGTGATCCATACGAATCAGGCGGTTGAAGGCACCGACGCTATAGCCGCTGTTGTAGTCGCCGACCATCGACGTCCAGGTGACCGCACCCGCGAACTGGCCGTTCAGCACGCCCAGGATGTCCTGCTCGTGGCCGCCGGAGAAGGTTACGCTGGAGAAGAAGTTGTTGTATTTGTTATCCGAAGTACCGCCGAATTTCTGTTTGAAGGCGTGGTTCGGGATCAAATAGCCGGAAGTGGAGTCCGGATCGGCGAAGCCGAAGGCTTTGCCTTTCAGATCGTCTAACGATTTATACGGGCTGTCGGCTTTGACAACGACCACCGAGTGGTAGCCGCGGGACTGATCTTTATCATCCACGGCGATACCGACAATATCCACCGCTTTCGGGTTATTGATATAAACCGAGGCGTAAGAGGAAGGCGACATACTGAGCACCACGTCGACTTTACCGCCCAGCAGACCCTGAATAACGCCGGAATAGTCAGAGGAGTTGCGTAATTTGGTATCGACGTTCAGCTCTTTGTCGAGAAACTGTTTTACACACTGGTTATCACCAATTTGCTGGGTGGCGTTCTGGCCCCCCAGGATCCCCAGGTTTAACTCTTTCGGCTGCTCCGCAGCACCTGCCTGCCATGCCATCATCATTCCCGCGACCGCGGCGGATATACGAACTGCACCAGTGATGTATTGTTTCATTATCTTGTCCGTGTGAGTGGAAATTAATGCAATTGGCTAATTTCATCCCCGTACAGCTGATGCAGAATATCCTGAGTCAGCAGTAAGGGATGGTCGTCAAAAATAATGTTGCCCTTCGCTACGCCAATAACCCGCGTGCAATACTCTTTCACCAGTTCCACCGAGTGCAGGTTCACCATCACGCTGATGCCCTGTTCGCTGATTTCGCGCAGTACGTTCATGATGCGCTGTGTGTTTTTCGGATCGAGAGAGGCAACCGGCTCATCGGCCAGCAAAATACCGGGGTTCTGCATTAGCGCGCGACAAATCGCCACGCGCTGCATCTGCCCGCCGGAGAGGTTTTCCGCCCGCTGCAGCGCATGCGGCAGCATGTTCATCCATTCGAGCAGGGAGATGGCCCGCGCCCGGTCGGCATCAGGGAAGATTTTAAACAGGGATTTCAGCGTTGAAGTCTGGCTCAGCCGACCCAGCAGCACGTTGGTTAACACGTCAAGACGCGGCACCAGGCAGAAGTCCTGGAAAATCATGCCGCACTCGCTGCGCCAGGCGTTCAGCGCGCGGCCTTTTAGCTTCGCCACATCGTGCGGCATGCCCACTTCCGGGTAGCTGAGGATTTCACCGCCGGTGGCGCTGTGGGTGCCGTTCAGCACATGCAGCAGGGTCGACTTACCGGCACCAGAGCGGCCGATCACGCCCACCAGTTCGCCGGCATGCAGATCAAAACTGATGTTATCGAGTACGGGTTGCTGCGCGCTGTAAGACTTATTCAGGTTGCGCACGCTTAAGACTTTCCGCTGCCGGGCGGTATTCGGCTGACCAAAATGCGGATAATCGGTGTCGGTTACCGCGGCAAGAGAACTATTCATAAGAGCGTCCAGATTCATCATTAAACTGGGCACTATTAATGGCGTTTTATGTGATCGTTATATGACGGTAAGACGAAAAAACAGTGAACGGTGCGGTTATTGCGCGAGCGATGTTGCGCTATCTGCCCGGGAGAGAAGCCAGACCGGCGGCGCACGAATGCGCCGCCGTGTCTTATCCGCGGGCGTAACGCCTGTCGCCGTTGCGCCGGATATAACGACGGTTAGCCAGCAGGCTCAGGCCGCAGCACAGCAGGTAATAGACCGCGCCGGTGAAGACAAAAATCGCCAGCGGGTAGATCTGCACCCGGTTATTGACCTGGCCGGCAACGGTGGTGAGTTCCGGCACGTTAACAATAAACGCCAGCGACGTATCTTTCAGCAGGTTGATAAAAATCCCCACCAGTGAAGGCTGAACATTGCGCAGCGCCTGCGGCAGCAGGATTAAACGCAGCGCTTGTCCGGCAGAAAATCCCTGGGTTCGTGCCGCTTCAAACTGTCCGGCGGACAATGACTGCAGCCCCGCCAGCACCGAGTGCATCACCGAGGCGGCGGTAAACCACGCCAGCGCCAGGGTGACCGTTACCGCCCCCGGCAGGTCGCTCCCGGTCAGCATCGGCAGCAGATACCAGAGCCAAAAAATGACGAAAATAAGCGGAATGCCGCGAATCAGCTCGGCCCACAGGAACAGCAGTCGGCGCACCAGCCCACCATAGCGCCAGGCGGCGCCTGCCAGCAGAATGCCGAGAGGAAGCGCCAGCGCCGCGGCGCCGATCGCCATCATCAGCGTCAGCGCCACGCCGCCGGGAATGCCGTCCGCCAGCCGTCCCCACAGCAGGTAATCGAGGTTATCGGCGATGACCGCCAGATTAGCGTTCATGCTGTGCGCTCCTGTGCTGCGTGGCGCCCGGACCCAGACGCGCCAGCGCCATCCCCATCACCACCCCAAGCACCAGATACAGCGCCGTGCCGACGGCGAAGGCCTCCAGCGCATGGGCGTTATAGCTTTCGATTTGCCGCACCTGATAGGTCAGTTCGGCAAAGCCGATGCCGCTGGCCAGCGACGAGAGCTTCATCAGGTTCAGATACTGGCCGATAATCGGTTGCCAGGCGTTCGCCAGCCCCTGCGGCAGCAGAATATGACGCAGTTCGCCCCACGGTGTAAAACCTTGCGCAAGAGCGGCTTCCCGCTGACCGTGGCTGACGGCACGCAGCCCGGAGGCGATCTCTTCCACCAGAAATGCCGAGGTGAATACTCCCAGCCCCCACATCGAGCAGAGAAACTCCGGGGTCAGCCACCAGACGTTACCCGGCAGAATGGACCAGGCGTGGTCGGCATTGATGAAATCCCGCGCCGTCAGCGGCAGCAGGTTCCAGGCAGCGAAATACCAGAACAGCAGCTGTACCAGCAGCGGCGTATTGCGAAACAGCGAGACCCAGCAGGCTACCAGGCCGCGTCCGGCGCGGCCGCCGCCTAAGCGCAGCGCCAGCAGCAGTACCGCCAGGACGGTAGCCAGGATCATCCCGGCGAGGCTGACCCACACGGTGGTCAGAAAGCCGGAGATGATCCACTGCAGCGGCTGCCCGCTCAGCACGCCGTGCCAGTCGAGAACCGGGTTCACTCGAGACTCTCCTGGTGCAGCGGATTGAGCACCTTTTGCAGAAAACGCCGCGTGCGGGCATGCTGTGGCCGGGCGAAAAAGTCCGCCGGCGGCGCCACTTCGAGAATATCGCCGCCGTCGATAAACACCACCCGGTCGGCAATTTCGCGAGCAAACTGCATCTCATGCGTCACGACCACCATGGTAATGCCGCTGTGCGCCAGCTTCTTCATGACCAGCAACACTTCGCCGATCATTTCCGGATCGAGCGCCGAGGTGGGCTCATCGAAAAGAATAATTTGCGGCGACGAGGCGAGGGCGCGGGCAATGGCCACGCGCTGCTGCTGGCCGCCGGAGAGCTGGGCCGGCATCTGGCGGGCTTTATCCTCTAGCCCGACCTGTTGCAGCAGCGCCAGCGCGCGTTCGCGCGCGGCGGCTTTTTCCCAGCCGTGCACGCGCTCCAGCGCCAGGGTGATATTTTCCTGCGCCGTCAGATGGGCATAGAGGTTGAACTGCTGGAAAACAAAGCCCACGCGGCTGCGTAGCTGACGCAGCGCGCTGTCCGTGAGGTGGCGAGTGGGTTTTCCGTCGATCAGAATCTCGCCTCCGCTGAGGGATTCGAGCTGATTGATCAGACGGATCAACGTTGATTTTCCCGATCCTGATGGCCCGAGGATCGCGACTACTTCCCCGGGTTCTACCTGCAGATTGATGCCGTTGAGTACCTGATGGTCGCCGTAGCGTTTTGCCGCCTGGCGAAATTCAATACTGGCGCGCTGCAAATGCGAAAAATCCGCGGACGAAGCCGCGGAGCGTGAAAACAGACCCGATAACATATTATTTAGCTTCTATGGTAAACGCACGCGGCTGTGGAGTTTTGGTGGCAGGGCCAAACCAGACATCATAGATTTTGGCGGCCTGGCCCGATTTTTCCAGATTGACCAGCTCGTCGTTGACCGCTTTCAGCAGCGCCGGTTCGCCTTTCTTGACGCCAACGCCGATCTCCTCTTTGCTCAGCAAATCGGGGATGATTTTAAAGTTAGCTTTGTCCGGCGCCTCTGCCAGCAGGCCAGCGAGAATGGTGCTGTCCTGGGTGATGGCCTGGACGTTGCCGTTACGCAGGGCGGTCAGCGCCAGCGGAATATCGTCATAGGAGAGCACGCGAGACTGCGGGAAACGCTGATGCAGCGCCTGTTCGCCGGTGGTGCCTTTAACCGCGCCGATCCGTGCTTTGCTATAGCTGTCGAGCCGATCGGCAGATTTGACCGGCACGAGGAACTGCTGGCCGGTAACAAAATACGGGGTCGAAAAATCAATGACCTGCGCACGTTCCGGCGTGATGGTAATGTCGGCGACGATCAGGTCGGCCTTCCCGGATTGCAGCAGCGGGATCCGGTTGGCCGGGTTGGTGGCGACCAGCTCCAGTTTTACCCCAAGCGATTTTGCCAACGCCTGGGCGAAATCGACGTCATAGCCCACCAGCTGGTGAGTTTTGGGGTCGACCGAGCCAAACGGCGGGTTGGCGTCGAAGGTGGCGACTTTCACCACGCCGGCGGCTTTAATATCCGCCAGCTGGTCTGCCTGAACCTGTGCGGTCAGCGCCAGAACACCCAGCGCCAGCGCGATTTTCGTTTTTGCAATGCGCATGATTATTTCCCCTGAATCCCTGTTTTTGTTTTGTGCTTATCACGCTCCCACAAACCGACCGTCTCCGGCAAAGAAGAAAAAGTTCTTATCTATAGCAAAAAAGAACTTAGAGAGCGCATGGGTATTTGCCGACGTGACCAGCGGGATGATATGCATCTTCCGGGATTGAAAACCCGGAATTGATATTTCCAGGCTCGGGCCATCTGTGGTTGAAATACGGTCAGGCAAATCGCTTCCCGACGGAGGAAAAATGAAAGTAGCTCTATGGCAACGATTAACGCGCTGGCTGGCTTTTTTATCTAACGGTGAAGCCGGGCAGCAGGATACCCAACGAATGATGGAGGCAATATTGCCGGTCGCCAGCCTTTACGGCGTGGATATCGGCAATGTTGAAACACGGTGGTTCCGTCATGATAAGACATACTGAGCGACGCTGGACGCGTGAAGCCTACTGGAACGAGGTGTGCTTTGTGTAGCGCGAGGCTGCTGGAGGTTGCGGCGAGCGGGATGCCATGCCGCAGCCTCCAGCAGCTTTAAATCTGTGCCATCCCCAGCGGCCTTACCTTGCCATGCAGCGCCGGGTTATCGCTCTCATCCTTAAGACGCACGCCGGTCAAACGACGTAAAAAAGCCTGCTCCAGCAGCCACGCCAGCTTAAAGGCGGCGGCATCATAGCTCAGCCCCTCCGGGCGAATATTCGAAATACAGTTACGCTCCGACTCCAGCCGTTGACGATGCGGTTGCCAGGTGAGATAGACGCCAAGGCTATCCGGCGAAGAGAGCCCCGGCCGCTCGCCGATTAATATCGCCACCGCCCTGGCCTTCAGCGTTTCGCCAATATCATCCCCCAGCGCCACCCGGGACTGATGAGCAAGCACGACCGGCGCAAGGCTTATGCCCAGCGTGTGTAGATAGGGCAGCAGCGCGCGGATCAGCGGCAGAGCCTGACGATGCACGGCATACGAGGAGAGCCCGTCGCCAATTACCAGCAGCAGATCCGCCGGGCGCACGCCGCTGGCGGCGAGATCGGCGCGGCTGGCCTCATCCAGTCGGCGCCCGAGATCCGGACGGTTAAGGTAAATATGCCGATCGCCGGCGGCGCTGCGTACCGTGAGCGAGGAGAGCCCCATTTCCGCCAGCCCCGGTGCCAGCTGTTCGCTGTCAAACGGCCGGTGAATAGCGTCCCGGGCTCTGGCATGAGCCAGACCAAAATTGAGCACTTCGCGCGTGGGCAGGCTGGCGCCGCTGCGCCCCAGCGCAATGCGCGCATCGGTAAATTCACGCAGCGGGTTCCAGGCGTCGGGGGGATTCATACCGGTTCTCCTTGCGGCAGGACGGACAGCAGCGGATGGCGGGCATCGGTCAGACGCAGGGTGCCATCCGGGTCGATAATGCGCATTTTCGTCAGCCAGGCGGCAAACTCCGGGGCGTGTTTCAGGCCGAGTAAGCGACGAGCGTACAGCGCATCGTGAAAGGAGGTGCTCTGATAGTTGAGCATAATATCGTCCGCGCCCGGCACACCGATTAAGAACGTCAGCCCGGCGGTACACAGCAGGGTCAGCAGAGTATCCATATCATCCTGATCCGCTTCGGCGTGGTTGGTATAGCAGACGTCGCAGCCGATCGGCAGCCCCATCAGCTTGCCGCAGAAGTGATCCTCCAGACCGGCGCGGATGATCTGCTTACCGTCGTAGAGATATTCCGGGCCGATAAAACCGACCACCGTATTGACCAGCAGCGGATCAAAATGGCGGGCAACGGCATAGGCGCGCGCTTCGCAGGTCTGCTGATCGACGCCGTGATGCGCATTGGCGGAGAGGGCGCTTCCCTGGCCGGTTTCGAAATACATCACGTTGTTGCCGAGGGTGCCGCGATTCAGGCTTAGCGCCGCCTCACGCGCCTCCTGCAGTAAGGCCAGATTAATACCAAAACCGCTGTTGGCCGCCTCGGTTCCCGCCACCGACTGGAACACCAGATCGACCGGCGCGCCGCGCTCAATCAGCTGCAGGGTGTTGGTGACGTGGGTCAGAATGCAGGACTGAGTGGGGATGGCGAAGCGCTGAATAATATCGTCGAGCATCTGGTTGAGCTGCGCCAGCACCGGCAGGCTGTCGCTTGCCGGGTTAATGCCGATCACCGCATCGCCCGCGCCGTACAGCAGGCCGTCAAGCATGCTGGCGGCAATGCCCTTCATGTCATCCGTCGGGTGATTGGGCTGCAGGCGGACGCTAAGATGACCCGGCAGCCCGATCGTATTGCGAAAACGGGTAATGACCTGGCACTTGCTGGCGGCGAGGATCAGATCCTGATTGCGCATCAGTTTGCTGACTGCCGCCGCCATTTCCGGCGTTATCGCCCGCGCGACCCGTTGCAGGGTGGCGGTATCGGTCGCGTCATCCAGCAACCAGTCGCGAAAATCCCCGACCGTCAGGTGGCGAATAGCGGCGAATCCACTGCTATCGTGGGTGTCGATAATCAGCCGGGTGACCTCATCCTGTTCATATGGGATCGGGGGATTGGCCAGAATCTCGGTCAGCGGGACCTCCGCCAGCGCGATTTTTGCCGCCATTCGCTCTTCGGCGTTTTCGGCGATCACGCCCGCCAGCGCATCGCCGGAGCGCGCCGGAGAGGCCTTCGCCATTAACGTCTTCAGACTATCAAAGCGCCAGACCTGGCCCGATAGCGTTGTTTTATACATGCCGCCTCCTCAGGAGACAATGCGCAGCTGTGGATCCGCCGGCGCACGCTCGCGGGAGGACGCGGTTTTGCGAAACCACAGATAGCCTCCCAGCATCATCGCCGCGAAAATCAGCGCCAGCAGCGGGTTATACCAGACCATCGCCACCAGACAGAGTACCGCCATCGCCAGGGCGAACGCCGGTGCCCACGGGTAGAGCGGCGCGCGGAACGGACGAATCAAATTTGGCTCGCTGCGGCGCAGCTTAAACAGCGCCGCCATCGAGGTGATATACATAACAATAGCGCCAAATACCGACATGGTGACGATACAGGCGGTCAGAGGCATCCCGCTGATGGTAATCAGCGAGTCGGAGAAAATCGCGGCCACGCCAACCACGCCGCCGGCGAGGATTGCCAGATGCGGCGTGCGGGTTCGACGGTTGAGAGTGGCAAGACCGGCAGGGAGATAGCCCGCCCGCGCCAGCGAGTAGATCTGCCGGGAATAGCCCATGATGATGCCGTGAAACGAAGCCACCAGACCGAACAGACCCAGCCACACCAGCATATGCAGCCAGCCGCTGCTGGTGCCGACCACCATTTTCATCGCCTGCGGCAGCGGGTCGTTGATGTTGGCCAGGGTGCGCCAGTCGCCAACGCCGCCGGCAAACACCATCACGCCAAGGGCCAGCACGGTGAGGGTCAGGATCCCGCCCCCCAGCGCGCGTGGGATGGTACGCTGCGGATCTTTTGCCTCTTCGGCCGCCATCGATGCGCCTTCAATGGCCAGAAAGAACCAGATAGCAAAGGGAATCGCGGCAAACATTCCCGGCAGCGCCAGGCCGCTGAAACTCTCTGCGCCTGCCCAGCCGTTGGCGGTAAAGTGGCTCCATGAGAAGCCCGGCGCCACCACGCCCATAAACACCAGCAGTTCGAAAATCGCCAGCAGGGTGACGATCAGCTCAAAGGTGGCGGCAATACCGACGCCGAGAATATTGAGGGTCATAAAGACCACGTAGGCGCCGCAGGCGACCCATTTAGGGTCCAGCGCCGGGAACTGGACGTTAAGATAGGCGCCGATCGCCATGGCAATCGCCGGCGGGGCAAAGACAAACTCAATCAGGGTGGCGAAACCGGCAATAAAACCGCCGGTCGGGCCGAATGCGCGGTAGGCGTAAGCGAAGGGGCCGCCCGCGTGCGGAATGGCGGTGGTCAGCTCGGTAAAGCTAAAGATAAAGGCGCAGTACATGGCGGCAATCGCCAGCGCCACAATCATAAAGCCCAAGGTCCCGGCCTGCGACCAGCCGTAGCTCCAGCCAAAATATTCGCCTGAGATGACCAGCCCGACGGCGATCCCCCATAAACGGAAACTGCCGAGCGTTCTTTTTAATGTCGTGGTGTGCCCTGTCATATTCGCTGCCTCGCCAGATGAAGATGAGCAGGACGCTGCAAAGAGGATGCCAGAACAGGGCTGGCGTCTGCGCTTCACCCGGCGGCACAAGATGAACAAAAATGGGGCAAAAGACGGGGCAATCGCGCGACGGGATGGTGCAGCACGCTTTGCATTTTAGCCATCGTCAGGGTATAACAGACCCTCTTTGGATGTTTAGATGTCCATACGTTTAGAAGGTAATATGCAAACAACACAACAAGAAGGTGGGCAGTTAAAGCGCACCATGAAGACGCGTCATCTGATTATGCTGTCGCTGGGTGGCGTCATTGGCACAGGGTTATTCTTTAATACCGGGTATATCATCTCCACGACCGGCGCGGCGGGTACGCTGCTGGCCTATCTGATCGGCGCGCTGGTGGTCTGGCTGGTGATGCAGTGTCTGGGCGAGCTGTCGGTGGCGATGCCGGAAACCGGTGCTTTTCACGTCTATGCCGCACGCTATCTCGGTCCGGCGACCGGTTATACCGTGGCATGGCTCTACTGGCTGACCTGGACGGTGGCGCTGGGTTCAAGTTTCACCGCCGCCGGGTTTTGCATGCAGTACTGGTTTCCGCAGGTGCCGGTGTGGATCTGGTGCGTCCTGTTTTGCGCGCTGATCTTTGGCCTTAACGTCATCTCCACACGCTTCTTCGCCGAAGGTGAATTCTGGTTTTCGCTGGTGAAAGTCGTCACCATCATTGCCTTTATTATTCTTGGCGGCGCCGCCATTTTTGGCTTTATTCCTATGCAGGATGGTTCACCGGCGCCGGGTCTGCACAACATCACCGCCGAAGGCTGGTTCCCCCACGGTGGATTGCCGATTCTGATGACCATGGTGGCAGTGAATTTCGCCTTCTCCGGTACTGAGCTTATCGGGATTGCCGCCGGCGAGACGCAAAACCCGCATCAGGTCATCCCGGTCGCTATCCGCACGACCATCGCGCGGCTGATTATCTTTTTTATCGGCACCGTTTTTGTGCTGGCGGCGCTGATCCCGATGCAGCAGGCGGGGGTGGAAAAAAGCCCGTTTGTGCTGGTGTTCGAGAAGGTGGGTATCCCCTATGCGGCGGACATTTTTAACTTTGTGATCCTCACGGCCATTCTCTCGGCGGCCAACTCCGGGCTGTATGCTTCCGGGCGGATGCTGTGGTCGCTGGCGAATGAAAAGACGCTGCCGGCCTGTTTTGCCAAAGTCAACAAGAACGGCGTGCCGCTGATCGCCCTGTCGGTCAGTATGCTGGGCGGCGTACTGGCGCTGTTTTCCAGCGTGGTGGCGCCGGATACGGTCTTTGTTGCGCTGTCGGCTATCTCCGGCTTTGCGGTGGTGGCGGTCTGGCTAAGCATCTGCGCATCGCACTTTATGTTCCGCCGCCGCCACCTCCAGCAGGGGAAAGCGCTGAGCGAACTGCACTATCGCGCCCCGTGGTACCCGCTGGTGCCGGTGCTGGGCTTTATTTTGTGTCTGGTGGCCTGCATTGGTCTCGCCTTTGACCCCAGCCAGAGAATTGCGCTGTGGTGCGGGATTCCGTTCGTCGCCCTGTGTTATGGTGCGTACTACCTGACTCGTTCACGGGCATTGACCCAGGAGCCTCAACATGTCGCAGAATAATCCGTTAACCGCCATCCTGGACGCACAGCCCTTTATTTTGCTGGACGGCGCGATGGCGACGGAGCTGGAAGCGCGCGGCTGCAATCTTGCCGACAGCCTGTGGTCGGCGAAAGTGCTGGTCGACAACCCGGAACTTATCCGCGAAGTCCATCTGGATTACTTTCGCGCCGGTGCGCAGGTGGCGATTACCGCCAGCTATCAGGCTACTCCGGCGGGGTTTGCCGCCCGCGGGCTGGATGAAGCGCAGTCGAAGGCGCTGATCGGTAAAAGCGTTGAACTGGCGCGCAAGGCACGGGAAGCGTATCTGGCGGAGAACCCGCAGGCGGGCACGCTGCTGGTTGCCGGTTCAGTCGGGCCGTACGGCGCGTTCCTGGCGGACGGTTCGGAGTATCGTGGCGATTATGTCCGTAGCCACGAAGAGTTTCAGGCGTTCCACCGTCCGCGGGTGGAAGCGCTGCTCGACGCCGGGGCCGATCTGCTGGCCTGTGAAACCATGCCCGGCTTTGCCGAGATTAAGGCGCTGGCTGAGCTGTTGAGTACCTATCCTCGTGCGCGGGCGTGGTTCTCGTTTACCCTGCGCGATGCGCAGCATCTCAGCGACGGGACGCCGCTGCGGGAAGTGATTTCCATACTGGCAAACTACCCGCAGATTGTGGCGCTGGGCATTAACTGTATTGCGCTGGAAGAGACCACCGCGGCGCTGGAGCATCTGCATAGCCTGACGGCGCTGCCGCTGGTGGTCTACCCCAACTCCGGCGAGCATTATGACCCGGTGAGCAAAACCTGGCATCACCACGGCGAAGCGTGTGAAACGCTGGCGGGATATTTACCTCGATGGCTGGCCGCAGGGGCGAAGCTGATTGGCGGCTGCTGCCGGACGACGCCGAAGGATATTGCTGAGCTGAACGCGCAGCGCTGAGTGGGCGCCGGGTGGCGCTGCGCTTACCCGGCCTACAAGGTATCCGAACTCCCATGCGCAGATGGCGCTGCGCTTACCCGGTCTACAAGGTATCCGAACTCCCATGCGCAGGTGGCGCTTTGCTTACCCGACCGGCAAGGTATCCGAACCGTAGGCCGGGTAAGGCGTAAGCCGCCACCCGGCATCCGTCACGCCGCATCGGCCAGCACAAACATCCGGTCCGGGTGGATTCCGAGGTCATCCGGTTGCAGAACCCCATGCGCAGGCGGCGCTTTGCTT
>Ga0105244_10001530_pt1 | contig 18463 bp, 17 predicted proteins | sample KBSM44metaG_FD_80423 | JGI IMG/M metagenome (GOLD analysis project Ga0105244, IMG submission 80423) | Miscanthus rhizosphere microbial communities from Kellogg Biological Station, Michigan, USA - KBS M4-4 metaG | ecosystem: Host-associated > Plants > Roots > Rhizosphere > Soil | place... | reverse complement strand
TTAATGGACACGAGCATCAAGACTCCCCGGCCCTGCTGGCGGGTGGCGTAGATTACCATGGTGCCGTTGGGCGCAACAGTAGGCGACTCATCAAGGTTGCTATCTGTGAGGATTTTTACGCTACCGCGGGCCAAATCCTGCACTGCCACCTTGAAATTAGTGAAGCCGTCCTGCCGGTGAATCATTACCAGCGTCTTTTCATCGGCTGACAATTTCGGGTTGGCGTTGTAGTTACCCACGAACGTCACGCGTTCGGCACCGCCGCCATTGATATTGGTCTTGTAGATCTGTGGCTTGCCGCCACGGTCCGACGTGAAGTATAGCGTAGACCCGTCCTTACCGAAGAAAGGTTCAGTATCAATCGAAGAATCGTTGGTGACGCGGCTCAATTGACGCGACGCCAGATTGATTACATAGATCTCCGGGTTGCCGTCCTTGGAAAGCACGAACGCCAGCTTGCTGCCATCCGGCGACCAGGCAGGCGCACCGTTCAGGCCTTCGAAGTTGGTGATCTGTTCGCGACGACCGGTATCGATGTGCTGAACAAAGATGCGTGGACGCTTCTGTTCGAACGAGACATAGGCAATACGCTTGCCGTCCGGCGCGAAACGCGGCGACAGGATTGGCTCACGGGATTGCAACAGGGTTACCGCACGAGCACCGTCGTAATCCGAACGCTGCAGGGTGTAACGCGTGTTGTTTTCCGAGAAGCGTTCGGCCGTCACGTAGAGCATACGAGTGGAAAACGCACCCTTGATACCGGTGAGTTTCTCGAACGACTGGTCGGCAATGTAATGCGCCATGTCACGCAGCTGGTCATTGGTACCCGATACGTTGCCGGTCAGTACCTGCTGCTCGGTAGCGACGTTGAACAGTGCGTACTGGATCTGCAGACGTCCGCCGGCAGGCGTGATGTTGCCGACCATGACGTACTGGGCACCCAGCGCTTTCCAGTCACGGAAAATGACTTCGCTGGCCTGGGTCGGCAAGCTGATCATGTTCTGCTTCGGGATCGGCGCGTAGTAGCCGGAGTTGCGCAGATCGTTGCTTATGATTTCGGCCATGTCTTCAGGCAGAACGTTACCGCCCTGCCATCCGAAAGGCACAACAGCGATGGGCGCTGCACGGTCACTGCCGCTGGTGACCAGAATGTTCTTTTCTTCTGCCGACACCATTGCGGATGCGAAACAGAGAACGACCAGCAGTCCTCGAAAAAGGTTGATCACAAGGCTAGATCTCCAGGTGTGAATGTCATCTTGAATGAACGATAGGGCGCGAAGTCAGCCGGCTTCAGACCCTGCATTTCTGTCAAACGTCCAATGTTCTTCACCGCAGCAACCGCAGAGCTGTCAAACGGTCCGTCACCACTGGATTTGGCAATCGATACAGAGGCAATCGTACCGTCGGGCAACATCCCGATCTGCAACGTTACCGACATGTTGTTACGTGCCGATGGTGGACGACTCCAGCCTTCGGAAGCCCTGACACGAATCAGGTCATCGAAACTGCCAGCCGTTTCATCGCCCCGCTCGTCAGCCAAAGCCTGCTGCCGCTCCGGTTTGTCGGAGAGCAAATCGGCCAATGCCTGCGCCTTCTTGTCTTCGGCGGATTTACGGGCTGCTTCCTGCGCCTTCTTGGCGGAATCGGCAGCGGCTTTCTTCTTCGCGTCCTCGGCAGCCTTTTTCTTGGCGTCTTCTGCGGCCTTTTTCTTGGCCTCATCAGCAGCCTGTTTCTTGGCTTCCTCGGCAGCAGCTTTCTTGGCGTCTTCTTCGGCTTTTTTCTTCGCCTCTTCTTCGGCCTTTTTCTTGGCTATATCAGCCTGCTGCTTCTCTTCAAGCTTTTTGGCGTCGGCAACCTTCTTGGCTTCATCGGCTTTCTTGGCATCGTCAGCCTTTTTGGCCTCCTCTGCTTTCTGTTCGGCCTTTTTGGCTTCGTCGGCAGCTTTCTGCTCTTCGGCTTTTTGAGCAGCCTCTTCTTTCTTTTGTTCCGCAGCTTTTACAGCTTCCTGTTTTTGCTGCTCGATCTTTTTCTGCTCCAGCTGTTCGACTTCGGTTTGTCGCGCAGCGGTTTTCTTCGCCTCACCGGCAATCTTCTGGTTGGTCTGGGTAGTGGCCTGGCTCTTGGACTTGAGCTGATAGAGCGTTGCCTGAACGATAGGCTTGGCTTCGGGCAGATCCGGAGTCATGGCAAAGCTTACGAACAGCATGCCAAAGATCAGAATATGCAATGCCACGGCCCAGACACTGGGCCAGAAGTAGCTTTCCGAGGCGGACGGCTCTCGAATCGGCTGCATCAGGGTGCCTCGGTAATCAAGCCAACATTCCCGACCCCAGCCTTCTGCAGCCCGCCCATCGTGCCCATGACCGAGCCGTAATCGACGGTCTTGTCACCACGAATGAAAACCTGCGTCTGCTTGCCTGCATCACGACCGGCAGCGACGATCTTGGTCACTGCGGCAGTCAGCTGTGGCAGGGTCATTGCCTTGTCCATCTGCTTGTCGGTATCGACTTCGCTGCCAAGGTTCCAGTAATAGGTCTTGTCAGCCTTGATCGAAATGGTCAGGACCTGATTGTTGTTGTCTTGCGGCAAAGCCTCGCTGGAGACCTTGGGCAAGTCGACTTTCACGCCCTGGTTGATCATGGGAGCCGTCACCATGAAAATCACGAGCAACACCAGCATCACGTCGATGTAGGGCACTACGTTCATTTCGGCGACCGGCTTGCGTTTTCTGCGACGATCTCGAGCGATTAAAGCCATGGGGAATTACCTGCTCACTCTTCGCTGGTGTGCACTTTACGGTGCAGGATGGCCTGGAACTCGTCAGCGAACGTGTAGTAACGGCTGATCAAGGTCTCACTGCGCGCGGCGAAACGGTTATAGGCAATAACGGCCGGAATGGCTGCAAACAGGCCGATGGCCGTTGCAATCAGTGCTTCGGCAATGCCCGGTGCCACGGTCGCCAGCGTTGCCTGCTGCGCCGTCGCCAGACCGCGGAAGGAGTTCATGATCCCCCAGACAGTACCGAACAGACCGACATAAGGGCTGGTAGAACCCACGGTCGCCAGATATGGCAGACCCGCTTCGAGCTTCTCTTCCTCGCGGGAGATGGCAACACGCATGGCGCGCGCCACACCTTCCATGACCGCATCAGGATCGACGCCGGACTGCTGACGCAGGCGCGAAAACTCCTTGAAACCGGCACGGAAGATCTGCTCGACGCCCGAGTCCGGATCGGGATTGCTGCCCGCCTGACGGTACAGTTTGGACAGATCGATACCCGACCAGAAACGCTCTTCAAAGCTGTCCAGTGCACGTCGGCCTGCGCGCAGCATGTTGCTGCGCTGAAAAATCACGATCCACGAAGTGACCGAAGCAGCTACCAGAATCAGCATTACCAACTGAACAACAATGCTGGCATTGCTGACCAAACTCCACATGGAGGAATGGTCGACGACGTTAGCTTCCACGCTTTATCTCCTGCTCTGAATGTATGCCCGCGCCGCCCTGGTCGGCAAAGGCCGCTCGCAGAGCTTCGGGAATGGCCCGGGGTTTAAAACTATCGGCGCGTACACACGCCACCAGGAACTGCCCTTCACAGAGCAGCGTTGCATCCGACGCCCGCCTGATCTGCTGTTTAAAGCGCAGGCTGACGCGATTCAATTCGGTTACTTCCGCACTGACGAGCAACTCGTCATCCAGCCGCGCCGGCTTGTGATAACGAGCCTCACTGGAGTGCACGACAAATAAAAGGTTTTCCTGCGCCAGTTCGGATTGGGCAAAGCCCAATTCCCGTAGCCGCTCGGTACGAGCCCGCTCCATGAATTTCAGATAATTGACGTAGTAGACGATGCCGCCGGCATCGGTGTCCTCGTAATAAACGCGACAGCGATGTGCGAACGACTGAACCCCGTTTTGCGCGCGCATACTCTAGAGCTTACTCCTCAGGTTGCCAATCGGGTCAGGCAACTGTTTTTCAACCTTTTGCCACTTAGTTACAGGTATCGGCGGCAGGACTGGCAATGTGACCACAGAGACCGCAAATAAATTGCAAGCCATCGCTATAAATCCACAGGCTCGTCGCCAAAATCGTCCGGCACTGGTATCTCCCCCATCCTCGACGGGATGTTCAGGCCGAAATGCAGATACGCATGCCGGGTGACCACACGCCCGCGAGGTGTGCGCATGATATAGCCTTGCTGGATCAAATAGGGCTCGAGTACGTCTTCGATGGTATGACGCTCCTCGCTGATAGCCGCTGCCAGGCTGTCGATACCCACCGGACCACCGTCGAACTTCTCGATCATGGTCAGCAGCAAACGCCGGTCCTGATGATCGAAGCCGTGCTCGTCGACGTCCAGCAGGTTGAGGGCCTTGTCGGCTGTCTGCCGGGTAATCTGCCCGTTGCCACGAACTTCGGCAAAATCCCGCACCCGACGCAACAGGCGGTTGGCGATACGCGGCGTGCCACGGGCGCGCCTGGCGATCTCGAAAGCGCCCTGCGGTTCGATGACCAGCCCCAGAATGCCTGCCGAGCGCGAGACAATCGTCGAAAGATCGGCGATGTTGTAAAACTCGAGTCGCTGCACAATGCCGAAGCGATCGCGTAACGGGTTGGTCAACATGCCAGCGCGGGTGGTCGCGCCGACCAGCGTGAACGGCGGCAGATCAAGTTTAATCGAACGCGCTGCCGGGCCTTCACCGATCATGATGTCGAGCTGGAAGTCTTCCATTGCCGGGTACAGCACTTCCTCGACGATCGGCGACAGACGATGGATCTCGTCTATGAACAGTACGTCATTGGGTTCGAGATTGGTCAGGATCGCTGCCAGATCGCCAGGCCGTTCGAGGACCGGGCCGGACGTGCTCTTGATCGACACGCCCATTTCCTGAGCGATGATGTTGGCGAGCGTGGTCTTGCCCAGGCCGGGCGGACCGAAGATCAGCGTGTGATCCAGCGCTTCGCTGCGACCACGGGCAGCCTGGATGAACAACTCCATCTGCTCGCGTACGGTCGGCTGGCCGATGTAGTCCGCGAGGCTCAGTGGCCGAATCGCGCGGTCCATCTGTTCATCACGATCACGGCCACCAGTGGCGGTTATCAGGCGGTCGGCGTCTATCACTTAACCCATCCCCTTCAACGCACGGCGAATCAGATCCGCACTGCTCAAATCTTTTTCCTTGATGGCGGAGACGGCCTTGCTCGCCTCCTGAGGTTTGTAGCCCAGCGAAATCAGTGCGCTGACCGCATCGGACTCTGCCGACGCGACAGGCTCGGCCTGGTTGGGGCCATTGGAAACCAGCGTGAAGGTGCCTGGCAAGGACTCCCAGGCCTTGAAACGGTCCTTGAGCTCGACCAGCAGCCGCTCGGCGGTCTTCTTGCCCACGCCCGGGATACGCGTCAGCGCTGATGTGTCCTGCGCCTGCACGCAACGCACCAGCTCATCGACTTCCAGACCGGACATCAGCGCCAGTGCCAGCTTGGGGCCGACGCCATTGAGCCGGATCAGCTCACGAAACAGCTCGCGTTCGCGCTTTTCGTAGAAGCCGTACAAAAGGTGCGCGTCCTCGCGGACCACCAGGTGGGTGTGCAAAGTCACCGTTTCGCCAACATGCGGCAGCCGGTACAGGGTGGTCATCGGCACTTCCACCTCATAGCCGACACCGTTGACATCCAGCACCAGATGCGGAGGCTGCTTTTCGGCGAGAGAGCCGCGTAAACGTCCAATCACGTTTCAGATCCTTTCGTGTTGCCTGTCGCTCGCGCGAAGAAGTTGAACACCGTCATCATAGAAAATAGGCGGACACATAATGCCAGTCAGAGCCGCAAGCGGCCGCCGCGACTGCGCGCAGTGCCCAACCCGTGAGGAATCAGACTGGAGCGCGTATGCGCGTGGCACAGGGCGATGGCAAGGGCATCGGACGCATCGATTTGCGGTTTCTGGGTCAGCTTGAGCAGGTGCATGACCATCATCATCACCTGTTCTTTATTGGCACCGCCGGTTCCTGCAACGGCCTGCTTGACCTGGGTTGCGGTGTATTCGGCAATTTCCAGCGCTTCTTCGGCACCCGCCACGATGGCCGCGCCCCTGGCCTGCCCCAGCTTCAATGCCGAATCGGCGTTACGCGCCATGAACACCTTTTCGATACCCATCGTCACCGGTCCGTAGGTCTTGATGACCTCCCGCACACCGCGATAAACGATCTGCAAACGCTCGTGCAGCTCGCCGCTGCCAGTGCGGATACAGCCCGACGCGACATAGACACAGCCGCGCCCGGTGTCGCGTACCACACCATAGCCGGTAATTCGCGAACCGGGATCGATACCAAGAATAAGAGTCATAACGCCTGCAGCTTGAGGAGGTCACGCAAAACAATAGGTGCAGCATAAAGGCAGAAGCCGGGGGCCGATAGCTGCGTGTTGCTCACAGCTTCGTTCCCCCGGCTTCCGACCTGGTGTTACCGGTGAGCGATCAGCCCAGCTGCTCCATCACTTCGTCGGGGATTTCCGCGTTTGAATAGACGTTCTGCACGTCATCCAGGTCTTCGAGCATATCAATCAGCTTGAGTACCTTTTCAGCGGTTTCCAGATCAAGCACGGCGCTGGTGGTCGGCAGCATGACGATTTCTGCATCTGCCGCCTTGAAGCCCGTAGCCTCCAATGCGTTACGCACCGCATAAAACCCGGAGAACGATGTGAACACATCGATCGAGCCGTCTTCGTTGGTCACGACATCGTCTGCATCGGCCTCCATGGCAGCCTCGATCAGCGAATCCTCATCGACACCGGCAGCGAAGGATATCTGGCCCTTGCGATCGAACAGGTAGGCAACAGAGCCGTCGGTGCCGAGATTGCCGCCGCATTTGGTAAATGCGTGGCGCACACCCGCCGCGGTACGGTTGCGGTTGTCGGTCATGGTTTCGACCATGATCGCCACGCCGCCCGGACCGTAGCCCTCGTAACCCAGCTCCTCGACATCATCACCGTCGGATGCCCCTACCCCTCGCGCCACCGCACGATCAATGGTGTCACGGGTCATGTTCGCACCAAGCGCCTTGTCCAGCGCCAGACGCAGACGCGGGTTGGAACCAGGGTCACCGCCGCCCTGACGTGCAGCAACGGTCAGCTCACGGATCCACTTGGTGAAAATCTTGCCTTTTTTGGCATCCTGACGCTCTTTGCGGTGCTTGATGTTCGCCCACTTAGAATGACCTGCCATTTTTCGCTCCAGATTCTTTTTGAAACACCTTCACCTTTCGCCCCGAACAGCCCGGGCAAAAAGCTTCACTCAATAAGGGCAGATACAGGGCGTATCGACGATACGCCCTGCCCGGCATCACTCGGCCTTCGGCTGCTCGCGCAGACGGATGTGCAGCTCGCGCAACGCTTTGGCATCGACAACGCCAGGCGCCTGGGTCATGACATCGGCCGCGCTCTGGGTTTTCGGGAACGCGATCACTTCGCGAATCGATTGCGCGCCGGTCATCAGCATCACCAGACGGTCCAGACCGAAAGCCAGACCACCGTGCGGTGGCGCGCCGTATTTCAAGGCATCGAGCAGGAAGCCGAACTTCTCCTGCTGCTCGTCTTCGGCAATGCCCAGCAGACGGAAGACCGCCTGTTGCATTTCCTTGCGATGGATACGGATCGAACCGCCGCCCAGCTCGGTGCCGTTGAGCACCATGTCATAGGCACGGGACAGCGCGGTCGCCGGGTTGGCTTCCAGCTCTTCAGGCGTGCACTTGGGTGCGGTGAAGGGGTGGTGCAACGCGGTGAAGCTGCCGTCGTCGTTTTCTTCGAACATCGGGAAGTCAACGACCCACATCGGTGCCCACTCGCAAGTGTGCAGCTTGAGGTCATTACCGATCTTGATACGCAGCGCGCCAAGGGCCTCGCTGACGATCTTGAACTTGTCCGCACCGAAGAAAACGATGTCGCCATCAACCGCACCAACGCGATCGAGGATGACGTTCAGATTGTCTTCCGGGATGAACTTGACGATCGGCGACTGCAAGCCTTCCGGCCCCTTCGCGCGCTCGTTGACCTTGATGTAGGCCAGCCCCTTGGCACCATAGATGCTGACGAACTTGGTGTAGTCGTCGATCTGGCTGCGCGCCATGCTGGCGGCGCCCGGTACACGCAGTGCGGCAACGCGCCCCTTGGGGTCGTTGGCCGGGCCGCTGAACACCTTGAATTCCACGCCGGTGAGCTGATCGGCAACATCCACCAGTTCCAGCGGGTTACGCAGGTCCGGCTTGTCGGAACCGTAGCGGCGCATGGCCTCTTCGAAAGTCATGTGCGGGAAATCACCGAACTCCAGGTCCAGGACTTCCTTGAACAGCTGACGAACCATCTTCTCGGTCAGACCGATGATGTCCTCTTCATTGAGGAAGCTGGTTTCGATGTCGATCTGGGTGAATTCCGGCTGACGGTCGGCACGCAGGTCCTCGTCGCGGAAGCACTTGGCGATCTGGTAGTAACGGTCGAAGCCGGCCACCATCAGCAGTTGCTTGAACAGCTGAGGCGATTGCGGCAGAGCGAAGAAGCTGCCCGGGTGTGTACGGCTTGGAACCAGATAGTCGCGAGCGCCTTCCGGGGTAGCGCGGGTCAGGATCGGCGTCTCGACGTCGAGGAAACCGTTGTCATCCAGGTAGCGACGGATACTGGTCGTGATGCGCGAACGCAGACGCAGCTTCTCGGCCATCTCCGGACGGCGCAGGTCGATGAAGCGATAACGCAGGCGTGTTTCCTCACCGACGTCGGAGTACTCATTCAGCGGGAACGGCGGCGTTTCGGACTCGTTCAACACCTCGAGCTCGTAACCCAGAACCTCGATGGCGCCAGACGCCATGTTCGCGTTCACGGCACCTGCCGGACGAGCACGAACCTTGCCCACGACCTTGACCACGTACTCGCTGCGCACACGGTCGGCGGCTGCGAAACTGTCGGCACGATCAGGGTCGAACACGACTTGAGCCATGCCTTCACGGTCGCGGATATCGAGGAAGATAACGCCCCCGTGGTCACGACGACGGTGGACCCATCCGCAAAGGGTAATTTCCTGGCCTTCCAGACTTTCGTTCAGTTGGCCGCAATAATGGCTGCGCATCATGATGGTGTTTTCACTTCTCGTAATTCGAATTCGGTGGCGATTTCGCTCCTGGCTTGCGCTCAGTGGTACAAGGCACCGGCACAAGGCTAAAGCCAGCCCTGGCCCACGCAGAGTCACGCCCGCTAGCAAGACGGAGGATTATATAGAGTTAATTGGCACCGTGCAGCCGAACGAACCCATTAACGACCGGATAAGGTTGTGACCACCCCGCGCAGCCGCGCCGCTCACTCGCGCTGCGGGGGACAGCGCAGGCACGCCTGAGCGAGCCCACAGAAATAAGGATAAAACCAAGCTAGACGTGGGAATTTTCCAGGCAGTCGCCCTTCAAAAGATGCGCCACACAGACAACACGAATCAGGCCACTGAAATTCTTTACCCCCCCGTACCGTAAGTGAACCTCACGATCAATGTAGGACAATACCGCATTAACGGAGCATTCATTGGAACTGGCGATACCTGAAAGAATGTTCCAGTACACGTTCTCAAGACGCAGGCACGTCGCCAGACCGTTAAGCCGAACGGATTTGGAATGTGGCTGCGCCAGCGTCATATTGAAATCCTCGACAAAAGGATCATGGCGTATTTCCACCTCTCGATGTAACAACTTAAGCTCTCGCTCAGCACTTCGTAACACCATAACCGCCACCTTCGAATCATTGAGTTTTAAACACCAAAAGAAATATTCAAAAACAAATAAATGTCCCGATGTATAAAACATGATTGGCGATTTTATAGCCAGAAGCTCCTACACCTTATCACTGTAGGAGATGGCAACAGGAAATAGCGGAATATCGTTTAACCTTGAAGGGACTATGAAGAAAGTGAGGAGAACTGCAGCGCAGCGCAGGACATTCGGGCCTTGAGCTGCCCGAGTGATTGCGCAATGAAGGCAGGTGACGAGAGGGAGGAACAGTTGAAGAGCGGGACGAGTGGCACTTGAAGCCACCCGCCCTTGGCCGTTACTTCGATTCAAGCATCGAGCGCAACATCCAGGCCGTTTTCTCATGAACCTGCATGCGTTGTGTCAGCAGGTCAGCTGTCGGCTCATCGCTAACCTTATCCAGAAGAGGAAAGATACTACGAGCAGTACGGACAACAGCCTCTTGACCCTGCACCAGACTTTTGATCATATCTTCAGCACTTGGCACGCCTTCTTCTTCCTTGATGGAAGACAGGCGAGCATACGTCGAATAAGTGCCAGGAGCAGGGAAGCCCAACGCACGAATACGCTCGGCAATAGAGTCAACCGCCAGTGCCAGTTCGTTATATTGTTCTTCAAACATTAAATGCAGCGTGCGAAACATCGGCCCGCTGACATTCCAGTGAAAGTTGTGAGTCTTGAGGTAAAGCACATAAGTATCCGACAGCAGATGCGACAGACCGTCCACGATCGACTTGCGATCCTCTTCACTGATACCAATATCGATTGCCATGTTTCATGCCCTTTTAGTGAGGATTGAAAAGCAGTAAAGACCACTACTCTATCAAGAGAACCCGAATGGCGCAGCTTTCCGTTGGTGCGATGCTGCCAGCTGACAGCGACTCGCACCAATGCCACGGCTGTTCCAACGGGGCCGCAGCGGGCACCCGGCGCGGAAAATCCCCGCCAGCCTGTAAGAATCATCAGCAAAATCCGCCAGAGCCCTCTGTTTCGGCCTCTGCAGAGGCACTAAAGGACAGCGTGATGCCAAGGCAGGACAGGCGCCTGCACCATTATCGATTGCTGATTTGAGTAGGATCAGGCTTTGCTGTTAAATACACGGCGTGTCGCCAACGAGTTGTCATCCAGCGCTGGCACATAGGCCGGCCCAGCGTCCGTGCATCACGCCTCATCTTGTTCAGAAGCGTACCGGGCGTTACCAGCTATTTCTTGTAATCCTTCTTGCATGTGAGCTTTTTAAAATGTTGAAAATCGTCCACCTGGTAACGGGAGCAGCAGCCCTGTTGCTCTCTTTCATACCCAGCCTGCGTAGTGAAGCGGCATCTCTCTACCTGCAAAATCCTGACGCGATCTGCCTGGCTTTTCTAGGGCTGCTTAACCTGATACTCGCTCCGGTCATTCCTTACTGGAATCGAGGCCCGCGTCATAATCTGCAAAATCTGGTCAGTGCACTGCTTGTCATTGCGGTAATCGTACAAACGCTAACCTTGCTTGTTCCTCTACCAGGCATCGCAGGCCAACCCGCCATTCTGGTGAGCCTGGCTATCGCCATCGTAGCCGTCGCCCTGCACCTGGGTGTCAGCTTTTACAGGTCTTACACCCCTTCGTCCGCGCCGCAAAGCCACGACATGGGAAATCGTGATACCGGCACCGTAAAGTGGTTCAACACGTCCAAGGGTTTCGGCTTCATCTCCCGGGATTCCGGCGACGATATTTTTGTGCATTTTCGCGCCATTCGCGGTGAGGGTCATCGCGTACTGGTCGAAGGGCAACGCGTCGAATTTTCCGTGATGAACCGCGACAAAGGCCTGCAGGCCGAAGATGTCATTGCAGCCCTGCCCCGCCGCTAATTGTTTCAAGCAATAAAAAACCGCGACCTCCTGACGGAAGTCGCGGTTTTTTATGCCAGCCGATCAATAGTGAGGTGGCGGCGCATCTTCCTCGAAGGTCTCGAACTGGCTGCCCATTTCCTCCTGACGCTTGAGCATCGCCGCCATCTGCAGTTGCAGATGATCCAATTCGCGCCGCTGCTTTACCAGCACGTCATTGAGTGCCTGGATCGTATCGTCCTGAAAGGCCATACGGCTTTCAAGCTCCATGACTCGCTCTTCAAGGCTCATGATCACTCCTCCTCAAATCGGAAATCATTTGTCAGTACCGGCTTCAACTGCCGACGGATTGCCGAGAGCTGTTCGTCGGTATAAGCGATGGCAGCATGCTTGCCCCACACGGGCGCAGGCCAGGCAGCATCGTCACGTTTGCGCACGATGACGTGCATATGCAGCTGGCTCACTACGTTGCCCAAGGCGGCAACATTGATTTTATCCGCATCGAAGAGCTCGCTCAGCACCTTGGCCAGCGCACTCGTCTCCTGCCACAACTGCATCTGGTCTGCTGCACTCAGCTGAAAGACTTCGGTGATGTCTGCGCGGCGCGGCACCAGAATGAACCAGGGGTAGTGGCTGTCGTTGGAGAGCAGTAACCGGCATAGCGGAAAGTCGCCAATCGGCAAGGTGTCTTGTTGAAGACGGGAATCCAGAACGAACACGATAAAAAGCTCCTGATTGCCAGGTGAATGCACCTGCCCTGTCGGTAACAGGGTGCTGCGATAGGCAGTCAGGATACTAGGCTTCGCGTAAGGCTTCACCTGCGCACCAGAATGCATCCACCGCAACGGTCGCCGCACCGATTTGACGCCACTGACTGACGGCGGATCCCGCTGAAAACAGCCTCACCTTGAACCACCGCCTTACAATTGCCTGCCTCGCGTACATGAAAATGAAACATCCATTGCCTCACCATGACCGCCACCCATAGCAATGCTCCAGGTTCAGGCGAACCCGATGGGGAATGCACCAAAATCACACACTGGTGTTGCGTCAGCAACACGGTGGATTCGTTTTCTACTCAATGTAAGCCTATACCGGTAACGTTTTTGGGCGAGAGGGGCAGAAGCCAGCCTTGGCGGAGAAAAGCCAGCGGTATTTTCAAAAAATAAAAATAGTCATTTAAAACAGCTAGATGGAGCAAAAAAGCGATCTTGATTCTGATTTTTCACAAAATTTTTTCATTTTCGGAAACTTTGTGCACGCTTGTTGCTTTATCACCCATATGATCACGACATCCCTGGCGGAAAACAGGGGTGACAGCATCAAGGGAAACAAGGCTTGCGACCCTGAGGGACGCCGTGACGGACCGCACTTTGATCGATCCGACAATGTGCAGAATGCCACTACAGGCTAGCTCGGCTGCGCGTCGTAAAGATTCTGAAAGGATAAGGCTGTAGCTATAGCAACCCAAGTCAGCGTGATATAGATTCCGCCGACAAAAATAGAAAGAGCCGCCCAGATAAAAAAACAGGTGGGACGGCAGAAAAATCTTCTAAAAACCAAAGGAGCAATCACGATGAGAGTGATGAAGTGGAGCGCAATCGCACTGGCCGTTACAGCAGCCAGCGCCCAAATGGCAACAGCCGCACCTTTCGTCAGCGATCAGGCTGATGCCAAGGGCTTTGTGGAAGGCAGCACGCTTGACCTGAAGTTGCGCAACTATTATTTCAACCGCGACAAGAAAAACAACCCTGCTCCAGGCGGCCGCAGCGACAAAGACTGGACCCAGGGCATCTGGGCCAACTTCAGCACCGGCTACACTCAAGGCACCATCGGTGTAGGCGTTGAGGCATTCGGCTACGGGGGCCTCAGGCTTTGGGGTCTCGACAAATACTCAGGCTCTGGAAACTTGGTCACTGACGCCAATGGTGATAACGAGGCTACGCAGGGCAAGCTGGGCGGCGCTGTAAAATTCCGCGTATCGAAGACTGAATTGAAAATCGGTGATATGCAGCCTACCAGTCCAGTATTTGCGGTTGGCGGATCACGCCTGCTACCTCAAACCGCTAGTGGTCTAAGCCTGCAAAGCAGTGAGATTGCAGGTCTTGATCTTGAAGCAGGACACTTCTACTCGGGCACAAGCCAGGATGACACCAGTCACGACGGCAGCATCTGGGCAACTTACGCAAACGGCTTCAACGGCCTGAAAGCCAGCAGCGCAGATTTTGTTGGCGGCAAGTACGCAGTGACCGACGGTTTGGGCGTAGCTTTCTATGCAGCCAAACTCGAAGACATCTGGGATCAGTACTACGGTAACGTGAACTACGCATTGCCTTTGGGGAATGATCAGTCACTGGCCTTCGACGTCAACCTGTACCGCACCCTTGACGAAGGCAGCGCTAAAGCTGGGTCGATTAACAACACCACTTACTCGGCATCGGCAGCCTATTCATTCCTGGCAGCGCATACCATTACCGTTGCGTACCAGAAAGTCGACGGCGATACACCGTTCGACTACATCGGTATAGGCGACAACAATCGTGGCGGCGACTCGATTTTCCTGGCCAACTCCGTTCAGTACTCCGACTTCAACGGTCCAGGCGAGAAGTCGTGGCAAGTGCGCTACGACCTGAACATGACGCCTTACGGCGTTCCTGGCCTGAGCTTCATGACCCGCTACCTCAACGGTGACAACATTGATGGCACCAAAGTAGACGCGTCCAGTGCCTATGCCAACATGTATGGAGCCGACGGCAAGCACCACGAAACCAACCTTGAAGCCAAATACGTTGTACAGACTGGCCCAGCCAAAGATCTGTCCTTCCGTATGCGTCAGGCGTGGCACCGTGGTAACGATGCCCAGGCAGATGGCGACGTCAACGAGTTCCGCCTGATTGTCGATTACCCGATCTCGATCCTGTAATCACCGCTCAGCACTCGTTAATAGAAGAAGCCCGGCACATGCCGGGCTTTTTCATGCTCCCATCAAAGCGCTCTGACGCCACCTGCAAGCCAGCCCCGCCCTGTACGCGACCGGCACACCGCCGTACAATGCCAGGTCATTTCCTGTCTCAGCAACCGACAACGGCCAACCATGCGCACCAGTCAATTTTTGCTCGCCACACAGAAAGAAACCCCTTCCGATGCGGTCGTGGTCAGCCATCAGCTGATGCTGCGCGCCGGCATGATTCGCAAGCTGGCCTCCGGCCTCTACACCTGGCTGCCCATGGGCCTGCGTGTACTGCGCAAGGTCGAAGCCATCGTTCGTGAAGAAATGGACGCCGCAGGCGCACTCGAAATCTTGATGCCCGGCATTCAACCCGCAGAGCTGTGGCAGGAATCCGGACGCTGGGAGCAGTATGGCCCGGAGCTGATGCGTCTGGTCGACCGCCACAACCGTGAGTTCTGCCTGGGCCCGACCCACGAAGAAGTCATCACCGATCTGGCGCGCAATGAGCTCAACAGCTATAAACAGCTGCCAATCAATCTGTACCAGATCCAGACCAAATTCCGTGACGAGATCCGCCCACGCTTCGGCCTGATGCGTGGACGCGAGTTCGTCATGAAAGACGCTTACTCGTTCCACGCCGATCACGAATCGCTGCAGGTCACCTACGATCGCATGCACCTGGCATACAGCAACATCTTCACCCGCCTGGGCCTCAAATTCCGCCCGGTCGAAGCGGATAACGGCTCGATTGGTGGCGCAGGCTCGCACGAATTCCACGTACTGGCCGAATCCGGCGAAGACGATATCGTGTTCAGCGATGGCTCCGATTACGCAGCCAACATCGAAAAAGCCGAAGCGGTGCCTCGCGAAAAGACTCGTCCGGCCGCTACTGAAGAATTGCGTCTGATCGACACTCCAAACGCCAAAACCATCGCCCAACTGGTCGAGGGTTTCGGTCTGCCCATCGAGAAAACCGTCAAGACTCTGGTGGTCCATGCGGCCGAAGAAGGCAAGCTGATCGCCCTGATCATCCGCGGCGATCACGAGCTCAATGAAATCAAGGCCAGCCAGCTGGAACAGGTCGCCAGCCCGCTGGTCATGGCGTCCGAAGCCGAACTGCGCGACGCCATCGGCGCAGGCGCGGGCTCGCTGGGCCCATTGAACCTGCCACTGCCGTGCATCATCGATCGCTCTGTCGAGCTGATGAGCGACTTCAGCGTGGGTGCCAACATCGACGACAAGCACTACTTCGGCGTCAACTGGGAGCGCGATCTGCCGGTGCCGACCGTCGCCGACCTGCGTAACGTGGTTGCGGGTGATCCAAGCCCGGATGGCAAAGGCACGCTGGAAATCAAGCGCGGCATCGAAGTGGGTCACATCTTCCAGCTGGGCACCAAGTACAGCGAAGCGATGAAGTGCCAGGTGCTGGGTGAGAACGGCAAGCCGGTCAATCTGGCGATGGGTTGCTACGGCATCGGTGTTTCCCGGGTGGTGTCGGCTGCCATCGAACAGAACAGCGACGAAAACGGCATCATCTGGAACGACACCCTCGCACCGTTCCAGATTGCGCTGGTTCCGCTGCGCTACGAGACAGACGCCGTTCGTGAAGCGACGGACAAACTGTACGCCGACCTGACGGCTGCCGGTTTTGAAGTATTGCTCGACGACCGCGACAAGAAGACCAGCCCAGGCATCAAGTTCGCCGACATGGAACTGATCGGTATCCCGCACCGCATCGTGGTGAGCGACCGAGGCCTGGCCGAAGGCAATCTGGAATACAAGAGCCGTACCGAATCGCAACCGCAAGCCATTGCAGTCGCGGACGTGCTGTCGTTCATCCAGGGCAAAGTGAACCGCTGAGTCAAAAGGCGCACCTGTTAGCAGGTGCGCCGCTCTTCACTCGCCCAATCCGCATCAGAGATCCCATGCTCAAACGAAGCACCCTAAGCCTCGGCAGCGCCGTTCTGTGCGGCTCATTTCTCGTCGGCGGCTGTGCCAACCAGCTCTCTCAGCGCAGCGAGCACGAGGAGCGAGTCGAACGCAAACTGCTCGAACATACCCTGCAAGTCGATATCGGCGAACCCAAGACACTGGAGTTGCCGCAACGCCGCGTGCGGATTCACGAGCACAAATCGTTCGAGGTCACCGACTTTGAAGTCACCCGCCACTATGACCGCTACACGCCTTACCAACCGTGGCGGGAGGTCTACGAGATCCCGCTCGGCGCAGTCGCTGTAGTCGCAGGTGTCGGGGCCAACGTGGTCAACGTGTTTGCGCTGGGCAATTTGCCGGAAAGCATGACCAAGGACTGGATTCACTATGGCGTGGCAGGTCTGAACCCGTTCATGAATGCCCCGTCCCACGGTCGCGCCGAGCAGAATCTGGCGAGCATCGACGAGGTTCAGAAGGACAAGCGGATCGAGAACTCCACCCTGCCCTGGAATGAACGCCCGGTGATGGTCAAGGCTGGCAATGAAACTCACGAAATGAGCACTGACCGCAACGGCATCCTGCGCCTGAACCTGCTGGACAGCCCGTTTGCGGAACAGGACCTGAGCCGCATCACGCGCATCTATATCAATGTCGAAGACGATCAGGACAGCGCGCACGCGAACGCCAGTTTGCCAATCAGCCATTCGCTACGCGGCAAGTTGCTGGAGGCGCACGCCCTGATCTACGACGACCTGGAAGATGACGAGGTCAGCCAGTGGGTGCATCGCGTCAAACGTCTTTCTGACATGGGGCTGGAAGAAGAAGCCAGCGAGCTGGAACAGAGCCTGATCGAACTGACGCGCAACGATCCGCAGTTGCAGGGTGAGTTTCTCAAGTCTCTCGCCAGAGACGCTGGCCGCCTGGTCGCTGTTCCTGCCCAGAGCCAGTAGCAAGAGCCCGTAACATGAAAGGCCGCGGCGTATAACCGCGGCCAGTCATTATCGAGAGAATAATTCCAGCTGTTCATGGGCTGCACGCAGATCGTGCAGACGTACGCCTATGCCCAGCAAGCGGACCGGCTTGCCACCACGGGCGAACGCCTGAGCCAGCAACTGTTCATAGCTGCCCAGATCCCTGCCGGCTCCGGACTGCTCCAGAGTCGTCTGCGTAAAGTCGTGAAACTTCACTTTGACGAACGGCTTGCCGGGCCGGTACTGCCCTTCCATTCTGGCCATGCGGCCACTCAGCGTTTCCAACAGGTCGGGGAGCTTTTCCAGGCAGGCCGCCAGATCGGGCAGATCCGTGTCGTAGGTATTTTCAACGCTGACTGACTGACGTCGGCTGTCATTCTGCACGGGGCGGTCATCGATCCCGTGCGCCAGACTCCAGAGGCGCTCGCCAAAGCTGCCGAATTCCCGGACCAGCGCGAGCTTGCTGCGGCTTCGCAGGTCGGCGCAGTCGACGATACCCAGCCGGCCGAGCTTGTCTGCGGTGACTTTTCCGACGCCGTGAAGCTTGGTGACCGGCAAGGAAGCGACGAAATCCTCGACCTGATCCGGTGTGATGACGAACAACCCGTTGGGCTTTTTCCAGTCGCTGGCGATCTTGGCGAGAAACTTGTTGGGCGCAACGCCCGCCGACACGGTGATGTGCAACTGATTCGAGACCCTGCGACGGATGTCCTGCGCGATGCGCGTGGCACTGCCGGAAAAATGCCCGGCCTCGGACACATCCAGAAAGGCCTCATCCAGAGACAACGGCTCTATAAGGTCGGTGTAATCGCGAAAGATCGTGTGGATTTCCCGCGATGCTTCTTTATAAGCATCCATGCGCGGCTTGACGATGGTCAGGTCCGGGCAGAGTTTGAGCGCATGCCGGGACGACATGGCCGAACGCACCCCATAGGCGCGCGCCTCGTAATTACAGGTCGCAATCACCCCGCGCCGCTCCGCAGAGCCGCCTACCGCCAGCGGCTTGCCAG
>Ga0105244_10001519_pt1 | contig 18541 bp, 19 predicted proteins | sample KBSM44metaG_FD_80423 | JGI IMG/M metagenome (GOLD analysis project Ga0105244, IMG submission 80423) | Miscanthus rhizosphere microbial communities from Kellogg Biological Station, Michigan, USA - KBS M4-4 metaG | ecosystem: Host-associated > Plants > Roots > Rhizosphere > Soil | place... | reverse complement strand
CCGGACACTTACGCTTATTCGGCGTCAGCTTAATCACGCAAGATGCGTTCGGCGGGCAAGAGACTACAGAATCCGGCAAATGCAACAATCAAGTATTGCCACTTGAAGCGGACGCTATAAAAAGAACATTCGGAGATTAACAGTGTGATCGAGCGGATATTGAAATCCCGCGCCAAGGCGCGGGATTTCGGGGAACGGCATCATCAAGAGCGCGTGGGGATCACTCCCACTCTATTATAAATACTAAGAAAATTACCTTTTATATCAGTATGTTAAAATTAGAAAAACTGAAAATACCATGAGATATGCCATACGCTGCTATTTTGGCGAAAATTTAGCCTCTGCGTCGACAAGCTTCCACTCCACGCCTTGTCCGAACGCGACAGCCATCTGTCGCAAAAAAATAGTCAGCTCAGCCGGGTCGCCGTTCCGGCGCACTTCACTCAGCAGTTCGGCCGCATAGACCGGATCTAAGCGAAATAGATCAGCCATGGCTTCGTCGTGTGGTCGGCTTTTCAACTGGTGCTATCCTCTTTGTTGACTGCGCAGTACAAAGCTATGCGATATATGCCCTAGAGCGCCATGACTACAGATGCTTTTTCCTCCCGGTGATCCGCCACGTAAATGCATACATTTATACGATGACATGCAAAAGGATGGATACTTATAGCCCCTACCTTCTCCATAAAAAAATCGTTAATCATTAGTGCATCGTGATAAATCAGCAAAATCTACTGACAAACTCATTCATACCTACTACTTTTACCGGAAGCGAAAAAGCGGAATAAATATACTTTGCTTTTTTTCTACTATTGCCATCCTCACTAACATAATATGTTGCCTTAGCCGCAAAGATTACATTCAACATATCCCTCACCAGATTAGATGGCTTGTTCTTCTTCTTGATTTTTTCTTTAAAAGCAGGATGAAAGTCTAGTAACTGATAGCCAATATGCAGCTTATCTAAATTTTCCAGATCCTCAATTTTCTTACCACTTATCGACAAAAAACCTTGAACAGCAGCAGGAAATTTGTTCGGATGATCCGCAGCAGCTTCATCTGCTAAAAACTCAAGAAAGGGCAAAACACTTTTATAATACTCTGAATTTTGGTCAAGAACGGTATTACTCTCGCTCTCAAAATCCTTCTTAAGCCTAGAAATCTGCTCCCTTATATTTTTATACCAATCAGGATCGTCCATCGATACAGCTGCACTTTCAATAAATCTCTTAACTACAGAACCATCAAGCACTCCGTCATTTTCTTCAATTAATTTCTTATATGCAGAGTCGCTATGCATCTTATCCGTATCAATTTCAAACGACTCACCTGTCACATCAAAATCCATTGAAGCAGCGGGTTCACTTTTTAAGTATTCAAAATGCTCATGCACATCAGATTTATTTATCACAACATCGTGACCAACAGTAAATGCACCAAATCCTTCTGAAACAAACATAAGGTAATCAAGATCTTCTTTTACCTTCGGATTATCATCTTTATCCGAAACTAATAAATCTCGGAGATGACTTTCGGAGTAAGGAAATTTAAACCTTTTTGACAGCTTATTGAACAACTTCTCAAACTCGAAACCATCATACTTATCGGTTACCACTTGACCCTTCATGTACTTTATTACGTTCCAGTCAAGATAAATATACTTCACTCTATACACCCTAGTGATTGAACAAGCAAATTATAGCAATGAAGCGCCCTATGTTTTTTTCTGCGACAGGGTAGACAGTAACTAGCTAGACTCAGTAACTTCTCGAATAAAAGCCTCACCCAGCTACCGTACCTCTACCTATTGTTATAAGGAGAATATTTAAGATTCTGGCAAAAAACGACATGGTAGATAAATTCGGCCGCAACCCCTGTCCACCATTATAGTCCATTGATATGTACTCTCTGCCTTTGATCCTGTGTAAGCTTATCCCCACAAAACCAAGTCAAAGCATCGCGATGTAAGCGAGAGCCTGCTCTAATGTCTGCGTAAAAATTGTCCACTATAAATACCATGAACGCCCTTAAACTAAGTGCCGATTTAACAGGAATCCTGCATTCCTCGTGGCCTATATGGAGATGCACTTCAGGATGCAACTCGTTGGCATCGTCAGGAGAGTAGTCGAACCTTAAAGGACTTCTGGCCTGAAAGAAACCCGTGTCTCCTTTAGCCATTCGCTCCAAGACCTCATCAATGATGCGTCCGGAATCCATTAGATCGTCTGAGAATTTGACAGGTGAGGGATACCAACAAAGCCGATGGCGAACAATCTCACGTCTGCGCAACCCATAAGAAATTTGAAAAAAAGAACCATCCGTGAGCAACATTGAATACTGTCTATTTTCCACTAACGAGCAGTATTCGCTCAGGGTTGAGAAATCGTTTTCTTTCAGAACATATCCATCGTTACCCCAAGTCACCTCTACCAAACCATTCGATTTTTGATAGGCCTGATGGTTCCTTGAATCGATTATTAACCCGGTTTTTTGCCACTCAAAAATCAGCTGATTAATAGCCCCAATTAACTCTTCAGACTGAATAGGCATGGTGAGTCACTCAAAGATATCACGGAGGTCGTCTGGCAAATCCTCCAAAGCTATTTTCCCTTCCTTCAAAAGACGCTTAATTTTCTTTATCTGTCCAAATCCCTGATAAAGCTCCTGCACCTCATCAGGTGACTTATCCTTGTACGCATTCTCCAGTTCATCCAACTGCTCCCGAGTTGGATATTTAAAATTAAGCATGAAATTATTTGCGTAGACTTGATCAATCTCCTTGACCAGAGACTGCATTGTAGTACCAACACCAGTAATTCTCACCCAAGCCTTAGCTCTAGTAATAGCAGTGAATAGCGAGTTTCGTTTCTTCCCTAGATCGAAACCAGAACAGCAGTATTGCGCATTCATGACGTAAACCATGGGAGCTTCGTTACCCTTGGCCCTATGGATATGCGTTATCGCTATAGAGTCTTCAACGAAAACCACATCCTGACTGCTATTTTTCCCTACAACATGACAATTTAAACTTAAATTCCTCAACTCGTGCATCACATAAGCGGACTCGCTATTCAAAGTATATGCATCAGGGAAAACTATCAAGATGTCGCTAAACTCAAGTTCACCGCTAGTGACATCGCGCTGAATCTGCTGTGCCACCCACTTACCTTGTAACTCTTTAGTATCGAAAGCTTGATATCCTATCGCTGAATCAACATTCATCAAGCTATAAAAATAGTCGGGCGTTCTTGAGGATGAGCGCTGTAGCGACACTGTTTTCCCAAGGGACAACTCCCCAGACACGAGCTCGAAGCCGATGTCTTTCCAAAACCTGGGGTCCGGGAACATGCGTATGGGCCCGCTATCACGATAGATACCCAGTCCTAGAGCCAAAGCGAGGGTGAGTGTCCAAGGAGGGTTCCTGTAACAAATCGGCAGCATAATATCTTGCTGAGGACGACCTGGCTCATTTTCAAGATGCACAAGTGCAACACCCTCAGGGGAGCACCCAAAAAGCTCATCCGCCGGAAGCATGGTGAAGTTGCCTAAATTTTGTAACTCATCATAGGCCCAGATTAATTTTTCAGGACTGCGTACAAATCTATAGACCAATTTAAAGAAAGAAACTGGAAAATCTTGAGCTTCATCTATAAGCAAATAATCATACAAGGGCTCAACTTGAACACCATTGATTGCATCAAGTGCTTCTTGGCAAGCTCCCTCAAAAGCAGTTTCACGGGTATATTTCTGTTTGGCATCCATAAAATTCAATGGTGAAATGCCAATCTGACTACATATCTCTGAGTAAATACCGACTTCTCTAGTACTACCCCAAGCATGACGAATCTTAAGAAAGTTTGGATCCGTATCTTCTTGCTTATGTTCAAAATAAAATTTATCTGTAAGCCTTTCCAATTGCTGGTAAAGAGATCGGCTTTGAAAAGTAACGGCAATAACAAGCTCAGGATTATACGCATGCAAATACGCAGCTTTCATAGCAAGAATAATTGTCTTGCCAGATCCAGCAAGCCCTCTTATCCGCTGGGGTTTATCTGGCGACTCAATTGCGGCTTTCTTCTGCCACCGGTCTAAATTCGCAATCTCTTTTTCAATTCTCTTTATAGTTGAACCTAAAGACCCGTCATCTTTAACCTTTGTTCTTTTTTTAGTAGGCTTAAGAACTGATGTCTTTTGAATCGAAGCATTTACGAGTTTGAATTGCTCGTCAGAAATACCAGCAAACTGCTGGACAGTCGAAACAACAGTATCTGGGGTGCATGAGTCTACACCTTCAAGTATATCCTGCCTAAAAGACAAAACGTTTACTTGGAAGGATAGATCGCGTCTGTTTACCAATCCCTTCTCAGCTAAAAAACGCTTAACCAACCCTCTGTATAAATCGTCTTGATATTCCTCAACAACGACTGGATCATCCTCTGCTGTATTACTCAGATCAAATACCACCACGCCGTGATCTTTTGTCACCATCAGCGCATCAGTAAGCACCGCGTTCTCATTAACTTCAAAAATCGGGTAACCGATATATAGGCTACCCTCAATATCAAGGACTCGGAGGGACTGAACTAACTCATCAACCGCCTGAGGATTTTTCTTTTTGCCGAATACAAAGTCCATTAAGCTTCACTCCAAAAGAACAAAATCCCAGTGATGATCGGTTGCCGCATTCAAAGGCTTGTCAAAACATATAACTTATCCTTTGACTAACCGAAGAGAGGATAGACTGCCTTTAACGCTTGCCCCCCCTCCGCCTTTTAACACATTCAACATTAGGCCAAATGTAAGCTCATTTATTTCTGCTTGAGGTATAGCCAACTGTTGTGCTACATGATTCTTGCTTATTCCCTCATCTCTCAACGCCGAAAAGACTTTTTCAAGGATTACTGATTTTTCGTGAGGTACTGATTCAGGTTCGGAAGTCCGGTATCCCTCCTGAGCAATCTGAATACATAAAGTTCGATATGTCCAGTCAGTAATCAAACCTAATGTATGAAGGCGATAATTCAAAGCCGCCACTGAGACAGACCAGTATTTCTTAAATTTTATAAGGCTTTGAATTGTCGCTGAACGCGGCGCCTTGGCAAGCACGCTGGCTCGCGGCATAAGAAAAGCAGATGCAAAGGCGTTAGCCTCTCTCTCCAAGTCTGGCCCTTGTGGGTGCGCGTGTTGGTGCAAAACTAAATGCCCAAGTTCATGAGCAGCATCAAACCGGCAGCGCTCTGCGGACTTATACGTATTCAAAAACATGAAGGGACGGCCACCACTCCACATTGAAAATGCGTCTACTTCTTTAGCATCAATAGCCAACGAGTAGACCCTTACACCCTTCGACTCTAATAGAACTATCAAATTTCTGATAGAGTTTTGCCCTAATCCCCAATGAGCCCGCAGCATTTCTGCTGCAGCCTCCGGCTCTTGAATTGCTCCTGCTGCCGGGTATTCCTCAATCTCGTGGGACTTACAATCACCCTGATTTAATATTGAAAAATTTCTATCGCTCCCGAGATCTGGAATATCAGGCTCCGGCAAATCAAATCGTGACTCAATCCAGTTATTCAAAAGTAAAGCGATAGCCCCTGCCCCAAGTGCAGAGTCACGCAAAGCAGCCGACATTTTTGAAAGAGAACGGAAACTTGCAATATCTGGAGTCGGGATTTCGGGATCGTCACCAAAGAAAAAACTCTCAGGAAACCCAAGGGCCTCTGCAATTCGATGCAACGTTCCAGACTCAGGCTCCTGACTACCGTTCTCGTAGCCCGACACAGAGCGCTCGGTCACCCCAATTGAAATGGCGAGTTCACGTTTCTTCATTCCCCTCCGCTTCCGAGCAAGGGAAAATCGCATGGCATTAAACATGGTAAGTCAAGAGGCTTTTCTAGTAATGTTGATATTAATATTCATACCATCGGGCTCGATAAAATCATCCAATTGGATGTCGTCATCGAAGGAAATGCTGCTCAGAATGATACGTTCAGCCCAGGATGTAATTTTACCATCTTCCCCAATGTCCCAAGGCTTAGAAAATTCCATACGAATTTCCTTCCTATTGATGTCGGTATGATGCAGCAAAATCCACGTATCATGATTCGAAGGGCCCGTTATAGTTTTTTCAGGTAGAAGTTCAATAAACAAGTCTCCTTGTCGGTTTCCCTCAACAGCCTCAACGGTGTTTTTCCCCTTCTTGGACCTATTAGACGGATGTGAGTGAGCAATACCCGTTGCTTCATCACCTGAAGCTATTGCAATAGCCAGATCAAGAGAATTATTTACCGTCGATTCGTAGTTACCTGCCACATGAGCGATCCAGCCGAAAGGGCGGAGCTGATCACGTAAGCCGGCCACACACCACCCCCACATTTCAAGCCCTGGAAAGATACGAGGATGGTTAGGTGTGAGCCTAGCGCGCTGTAGATGCCCTTGGTTGATGGCCTCTCTAAGTGACGCTTCAGACACTCCAAGCTCTTCAAGACGCGCAGCGACTTCAGAAACTACAACATTCATAGGCATTTTCTCTAGCTCCTGCTAGCTCGACTTCCGGTTATCCTCCCTCATTTGAGGAAGAAAAACAAGAAGCCATCGACAAAGCATACGCATCACGCTCTTAAAAATTCCAGGTACTCGGGCCTCAAGTGAGGGAAGTCTCTGCTGAGTCAACCGCATTAGACGACCTCTGCTAACACACATCGCTGCTGAAGGCCTTCATGGGTTGCGGCTGATTCGAGGTTGGCCTAGGGTGCCGACTTTAGGAGCTCTATGTACCGCCTCCGGAGGTTGCAAGGGCTGTCGATGCTGAACAAGCTCACACGACAAAGTGTTGTGGAGGACCAACCTGATCGGCGACAAAAAACGCAAGCCGCTCTACCCCTTGGACGCTAGCTCTTGAAAGCTCCGTTCGTCAGAAGCTCTTCCACAAAAGCTTTACTGGTTTCCCAAGCTATGCGGTGGCGCTTTTCGCTTTCTCGCATTCGCTTATGCTCCTCTTGGAAAGCATCCATTTTTGCATCAATATCATCTGCGAAATCAGGTCCGCCGACAATTTCGCCAGATGTGATGTGGTGGGAAGTCGAACGCCTCAATGCTAGTGCTAGATTTCTATCGATCGTGAGCGCTGCCGACGCCGGAGAGTACCGAGAGTGACTTTGATCGGAAAACTGATTATCAATATTGCAAGTCGTATAAAGATCCAAGTCAGCCAGACCTACTAAGTTTCCTTTGGGAGTAAGCTTTAAAATTCGAGTAAAGAGGAATTCTTTTTTACTATTAAATCTTGCTATAAACTCCTTATCATTTTGATCGCACTCAATTAGATTTCTTTCAATATACTCAACAAAAAAACGACTAGCCCTTCGCTCATCGAAATACTCTAAGCCTAAAGGGGAATGTAATGCTTCCGCAGCAAACGCTGGTGGCACCAATATAAACCTTGGGTCAGATGAAAGCATTCCTGCAAAACCACGGCCTGCTCGCTGCACAAAACTAAACTGCCAATTTTTTTGTTGATACAACCGTAAAGTATTAGCGATTTTATCTGAATCGTGTTGTATCAGGTTGAGGTAATGCTCGGCGCCTTGATACGTTTCAATTCCATCAAAAAATAGTTTAGAGTCTAATTCCTCCTCGACTAGATACTTTAACTCTTTAAATTTCCGCCAGTGCTCATGACTGCTTGTCAGTTTTCTTTGTCTAAGATATTCATAGAAAACCGTTGGCCTTACCACCAGATCGAAGCGATACGGCAATCTCTTAATAAGCATAAAAGCCAGCAGGATAGAGAGCAGCCCCTCTGAGATAATTCCTTGGCGATAAGACTCTAGCCGCATAATAATATTAGAATCCAGAACCAAGCGATACGGCCCCTCTAATATCACGGAGCTTTCAACTTGATCTAGCAAATGGAATAAGTTCTCGCCCATCTTTTGCTGGCTTTTAGCTTTAAGAAGCTTGCTATGTTTAATAATTTCTTGCAGATCCATGTGAGATTTATTCTCGACTATTCATTTATACAAAAATTTCCGTTTACATATACTAGTCTCTAAAGGCACTCTCGCCGAACTACTAGCACCAGATTTATTTTCACCACTTGCCGAAAAATACCATTTGCAAATACTCATCCTGTAGCTGTCTTTGTTTGCCCCACAGAGCAAGAACTGATTCAACTATTGTTAACTCTCCGTCGCTTCGAAATGCGATGAAGAGCCAAGCATATGACCCCACAATCTATTATTTCCGCTCATACACGATTCGGCTCATTAGATCCCGAACCTGTGCTTGAAGAACTCGGAAATTCACCATCATTTCCTCAACATCTATAGGTTTTGCACCTTGGCCGTTCTTTTCCGCGAGCCAAAGCTTTAGCAACCCGGCAACACGTCCAAGGTCTCCATTGGCCTTGGCTAAATCAGCCACTGCGGTTAAGTCAACGACCGACCGTATGGGAGTGTTCAAGCCAAGGGCGCGAAGATAGCCCGACCGGGACATTCCAGCTTCTTCGGCCTTATCAGCGATAACCGCCTTTTCCTCGTCAGTGACCCAAACCTCGATTGGCTTGCCACGTCGGCGAGCTGGTGCTTTTTCTTTGGTGCCGATTGCCATGGACGCTCCTGTGTTTGCCTTGCTTTTTTCTCTTAGACGCGGCAGCGGCTGTGCGCCTCGCAGAGCAAGATACGTTGAGCCGAAGGCGAATAAGGGGAGGTGTTGGTAGGGTGCGGGCTTGCCCGTACCCGTACAACACACATCTTGCCGTCTGATCTTCCGCAATTCTAGGCAACTTGCCCTCCTTAGGTTCGCCTACTGCCATTTCCGGCTATTTCTGACCTATAATTTCCTTAAATTTCTCTGAGTTGCGTTAAATTTCGCTAAGGATATGAAAAATTTCCTTTAATTTTCTAAAATTTCCTTGAGTTACCTATATCAGGTGCCGAGCACTAATTCGATCACATAAACAGGAGACGCCAAATGACTGACGGGCCGAAAAAGGTGTATCGCGGCGCAGGGCGAGTTGCCTTTCTGGCCAGGCTTGATGACTTTCGTAAGCTGATAGATGCAGGGCATCCGCTACGTGCAATCTATGACGATTACGCCGAACAGCTTGGCATTGGCTACCCGCAATTCACCAAATACGTCGGCAGGTATGTACGAAAGGAAAAAGACGATGGGCACCAAAGGAAAGGCTCTGGGCAATTCACATCGCAAAGCCTCTCATCTGTCCCGACAGGAGTAGTAAGAGGACAGCCGGAACACAGCGCCACACCGCCTCCCAAACCCGGCTCAAAGCGTGCGGGATTCGACCACAACCCGAATAGTGGAAACACTCGGGACGACCTGATCTGACGCTCCACGACATAGCGCGGCTATGTAGCCCCTTTAATTTGGGCGAGGAAATGAGGTAGAACTTTTCAGTCTGTCTAAATTTACCTCATTAAAAAACGGTGAACCCATGGCTCGAAAAACTCTCGCAGAACGTCGTTCTGACGCCCTTTCAGAGCTGGAAACAGCTAAAGCAAGATTGGCGAAATTGGATAATGAGGCGGCTGAAAGAATTGGGAGAATTGCAATCAAATCAGGATTGGTTAATCTTGAAATTACAGACGATCAAATTCGGGAAGAATTCGACAATATAGTAGAAAGGATCAGAAAGGGGGATTGATCATGAAAACCGCTCACCGCATCAGCGCATTGGCCAACCAACTCAACGAACTGCAAGCCTACCTCGGTCAAGCCAGCGGGCGACCTAGTAAAGCTGTTAGAGAAGCCTAACGCATCGCGGCGGAGTTGGCTTCCTCGCTCGAAAACTGGCACCTAGAAACACTACACATCCCTGAAACGGAGCGTGGTCACTATCGGACCCAGAACCCCTATTACTCAGCCTACTAATGCGCTACGCCATTTCATTAAAAAAGCCCACTTCGGTGGGCTTTTTTGGACCGTAAAACCACATCACGCCGAAAGACAGACAGGTCCATGCATAAAGAAAATGCCAGCAAAATCAGGTTGCTGCGAGTCAACCCCACACAACCAACGCCCGCAAGTCATTGATTTCTATGCGGATAGACACTTATCCGCATATTCCAAACCACGCCAAACCTGTCAATAATCAAACCTCGAATCATGACAAACCGAGGTGTTCGGCATGAATACGGAATTGCTGAAATCGCCGATTTCATCGGCTCGGAAATCGAGAATACGTACTGCCCTTGTTTTAGCAATGAAAAGCACAAGTCTCAGTATGGGCTTCTACTTGGCCCCCCCCTCTGCATATGCCATCTACTGCTCAAACTGCTCGACGTTCTATCAACAGATGTTTGAGTACGCCGAGGCAGTCAACACGGCGCTGAACACTGCAGAGCAACTACAGACGCAGATTCAGCAGTATCAGAACATGGTCACCCAGGGCACGGGCTTACCAAGCACCATGTTTGGCAGCATCGCGGCCGATCTTAAAAACGTGGCCAACCTTTACACCCGTTCGCAGTCCCTAGGCCGCCAGATCCAAAATATGGACTCTCAGTTCAACACCGCTTTCCCCGGCTTTCAGTCCTACCTAAATCAAGCCGCGAACTCAGCAGAAGTACCAGCTCGTGAGCGCTATCAGAAGTGGTCGGAACAAGGCAGCGATAACGTAAAGACGGCACTCGAGGCGGCAAACCTCAATACCAGCAAGTTCGAGTCTGAAGACATCCAGCTTGATCGCATGGTGGCCCGTTCGCAGTCAGCCGTAGGCCGCATGCAAGCTATACAGGCGGGCAACGAGATCGCCTCCCAGAACGTGCAGCAACTGCAAAAACTGCGCGATCTGATGGCCACCCAAATCAACATGCAGGGCAACTACATGGCCCAGCAAGGCGACCGAAAGGCCGCTAGCGAAGCGACTGAACAGCAGTTTGAAGCGCGGAAAAACACACGCGGCGGCGTGAGGGAGTACTGAGAATGACTAATTCGAAAAGGCTCATCGCGTTGGTGTGCGCCGGGTCCGCACTGGCCGGTTCCATGGTCACCGTGGTGGTTCAAAGTAACAGCGAATGTACTGCCGTGGCTGAGCAACGACGGCAACAGCGTGACGCTGATGCCTCATTTGAGGCGCGCCCGAACACTCGCGGCGGTGTGAAGGGGTACTAGCTATGGATCGTCGTCTATTGTTGTTCTTCGCCTTGGCCGGTGTGTTCGTGGGCGGAGATGCTGTAGCCGCGACCGACCTTTCCCATGCCGATACATCGATTCAGGGCCTGCTCGACCTCGTTTTGCAACAGTCGCACCAGTGGTCAGGGAAGCTGTATGACTATGCCATCAGACTGCTCTGGCTGCTGGCCTCGATCCAGTTCATCTGGACGTTCATGCCTCTGGTCATGAAGCAAGCCGATTTCGGCGAGATTGTCGGCGAGCTGCTGCGCTTCGTGCTGGTGATCGGTTTCTTCCTTGCAGTCATGAAGTATTCGGTGGAATGGTCGACAGCCATTGTCGATAGCTTCCGCGATGCGGCGGCATCGGCGAGCGGCCTCGGGCGTGCATTAGAACCCGGCGATATGCTGGCAGTTGCGCTGGATTTTGGCCGCACCATGGTGGAGGGCATTTCAGTGTTTTCTCCAGCCAAGGGACTTCTGATCGCTGTATGCGCAATCCTTGTTTTGGCATGCTTCGCCTTCATCGCTGCATTCATGTTTGTCACGCTCGTAGAGTCTTACGTCATCATCAATGCTTCCGTACTGTTCTTCGGCTTTGGCGGTTCGCAATGGACGCGGGATTTTGCAATTGCGCCAATGCGCTTCACCGTTGCGATTGGCGCCAAGCTATTTGTACTAACCCTGATTGTCGGCCTGATCGTACAGTCGGCAAAGCAGTGGTTGGCCGCCTACACCAATGACGAAGCGTCATTGATGACGATGGTCGGTTTGGCCTTAGTGTGCTGTTACCTCACGAAGACAATTCCTGACCTGATCGGTGGCATGATTAGCGGGACGTCAATGGGCGGCGGCTCGGCCATTGGTGGGATGGCTGTGGCCGGTGCTGCCGGGGCGGCGGCTGCGGCGGCCACCATCGCCACAGCCGGGGCGGCGGCTCCTGCTGCTGCCCTCGGTGCTGCCGGTACTGGTAGCGCAGCCGGGGCCGGGGCGGCGGGTGTCGGTGGACTCGGCGGCGGCGGTCTGGCGGGGGCGATTAACTCCAGCTTTGCCGGTGCCAGCTCCGCAGGTGGTGCCGCGTCGTCTATGGGCTCAGCCGCGTCCTCCGGCGTGGGTGCCAGCACCGGCGGCGCAGCGGCCAAGGGTGCCAGTTCCGCAGGCGCGAAGGTCGGCGGCAGCTCTGCCAATCCTCCCGGGCAGGCGTCGGCCGCGCCGTCCTCTCCAAGCAGCGGCGTACAGCAGGTCGCCAAGCAGGCCGGAAAGGCCGCACAGGGGAACGACGACAAAGACCAGCAGAGGACACCAGAAGGGGGAGTTGCAATCTCCGGCAGCGCACTTTCCCAAGCGGCCGACGGTGGCGCAAAGATGATCGGCGTGATGGCCTCGATGGCAGTGCCAGGAATGGAGAATGCGCACGCCTTGTCTCTTGGTGCAGGATCTCCGCCACCAGTTTCCGACGATACCAACTCGACCACTCCAGCCAATGGAGCAGAATCGGCCACGGAAGCTTCACAAGCTGCGCCTAACGTCATCCGTCCGGCCTCGAACACTAACTCTGCTACCGGCCGCCTCGCCTCGCTCAAGGTGCCGGGAATGACCTCGAACGATCAACCGGAGAAATAATCATGATGGGCTTTCTGATGTTCGCTGGATTCGTAGTATTCGCCTTTACGTTCGCCATCGGCATGTGGGCACTCGGCCGGTGGCTACGAAGCAAAGGTTACGGGCCGCAGCTAGATGAGCTGGATCGGCAGTACACGGCGTTGCAGCTTCGAGTAAGCCCGCTGGCCTTGTCGGCTTCCTATCGCCTGTTTGCCGGGGCGCATACCCTGAATCGTTTACCTCTGCTGGGTAGCAAGAGTGGCGCCTATCTGAACCAGCAGGTATTGGCGGCCATTCAAGCTGCGAAAGAAACGGTGAAGCATGAGAAACTGTGACCGATAGCCAGTCCCACGCAACCCCGCCTTAGCGCGGGGCTGGCTTGCCAGACAGCAAGCCTCCTATCGTATACCCAGCTTGGGGCCCAAACACGCCTCCGCCCTGTACCGGGGCTGCGCGAGCCGCGGACAACGCTCAGCGTTGACACACCGTCCTTGCGGCTACTCGTGATATTTCATCACGGGGGCTATTCCCGGTTACGCCGGTCAAAAGCACCGGGGCTTCGCCATTAGTAATACGCACGGACTTGTCTCAGCCCATCGATCTCCGGCAAGTCGCCCCAACGATGCCCTTCGTGGAGAGCGGCAATCGGCCAGACGCGGACTAACTGAACACCTAACTAAATTCAGCCAAAAGCGCGATCCAGGGCTGCTGACTCGATGGAAGGTGGAAAGCGTCAGCCACTGATGGTTCTGTCACTATCGATAGATGATGCGCAGAATACAAAATAGTTTACGAAAGGCGGGGTTTATGATTTTATGGAGGAAGGCGTAAGTAGCCTCCCTGCTGCGATGGGAAATACGAAAAATCTAAGTGAACTTACCCACTTATTTAGCCACTGCAAGCAGCATGCTAATCGAGGCACGTCTCCGATTTGGCTAAAGGAGTGAGCAATGTTTCATCAACACGCAGCGCAATGTATCGATGACCTTAAGGGGCTTGCCCGGATATCCGTCATTGGAGAATACAGTTATTGCCAACGGCTGACCCATCTCAGCAAAGAGTTTGGTTTCAACAACTTTCATCACTTCCGCAAGGTCGTTGAGCATCTATCTGAAGACTTGATTGGCAATATATCTACGACGCTAATGCGCCGATATTGTGAGGTTGCTCAACCAAAGCCAGGCATTGCCTATTTCGAATTCCTATCCGTAAACAACGACACTCGCTTAAGGTTTTATAGTCAATGGGCTGGATGGGACGAATTCGGACAAGAGGTCAGAGTTCCTAGAACATTGAATGGTGAATCGGCCCCGCGCCTTCGCAAATCGCTAAATAAAACAGTGTATATAGTTGAAAATGATCGTCAGCTTATTGCATGGCGTCATCGCTGGCATGGACTGTGTTATATATCCGAAGAGCTCTGCAAAAACCATATGAAGGAAGCATTCGAGAGAAATAAGGCCATTGTAGAAGGTAAGCGCAACGAGGAATTCCCCTTGCTAGATGATTTCAGCGATAACTATGCAACTTGGTATCCCGTTATAGAGTAACTTCAGTTTGGAAAGGGCTCTCAGGAGCTCTTTCCATTCAATTGCCCCATTTTTCGTAGTCGTATTCGACTCGTTGGTTTTTGGCCGAATTCTGCCGGTGACCGGGCACCCAGTGCGCTGGTCAAACTTGATGCAAACAACTGGTTAAGTCGAATGCAAATGACTGGTCAGTGGCAATGCGAAGGCGTGGTCAACTTGATTTCCCGGCATCGGCACCCACTGGCCATCACGTAAGCTTCTGAGCAATTCTGCGGGCACGCTCGACGGACAATCGCTCTTCCTTTTGGTGCCAAACGGCCGTAGGCCGACTGGCAAGGCCTGACCGCGCCTAAGCGCGGGCTGCGCCGCGCAGGACTGAATATCCTGAAGATCCTGCTAACCCCGGGCGGGTGTGGCACGTTTCGGGCGGGTGTGACGCGCTACCGGGCGGGTGTGACACGCCATCGGGCGGGTATGGCACGCTTCAGCTGCTGCAAGCACTGCTTTTCTTGATGCGATCACCATCAAGTACAAGCCCAATTCCCCTTAGATCTTCAGCTTCCTCCTTGAGCCTTCGCCGCGCATTGCGCATGTCCTGACTTGAGGCTTGTCCGGCTACCGCCACGATAACGGTGTCTAGATACCAACCGCCTGTAGGCACTACTTTGTGGCTCAAAACGTGCCGAGCTACCGCTTGGCTTATGCCGTGCTGGAGGCGCGCAATGGGAGCTGGGTCGTAGTAGAGACTCAGATCATGCTCAAGGAGCATTACAAGCGCAATTCCGAGCCGCACCCGCCATAGGTTCCGGGCTCCTCCTGTCAGAGGATCGGGACGTGTCATGGGTGAAGGGATGACGTGGTCAATCAATCCGCCGATGATTGGAAAATCAAATTGCGGCGTTTCAATTGCGATCGTTGCGGCTCGCAGTTCGGCGAGCAGCTTTTCGATCTGTGTGAAGCTGTAGCGGCTATCGGAAAGTGTCTTTCTCACACGCGCGGGATCTACCAGAAGTTCTACGCCACCATCTGAGACAGACCGTCGACGTTCTGCGCAGTACAGAACAGCTTCCAGTATGTCCGCGTGCCTCTGTCCTAGTCTGCCCGTCACGCGGCAGCGCCCAAATGATGTTTCTGCCCAATTACCCTCCCGCAGTCGCGGGCGCTGGCTAGGCTGATAAAGCATCACTCTGGCCTGTGCGATAGAACTGGTGGGGACCACGGCGTTACCACCGCTCATCGTCACTTCCGTTTACGACTTGCAGCGGGCTACCTTTCTTCACTTCCGCCAACTCAACCGGCACAAGAACGCCGCCTTCCTGGCGCTGGTACCATTGGTCGAGCGGGGTGGCGTCGTAGTTCTGCTTGCTAACACCGAAACGAACAAAAAACTTGCGCCTATCGTTGCCAATGGCCTGTCGCTCATAGGTGCGATCACTCAGTCGCTTTGCCTCGTCCTCTGTCATCTTGGCCACGAAGCCGCACCAACGGGCGTTATCGATTAGAGCTGATGCGCCCCGCGCTGCCTGCTGCTGATCGACTTGACCCTCGCGAGCGCTGCCTTTACTGACATGATGAAGGTAAAGCACCGATGCTCCGGTGCTGGCCGCAACGTGCTCAAGCGTGGCGACAAGCCGAGACATGTCGCCGTTGCTGTTCTCGTCACGATCGTGAATCCGGCTAAGTGTATCCAGTACGATCAACCGGGCACCGATGCAGAACTCGGTGATACGGGCAAGATGCCGATCATCCATGACGTTTAGTCGTTTGCCCATGATCGACTCAAGGACGAGGTTCTGCGCGATGGCCTCGCGTGCCTGCTGATTTAAGTGCTGGCCTATGGCATGAATGCGGCGCACCAACGCGACTTCTGGATCTTCTCCGGCGAAATAGACCACTCGACCAGCGCATGAGGGGGCAAGCCCTACAAGATCACCGCCGGCAACGCTGCATGCGACAGCCATCGCCGCTTCCAACGCCCAGAAGCTCTTCCCTGTAGCTCCGGGAGCTACCAATGCTCCCACTGTGCCAGCGAGGAAGCCAGGCCATATGAAGTCCAGTGTGGGCGGTTCGTTCTCGAATGCTGCCCGTAAGTCAATCGCCACAACTCAAGCTCCCATTCCGGGACGCGTGGCCGGGCCGGATTGCCTGCACGTATCAATCCATGTCTCGACCTCTTCCAAATCCCAGACGACCTTCCGGCTGCTAACGGCAATGCGACGAGGGAATTTCCCCTGCTTTTCGAAGTTATAAATCGTCCGCTCACACAAGGGAATCATTGCCAGCAATTGCTTTTTGCTGATGAGCACTTTGCTCGACTTCCTCGATTCTTTTTCCACACCGAACTCCTCGTTTTGTCGCATTTGAGGTTCGATTATTGCCCCATATTTCCAGAGCATTCCACAGATATTTATGGATTTATTCCCTTTAAAATCAGTATCTTACTGTCCTGCAAACGTATAGTTTCGGGACAGAAAAACAACGCGATGTCGTTGTTCTTTCAGGAGTTTTTTTCGTCAAAGACGTCAGGAAAAATGTGTCCCACAAACGGGTAGTTTCCGGACAGAAAAAAAACCACGAATGTGGTTTTTTGATAGAGAAAACTAGATCAGCTCCCGATTACCCCATCACGCAAAACGCAATCAACTCTCTGAACGTGTTCTCTTACGCGTCCATTCGTCAATCATATCCGCCCAATCTTGCAACATCGCCCGACGCTGATCACGGTATTCAGCCTTGTTGTAAACGGCCCGAACGCCCTTCTGCTCGTGCGCAAGGCACTTCTCAATCCAGTCTGAGTTGTAACCCGCCTCATGCAGCAGCGTGCTTGCTGTGCGCCTCAAATCATGCGGGCCGAACTTGCTCAGCGGCTGCCCTTCTTTCTGCGCGAGCCGATAAGTCAGCGTCAGCACCTGATTGATCGTCGCGGTGCTCATTGGCAAATCTGAATCGTACCGGGAGGGAAAGACGTAATCTGAACCACCGGCAAACGTCTTCAACGCAATGAAGAAATCCAAAGCCTGCTGAGATAAGAACACTAAATGAGGGTTGCGGCGCTTCATCCGCTCTTTCGGAATGGTCCACAGAGCTTCGCTGAAATTGATCTCGTTCCAGGTAGCGTTGGTCAATTCGCTTTTGCGAACCATGGTCAGCAACAGCAGCTTAGCGGCGACTCTCACGGATGAGGCGGTGCCGATGCGGTCCAGGTACTGATACATCAACGCGATTTCGTCAGGCCCTAAAGCGCGGTCACGTGGCTCGAATTTAGCGATGCTTGCAGGACGTACCAAATCAGCCGGGTTCTCGACCTTCTGGCCACGCTCAATAGCCCATCGGAACACCTGCATCACAATCTCGCGGGAGTGCACGGCCGTCGCTGGAGCTCCACGCTCCACAATTGCATCAGTCAGCGTTCGCAGATCCTCATGATTGATTTCCACCAATTTTTGATTACCGAATTGCGGCTTGAGCTCGCGCTCGTAAACAGATCTGCGCATGTCCCGAGTTGAGTCAGCCATCTGATACCCACGCAGCCATTTCTCAGCCCATGCATCAAACGTCTCTGCCCCTTTGGTGCGCGCCTTGGCACGGGCTTTCTCTTTGGCAGGTGACTTACCCGCGGAAACCATCTTTTTAGCCTCTCCCAGGCGCTCTCTGGCTTCAGCAAGTGTGATGCCACCCACTCCATAGCGACCGAACGTGATGGTCTCCTGACGGCCGTTGATGGAGTAGTTGTAGCGAAATGAGATGGAACCGGCGGCAGTGACGGCCACGTACAGCCCGTCGCGGTCGTTCACCTTGTAGAGTTTTTCTTTCGGTTTGAGGTTACGCAGCTTGGTATCGGTCAACATGGCAGTTATGGATTCCATGGAAAAAATACCATGCTCAGAAAAGCACTCATGCACCACGGCGAAACCCAATGAAACCGGGCTGATGATGAGATTTGATACCATGCCCTTCCCTACGAGGGCGACATGGTATCGAGCACCGAACATGGCATTTAGCTCAGTCAATGCCCCGTACGATGCCACATAAACACGGTGCTTGGCGATGCACAAAGCTGCCAGAATTTGCCAGACCCAAAAAACCAAAAGCCCGCAATTACGCGGGCCTCAGGCTATTTCTTGCTAGCTCGTTCCGGACGATGCCGGACGCGGGATCATTCCCACTCAATCGTCGCCGGCGGCTTGCTCGACACGTCATACGTCACGCGCGAGATGCCTTCGATCTCATTGATGATACGGCCGCTGACAGTTTCCAGCAGTTCATACGGCAGGTGTG
>Ga0105244_10001517_pt1 | contig 18560 bp, 15 predicted proteins | sample KBSM44metaG_FD_80423 | JGI IMG/M metagenome (GOLD analysis project Ga0105244, IMG submission 80423) | Miscanthus rhizosphere microbial communities from Kellogg Biological Station, Michigan, USA - KBS M4-4 metaG | ecosystem: Host-associated > Plants > Roots > Rhizosphere > Soil | place... | reverse complement strand
GAATAGGAACTTACATCTAGAGCAGAATCCAGAACTTTCTCCTGATCTCTAAACTTATACAGGCTCCCATCCTGAAGCTGAACCCATCCATTACCATATACCTTCTTAACGCCTTTGAATTGTTTGATTTTTGGCAGATGAGCATTCTCCTTATCCCACATGATAACTTGATCATCCGCAGTCCAACCAAAAACAACTCCATTATATGATCCTGAGATTCCGATTAAATTATGATTTTGTGTCCACACTCCAGCAATACTTCCTTTTGACCACAAGGTTCCATCATTTAGCAGATAGTTATTACGGTCAAGAACAGAATGAATAGAACGATTCGACTCAGACGAAGCAAATGCTCCAGGTATCCCCATCAGAACACTAAGAACCAGAATCCCGATCCACAATGTAAAAGTTCTAACTCGTGCTTTTTTGAATAGTAGCATTCCTATACGTTCCCTTCTCTCTATGTATCTAGTAAACTAAATTTTTCATTTGACCCCTCCTAAGCCAAGCCTAATACTATTCGGCAAAAATAACCAAATATCCTTCAAGGTATCCTTCAGACTTTATGATTCCACTCTTATCTCGGAGCCAGCTTATACCGCACACTTATCTCCCCATCTTTCACGCTCATCTGCACCTCACCCATCTGGTCCGTCCGATAAATCCGGGAACCTACTGCTTCCAAACGTTTCATTACCCCTGGATTGGGGTGACCATAGGTATTGTTTACACCTGCAGAGATCAATGCAGATTTAGCATTCCAATATTGAAGCCATGCTTCTGAGGATGATGTTTTGCTGCCGTGGTGGGCAACTTTGAGTACATCTATAGATAGATGTGATTGTAGTCGCGGTACGGTAACTACCGTTGAAGAACGATGATCTCTGCCATTTTCCGCTAGACTCCCCATCCATTCAGGCACAACTATATTCGTCTCGCTGTCCGCAACAGTTCTCCCCGATTTTTGAACGTCCTGCTGAAAAGAGGTCGCCAGCGAACCATCCTGAATGTCATACAGCACATCCTGTTCCGTTGCCGCTTCCATATCTCCGGTGAATAGCATAGACGTACCCGCCATCTCCAGCAAAAAAACAACCGACCCACCGTTCTGATTCTCAAGAACAGGCAGATCTCCTGTTGGATTAGGTCCACTCCGCTCTGGTGAGATAAAATATAAAGCCGTTTCTGAATCGGGCTTATAGGTCATGCCCTGATGTGTAGCGAATAGTGGGATTTGGCGTTGCACCGCTGTGTCCAGCAACTGATCGAATTTCTCCTTTCCACTCGTCGTTCCGTTAAAGATGAAGCGTTTCACTGGAATTTGCTCCAGTACGGCCTGAAGGCCACCGGCATGATCCTGATCCGCATGAGTCACAATGACAGCATCAAGCTGGTGAATGCCTCTCTTTTTTAATAAAGGAACAACAACTTTAGCTCCCACCTCATACGGATCACGCCTTGTTTTCCACGAGTGTTCGCTCCCCCCAAAGTTAACCGTGCCTCCGCCATCTACAAGGATATGTTTGCCTTCTGGTGTTGTAATCAATGTACTGTCTCCCTGACCAATGTCCAGAAATTGAACTACACCTGTTCCCGCAGGACGTGGCGTCTGATATGCCCACCATAATCCTGCTACAAAACTGACGGCAAGCACACCACATAACCATCGCTTCGCTTGGCTCATGCGTACTTCGCTATAGAAGGCTGCACCTCTAGATGTAAATGCACTTGCATACTCAGGCCAGGCGATACTTGCGCCAAGAGTAGAGAGTGAACCATGATCTGATGTTGCTCTTCGAGTAGGCAAGGGATCGGGTGCTGAAAGTTGCAAGCGATCGTTCGCTTTCGCTGTGTAAAGTGATTGAGTGTCAACAGACCGTGAAGAATTGAAGCCTAATGCTAGTGTAGAGCCCCTTTGTGTAGCACCTCGTGAAGACATATCAAGTGGCGCTGTATCCTCTTCTGCAACATGAATATTTTGGTGTATCTCACCGCCGCTCCGCTGATGGAGCAAATAAAGCAACACATATAAAATCACATAATAGGTTGCAATCCATAATAAGGAAGGTGTAGGCCAGATCATCACAAAACCTGGCAAACTGTTCATCCATTCCACACTGAGAAAGGTAAGTTGATTCAACTGAATCGCAATCCATGCCAGAAGTTTCGCAAGCGGAAGCCACACAAATGATAGAATCATCGCAACCGTACCTAAGGGAAGCACTACAGCACTAATCAAAGATACCAGCAAAAAGTTGGCTGCAAAAGACAGCAACGAGAACTGATTGAAGTACAGAATCGTCACTGGAAAAGAAATCAGCTGCGCTGTCACCGTAACTGAAGCCGTGGCTGCTAAAGATTTAGGCCACTTGTCAAACAATCTGTTGATAAGCGGCATATAAATCATCAGCCCCGCCGTCACCAGAAAAGAGAGTTGAAAACTCACATTTAATAAAAAATAAGGATTCCACCAGAGCATGAGCAAAGCCGCCGCACTGATGATCTGAATACCATCTCTGGCCAATCCGCGTTTCGCCATATACAGACCGATCATCGACATCATACCTGCCCGAATGACCGATGGAGAACCGCCCGAGAGCAGTACATATGCTGGCACGAGAACCAGCACAATCGTTAGAGCTGTCTCTCTTGTTAATCTCAGCCATGATAAAAGCATGAGCAATGAAGCCACATACACTGCAACATGTGTACCCGAGATGGCGAGGATATGAGTTAATCCGAGCTGTGAGAATTGACCGTACGTACCTGGATCAATATCCTTCGCCATGCCGATGATCAGACCTTTCATGTAACCGGCATGCGGTTCAGGAAACAACCGATCTACCGCCGAACCGAGCAGTAGTCTTGCCGAATCTGTCCACCGTAGAATGTTTATTTTCCCCAGCCCTTCAGGAGACGAAGCATGAACCGAACTGGCCCCCTTCACTTTGACCATCCAATGGATATACTGCGTCCTTAGATAGCTACGATAGTCAAATCCCCCAAAATTTCTGGCTTCACCAGGAAGAACTATCGAGCCTGACAGTTTCAGCTTATCCCCTCGCTTCCAAGATGCTGCTGTATGCTGTTCCTGCTCTTCCATTAATCGGACTTGTACAATGACTCTTTCATTCATTTTGTCCGAAGTCGCTTGTGACTTTAGTGATTGCAAGGAAGGATCTGGCGAAGAATCTTGATTCTTGACTTCCTTATCTGTCTCTTCATACAGCCTAAGAGAAGAAACCTGCATCTCAAAACCTGCCCGATCCCCATCAACCTGCACATCCGATACAAGTTCCCCTTCAACTTGAACATCTAACCCATCAATTACGTCAGTAGATCGATGTAAATATGCTGGCAATGTACTATAATTACGAAAATCATTCCACTCCCACTGTATTAAACCACCTGCAAAAGCAATAACTAAAAGAAGAATCGACCACCCACGAATATTCATGAAACGAAGTAAGAGTGGAAGACATGCCATCGCCCCGACTACTCCCCAAAATAAAGTCCATCCCGTCAATAAACACGCCATACCACTACCGCACAACCAAAAAATTGTAAAGCGAAGCAATGGTCTGCCTTTCATTCCGTCCCTCTCCCTTCTGCTCATCTCCAAGGCAATAAATACACAAAAAACCCCCGAAGCCCATTCAGGCTAGCCGGAGGTTCTTCCCCATACGTATGAAACTAATTAATATTGAAAATAAAAGATATCCCAGGTGTCATCTGTTCTGACATGATCTGAATCATTTAACCTGTTCTATATAAGTTCTTGCTAATTGCTTACGGTCATCATCGTCTCCCGTGGAGGCTGATAATTCTCCAGTCTACGGAACGAAATGCCTTTCTGATGCATCATATTTTTTACTTTACTCGTATCTTTGGGATATGAGCGATGAAATACAATCTCCGTAACACCACTGTTCGCCAGCATGTTGGCACATGTCCAGCAAGGCTCATCGGTTACATATACAGAGGAACCTTCGCGGTCAATCCGATCCGTGAATAAAAGCAAATTCTGCTCCGCATGGATGGTACGAATACAGCGTTGCTTTTTAACCATTTCTTCCTGTCCGTCCGTGACTACAAGTTCATATTCTTCCGATATCATGCAGCCTGCCTCAGAGCAATCCGCCACTCCCATCGGTGCTCCGTTATAGGCAGTACCCAGCAACTTTTTCCCTTGAACCAGCACAGCTCCTACGTGCCGGCGCGGACAACGGGAACGTGTCGATACCATATAAGCAATGTCCATAAAATACGTATCCCAGTCCTTGCGAAGCTCTGTTGCACTCATGCCGTTTTCTCCTCTCGCCTTGAACCTATTACTATTATGCTGAACTTTTAACGAATCTGTACATAGGGAGCCATCTTCTCCAGCATCTTCATGCCTATGCCCTTCACCTTGGTAAGATCGCTAACTTTGGCAAAAGGACCATGCGCATTGCGATAATCCACAATGGCCTGAGCTTTCTTCTGTCCAATCCCCGGAAGCTCCGTGAGTTTGTTGACAGGTGCCGTATTCACATCGATCTTGCCGTGATCTGCCGTCTCACTGGTTGTTTCGTCAGCTGGTTTAGATGTTGCTTCTGCTTCAGATACAGATGAACGGCTTTCATTCACCTGGACCTGTGGTTGAGCTGGTGAATTGCCTGACACAGCAGGAGCAACATTAGGCTCCCGAACCTTCGACTCCTGTGCTGGAGCTGCGTCGTCCAATTGCCTACCGCTCACCCCACCTTTAGGCGCAGCATCAGCTACATTCTCGGGAACCAAAGCAGCCGACTGTATCGCAGAAGAATTCTGCTCACTTGTCGGCTGATTGGAGCCGAGCTGCATCGGTTCCCAGCCGCTAGGTGGCTGTTCACTTTTGCCCGACCATAATATTAGTACACATCCAACCACTGCTGCAGCAATGGACAACGCTTTGTTCCGTCTCATCTTCCGCACACTCCCTCATATTCAAAATAGAGATCATTTCGAACACGGGCGGTGCTTCCGAACCGTTTCATGATTTCGCTTATCTAAGTTACATAATTTCATGTCATGTGAACCAGACCCTGATGCATACAATAGAGGGAAGAAACTGCGCCATTACCGTAAAGCATGAAAGGAGGCCTAAACCAATGAAGGTTGGATTTATCGGAACCGGCAGCATGGGCAGTCTGTTGATCTATGCCCTGATCCAATCCGGTGCACTCGAACCCCGTCAGATTGCAGCAAGCAATCGAACTCCATCCAAAGTACGTCAGCTTTCCCTCCGTTATCCAGGGCTGCATGAATCACAGAGCAATCGGGAAACAGTCATTCGCAGCAACATCATCTTCCTGTGCGTGAAACCGCTGGAATTCAGACATGTCATTGATGATATCCTGCCTGTTGTGAATTCCAATCACATAATTGTCTCGATCACCAGCCCCGTGCAGCTGCGCCATCTGGAATCTTCGCTTCCTTGCAAAGTCTCCAAGGTTATCCCCAGTGTTACACATCAGGTCGGCAGCGGAGCAAGCCTATTCATCCATGGTGAACGTATGACGGCAGAAGATCGCTCACTGCTCGAAGGCCTAATGAGTCATATCGGCAAACCTTATCAAGTGGATGAAGCCTGCACTCGAATCACATCTGACTTCTCCAGCTGTGGCCCTGCATTCATATCCTTCTTTTTGGAGCAATGGATTGAAAGTGCTGTGCGCTTGACAGGTATCAAACGTGCCGACGCCTGCGCCCTTGCCGGTGAGATGCTTCTAGGTACAGGCAAACTGCTCACTGAGGGAGGTTATACTCCACAAGAACTTCAAGCCCGTGTCGCCGTACCTGGCGGAATAACCGCTCAGGCACTTGCGCTGCTGAGAAACAACCTCGATGGTGTTTTTGATAGTCTGATCCATACAACACATGAAAAATACGATGAAGATTTAGTCAAACTGGATGAGGTATTCCGTGCCAGCGAGATTAACCGGCAACAATATTAACCAGTTTGCCTGGAACGGCAATGACTTTGCGAATAGTCTTGCCTTCCAGCGCCTGTTTCACAGGTGCAAGTTCCATCGTGTAGTCCTGCATTCCCTGTGCATCCAGATCCTTCGCGATCGTCGCACGAGTTACAATTTTGCCGTTCACTTGAACTACGATTTCCACTTCTGCATCCACAGTCATGGACTCATCGTATGCAGGCCAAGCTACGTAAGAGATTCCACCCTCGTGTCCAAGACGATTCCACAGTTCCTCTGCCATATGCGGCGCCAGAGGTGACAGCAATTGAACGAAGTTCTCCATCGCTTCGCGAGGCAGCGTCTCTGCTTTGTACGCGTCGTTGATGAAGATCATCAATTGGCTGATCGCCGTGTTGAAGCGCAGATGTTCCAGATCTTCCGTCACTTTTTTAATCGTTTTGTGTGCTGTGCGTTTGAACTCGTCGGTTCCACCGTCAGCTGTAATTTTCTCATTAATCGCACCAGTATCTTCGTTAATGAACAGGCGCCATACGCGTGACAGGAAACGATACATTCCCTCTACCCCGTTTGCGTTCCAAGGTTTAGTCGCTTCCAGAGGACCCATAAACATCTCATAGAGACGCAGTGTATCTGCACCGAATTCGTTAACAATCTCATCCGGGTTGATGACATTACCGCGAGATTTACTCATTTTCTCATTGTTGGTTCCCAGAATCATACCTTGGTTAACCAGCTTATGGAACGGCTCTTTCGTGTGTACGACACCCAGATCATACAGCACTTTGTGCCAGAAACGAGCATACAACAAGTGTAGTACAGCATGTTCTGCCCCACCGATGTACAGGTCAACTGGCAACCATTGCTGTTGTTTCTCTTGTGAGATCAGTTCCTTGTCATTGTGCGGATCGATAAACCGCAGGTAATACCAGCAGCTTCCCGCCCATTGTGGCATCGTGTTAGTTTCACGGCGAGCTTTCATACCCGTTTCCGGATCAACCGTATTTACCCAATCGGTCACGTTTGCCAGTGGGGATTCCCCTGTACCTGAAGGTTTGATCTGGTCAATGTCAGGCAGCAACAGTGGCAATTGATCTTCTGGCACAGTCTTCATCGTCCCGTCCTCCAGATGCAGAATCGGAATCGGCTCTCCCCAATAACGTTGACGGCTGAACAGCCAGTCGCGCAGACGGTACGTTGTTTTTCCTTGTCCTTTGCCGTTCTCTTCGAGCCAAGCGATCATTTTCGCCGCAGCTTCTTCATTGTTCAAACCGTTCAGGAAATCGGAGTTCACATGTGCGCCGTCACCTGTATACGCCTCTTTTGTAACATCTCCGCCGGCAATGACTTCAATGATATTCAGGTCAAACTGCTTCGCGAATTCCCAGTCACGTGCATCGTGGCCTGGAACAGCCATAACAGCTCCTGTACCATAGCCAGCAAGTACATAGTCAGCAATCCAGATCGGCAGCTTCGCTCCGTTAACCGGATTAATCGCGTATGCACCAGTGAACACACCTGTTTTGTCTTTTGCCAAGTCCGTACGTTCCAGATCACTCTTACGCGCAGCCTGCTCCTGATAAGCTTTTACTGCCTCACGCTGTTCTTCGGATGTAATCGCGTCAACCAATTCGTGCTCTGGAGCCAGAACGGCAAAGCTTGCACCGAACAATGTATCTGCACGGGTTGTGAATACTTTGATTACTTCTTCACGGCCTTCGATGGCAAAAACCACTTCAGCCCCGGTCGATTTGCCGATCCAGTTACGCTGCATATCCTTGATGCTTTCCGACCAGTCCAGCTCTTCCAGATCTTCCAGCAAACGCTCTGCGTATTCCGTAATTTTCAGTACCCATTGACGCATCGGTTTACGTACAACCGGGTGTCCGCCACGTTCACTCTTACCGTCAATAACCTCTTCGTTCGCCAGAACCGTGCCCAATGCTTCACACCAGTTCACCGGCACTTCATCGACATAGGCCAACCCTTTATTGTACAGCTGAATAAAGATCCACTGTGTCCATTTGTAATACTCAGGGTCTGTTGTACTGATCTCACGATCCCAGTCATATGAGAATCCGAGAGATTTGATCTGACGACGGAAATTGTCAATGTTGCGGAATGTGATATGACGCGGGTGCTCCCCCGTATCCAGTGCGTGCTGCTCTGCTGGCAGACCAAAAGCGTCCCAGCCCATTGGGTGCAACACATTGTATCCACGCATCCGTTTGTAACGGGATACGATATCCGTTGCAGTATATCCTTCCGGGTGACCTACGTGCAGTCCTGAACCGGACGGATATGGGAACATATCCAGTGCATAAAACTTCGGTTTGGACGGGTCCTCACCTGTTTTAAACGTTTTGTTGTCATCCCAATATTGCTGCCAACTTTTCTCCATCACTTGCGGCTGATAGCCGTGCTTCGGCTGATGATTCTCACTCATCTATAATTCCTCCTTCAGGTTATACGCGCTTTATAACAACAAAAAAAACCTCAGCATCCCGTAGCGTTTGCAGCGCTAGGGACGAGAGGTTGAATTCCCGTGGTACCACCCTAGTTAGCGGACGAACGTGCTTCGTCATCCACTCCCTTTAGACCTGTAACGGCGGTTAACCGATGCGGATTTCCAGTCCTGCACCCAAGGCATAGAACTTTGTAATCACCGCATTTCTCCAAGGCGAGTTCGCAAAATACTGTCAATCGGCTTGCACCAACCGCCGACTCTCTGTCATGTACAGCACCCACTACTGATCCTTATCATCGAAATATGTATACAATATAGGAAGCATTATATAAAAATGCAAGCTCAAAGTCAATATGACATGTCACAATCTCTTTCTCACAAGTCAGACTTTATTGCCCTTCACATGTCAACTGGCATTCTCACATTTTTCTAAACCGTTCAATGCCTTCCTGCATATTACGGATCGTAGATTCAATATGCTCCTTGTTATCATACTTACGGTAATCACATTCAATTCGGAGCGCAAGATCAAAATACAAATCATATAAACTTCTGCGCTTCCGCTCGTTCTCTGTCTCAACCTCACGTCCATATCCTTTGAGAAAACCCGGAGTATAGTTAAAATGACTGAAATAATGCTCCATGAGCGGATCGCCCCATAATGAGCGTTCAAAATCAATAATGGCCGTAATTTGCTTATCCTGGACCAGCACATTGCCATCCCACAGATCCCAGCTAATCAGGGAAGGTTCTGTCACTTCATCCAGTGCATCTGATTTCTCATCAATCAACCGTCTCAGCTCATTGTAATCGATGCCGATATCAACTCCTGCCTCTTCACCATCTGCAAGCATATCATGCATGAGCATCAAGAAAGCTTCTCTCCACGTCGCGCGTTGTCTGTCCTTTCCGGAAAAATAACCAAACCGCTCTCCCTTAATCTCGTTAATTCGCTGGTTGTACCAGCCTAACTGCTGTTCAACCACTTCCTGGTTTTCGGCAGTAAAATCTTCTTTCACCTGGTTGTATGGAACCCCGGGCATAAACTCCATAATGAAATACTGCGCGGGAGCCATGAGTAGTGAAGCATCATATGCGAGTACCAGAGGCACAGGAACATCCTTAAGCTCAGCAACAAGCTGGAGTGCTTCCACTTCAGCCGTCATTAAATCCTGTTCACAACGCATTAGATTGGTCGTAGCCGCAGGTGCGATTTTTAGAACAACTTTTCGTCCATCGTCAAGAAAAATTTTATAAGCATGGTTTGCCCAGCCATCGATCATTTCCTCGTAATCTTGAATCGTTACAGCAAGGTGATGCTTAATGATCTGATCCAGCTGTTCTTTGGACAATCTCGTTTTATATGTACTTTCCATCTCTACGACTCCCCCTGTGATTGGAATATAGTTTGCACGTTAAGAAAACGCTTTCTGTTTTCATTCATTATGTCTCTCTTTGCTTCAAGCGGCAATACTTTTTATCATATATGTTCAAAAAAACTGCCTCGAGCAACATACTTACACGTTGCACAAGGACAGTTTCATATTCATATAAATTAGTTTAGCGTCGCTCAATATAATTTTCTCTTTAAACAATCATTTTACAGCCACGTAGAACAGACGCTGTGCGTGATCTCCAGCTTCTTTCCACTCAAAGTCTGCATACACCTTCACATCCCGGAAACCCGCTTTGCTTAATTCAAGCTTCATCCAGTCCGGATCATAAGCGCGTTGCGTATGAACTTCTTCGAATCGCTGATACGTATCTCTGTTGCCCTCATCCAATCTAGAAAAAATGCTCAGATGATGCTCTATCTCACACCGCTCCTGATCAAAATCGCACGTCCAGATATATGAGACCGAGCGTTCGTCTAACACAAAAGGCTGTTCCTCATCATACCGAATCAATGTATTTGGATGGTGTACATCAAACAGAAATGTACCTCCTGGCTTCAACATTTCATACGTCCGCTCGAATGTTCGAATGACATCTTCGGATTCCAGCAAATAATTCACGCAATCGCAGAACGAAATGACCGAGTCTACAGGTTCAGGCACTCTCCACTCCCGCATATCCTGCTGTACCCAGCGTACACTGCCTTCCCTGTACAGACGGTGTCCCTGAGGTGTCGCTTCCATTTTGCTACGCGCAACAGATAACATATCTGCGGAGAGATCAATCCCCGTCACTTCAAAGCCAGAGTTCACCAGTGGAATCGTAATGGATCCCGTTCCGCAGCCAAGCTCAGCCACACTTTTGGGCATGCCATGTTGTTCCCAAGCTGTTCTTGCAAACCTTATCCAGTCCGGATAAGGCATATCTTCCATTAATTCATCGTAAACGTAGGCAAATTTCCGGTAAGACATGTCGGCACCGCACTTTCAATTTCATTTTCCTCATCGGATTGGATCAAAAATTCAAACTAAAAAGCAGGGCTTCCGGTGTTTACCCAGTCTGGCCCTGCTTTACTTAAACCGATGCTTAAAGCATCGGCTCCATGATACATGCAATATTTCAACCAAAATGAATGCTCTAACTCAAAACATCCATGCCGTACTCGGCTATACCTTACCTGTGTCTACTTCTCTTCCTGCTGTGATTTTGGCGCAGAATCAGACAAGTACGTCCAGTTTTCCTTTTGTACCACCAATCCATCTTTCATCAGCTTACCGAGAGCACGTTTGAACGCGGATTTACTAATGCCAAAACGTTGCTTGATAATATCTGGCGGTGTCGCATCGGAATACGGCATGCCGCCCATAGGGCGCTCTTTCATAAAAGCAAGCAGCTTGTCTGCGTCTTCGTTACGCCCAACTTCTTTGCGTTGTGTCATCGCCAAATTTACACGACCGTCTTCACGCACCAGCGTAACCCGACATTTCACCTTTTCACCCAAACGAAGCATATGACTGCGCTCCGAAGAATGGATCATGCCAATCGCTCCAAAACCAAGCACACCACCATCAACAAGTACAAATGTACCCATCTGAAGCGGCTTGTACACCAGAGCTTCCACCCACTCATTCAACCATGTAGTTGGCGCGTGGAAGGCAAGCGGAGCAAGTTCACGTTCTCCGGCCAATTTGGCACGCAGACGTCCTTGCTTGTCATGCTCCATGATCACGAACACCTCATCCCCAACTTGGGGACGCAGTTCTTCAAGTTCAGGCAACTCACGGATGGGAAGCAACAACTGGCGACCAAGACCCATTTCCAGGAAGCAGCCAAGGCGCGGATGCACATCAGCTACGACCAGTTTAGCCATCTCACCCAGCGTGAGGTAAGGTTTTTTCATCGTAACAGCAAGGCGGTCTTCTGTATCAAAGAATACAAAAACCTCCAGCGTTTCACCAATCTTGATATCCCGAGTCAGCTCGGTGTAGTGAAGCAATACATCTTCCGATCCTGTCGTCAAAAAATAGCCAAATGGAGACACTTCACGTGAAACCGGTAGCGAGACGACTGTTCCTGCAATCAAACTCATACCGTTTCCACCACTTTGGCATCAGACCAGAGACGCTCGATATTGTAATATTCACGCTCATCGCGGTGGAATACGTGAACCACGACATCGCCAAGATCCATCAGCACCCAGCGTGCAGAGTCCATGCCTTCAATGCCTTTAATTGTCGCACCAGCTGCGTGAGCCTGTTTACGAATCTCTGTAGCAATCGCCTGTACCTGTGTATCGGAGTTACCGTGGCAGATCACAAAATAATCGGCAACCAGTGAAATATTGTTCAGGTCAAGTGCTACAATGTTTGATGCCTTTTTATCGTCAGCGGCGGTAACCACCATGTTCATAAGTTCTTTCGATGATACTGTCATGAACCAACCTCCATAATCTATAATTGTGCAATCAAGTCATTACGTGAGAGCACCGTAAGCGGGTAGATAACACGGCGCTGGGAAAGCAATAGGCTGATCGTCGAATCAAAACCGGCAATCAAACCTTCCTCCAGACTGCGCTGTGCCTGCTCACGAATGTACTCTACACCCGGGAAATCACGTCCCGGCTCAATATAATCGGCAAGGCATACCACTTTGTCCAGCAGGCTCATCCCTACCCTACCAGAAGTATGCCACCGAATGGCGTTAATAATCTCTGAATCGGACACACCATAATCCCGTTCAGCTACAAAGGCACCCACTTCCGAATGCCAAAGCTGCTTATCATGATGTAAAAGTTCAATATTTAATCCGTTATCACGAATAACAGCTTCCATCTCGGCTACTGGCCAATATTTGGCCACGTCATGTAAAATCGCTGCTATATCCGCTTTTACCGGATCAGCACCATACTTTTCAGCCAAGACAACGGCTGATTCCATGACACCCTGCGTATGTTTCCAGCGCTTGGCCGGCATCTGTGCAGAGACAGCCTCGATTAACCCCTCACGGCTTAGTGCCATATAAACCGCTCCTTACAATGTATTGATGAACTGCATCCGGGATCATAAACCGCACCGAATGCCCCTTCGCCAGTCGTCTGCGTATCGCCGTAGATGAAATATCAACAAGAGGCATTTCGGCCAGCAGAACCCGTCCCTGCAATGCATCCGGTAAATCGTCCAGATGTAGCTGGAAGCCCGGACGTCCAACACCGATGAAGGTCATTTTGGACGCCAATTCTTCAATCTCTTCCCATTTGGGAAGGTAATTCACCATATCCGCCCCAATGATAAAATAAAACTCATGCTCAGGGAAACGGCGCCACAATTCACGCATGGTGTCAATCGTATAAGATACGCCGCCAAGCTCCATTTCGATACCTAGTACCTCATACTGAGTAGCTTGCTTCACAGCCAACTCAGTCATTTCCAGGCGCTGTTGCCCCGTCGCACCTGCACTGGGTTTGTGAGGCGGGACATGAGACGGCATAAACCAGATTTCATCCAGAGCATGCGAATCCCTTGCCGCTTCTGCTGCCAGCAGATGCCCCATGTGGATCGGATCAAACGTACCGCCCATGATGCCGATCTTCACCCGCACCACGCTCCTTATCTTGGAAGTTCGATTTGTTTATTGTCACGTGATTCTTTGTAGAGGATAATGGTGCTCCCAATCACTTGTACGAGCTCACTGCCTGTTTCACGAGCTACCTCTGCAGCAATTTCATTTTTATCATCAAGGTTATTGTTGAGCACTTGAACTTTCATCAGTTCGCGCTTCTCAATGGCCTCTTCGATGTGACGGAACAAATGCTCATTCGTGCCCCCTTTACCAATCTGAAACACAGGGGTCAGATGATGTGCTTGTGACCGCAAAAAGCGCTTTTGTTTACCAGTTAACATGAATACTTCATACTCCTTATGTTGAGCAGGCCCTGCATGTAGCCCTAGGCTGATTCAGAGCCTGGCCGTTCAATTATTATTTTTCAAAACTATCCAGTACTGCTCGTCTCATCGTGTCAACAGGGGCGGGAATGCCAAGCCAGTGTTCAAATGCAACGGCCCCTTGATAAACAAACATTCCGAGTCCGCCATGCACGGTGCATCCGCGCAAACGGGACTCACGGAGCAGACGGGTTTCGAGCGGGTTGTATATCAGATCGCTAACAGCTGCTCCTTCGCGAATCCATGCAGGATCAACAGGAACATCATCCACATGCGGGTGCATGCCCGCTGCTGTTGTATTAATAACGATATCTGCCGTGGCAAGTACAGCTTGAGCATCCTGCATCCCGTTACCGGAGATGTCTCCCAGACCATGGCTTCGCAGATCCGTAGCAAGAGTAAGTGCTCTGTCAGCTGTGCGGTTCAGGATGCTGATCTGTTCGGGCTTTTCCAGAGCAAGCGCATAGATAACACCTCTTGCCGCGCCGCCTGCGCCAAGAACAGCGATCCTTTTCCCTTCAAGCTGAGGAACAGCCTCTTCTTTCAACGAGCGCACATATCCGATTCCGTCGGTATTGTACCCTGTCAGCTTGCCATTTTCGTTCACGATCGTATTGACTGCTCCAATTAAGCGAGCACTGTCATCGATCACATCGAGGTATTGCATCACCTGCTCCTTATGCGGAATCGTGACATTAACACCACGATAACCCAAGGCAACAATGCCACGAATAGCAGCTTCGAGCTGATCAGGCTGCACATGCAGCGGCATGTACATTCCGTGCACACCTGCTGCTTGCAAAGCAGCATTATGCATGGCCGGAGATTTGGAATGAGCAATCGGGTCACCCATTACACCCAGCAGTACGGGAACTGAAGAATTGAACTTATTTTCTGCTGACATCGATACGCCTCCGATCTGATCCGTTGTTGGAATTAGGTCCCGCCATCCAAACTAGATCAGGGAAGGACGAATCTGCACCCGAATGCCTTTTGGAACATGGACAGCCACTAAAGCACCCTTATCTCCGTTAACCTTGATCCAGCCCAGACCAGAGATGAATATGTCCGACTGACTGCCACGTTTAATCCGGAATTCATGTCTCGTCCATTCCGGCATCTCAGCGGCATTCTCACGGGTTGGAGGAGAAAGCAATTCTCCGAGGTGATCACGGTACAGATCATCTGCCCGTTCCAATTTTGTCCGATGAATATCCAGCGCAGTGCTGATAAAACAAGTGAACGATTGGCGATCCCCTTCAATAAAATCAAACCTGGCCATCCCACCGAAGAACAGTGTCTGACCGGAATTCAATTGATATACCGCAGGTTTAAGCGGTTTCTCGGGCATAATTGCAGCCAGATCCTTACGGGATACAATTTCACTGAAGCGCCAAGGATACACAATTCCCGGCGTATCAATAATATATTTTCCATCGTCTAGCGGAATGTTCACCATATCCAGTGTCGTTCCCGGATAACGCGAGGTCGTCAGTTCCTGTTCCAGATCGCTGTAGTCTCGGATCAAACGGTTAATCAGTGTCGATTTACCGACATTGGTTCCACCGACAACGTACACATCCCGATCTCCACGGTACGTGCCAACAAGCTCAAGCAGACGGTCAAAGCCTTGGTTTTGCTTCGCACTGCAGAGCACAACATCTACTGTCCGCAGGCCTTGTTCTTTGGCTTGCTTTTGCACCCAGTTCCGAACTTTGTTCCAGTTGGTAACTTTAGGCAACAAGTCCGTTTTGTTCACGGCAAGCAGTACCGGATTGTTTCCAACAAAGCGTTGCAAGCCAGAAATAATACTGCCGTCAAAATCAAACAAATCAACGATATGAATGACAAGTGCATCCTTATCCCCGATTTTGCTGAGCAGAGCCAGGAACTCGTCCTGATCCACCGTTACAGATGATGACTCATTATAATTTTTGATACGGAAACAGCGCTGGCAGATGACCGGTTCACGGTCAAGTGCTTTTTCTGGAAGATATCCGGGCAAATCCGGATTTTCCGTTTGCAAATTCACGCCGCATCCACTGCATCTTACGGCAATATTGCCGTTATGCGGTTCTGTCATTTCTTCTTTTCCTCCTCAAGCCATAAGCCTTTCTTACGCAAATTCGACAGGGCAATCCGTTCTACTCTCCGATTAAAGCGAGTCATAAAGCCCTCATCTCCGATGGAAATGGGCAGCACCAGAACCGTATAGAGTCCAAGTCTGTTCCCACCATAAACGTCGGTAAGCATCTGATCCCCTACAACAATCGTTTTTTCGGGAGCAAGCTCCATCATCTTCATTGCTTTACGAAACGGTACATTCGATGGTTTGCGTGCACTATGCACAAACTGGATATCCAGCGGAGTGGCAAACAGGGACACCCGATTCAGATTGTTATTGGACACAATCATCAGCTTGAATCCCACCTCTTTTACACGCGCGAACCATTCGATCAATTCTGGTGTAGCATCAGGTGCTTTGGCTCCAACAAGCGTATTATCCAGGTCAGTTATGATTCCACGATACCCTTGAGCGTACAGTTCATCCAAATCAATATCAAAAACTGTGTCTACACGCAGCTTGGGCATTAACATTTTAAACAAAGAAGTCACCTCAGTTTCATACGACACACTATATCACAAATCTGTCTTTCCTGAAAATGAAAACACCCTTTATCACGTTAAAAAAAGGAAAAACGGGACGGGCATGTTCTATGCCCGTTCCGCTTTCAGTTCCTTCCGCAGCTTCAGAGCTGCCTGATAGACAACCTTCCAATCATCGGCGGTTACCGTTGCCGGACTGTAGCGGGTCTGTTCAAACTTCATTAATAACTCTTCAAAAGTCGTTTGGGCAGATGGTCTAAGCTGACTCCAGCGAGTTACTGACTCACGAAGCGTTTCGTCACCACTGCGCGTTAGACCTCGTCTTCTCGCATAACGAATCCAGCGTTCTGTTTCAGCCAGCACCTTCTGTTCAGGTGTCAGCGGTCTGCCGGTCCGCAGGCGAAGTAACAAGAATCGCAACGAAAGGCGGTTGCGCCAGAACATATAGGCTACCCACAGTACGATAACAGCAGCGGCAATCCAGATCACAAAGGTTGGAATCATGTTTGTAGTCTGCTCAGGCGTTGGTATTTGTTTTTCTTCTTGAACCGGTTCTTCCTCTGGTTGATCTTCTGGCTGATCAGCCGGCTGGACTTCAGGTGATTCGGTCAGCAATGGCATATCAAATCCCGGGGTTGCTTCAACCGGAATCCATCCGTATTCGCCAAAATATACCTCTGCCCACGAATGAGCATCCGCATTCGTAACCGTGTAGGTCGTTTCAATGGGCGCACCCGGCTGACGTGGAGCCTGCATGTCCGAGTTCAGGGACATCTGTCCAGGTGCATAACCTTTTACCCATCTGGCTGGGATGCCTTCGGCCCTTGCCATCATCACAAGCGCGGTGGAAAAGTAATCACAATACCCTTCACGAATATCAAACAAGAAACCTTCAACAAAATCATTGCTCACTTTCCGGGACAGATCCGGATTGTTGGTGTAGTTGAAGTTTTGTTGTAAATAGTCTTGCAGTAATGCTACTTTTTCATACGGTGTTTTTGCAGACGCAGTAACCTCGGCTGCGAGATCCTTTACCCTTTCGGGGAATCGGGAAGGTAATTGTAAATACTTGTCCTCTGCCGGATTGCTGGTATACAGAGCATCTGCTGATTTGGTACGAAGCTCGTCTTCCACGATAATCGGCACTTCGGATACAACCGTATAGTTTTTGGGATATTGCGGTTGCTGACGCGATGTGACCACGTGCAACTCCGCCCGCTCTGTATTCCAAAGCATACGATCCGCTCTTTCTTCACCATTCACCAAGCTCACTTGTGATATGGAATACGCACCAAACAAAATGGGATATACCGTGTCATTCAACATCGTTACTTTCTGCGTGACTTTTTTCGTTTTTACTTTACCAGCCTCTTCATTTTCCAGCGTTTGACTGGCTGACACATTCTCCATAGAAGCACGTCCAGGCTCATCCCAGCCCGTACCCGTATATTCAGAACGCGTTTCCCCTCGCCAGTAGCTTCGGTCACTGGTCGTGATTGACATGACTGGGGTGTAATCAAAGTTAAATCCTCCGCCAAGCTGACTGTCCTCGCGGCTGTATCCTGACTCCGTCGCTGTAGGAATATCCAGTACTCCATTCCCGGATTGATTTGCGGATGTTCCCGTGTAATTCCGCCAAGCGGTGTACGGATCGGTCAAGGTTGGCGGAATTTCCGGCATGTTCACACTGGCAACAATAATTAATGAGAAAATGATAGCAATATTCGCCAGTATTTTATAAGGATACCGAATCATTCGTTTCCAGCCCTGCGGGTACTGCAGCTGATAATTACGGAAGTGCTGACATACGAGCCACCCCATACCTGCAAACATCACCCAAGCGATCTCAACCCAGAGCGGAATTTGAGTAAAAGAATCCAGGATGCCTAGAGATATGATATTAACTCCCAGGAACACAAGAATGCGGCGGGTTGAGTTTACAAGGCGAAGCGCAGCCTCCAACATCACCCACGCACACAAGGAAAACCAGATGTACGGAGGCATGTGCAAGATCAATTGCTCCACACGCTCTGTTAGCGTTCCATAAGGGATGTAAACCATGTAATCAATCAACGTTTTATGCAAAATATATAAGAGAACAACCGCCTTGATTATCGTTCGATACAGCATTCTAAAGGGAAGAATGACCTCCAGAATACTTACAGCCGCCAGAGTCCACAGCACCAGCGAAGT
>Ga0105244_10001512_pt1 | contig 18578 bp, 16 predicted proteins | sample KBSM44metaG_FD_80423 | JGI IMG/M metagenome (GOLD analysis project Ga0105244, IMG submission 80423) | Miscanthus rhizosphere microbial communities from Kellogg Biological Station, Michigan, USA - KBS M4-4 metaG | ecosystem: Host-associated > Plants > Roots > Rhizosphere > Soil | place... | reverse complement strand
GGTGACGTAGTTGGCTTCCGGCAGGCACAACATCACCACCGAACCGGCGGCTTCTTCGGCTGTGCCAGGGCGTCCAAGGGGAATGGCTGAGCTGGCCGTATCGATACGCTCCTGTTGAACGCCGACCTTGATTTCACGACCTTCAATGTTGATGGTCTTGCTCTCGTCGCCAGCCAGCGCCTGGGTCAGTCGGGTATCGATGAAACCAAATGCCACGGCGTTGACATTGACCTTCAGGCGGCCCCACTCCTTGGCCAGGGTCTTGGTCATGCCGATGATGCCGGCCTTGGCGGCGGAGTAGTTGGATTGACCGGCGTTACCACCAGCGGCCACGGAGGAAATGTTGACGATCTTGCGCAACACTTCGCGGCCTTCGGCGGCGTCTTTCTTGGCCTGGGCGCTGATGATCGGCTGGGCCGCACGCAGAATGCGGAACGGTGCGGTCAGGTGGCAGTCGATGATCGCGTACCACTGTTCGTCGGTCATTTTCTGGATGACGTTGTCCCAGGTGTATCCAGCGTTGTTGATGATGATGTCGATGCCACCGTAGCTCTGCACGGCGGTCTGTACGAAACGCTCAGCGAAATCGGCGGCGGTCACGCTGCCGACACAGGCGACGGCTTCACCGCCGGCCTGGCGAATTTCAGCCACGACTTCTTCGGCCGGTGCCGAGTCCAGATCGTTGATCACCACTTTGGCGCCATAGGCAGCCAGTTGCAGAGCAACGCTACGACCGATACCACGACCGGAACCGGTGACCAGGGCGACTTTACCTTCAAGCTTTTTCATTGGATTGTTCCTTGGGCTGTGGGTTGAACTATCAGGCGAGGGCGACAACGGCTTCGCCGGCCAGCTTCTCTTCGCCGTACTGATTGGCGCAGCGAAGCGCCAGGCGCACACGCTGCTCGCCGGCATCGATGAACTTCTCGACGACCTTGCCGGTACAGGTCGGGATGTGGCCGAGCTGAGTGATTCCAGTGAAACGAACCGACAGGCTGCGCACCTGGCTTTGCGGCACCCAGGCGGTCAGCAGGCGACCGAAGTACGCCGCGGACAACATGCCGTGGGCGAACACATCATCCATCCGCGACTTGCGGGCGAAGTCGAGGTCGACGTGGATCGGGTTGTGATCACCTGAAGCGCCGCAGTACAAGGCGAGGGTGGTGCGGTTGACCGGCTGCAGCTTGAGCAGCGGGATCTCGTCACCGACCTGGATATCGGAAAATCGAACGCTCATGACGACTCCTTAGCGCTGCACAAGAGAGGAGCGGATATCGGCGATGTGCTCGCCATCCTGATTGGTTACTCGTGCCTCCATGACCACGAATTGCAGGGCGCCACCTTTCTTTTCGTAGAGGTCGGAGATGAAGCCGTGGAACGTCAGCACGTCCCCTGCGTAGGCCATCGAGTGATAGACGAAGGACTGCTCGGCGTGAAGAACCCGGCCAAGGTCGAAGCCGACCAGGTTGAGCAGTTCCACCACATCGCGGCCTTCGCTTTCCAGACACTTGAGGAAAGTGGGCGGGACCGGCAATGACTTATGGCCGGCGGCCTTCGCGGCGGCTTCGTCGGTATAGACCGGATCGGTTTCGCCGATGGCCTTGGCGAAGAAGCGCAGGCGACCCTTTTCAACGTCGACGCTGTACGCGCCGATTTTGTGCCCGATCAGATTTTTGTCTGCCATGTTCACTTGGCTCCTATGTGAAAACGCGCCTGAACAGGGCGATCAGTTTTTACCAAACAGCGTGACGACACAGGCGCCGCCCAGACCCAGGTTGTGTTGCATGGCGATTTGCACACCGTCCACCTGGCGCTTATCGGCGGTGCCGCGCAGCTGATGGGTCAGCTCATAGCATTGGGCAAGGCCGGTTGCGCCCAGCGGGTGGCCCTTGGAAAGCAGACCGCCGGAGGGGTTGGTCACGACCTGGCCGCCGTAGGTGTTGTCGCCATCGAGGATGAAACGTTCGGCCTCGCCGACCGGGCATAAACCCAGGGCTTCATAGGTCAGCAGTTCGTTGTGGGCGAAGCAGTCGTGCAGCTCGACTACGCGGATATCCTCAGGGCCGATACCGGCTTGTTCGTAGACCTGGTTGGCAGCCGCCTGAGCCATGTGAAAACCGGCGAAGCTGATCATCGACGGTGGATCGAAAGACACAACCGAGTCCGTGGTCATCGACTGGGCGAGGATCGCCACGTCAGTGCGCAGGCCGTGTTTTTTGGCGAAGGCTTCGCTGCAGACAATCGCAGCAGCGCCACCGCAGGTTGGCGGGCATGCCATCAGGCGGGTCATGACGCCGGGCCAGATGACTTTGTCGTTCATCACTTCTTCGGTGGTCACCACATTTTTGAACAGCGCCAGCGGGTTGTTGGCCGCGTGGCGGCTGGCCTTGGCGCGGATCGCGGCGAAGGCCTCCATCGAGGTGCCGTAGCGTTGCATGTGCTCGCGACCGGCGCCGCCGAAACCACGCAAGGCTTGAGGGATGTCCGCGGCATCGGCGGTCAGCGATTCGAGTACGTGCAGGAAGCGTGCGCGGGGGCGGGGACGGTCATCCCAATGGGACCTCAGCGCGCCGGCCTGCATCTGCTCGAAGCCCAACGCCAGGGCGCACTCGACCTGACCGCTGGCCACGGCGGCGCGGGCGAGATACAGGGCAGTAGAACCGGTGGAGCAGTTGTTGTTGACGTTGACCACCGGAATACCGGTCAGCCCGACCTCGTAGAGGGCGGTCTGGCCACTGGTGGAGTCGCCGAACACGTAGCCGGTGAAGGCCATCTGGATCTTGTCGTAGCCAATCCCCGCGTCCTTCAGCGCAAGGCGCAAAGCCTCGGCACCCATTTCGGTGTAAGTCGGGCTTGCGCCCGGCTTGCTGAATGGAATCATGCCGACGCCGGCAACGATAACTTTTTCGCTCATGTCTTTGGTCTCGGTAGAAGAGGAGGAGATTTACAGCTTGCGAGCGATCAGGTCGCGCTGGACTTCGTTGGTGCCACCGAAGACCCGGGATATGCGCAGGTCGACAAAGGCGCGGGCAATCGGATACTCGAGCATGTAGCCGTAACCACCGTGCAACTGGACCATGTCATCCAGGTGCTTCCACAGGGTCTCGGTGGCGAACAGCTTGGCGATGGCGGCCTCTTCCACGGTCAACTTGCGGCGCATGTGCTCGCTGATGTAGTAGTCGATCATGGTGCGTACCGCGACTGAGGCGGCCTTGGCATCGGCGAGTTTGAATTTGGTGTTCTGGAAATCCCACACCGAGTGGCCGAAGGCCTTGCGCTCCTTGACGTACTCGATGGTCAGGTCAAGCAGACGCTCCAGGTGAATGGCGGCATAGATGGCGATACCCAGCCGTTCCTGTGGCAGCTCCTGCATCATGTAGGCGAAGCCTTTGCCTTCCTCGCCCAGCAGGTTGCCGACGGGTACGCGCACATCGTCGAAAAACATCTCCGCGGTGTCGGAAGCGCGCTGGCCGACCTTGTCGAGCTTGCGGCCACGACGGAAGCCTTCGCGACTGGTTTCCACCATGATCAGGCTGATTCCCTTGGAACCCGCCGTCAGGTCGGTCCGACAGGCCAGCAGGACCATGTCGCAGTTCAGGCCATTGCTAATAAAGGTCTTGCTGCCATTGATGACGTATTCGTCGCCATCACGGATTGCGGTGGTGCGTGCAGCTTTCAGGTCACTGCCGCTGCCCGGCTCGGTCATGCCGAGGGCGAGGATGGTTTCGCCACTGCAGATGCTCGGCAGCCAGCGATGCTTTTGCTCTTCGGTACCGAAACGCACGATGTACATCGCAATGATGTCCGAGTGCAGGCCGAAACTGACGCCAGACACGCCGGCACGGTGCATTTCTTCATTGATGACTGTCGCGTGGCCGAAGTCTCCGCCGCCACCGCCATACACCGCAGGAACCATGGAGCACAACAAACCTTCGCGGCCGGCCTTGAGCCAGGTCTGACGGTCGACCTTGCCGGCCTCGTCCCATTCGGCCTGACGTGGCACGCATTCGCGGTCGAAGAAGCGGCGGGCGGTTTCGCGGAACATTTCATGGTCTTCGCGAAAGATGGATCGTTGAATGTGCATTACGGACTCCAGTGTCTGTAAAAGGATCGGCAGGCGACTCCTGGGGGGTGAGCCATGTGTCCGAGGGACTGGAGGAATGCTGCCGGGGCGGCTGTCGCGGTATCCCTCCCCACGGTGGGGGGGGATGAAAGTTGCGGGAATTCACGGTGGTGGCTTACCGACTGGCTATCGGCGGTGACCTACTCATCGTGGGGGGGGGAGTGAGTGACCGGGGCTTCGTAGGCTCTGCGTCGCAGGTGTTGCTCCAGCGCGTTTAGCGCCTTGGCACCGAGTTCATTCCTTCAAGGAGTTGCACAATGAGAAGCATAACAATCACAAAGCTTCGCCTCGCACGGTTGGGCGCGGGCCTGGCACTGGCAGGTGTGTCTGTCATGGCGGCTGCCCAGTCTGCCCCGCCGATGAACCCTTATCTGGCCCAGACCTTCAGCAACCAGGCCCATTGGAACAGCGCGCAGACAGACAGCACCGAGATTGCGGTGCCGCGTGGTTCCTACGAGCTGACACCGGAGTCGGTGACGTACCTGCCCAGCGATGCGGGCGGCATGCCGCATTTCGTCGACAAGGTCGGTGACACCATGGTCACGTGGTGGTGGTCCGGCCTTGGCTTGCGCAAGTACAACAAGGTCGATGGCAAGCTGGTTGAAGTGGCGCGCAGCGAAATGCCGCTGAAGTTGCCCGATTTCGAAAAGGTCAGCGACGATCAACGTTTGAAGCAGACTCAGGATGTCAAACGATTGCTCGACAACAAGGACGAGCAGGGTTTGCTCGACTATATGCGCGGGCAGCCGAACCGAATGATCAGCAGCATCAACGATCAGTTGCGTGGCGGCGCCCTCTATTCGATGTTGACCCGCGAAGATGCCTTCATCGGTGCCGGTGGCCGGCAGATTTTCCGTGTCGACCAACTCGATCCGAAAAAGCCTGACTCGGGCATGGGCACACCGCTGGTGCGTGTGCTGCCGGAATCGCTGTACGACAACGAAAAGGTCAAGCGTGGCACCGATTTTCCGGTCGATTTCAACTTCGGCATGGGCATGACCTTCAATGGCTATCTGGTGCTCAACACCGTCGGCGGCAAGGTCATCACCCTCGACCCGAAAACCCTCGAGATCGTCGACACCTACGCCGTCGATGGCGCGGACGAATTGTTCCTCAATGGCTTTGCCAATGGCGATGAGGCGGGTGGCGGGGCGGTCTATGTCGCTTCAAACCAGAACATGTACCGCCTGGTGGTCGATGCCAAGGGCAAGATTCACAGCGACGAGGCCAGTGGTGCCTGGAAAGCGGCCTATGACCGTGGCATCCGTATCTCCGCCTTGAAAGTCGCTGACGGTACGGGGTCGACACCGACGCTGATGGGCTTCGGGCCGGACGAAGACAAACTCGTGGTGATCACCGACGGCGCGCAGAAAATGCGCCTGGTGGCCTTCTGGCGCGACCAGTTGCCGGCTGGCTGGAAGCAGAAACCCGGCACGCTGTCGGCACGCATCGCTGACCAGCAGCAAGTGGACATGGGCGCCGACGTGGAAACCGTGCAGTCCGAGCAATCGGTGTCGACCTATGGCGACTATGCCTTCGTGGTCAACAACATCATCAGCAAGGATGCCCCTTACCTGGCGCGTGACAACTACTACGTGAGCATGCTCAACGGCGCCACGCGTCCGGGGCCGAAAGGTGTTGCCATGCTGAAGTGGGACCAGAAGAGCGACGCGTGGAAACAGTTGTGGATGCGCAACGACGTATCGTCGATATCGACGGTGCCGATGATCAGTGGCGGCGGCCGGATGGCGATCATTGATGGTTACTTCACCCGCGACTGGAACGACCGTTACCACATCGGCATGGACCTCGACAGCGGCGACACCGTGTTGAAGATCCATACCGGCAGCGATCCGCGTTTCAACGGCATGTACTCGGCGATCAAGGTCAACGAATCCGGTGCGATTCAGTACGGCATGGCCTTCGGCCTGGTCCGTCTGGACACCACCAGGATGAAAAAACTCGATTGACCGACAGCGGCGCGGGGCCCGTGTCCCGCGCCGACCTGCAGGGTCGCAACAACCCACAATGAGAAGGTAAACCCTCCAATGAGCAAGATCGAACAACCCGAAGTGGTGCGCATGCGTGGAATCCTCGCCATGCAGCGCACGGCTTATCTGTCGAATGACATCTGGACCGCCGAGCAACGCTGTGAATTGTTCGATCGTCTGATCGGCATGCTGGTCGAGTACAAGCAGGAAATCGTTGAGGCGACGGCGGCCGACTTCGGTCATCGCAGCCACGACCTGACGCGCATCATCGACTTGTTGGGCCCGCTGTCGTCTTTGAAGAAAACCAGGGCCAGGATTGCAGAGTGGATGCAACCCGAGCAGCGTGCCGCCGACCGTGGCGAGGCCTGGATTCAGTATCAGCCGCTGGGCGTGGTGGGTATTGTTACTGCCTGGAATTTTCCGGTGGGCATGGTCATCCAGGGGTTGGCCAGTGCGCTTTCCGCCGGTAACCGGGCGATGGTCAAAGTCTCGGAATTGAACCCCAGGTGTTCCGAGTTGATGCAACGGATGTTCAGCGCCACCTTCGCCGAGGACGAGATCGCCATCGTCACCGGCGACGCGCAGGTTGGCCAGGCGTTCTGCAGTTTGCCGTTCGACCATCTGCTGTTCACTGGAGCGAGCAGCGTTGGCAAGCATGTGATGCGCGCCGCTGCCGAGAACCTGGTGCCGGTCACTCTGGAGCTGGGTGGAAAGTCTCCAGCCATCGTTTCCCGTTCCGCTGACCTCAAGGCAGCGGCGAGCAAGATCATGGCGGGCAAGCTATTGAATGCCGGCCAGGTCTGCCTTGCGCCGGATCACGTGTTTGTTCCCGAAGAGTCGATGGAGGAATTCATCGAACATGCCAAGGCGGCGGTCGCCAAATGTTATCCGAGCCTCAAGGACAATCCGGATTACACCTCGGTCATCAACACCCGCCACTACGAACGCCTGCTGGGCTACCTGGAGGAGGCCCGTGCGGCTGGCGTCGAGTTGATCGAGTTGAATCCGGCGCAGGAGGATTTCGCCGATCAGCCACATCACAAGATGATCCCGACCTTGCTGTGCGATCCGGGTGACGAACTGAAGATCATGCAGGACGAGATTTTCGGGCCGCTGTTGCCGATCAAGCCTTACAAGGACATGCGTGAGGTGGTTGCCTACATCAACGCTCATCCTCGTCCGCTGGGGCTGTACTACTTCGGCAGCGATGCGGCCGAGGAAAAATTTGTCCTTGAACGCACCGTTTCGGGTGGAGTGACGATCAATAACGTGGCCCTGCACGCCAGTGTCGACAGTCTGCCTTTCGGCGGGGTTGGCAACAGCGGTATGGGCAGTTACCTGGGGCACCAGGGCTTTGTCACCTTCAGTCATCCGAAGCCGGTACTGCGCGCCGCAGACGGACCGGACATCACCCGGCCACCCTTCACCGAGCAGGTGCGGCAGATGGTGGATGCGATGATCAAGCGATAGTCTGGATGGATAGCGCCCACAGGTGAGAACCGGTGGGCGCTTTTTTATTGCCGCGATTTAATCGCAGGGCGAGGTAAGCAGGGTCTTGATCAGTCGAAGCAGTTGCTTATGCAGCAGCGCCGAGTCAGCCGTCGATGGATCGAGCAGCAACTGGAGCATCATGCCGCGCATCGTGCCAATCAGCACGGTGGCAGCTGTCAACGGATCGTTGTCTGCATGGATCTCGCCATTGCCGATGCCGATTTCGATCTGTTTGGCGAGGGTCATCCGTACGGAGTTGTTGTACTCGGCCAGTATCGCTGCGGATTCCGACTCCACCGTCACGCCCTCTGCCATCAAGGCGAGCAAAGCGCGGGCGTTGGTCCATTCGGCGTCGTCGCGCAGGAAGTACGCATCGATGTAGCCGAGCAAGGTGTCCAGTCCCGGCTCGCGTCGGGGCGCCTTGTCCTCGACGACATCCATGAACCTGGTATTCACGAACCCGGCCAAAGCCCGTAGCAGGCCAGCCTTGGTACCGAAGTGATGCGCTGCCAGGCCGCGACTGTAACCGGCTTGCAGACCGACCTCGGCCAGGGTGAGGCCAATCCAGCCTTTGCGCGCGACGATCTGGCGTGCCGCCTCCAACATGCAGTGTTCTGCCTGGGCGCGCATTTCCACCTTGGATCGACGGGTGGTGTTGGGGGGGCTTTGGTCGGGAGTGTCCATAGGCGAATGATCAATTACCGGTGAATTCAGGAACGCGACGCTCGCGCATCGCCTTGTTGCCCTCGGCAAAATCGCTGGTGAGGACCTGCCACTCTTGCTCGGTGGCCTCGCGGTCGATGATTGCATCCACTGAGTCTGCCAGGCCGGCACGTAGCGTCTGGCGGCTCGACATGACGGCAAGGGGTGCGCTCAGGGCGATGTCTTCAGCCAGGGCGCGAGCAGCCTGACGTTCTTCGCCAGGCGCCGCAAGTACATCCGCCAGGCCGATACGGACGGCTTCTGCGCCATCGATACGACGGCCGGTGGCGATCAACAGAGACGCCATCTGGAGGCCAACGACGCGCGGCAGCGTAACAGAAATGCCGAAGCCCTGGTGCATGCCAAGGCGATTGAAATTGGCAGAAAAGCGGGCCTTCTCGCTGGTGACGCGGTAGTCGCCGACCAGTGCCAGGCCCAGGCCTCCACCGATGGCGGCACCCTCTACCACGACGATCAATGGCTTGGCCGTGCGGAACAGGCCCACGGCGTGTTTGTACAGCTGACGAGGACGGATTTTTTCACCGGTCTGCGCCAATCCACTGAAGTCAGCACCTGCACAGAACGTCTTTCCTTCGGCTTGCAGGATAACGACGCGGCAGGTCGGCAACTGGTCCAGATACTCCAGTGCGGCGAGCAGATCCATGATCAGTTCCTGATCGAAAAAGTTCAGCGGTGGACGGCTGAATTCGAGCGTGGCGATGTGTCCTTGCAGTTCAAGGGTCAAGCCACGGCCGGGAGTGAAGGAGGCGAGGGTAGTCATCAGATGCTCCGAATGGGACGGGAAAACAGACTGGATCGATGGCGCTTGATCCCTTTACAAGAATGCTGATAGCTTATTCGCTTGTTGGTCAGCCAACAAGCGACTTTGGTCGCCTGTCCCTAAAATTCAAAGAGCACAAATCATGCAGGCACTCGATATCAGGCCTTGTAGGCTGGACGCCAAGACGCAGGTGTTGCGTGCAGAAGTCCGTACTTTTCTTGCTGAAGAGCTCAAGCACTATTCGCCTGCCGAGCGCGCCAAAGGGCTCGTCGGTCTTGTGCCGGAGTTCACCCGCAAGCTCGGCGAGCGCGGTTGGCTGGGCATGACCTGGCCCAAGCGTTACGGCGGCCACGAGCGCAGTGCGCTGGAGCGTTACGTGGTTCTGGAAGAACTGCTGGCGGCAGGTGCGCCGGTTGGCGCGCACTGGGTGGCCGAACGCCAGAGCGGTCCGTTGCTGATCAAGTTTTCTCCGGACGTCTTGGCCCCGCAGATCGTCCCGGGCATCACCCGCGGTGAAACGCTTCTGGCGATCGGCATGAGTGAGCCCGACGTCGGTTCCGATCTGGCGGCTGTGCGCACCCGTGCGGAAAAAACCGATGGCGGCTGGATCGTCAACGGCAGCAAGGTCTGGACCTCGGGCGCTCATCTGGCCCACTACATGATCACGCTGCTGCGCACCGGGCCGAAGGAGGAGGGCAATCGCCGCGCCGGTTTGTCGCAACTGCTCATCGACCTCAAGGCCCCCGGCGTGACCGTCCGCCCGATCTACAACATGCTCGGCGAGCATGACTTCAATGAAGTCTTCCTGGAAAACGTCTTCGTTCCCGATGATTTCGTCATTGGCGAGTTGGGCAATGGCTGGCTGCAGGTCACTGCGGAATTGGCCTTGGAGCGCAGCGGTCCCGAGCGTTACCTGAGTAGCACCCAGCTGTATCTGGCGATGCTCGACGAGGCCGACCCGCAAGACACTCGGCATGCGGTGAGTCTCGGCCGTCTGGCGGCACGCTATGCCACGTTGCGGCAGATGTCGCTGGGTGTCGCCGGCATGCTCGCCCGTGGAGAAAATCCGGCGATCCCGGCGACGGTGGTCAAGGACCAGGGTGCCTTGCTCGAACAGGCCATTCCGGACGTGGCTCACGATCTGTTCGGTGATCAGCGTGAGCCCGGTTCCGATCTCGATCAGGTGATGCGCTTCCTGACTCAGAGTGCGCCGTCCTTTTCGTTGCGTGGCGGTACTCGTGAAATTCTGCGCGGCATTATCGCCGGAGGTCTTGGACTGCGATGAATACAACAATCAATCACCAGGGTGTGGACGACGGTGTCCCTTCAGAAATGCAAACCATGATCGCCGACAGCGTCCAGCGTCTGTTCGCCAAACAAGTCACCCGAGAATTGCTCGAACGCTTTGATGACGGCCACCGGGCCGAGTCGCTATGGCAGATGGTCGTCGACAACGGCTTGCCCGGCGCGCTGGTAGCGGAAGCCGCGGGTGGGAGCGGTGCCAATTGGCTGGACGCCAGCCCGGTTCTGCACGCCATCGGCTATTGGCAGGCGCCTTTGCCCCTGGCTGAAACCATGCTCGGTGCAGCGCTGCTCGCACACGCCGGGATGGAAGTGCCGGAAGGTCCGATCACCCTGGTTCAGGCCGGTCGCCTGGGCGATCTGCGACTGGATAAAGACAGCGCACGCCTCGACGGCCGAGCCGTCAATGTGCCGTGGGCACGCAGTTGTCGCTGGGCCGTCGTTGCCGATGGCCAGCGCCTGGCGCTGGTCGACTTGCGTCAGACGGCCATTACTTTGGCAGCCGGTAGCAATGTTGCCGATGAAGAGCGCGACACGTTGGTTTTCGTCAACGCCAGCTGTCAGGCCATCGGTCAATTACAACTGGCCGATCTGCACGAGCCGGTATGGCATCTCGGTGCATTGGTGCGCGCTTGCACGCTGGTTGGCACGCTTGAAGCGGTCGTCGACAAAGCAGTGATGTATGCCAATGAACGTGTGCAATTCGGCAAGCCGATCGGCAAGCAACAGGTGCTGCAGCAATACCTGGCACAGATGGCCGGTGCCACTGGGGCAGCGCGCATGGCTGTGCAAGTTGCCTTGCGAAGTGCGAGCGAGCTGTTCCTCGGCACAGCCGGAAACCACCACACCCTGGCGTTCGACATCGCCGTAGCCAAGGTGTGTACCGGTGAAGCCGCGACGCTGGCCGCTTCGGTGGCGCATCAGGTGCACGGCGCTATCGGCTTTACCCATGAACACACTCTGCATTTCGCCACGCGTCGCCTTTGGTCCTGGCGAGATGAGTTCGGTAGCGATGCACATTGGGCCAAGGTGCTGGGGCAGGCGGCAATTGCCGCGGGTTCCGAGGGCTTCTGGGCAGGGCTGACCGATCGAAGCTTGTGAAAATCCAGCCTGTTCATCGCCAGGGCAGCCTGAGCGCTTGCGTAACCAAAACAAAAACAACAATTTCCATCGAGGTAAATCATGAAAGCAGCCGTATTTCACACGCCGGGTTCCCCTTTGACCATCGAGGACGTCGGGATCAGCAAACCGGGTCCACGTGAAGTCCTGGTGCGCACTGTCGCTGTAGGTGTCTGTCACTCGGACCTGCATGTCGTCGACGGGATGTATCCGCATCCGGCCCCCGTGGTGCTCGGCCACGAGGCAGCCGGTATCGTCGAACAGGTGGGCTCGGACGTCCGTACTGTCAAGCCGGGTGATCATGTGGTCACGTGCCTGTCGGTCTACTGCGGCCATTGCGCCCATTGCGTCACTGGCCACTTGTCGCTGTGCGTATCGCCGGAAACCCGCCGCGGCAAGGGCGACGAGCCACGCCTGACCTACGTGCAAAAGCCCATGCCGCAATTTGCCAACCTGTCGGCCTACGCTGAACAGATGCTGGTTCATGAACATGCGCTGGTCGCCATCCGCCGTGACATGCCGCTCGACCGCGCCGCGCTGCTCGGTTGCGCTGTTACTACAGGCACCGGCGCGGTGTTCAACACCGCCAAAGTGCGCCCGGGCGAAACCGTGGCGGTACTGGGGTGTGGCGGCATCGGCCTGGCTGCGATCAATGGTGCGGTACTGGCCGGTGCCGGCCGCATCATTGCCATCGACATGCTTGATTCGAAGCTGGAACTGGCCAGGCAGTTTGGCGCCACCGATGTCATCAATGCGAAGAATGGCGATACGGTGCAACAGGTCATCGAGCTGACCAGAGGCGGCGTCGATCACTCATTCGAGTGTATCGGCCTCAAGCAGACGGCCGAGCAGGCATTCGGCATGCTCAAACGCGGTGGCTGCGCGACGATCATCGGCATGATGAAACCGGGCACCAAGCTTGAGCTCGACCCTTTCCAGCTTCTGCAGGCCCGCCGCATCCAAGGGTCGATCATGGGTTCGAACCGTTTTCCGGTCGATCTGCCGAGCCTGACCGATTTCTATATGCAGGGTCGGCTCAAACTCGACGAGATGATTTCTCAACGCATCAAACTCGAAGACATCAATATCGCCTTCGACGAGATGCGTCGCGGCGAGCTGGCGCGTTCGGTGATTGTCTTCGACCAGTGAGTGTCGGGGGAATGGTCCGGCGGGGTTGCGCGCTGACGCGGTAAGCCCTGGCCCCGACCGGCAATGCACAACAGGATGAGAAGAGGATAGCCATGCTTGGCGACATCAAAATCGTAGAAATCTGCGGCATCGGTCCCGGGCCGTTTTGTGCCATGCACCTGGCCGATCTGGGAGCGCAAGTCATCGCTGTCGAGCGTGTCGAGGCTGTCTCTGTTACAGGCGAGAAGAACGCTTCGAAAAACGCGATGAATCGTGGAAAGCGCTCGGTGGTAGCCGACCTGAAAGCACCCGAGGGGCGCGAGACCGTATTGAAGCTGATCGAAAGCGCGGACGCGCTGATCGAAGGCATGCGCCCGGGTGTGATGGAACGTCTCGGGTTGGGGCCGGAGGTTCTGCTGGCGCGCAATCCGACGCTGGTTTACGGGCGCATGACGGGCTGGGGTCAGAATGGCCCGATGGCTCGGGCGGCAGGTCATGACAACAACTACATCTCGCTGTCAGGGGCGATGTATTACTGCGGAACTGAGGGCGAAGCGCCGTCTTCGCCCATCACACTCATCGGCGACATTGGCGGTGGGGCCCTTTATCTGGCAATCGGCTTGCTGGCGGGCATTCTCAATGCGCGCGCTACGGGTAAAGGCACCGTGGTCGATGCTGCCATCGTCGATGGATCGGCGCACATGATGCAGCTGTTGATGTCCATGGCACCCCGTGGCGGAATCCAGGAGCAGCGGGGCAAGAGCATGCATGACAGCTCCCATTTCTATGGCACTTACCGTTGCGCGGATGGCCATTACATTTCCCTGGGGGCCATGGAGCCACAGTTCTATACGCTACTCCTGGAAAAGCTGGAGCTGGTCGACGACCCTCGCTTCACCCGGCAATGGGACATCAGTCGTTGGGGAGAAATGCGTTCGGCCTTCGAGACAGTCTTCAGCAGCCGTACACGCGAGCAATGGCGTGAGCTGCTCGAGGGGACGGACGTGTGCTTCGCTCCGGTGCTCAGCCCGCAGGAGTCATCCGGACATCCTCACATGGTCAATAGGGATGTGTACTTCGAGCGCGACGGCATGTTGCAGGCTCACCCTGCACCGCGTTTCGATGGGCAGGTAGTCAGGCCGGGAACAATACCGAAGCGTGGCGAACATACCGAACAAGTCAGGGTGGCGCTTGAATCCAATAGCCAGGGTCTTTGGTTATGAAACATCGCTGGCAGGCATTCGCCACAGCCCGAGCGCTGCGTGTACTTTGATTTATATCTCGTAACTTCAAGTCGTTTGAGCGAGTGCACTCATAATACCCACAATAATAATAACCTATCGAGGTTTTGCATGACTGTATTGACCGCTGCTGCTCCTCTTGAGTTTGTGAGTGCCGATCGCTTGTACCGCAAAGTCACTGTCCGGCTTCTGCCGTTCCTTTTTATTTGTTATGTCGTCAACTATATCGATCGCGCAAATATCGGCTATGCCAAGTTGCAGTTTACTCAGGATCTGGGTTTCTCTGACGCGGTGTATGGCTTGGGCGCCGGACTCTTTTACATCAGCTACTTATTGTTCGAAGTGCCAAGTAACCTGTATCTGCAAAAGATCGGAGCACGTGCAACGCTTACCCGCATCATGATCATCTGGGGCATCGCTTCAGGAATGACGTGCCTGGTAACTACACCAACGCAACTGTATGTAGCACGCTTTGTCCTCGGCGCTGCCGAAGCCGGCTTCTTCCCCGGTGTTGTTTTGTATCTCAGCTATTGGTTCCCGGCAGCGCGGCGCGGACGCATCAGCTCGATCCTGTTAATGGCGGTAGCCACCGCTGGTTTGCTTGGCGGCCTGGTGTCGGGGTGGATCATGCACGAGGCCGATGGATTGTACGGCCTGCGTGGCTGGCAGGCGTTGTTCATCATCGAAGCAATCCCGGCGGTGTTACTCGGTCTGACAGTGTTTTGGGTGCTCGACGATACGCCGCAAAAAGCCAAATGGTTGTCGCCGGCCGAACGCGAGCTAATACGTCAGGATCTGGAAAGCGATCAGGCAGCCAAGACTACTAGCGGGCATTCCGGTTTGTTCAGCGCCCTGCGCGATAGGCGAGTTTATCTTTTGGCACTGGTCTATTGTGCGGTTTGCGCAGGTTCTGGAGTGATCAGCATCTGGGGGCCGTCGATAATCAAAAGCGCCGGGGTGACTGATCTCAAACACGTCGGCATCTTGATGATGCTCCCGTTTGCAACGGCGACCATCGTCATGTATTTGGTTGGCCTCAACTCCGATCGCATGTTGGAGCGTCGTTGGCATGTGGTCGTGCCGTCCGTCGCGGCTGCGGTTGCCTTTTTCGTGCTCAGCCTGCCAAATCTCGGCGCACCGGTAACCGTTGTGATGTTGTGCGTGGCTACGGCAGGCGTGTACTCGGCCTCGTCAATTTTCTGGGTTATCCCGCCCACTTATCTTGGCAAGAATACCGCAGCAACCGGGATCGCCTTTATCAGCAGTGTCGGCGCAGGGGTTGCGGGCTTCGGTGCCGCGGCGTTGCTGGGTTGGATTAAGACAGAAACGGGTAGTTTGAGTACTGGCTTGTTGTCAGTCGGCGCTCTGATCATTCTAGGGTGCTGGCTTTTAATCGTTTGCATGCCTGTTCATTTACTTGGGCTCAAGCGCGCATGACGCCTTTGACGCTCCGCTATAGATGCCTCTGGCCATCAACGGGGAGCGCATCGTTGTTTCGTGATCGTTGACTGAGGGAAAGGATCTGCATATACAGTCCGTTCTTTCAATTTTGTTTCGGTAAGTCATGAGCGAAGAACGAGATATTCCCGAGCCTGAGCACGATCACCTGCTCGATCATGAGTTTCATGATGACGAGTCATGGGTCGAAGACGATGCCCAGGCAGTTTTTGACGAAGAAGACGCAGAGGATGATGACGTTGATTTTCTGGATCAGATCGATCAAGAGGACTGACACGGCAAAATCCAACGGTTTGATGGCACACAAGTTACCGGCATGGCTGTTCAGGTCGAATCACTCGCAGCCGGCATGCACATCAGGCGTAAACTGAACACGGTGCAGCAGGCATGGAAACACGCTGCACCCGGAGGTGATGTCATGCGCTCAACAGCCGTCTGCACCTCGATCGCACTGCTCGCACTGTTTATGGTGTCACTTGCCAACGCAGCGCCGGTCGAAGTCGTCTTCAAGGACCCCGAAAAATTCAGCGATGCCAGCCTGGACAGCCCGGGTTATGAGCGTGGCGCCGATCCTTATGTCATGAAGGAACTGCGCAGCTATATCCAGAAGCTTGGTGAGCGGTACCTGCCAGCCGACCAGCAGCTGCAAATTGAAATACGCAACATCGACCTGGCCGGTCGTTTCGAACCCTGGCGACTGAATGCCTATGAGGTGCGCTTCATGCGCGAAATTACCTGGCCGAGCATCGATCTGCACTACGTGCTCAAACAAAACGGCCAGACCGTGAGTCAGGCTGACGCGAGGGTCATGGATCAGTCCTATCTCCAGCGTCCGGGGCGTGCCGGCAGAAGTGACAGGCTCTACTCCGAGAAGGCCATGCTCTCGGACTGGTTCCGGAGACAATTTGCCGGGCAGCATCAGAGCGGGTTGAATTGAACCAGGCTGCGCTCTGAATCGACCGTTCGGCTGAAATGAAAGACTTTTCTTCAGGCTCGCACCTGGCGTGCCGGGGCAGGATCATCTGGCAGGGGCATGGTGGCTTCTCCTTTGTTCAGGACGAGACAGCAGGCAGCAAAAAGCCCGCTCAATGGCGGGCTTTTCACGGGGGGTCAAATCCTTTTGTTCGTTCAATCTGCGCTCCACGATGTGAGAATTTCGTGAAAAGCATGTCACTGACACGAGAAAAACCGCAGCACTACCGGCGCTTAACGCCGATCCAGCCAAACCGTCTGTGCATTACAGAATTCGCGCACCCCGAAATGCGAGAGCTCGCGGCCAAAGCCACTTTTCTTCACGCCACCAAAACTGACGCGCGGATCGCTGGCGCTGTAGCCATTGATGAACACACCGCCGGTTTCAAGTTCGCCGGCCATCTGTTGGGCGAGTTGGCCATTGCGCGTATAGATAGTGGCAGTGAGGCCGAACTCGCTGTCATTGGCCAGCTCCAGCGCGTGGGCTGCGTCCCGGGCTGTGATGATCGAGGCCACGGGGCCAAACAGTTCCTGTCTGAATGATGTCATCTGGTCGGTCACGTCGCCGATTACGGTCGGCTCATAGTAGTTGCCGGGTCCTTCGGCCTTCTTCCCGCCCATCAACAATGTTGCGCCTTCTTCCAGTGTGTCGCGCACCTGTTGATCCAGTTCATCGCGCAGATCGAAGCGAGCCATCGGGCCGATATAAGTAGTGGCGGCCATTGGATCGCCGACGACCAGTTGTCGGGTGGCCTCGACGAACTTGCGGGTAAATGCCTCGACAACGCCTTGCTCGACAATCAGGCGTTTGGCGGCGGCGCAGACTTGTCCGGTGTTTTGATAGCGCCCGATCACGGCGGCTTTTACCGCCTCATCGAGGTCCGCGTCGTCGAGCACGATAAACGGGTCGGAACCGCCCAGCTCCAATACGCATTTCTTCAGCGCTGCTCCGGCCTGAGCGCCGATCGCCATGCCTGCACGGACGCTGCCGGTGAGGGTGACGGCCGCGATACGTGGATCGGCGATCGCTTTGGATACGCCCTCGGGCGTGACGTTGATGACCTCGAAAACACCCTCGGGAAAGTCCGCTTGCTTGAAGGCTTCGAGCAGCAAATATGCGCTGCCCATGACGTTTGGCGCGTGCTTGAGCACATAGGTATTGCCCGCGAGCAGCGTGGGGACCGCGCCGCGCAGCACCTGCCAGATGGGGAAGTTCCACGGCATGACGGCGAGAATCGGGCCGAGGGGGCGATATTCGATGCGTGCCTTGCCGCCTTCAACCTGGGTCGGTTCGGGGCTCAGCATGGCGGGGCCGTGTTCCGCGTACCACTCGCAGAGCTGCGCGCATTTTTCAACTTCGCCGCGTGCCTGGGCAATCGGCTTGCCCATTTCCAGGGTGATCATGTTTGCCATGGCTGCGGCGCTATTGCGCAAAGCCTGGGCAAGATTGATCAAAAGCTGCGCGCGTTGTTCAACCGGTTTGCTGCGCCAGGCACGGAATCCGGTCGTGGCTCGCGTCAGTGTGGCCTGCAATGCCGAATCGGATTCGAAAGGGTACTGGCCGATCTGCTCGCCCGTGGTGGGGTTGATCGAAATGGCATGGGTAAGGCTGGATACGTGGGTCATGGCACCGTCCTGCAAGGTGGGAATGTGCTCAGGTTATGGTGGTATATGTTTTCTGGAAACTGAATAATACTGAGCATAACGTTCACGTTTGGAGAATGACTTGGATTTGGTTCAGCTCGAAATCTTCAAGGCTGTGGCCGAGCACGGCAGCATCAGCATGGCCGCCCAGCATATCCACCGGGTGCCATCGAATCTCACCACCAGGATCAAGCAGCTTGAGCTGGACCTGGGGGTGGACCTGTTTATCCGCGAGAAGAGTCGCCTGCGCTTGTCGCCAGCCGGTTGGAGCTTCCTGGATTACGCTCGGCGTATTCTCGACCTGGTTCAGGAGGCGCGCGCCACGGTGGCGGGCGAAGAGCCTCAAGGCGCATTCGCCCTGGGATCGCTGGAAAGTACCGCAGCCGTACGTATTCCGGAGCTGTTGGCCGCCTACAACCAGAAGCACGCCAAGGTCGAACTGGACCTGTCCACCGGCCCCTCGGGGACAATGATCGATGGGGTGCTGTCGGGGCGGCTGGCCGCGGCATTTGTCGATGGGCCGGTGTTGCATCCGGCTCTGGAGGGGGTGCCGGCATTCGAAGAAGAAATGGTCCTGATCGCACCGCTCAATCATGAGCCGATTCATCGGCCCAAGGATGTGAATG
>Ga0105244_10001511_pt1 | contig 18588 bp, 10 predicted proteins | sample KBSM44metaG_FD_80423 | JGI IMG/M metagenome (GOLD analysis project Ga0105244, IMG submission 80423) | Miscanthus rhizosphere microbial communities from Kellogg Biological Station, Michigan, USA - KBS M4-4 metaG | ecosystem: Host-associated > Plants > Roots > Rhizosphere > Soil | place... | reverse complement strand
GGCTCGTCGGCGATGGGCGCGAAGGCGGCGAACACGTCGGCCCGCAGCGCCTGGTGCTGCGCCACCCTGGCGGCGACGGCCGGATCGCTGCGCACCGCGCGTTCGACCTCGCTGAAGGCCGGCTCGGCCAGTTCGCCGTCGGCGTAGGCCATCAGGGTTTCATCGGAAAAGCTCATGTCGCGGTCCTCTTTTGATCGGATAATATTTCCTGCAATGCGGCGCGGGCGCGCACCAGGCGGCTGGTCAGGGTGCCCATCGGAATCTCCAGCACCTCGGACGCCTCCTTGTACGGCATGCCGTCGACCAGCACCAGCGCCACCACCATGCGGTGCTCCTCGGACAGCATGCCGACCGCCTTCTCGATCGCCATCCTTTGCTGCTGCGCTTCGGCCGCCTGGTCGCCGACGTGCTCGCCCGCCTCTTCCGGCGCGAACAGGTTGTCGCGCCGGATGCGCGAGCGCACCTCGTCGATCCAGGCGTTTTTCATGATCCTGAAGATCCAGCTGTCCAGGCGCGTGTCCGGCTGCCATTGCGCGCTGCGGGCCAGCGCCCGCTCGACCGCGATCTGCACCAGGTCGTCGGCGTCCTCGCGGTTGTAGACGATGGTGCGGGCGAACCGGCGCAAGCGCGGCAGCAAGGCGGCGATGTCGTTGTCGATGGTGGCGTTTGCGGTCATGGATATCAGGTAAACGTCGGGGCGAGGGATTTTAATCCCAGTCCCGTTCGTTTATTCATCAGAAGCCGAATGCTTATACTATCATCGTCCATTATGCTAAACAGACCGCTACTAAACGTGCGACGGCTGCGATTGGTTGTCGCGCTGGCGTGTTCGCTTGCCGCCGGCACCGCCGGAGCGCAGCTGCGCCTGCCGCAGGTGCAGCTGCCGCAATTGCCGCAGGTTCCGCTGCAGGATGGCCTTGACGCCAACGTGGTGCGAGAGCCCGGCCGGCGCCTGCTGCAGCGCGTCGACGCTGTCGATCTGCGGGCGCTGCGGCTGAACCAGATCGGCGACCTGCTCAAGCGGCACCGCGACGCGCTGGAGGCCGACCCGCGCGGCGAACCGGTGGTGCGGCACGAAATCCTGGCTTGGTCGCCCAGTCCGGCCGGCATCGCGGCCGCCACGTCCGCCGGCTTGATCGTCGTCAACACTGGCGGCGACGAAGCCGTCACCGTGCTGCGCGTCCCCGACGGCGCCGACACGGCCGCCATGCTGGAGCGCCTGCGCGCGGCCGATCCCGACGGTGTCTACGACTTCAATCACATATACACCGGCAGCGCCAGCGCGCCGGAAACCCGGGCGCAAGCGGCACCGTCGGAGGCACGGAGCGCCGCGCCGGCCGGCAAGCCCGGCGCCGTCCGGGTCGGCCTCGTCGATGGCGGCATCGCCCGCGACCACGAGGTGTTTCGCGACGCCGCCATCGTTCCCTGGGGGTGCGACGGCGCCAGCCATCCGGATCCGCACGGCACGGCGGTGGCCGCGCTGATGATCGGCCGTTCATCCCGCTTCAAAGGCGTGGCGCCCGGCGCCTCCCTGTACGCGGCCGACATCTACTGCGACAGCGCCACCGGCGGCTCGGCCTCGCGCATCGCCGGCGCGCTGGCCTGGCTGGCCAGGGAGCAAGTCCCGGTGGTGAACATCAGCCTGGTCGGACCGCCCAACCGGATACTCGAACAGGTCGTCAAGCGCATGGTGCAACGCGGCCATCTGCTGGTGGCGGCGGTCGGCAACGACGGTCCCGCCGCGCCGCCGCTGTACCCGGCCAGTTATCCGGGCGTGGTCGGCGTGAGCGGCGTCGACGTCAAAGGCCGGCCGCTGCCGGAGGCCGCGCGCGGGCCGCAGGCGATGTTCGCCGCGCCCGGCAATCAAATGGTGAGCGCCGCCATCGGCGCCCCGCCCTACCGCGCCGTGCGCGGCACATCGTTCGCGTCGCCCATCGTCGCCGCGCTGCTGGCCGGCGCGCTGGACCGGCCCGGCGTAGAGGCGGCCGGACGGGCGCTGGCCGCTGTCGCCAAAACCGCGTCCGGCGTCGCCGCCGGCACCATCAGCAACGAGACCGGTTACGGCGTGGTCGGCGCGGCGTTTCGGACCGATCCATCGGCGTTTCGATAATTTTCAAAAATATTTTCATCGCGATGGATTAAACGGTCGAGACCGGACGTTTTCCTTATGAAAGCCGCGGATAGTCCGTGGCGCTAACAAGGAGAACATCATGAAAAACGTCACCATCGCAAAACAACTGATCATCGCCCTGTCCATCGGCGTCGCCTGCTCGGCGCACGCGCAATTGCTGGGACGCGGGGGCGTCGGCGGCATGGTCGGAGGCGCCGGCAGCATTGGCGGCCAGATCAGCGGCATGGGGTCGTTCACGCGCCCGGCGGCGGGGACGATCAATGCCGACCAGTTGCGGCAGACGCGCAATGGCGCGGGCGAGACCGGCAATGCCGGTAAAGCCAGCAATGTGGGCAGCCAGGGCGGCGGCAACGCCAGCGGTGGCGCGCAGGGAGCGATTGGCGCCGATAGTGGCGGTATGGGCATGATCGCCGGCAGCGCGGTGCAAGGCGCGCGCGGCGCGGCGGGTCCGTTGCGCGATGCGGCCGGGACGCAGGCGGAGAACACACGTGGCTACGCGCAGTCGAGCGCGGCGAATGTTTCGGGCGCCGTCAACGGCAGCCGGCAGGCGGCGGCCGAAGGCGCCGGCCACAGCGGCGCGGCGGCCATGGCGGCAAAGCCAACGGCGAGCGCCAGCGGTTCGGCCAGCGGCTCGGCGGCCAATGAATCTTCGACGAACTAGGCTCCCTCGCGGAGACACGTAGGGCGGATTAGCGAAGCGTAATCCGCCGTGCATGCTCCGTTGGCGGCTCAAAGATGGCGGATTACGGCGTTCCGCCTAATCCGCCCTACGTGGCTCCAGATCAATACTAGCCGACCGCCTTCGCCAGCGAAGCCCGCAAGGTCATCGTCACCGGATACCGATGCGTCACCGGACGCTCCAGATCATAGCAACCGTTCAACAGCGCATTCAACCCGTTCTGCGTCATCTCGCGCCACGGCATGTGCACCGTCGTCAGGCGCGGCGCCGAAAACTCCGCGCTCGGCGTATCGTCATAACCGATCACCGACAATTCGCTCGGCACATGAATCCCGGCCTCCTGGAAATACGACAACGCCCCGACCGCCATCTCGTCATTGGCGCAGAACAGGGCGGTGCAGGCGTAGCCCGACTCCATCAACTCCTTGGCCGCCGACCAGCCGCCGGCTGGCGAAAAATCGCGCTCGACCAGCCACACCTTGCTGGTATCGATGCCGTTGTCCGCCAGCTCATACATGAAACTGTCGATACGCACCACGTTATCCGGCAAACTGGCCGGCCCGGACACAACCGCGATCCGCCGGTGCCCATGCTCGAGCAAGGCGCGCGCCGCCATCTTGCCGCCCAGCTGATGGTCGACGGTGAAGCACTGCCCGGCGATGCTGTCGAAGTAATGGTTCAGCAGCACCACCTGGTGCTGCTTGGCGCCCAGCGCGGCGATGTCCTCCTCCAGCAGCACATTGGTCATCAGGATCAGCCCGTCGCAGCCGCGCTCGATGAGAAACTCGATGCCTTCGATGGCCTGCTGGCGCGCCCCGCCCAGCCCGACGCCGAACGCCACCACCATGTGCAGGCCGGCCGTGCGCAGCTCGGTATCGATGATCTGCAGGATGGGCGTGTAGAACGTCCCGCTCAGCACGGGAATGTAGACGCCGATCATGCGGCTGCTGCCGGACAGCAGCGAGCGCGCCGCGTGCGACGGCCGGAAGCCCAGCTCCTCGATCGCCGCCCGCACCTTGGCCACAGTCGCCGGCGACACCGAGCCCTTGCCGCTGACCACCCGCGAAGCGGTCCCCAGTCCCACGCCGGCGAGGCGGGCTACGTCTTTGATGGTGGCCACGTGCGCGTCACTTTTTGTTGAAAAATATCTGGATGGGCATCCCAAGTGTCTCATTTTGGAAACGTTCCCATATGGTGCACGCCTTGATTTCCCCTGTCAATGAAAACCTCCGGCGTTTTCGCACGATCGCAAATTGACTTTAAAAAACGAACGATGCTATATTTGCCAGCATCGAATGGAAACCTTTCCAAGCCATTTCAAAAATTGAAAAGGTAGCGATGGTGGGCAGCAGGGCAGCGCGAAAGCGGTTTATAAAAACAGAGGAGACAACATGCATTATCCAAAGACACGACAGAAATTAATGAGCCTGGCCGTCGCCAGCGCGTTCGTGGCCACGGCCACGGCCCTGCCGGCGTTCGCGCAAACCCCGGTGGCCGGCCAAGCCGCGCCGGTCGAGATGGCCGGCGAGGCGCCGGTGGTGCAAAGCGTGGTGGTGACCGGTCTGCGCCAGAGCCTGATTTCGTCGATGAACCTCAAGCGCAATTCCGACGGCGTGGTCGACGGCATCGTCGCCGAGGACATCGGCAAGTTCCCCGACACCAACCTGGCCGAGTCGCTGCAGCGCATCTCCGGCGTGTCGATCGACCGCTCGATCGGCGAGGGCTCGAAGATCACCGTGCGCGGCGTCGGCCCCGACTTCAACATGGTGTTGCTCAACGGTCGCCAGATGCCGACCTCCAACCTGGGCGACTTGAACGGGCGCGCCTTCGACTTCGCCAACCTGGCGTCGGAGGCGATCTCGCAGCTGCAAGTGTATAAAACCAGCCGCGCCGACACCCCGACCGGCGGCATCGGCGCCACCGTCAACGTGATGACGGCGCGCCCGCTCGACCGTCCCGGCCTGCACGCCAGCTTCGGCGCCAAGGGCGTCTACGACACCTCGAACGACAACCTGCCGGGCGACGTCAAGGCCAGCAACTCGACCACGCCGGAATTGTCCGGCCTGTACAGCAACACCTTCGCCGACGGCAAGTTCGGCATCGCCATCACCGGCAGCTACCAGGAACGCAACCTGGGCTACAACACCGCCGCCGTCTCCAGCGGCTGGCACGGCCCGGTGCGCGGCGACGAGAACAGCTGGGGTTCGATCCCGCAGCCCGGCGCCGCCGGCTCGGAAAACATCACCAACCGTCCCGGCCCCAACGACGTCTACATGGTGCCGCAGAACCTGAACTACAACTTCAACGGCGTCAAACGCCAGCGCACCAACGGCCAGTTGACCCTGCAATTCAAGCCGGTCAAGGAACTGGTCACGACCCTGGACTACACCTACTCGGAAAACAAGATACAGACCAAGCGCAACGACATCAGCGCCTGGTTCAACTTCGGCCCGTCGGCCAGCTCGTGGACCAAGGGTCCGGTGTCGAGCCCGCTGAGCTACACCGAGATCATCCCGCGCAACGCCAACGACCCGACCATCGGCACCTCCGACGTGGCCATGGGCGGCGCCGACTTCGCCACCAAGACGCAGAACAAATCGCTCGGCTTCAACGCCGTCTGGAAGCCGACCAACGACCTGCGCCTCGAACTCGACGCGCACCGCTCGTCGGCCACCTCGGGCGCCGACAGCCCGTTCGGATCGAGCAATACGCTCGGCACGGCCAGCTTCAGCCGCGGCAACACCACGGCCGACTTCAGCCAGGACTTCCCCGTGCTGAGCATGGAGGGCGTGGACTTCAGCAAGGCCGGCCAGCAGGTCACCGGCTCGAACTTCAACAACTCGTACATGCGCGGCGAGGTCGAGCAGACCCAGGTCAAGGGCGCGTGGAAGGTGTTCGAGGCGTCCGAGCTGAAATTCGGCGCCGGCGCCACCAAGGTCGACAACCGCTCGGCCTTCTCCAACAACCAGCGCGACACCTGGGGCGGCGCCACCAAGGCGGCCGACTATCCGAGCAACGTCTGGCACAAGGACACCATCCGCCAGTACTTCGACAAGATCGACGGCAGCGACAACCCGGCGCTGTTCAACCAGTTCTACACCTTCAACTTCGGCCAGGTGCGCCAGCTGGCGGCCACCGCCTCCGGCCTGCCGGCGCTGTACCTGCCGAAGACCACCTTCGACAACGACTCGCGCGTGGAGGAAAAATCGAAGTCGGCCTACGTCCAGTTCAACACCGACTGGGACACGGCGATGCCGATCCGCACCGCGCTCGGCGTGCGCTACGAGAAGACCGACGTCGTCTCGACCGCGCTGGTGCCGGCCGCCACCAGCATCAGCTGGGTGTCGCAGAACGAGTTGCCGGTCGCCTTCGGCGCGCCGACCTTCACCACGCTGACCGGCAAGTACCACAACATCCTGCCGAGCCTGGATTCCGACATCGAGCTGACGCCGACGCAGAAACTGCGCCTGAGCTACGGCCACAGCATCGGCCGCCCGCGCTACGACCAGATCCAGGGCGGCACCACCCTGAACTCGCTGGCGCGGGTCGACGGCGGCACCGGCAACCAGGGCAACCCGGCGCTGAAACCGGTCAAGTCCAAGAACCTGGACCTGTCCTACGAGTGGTACTACGGCCAGCAGAACTTCTTCTCGCTGGGCTACTTCCGCAAGGATTTGACCAACTACGCGGGGCAATCGACCTTCAACGCCACGCCGTTCAACCTGCACACGCCGGTCGGCGGCGCGCTGTGGAACGAGGCGCTGGCCAACGGTTGCGCGACGGCCGACACCACCTGCATCCGCAACTACATCTTCCGCAACCACCCGACCGCGCCGGGCGTGACGCGCGGACCGGACGACGGCGGCACCGGCAACGCCACCGGCACCATCGTCGGCCAGCCGAACGATCCGATCGCCAACTTCAAGATCAACTCGTTCGCCAACCAGAAGAAAGCCAGCCTGGACGGCATCGAGGTGAACCTGCAGCACATGTTCGGCAGCAGCGGCTTCGGTATCTCGACCAACTACACGTACGTGAACTCGGGCCTGAAGTACGACAACGCCAGGCTGGGCGAGCAGTTCGCGCTGGTGGGGCTGAGCAACTCGTCCAACGTCGTCGGCATCTTCGAGAACGACAAGTGGACGGCGCGGCTGGCGTACAACTGGCGCGGCGAGTTCCTGTCGTCGACCTTCGACTCCTACGGTCCGAATCCGCAGTACACGGAGTCGTACGGCCAGATCGACCTGAGCGTTGGCTATAACTACAACAAAAACATCAGCCTGCAATTCGAGGTGATCAACGCCGGCAACTCGATCCAGCGGGTGCACGGCCGCACCAAACAGGCGGTGGAGTCGGTCACCCAGGCCGGACCGCGCTACATGCTGGGGGCGCGCTACAAGTTCTGATGTAGTGTAATTACAACCATGGAAGGATAAGGCCGCTGCCCGACAGCGGCCTTGTCGGTTATACTTTCCGCAATAATCTGGGACATCGAATGGCCAATGAGCTGATCCGACGGATAGTGATAGTGGGTGGCGGATCGGCCGGCTGGCTGACCGCCGGCCTGATCGCGGCCGAACACCGCGCGACCTCCCCTGAAGGGCTGCAGGTGACCCTGATCGAATCGCCCGACGTCGCCCCGATCGGCGTCGGCGAAGGCACCTGGCCGAGCATGCGCGACACCTTGCGCCGCATCGGCGTGTCCGAATCCGACTTTTTCCGCGAATGCGACGCCTCCTTCAAGCAGGGCTCGCGTTTCAACCGCTGGTGCACCGGCGCCGGCGACGACTATTACTTCCATCCGTTTGTGTTGCCGCAGGGCTACGGCGAAGTGAACATGCCGGAACACTGGCTGGCCCAGCATCCCGACGTGCCGTTCGCCGACCTGGTCAGCTATCAGCCGCACCTGTGTGCGCGCGGCAAGGCGCCCAAGCAAGCCGCCACGCCGGAATTCGCCGCCGTGGCCAACTACGGCTACCACCTGGACGCCGGCAAGTTCGGCTTGTTCCTGCGCAAGCATTGCCTGGAGAACCTGGGCGTGCGCTACGTGCCGGACCACGTACTCGCGGTCAATTCCACCGCCGACGGCGACATCGCCTCATTGCAAACGCAGCGCCACGGCGCGCTCGAAGGCGACCTGTTCATCGACTGCACCGGCATGCAATCGCTGCTGCTCGGCAAGCACTACGACATCGACTTCGTCTCGCAAAAGCACGTGCTGTACAACGACTCGGCGCTGGCGGTGCAGATCCCCTACCCCGCCGACAACTATCCGATCGCCTCGCAGACCTCGTCGACGGCGCAAAGCGCCGGCTGGATCTGGGACATCGGCCTGCCGACCCGGCGCGGCGTCGGCCACGTCTACTCCAGCGCGCACATCGGCGACGACCAGGCCGAGGCGGAATTGCGCGCCTACATCGTGGCGACCGGCGGACCGGCGGACATCCCGGCGCCGCGCAAGCTGACTTTCGATCCCGGCTACCGCGCCAAATTCTGGCATCGCAACTGCGTCGCCATCGGCTTGTCGGCCGGCTTCATCGAGCCGCTGGAGGCGTCGGCCCTGGCGCTGGTGGAAATGTCGGCCGCCATGGTCAGCGACGACATGCCCGCCACGCGCGCGGCGATGGACATCGTCGCCAGGCGCTTCAACGAGCACTTCACCTACCGCTGGGAGCGGGTGATCGACTTCCTCAAGCTGCACTACGTGCTGAGCCAGCGCCGCGACAGCGCCTACTGGCGCGACAACACCGCCGCCGTGCCGGAGCGGCTGGGCGAGCTGCTGACCTTGTGGCGCCACCGCGCGCCGTCGCGCAGCGACTTCAACCGCATCGAGGAAGTGTTCCCGTCGGCCAGCTACCAGTACATCCTGTACGGCATGGGGCGCACCACCGAATTCACCAAGCAACATCCGCACGAAGCGGCGATGGCCGACGGCTATTTCCGCGAAGCGGCCAACCTGACACAGAAGATGCTGGACGCACTTCCCACCAACCGCGAGCTGATAGAGCATATCAAACGCCACGGCCTGCGCACATAACTACCCAGTTAACAAATATAAGAGACAAGTCATGCCCAAACCAGTATTGCTCAACAACGTAGAACACAAGAACCTGCGCGTGATCACCCGGCGCGGCGCCCGCTACGGCGACGCGCAGATGGCGGCGCCCACCTTCCCCGCCGAATTCCGCAACATCCAGGCGTGCTACCCGATCGTCTTCCGCCAGACCACCGACGGCGTGGGCTTCGAGCCGATCGCGTTGCTCGGCTTCCAGGAGGGCGAGAACCTGTTCCTCCAGGGCGAGCGCTGGGACGCGGTCTACATCCCGATGCTGGTCGAGCGCCAGCCCTTCCTGATCGGCATGGGCGGCCCCGATGGCCAGGACCTGACGGTGCACATCGATATCGAGAACCCGCGCGTGAGCGACAGCGAGGGCGAGGAAGTCTTCAAGCCGCATGGCGGCACCACCGATTACCTGGAGCGTGTCAACTCGCTGCTGGCGGCGATCCACAACGGCATGCAGGACATGCCGCTGTTCCTGGCCACCCTGGTGGAGCACGAGCTGCTGGAAAGCTTCGTTCTCGATGTGGGCCTGGACGACGGTTCGCAAAACCGCCTGGCCGGCTTCTACACGATCAACGAGGACCGCCTGGCCGGCTTGAGCGGCGACGTCATCGCCAAGCTGCACGCGGGCGGCCACCTGCATCCCATCTACATGGTGCTCGCGTCGCTGTCGAACTTCCGCGCGCTGATCGACCGCAAGAACGCGCTCCATGCCTAAAGCGATACGCGAGATCGCCGGCGTTGGACCTCACCAACTGACCGACGACATCCTCACCGCCACGCAGCCGATCGTGCTGCGCGGCGTGGCCGCCGGCTGGCCGATGGTGCGGGCGGCGCTCGAATCGCACGAGCGGGGCGACGCCTACCTGCGCCGCTTCTACGGCGACGCCACCACCGGCGCGACGGTCGGCGCCATGCTTGGGCCACCGGAGGCCGAGGGCCGCTTCTTCTACAACGAAGACATGAGCGGCTTCAATTTCTACCCGGTGCACGCCAAGCTGACCGGCGTGCTCGATGAAATCCGCGTCAAGCGCGACATGGAACGGCCGCCGACCGTGTACGTGGGCTCGACCAGCGTCGAGACCTGCCTGCCCGGTTTCCGCGAACACAACGACCTCGATCTGGGCGGCCGCGACGCCTTGATGAGCATCTGGATCGGCAACCGCACCCGCATCGCCGCCCACTACGACGTGCCGGATAATCTGGCGGTGGTGGCGGCGGGCCACCGGCGCTTCATGCTGTTCCCGCCGGAGCAGCTGAAGAACCTGTATATCGGCCCGCTCGACTTCACGCCGGCCGGCCAGGCCATCAGCCTGGTGGACATGCTGAAACCGGACTTCGGCAAATTCCCACGCTACGCCGAGGCGCTGGAACATGCGCAAAGCGCGGTGCTCGGGCCGGGCGACGCCATCTTCATCCCCAGCATGTGGTGGCACCATATCGAAGCGCTGGACGCCTTCAATGTGCTGGTCAACTACTGGTGGCAGCGCACGCCGGAATTCATGGACACGCCGACCAACGCCTTGATGACGGCCTTCCTGACGATGCGCGGGCTGCCGCCGGAACAACGCAAGGCATGGCAGGAAGTCTTCCGCCACTACATATTCGAAGCCGACGAAGAAACGGCGCAACATATACCCGAAGCGGCGCGCCACGTGCTGGCGCCGCTGACGGCCGATGGCGCGCGCGCGTTGCGCGCCCAAATATTAAAAAAGCTGAACCGCTAAGGAGACCGGCAAATGCAAGACCAAAACAAAGATTCCACCAACCGACAACCGGTACGCCGCGTCGTCATCTGCGGCGGCGGCACCGCCGGCTGGATGGTCGCCGCCGGCATCGCCAAGGTGCTGGGCAAGCGCCTCGACATCAAGTTGATCGAGTCCGATGAAATCGGCACGGTCGGCGTGGGCGAAGCGACCATCCCGACCCTGATGAACTTCCACAATCTGCTCGAGATCAACGAGCAGGAATTCATGGCCGAGACCCAGGCCACGTTCAAGCTGGGTATCTCGTTCGAGCAGTGGCGCAACGTCAAGGAGAACTACATCCACTCCTTCGGCTTCACCGGCGTGGACCACTGGACGGCGGGCTTCCAGCACTTCTGGCACAAGGGCGTCGAGCGCGGGCTGGCCAGCGACTACGGCGACTACTGCCTGGAGCTCAAAGCCTCGCTGGAGCACCGCTTCGCTCACCTGCCCAACAACGGCATGAACTACGCCTACCACCTGGACGCGAGCCGCTACGCCAAATATCTGCGCCGCCTGAGCGAACCGCGCGGCGTACAGCGCATCGAGGGCAAAATCGTCCGCTACACCAAGCATGAAGAAGGCGACGGGCGTGGCGACGTGCGCTCGATCGTGCTCGAATCGGGACAGGAGATCGAAGGCGACTTGTTCATCGACTGCACCGGCTTCCGCGGCCTGCTGATCGGCGACGCGATGGAGGAACCGATGGAGGACTGGTCGCAGTGGCTGTTCTGCGACCGCGCCATCGCCGTCCAGACCGAAGCGGTGGCCGACGCCATTCCGCTGACGCGCTCCATGGCCCACCAGGCGGGCTGGCAGTGGCGCATCCCGCTGCAGCACCGCGTCGGCAACGGCATCGTCTACTCGAGCCGCTATCTGGACGACGACACCGCGCGCAAACAGCTGCTGGCCAACGTCGAAGGCCGCACCCTGATCGAGCCGCGCGTGATCAAGTTCAAGCCGTGCCAGCGCAAGCAAACCTGGAAGGGCAACGTGGTCGCCATCGGCTTGTCGAGCGGCTTCCTCGAACCGATCGAATCGACCAGCATCCACCTGATCCAGCGCAGCGTGGTGCGGCTGATGCAGATGTTCCCGTCGGATGGCGTGCGCCAAACCGACATCGAGGAATACAACGCCCAGTGCAACCGCGAGATCGAGCACATACGCGACTTCATCATCCTGCACTACCACGTCAACAACCGCACCGACTCGCAGTTCTGGATCGACTGCCGCGAGATGAGCATTCCGGACACGCTCAAACACCGCATCGACCTGTTCCGCGAAACGGGCCGCGTGTTCCGCATCCCGAACGAACTGTTCGCCGAAAACTCGTGGATACAGGTGATGCTGGGCCAGGGCATCATGCCGCAGTCCCACCACCAGACGGCCGACCTGATGGGCGACGAAGAGCTCAAGCAATTCCTCGGCAACATCAAGTCCAACGTCGACCGCACGGTGGTGCAGTTGCCGGCGCACCAGGCCTACGTCCAACGCTACTGCGGCCGCGCCGAATCGGTCAAAGCCGCCTAAACCCACTCCGGGGTCAGGTCCACCTTTTCTACACGAGCGCTGCCCTAAAAGGCCTTACAGTCCAGTTCGTGTAGCATTGGTGGACCTGACCCCGGAGTTGTTGTTGCGGATCATTGCCCAGAAGCACCATCGCGCGTATCATCGGCAATCTTGCTTTTACTATAAGCGTGCCCGATGTCCAACTCCTCTCCGCTGCTGCGCTGGCTGTGCGTCGTTCTGACCATTTGCCTGTCCATCGGCTTCGCATCTTTTAAGCTGCTGGCGCCGGTCATGGCGCTGGCCATGGCCGTTTTCATCTGCGCCGTGCTGTGGATCGTCAGTCCCGCGTTGGCGCCGCCCGGCGCCGGCGCCGTCAAGGTGAGGCTGGCATCGATCTTTTGCTTTTTCGCGCTGGCCATGCCGCGCAGCTGGATCGGCGACGCCCTGGGCTTGGCCGCCCAAGCCTTGGCCGGCATCCCGGGCCTCGGCGGCGCGCTCCCGTGGCTGGCCCGGCTCGATTGGTCCAGTCAGGCCAGCGGGTGGTCGTTGACGCTGGGCGCCGTCGTGGTGGTGATGATCAGCTTGCATATGTCCGAGAAACCCCTGGCCGGCCGGGACACGACCGCGTTGAGCAAGCAATTCCCCGACCTGACCTTTAAAAGCCGGTATCAGCAGTTCTGCCGCATGCTGCTTCTCGATCTGGAAAAAATCGAAAATGAACTGAGCTGGAGCCTGGGTTATGCCGAATTGGAGGCCGAGGTCGAGACCGCCGCGCGCATTGGCCATCCGGGCGGCCGCGTGGTCAACCTCCAGGCCGCACTGCGCGCCGAAAACAAAGCCAAGGTGTTTTTGCTGCTGGGCGACCCGGGCGGCGGCAAAAGCTTCGCCCTACGCAAACTGGCCAGGGACATGCTCGCCGAGGTCAAAGTCAGCCGGCGCGTGCCGGTCTACATCAACCTGCGCGAATGGCTTCCGCCCGGCGACGGCCCACGTTGGGGCGAACAGCACCCGCCCACATTGGAGCAGCTCGACGCCTTCGTCATCGGCCGCCTGAAATCGCAGGGCAACGTCGTCGACAAGGAATTCATCGACGAATATTTCCACGAATTGAGAAAGCACGGGCGGCTGTTCTTCATTTTCGATTCCTTCGACGAGATCCCGGAATTGCTCGACGCCGACGAGAACTCCTGGCTCATCGGCCAGCTCTCCGACCTGTTTTCCCGCTATATCCGCAGCCACGAGAACGCGCGCGGCCTGCTGGCGTCGCGCATGTTCCGCCGCCCCACACATTTGTTCGCCGCCGAGAAAACACTGGAGATCCGGCCGCTGTCGGAGGTCGGCATCCAGCAGGCCATGTCGCATCACATCGGCTTCACCGAGGCGATACAAAAACAGCTGCTGCACGAGCGGCCCGACTGGCTGCCGGTGGTGCGCAACCCGTTCATGATGGCGCTGTTGGCCCAATGGGTGCGCGCCCATGACAAGCTGCCGGACAACCAGGAGCAGCTCTACCGTCATTACTTCGCCGACCGCCTCAAGCGCGCCGCCGACCACACCGATCTCCATGGACTGAGCGTCGACCAGGTCCTGGCGGCGACCAAGCAGATCGCCTGCTTCGTCTTCGACCACGGCGCCTACGGGCTGGAGGCGCCGCGGTCGTTGTTGGAAGTCGAGAGTCAAATCCCGCAGGTGGGCCAGGTCATCGACATTCTGTGCGACGCGGTGATCGGACGGGTGGGCACGGCCGAACCGCACACCTTCTCGTTCGTCCACCGGCGTTTCCTGGAATACCTGGTGACCACGCGCATGCTGGCCCAGCCCGGCCCGCCGCCGTTCCAGGCCATTCTGGACGATTCGCGCGGACGCGATGCCACGGTGCTGTATGCCCAGCTGTGCGACGACGCCTCCGCCGCCCATCTGGCGCGGCGCTGCTGGAAGGAAATCGAAACGCATCTGGGCAAGCCGGACGACCGCAGCGGCATTCACAGCCTGCGCTTCCTGATCGATGCCTTCCGCTCACGGCGCGCGGCGCTGGCGGCGTTCGCGCCGGCGCTCAGCAAACTCGTCAGCGAGCAGGCGATCGCCGAGGATGACATCGTCCGCAGCAATATCTGCCTCGAAGCGACCGGCTTGCTGGACAACGACGACGCGGTGGTGGTGTTGCACCTCGCCATGGCGGGGCCGAACGACTGGCTGCGCACGACCGCGTTCCGCGCCTGCCGCCACCTGCCGGCGCTGTCCGACAAGCTCCGGCAAAGCATCAACCACTACCTGGTCAAGATGCCGGCGCTGCAGTTCTGGCGCGAACGCAAGGCCTTGCTGCTGTCGCTGGCCTTGTCCGAGCCGCTGGACGGGACCCACCGCCTGGCGCGATGGCGCCAACGCGGCTTGGTCGCCTCGGTCGTCGCGGTGCTGGCGGGCGCCGCGCTGGTGCCGAAGATCGCGGCCATCTTCCTGCTGTCGGCGGTCTATCTGGCCATCGTGGATCTGCTCAGCGTCCAGCTCGCGCTGACCTTCACGCCCAAAAAATCACGCAAGCCCAACGTTTCAATGGGTTCCTCGATGTTCGCGCCCGGCACGCTGTTCCGGCTGCATCAACAGCTGATGGCCGTGGCCTTGGTCGCGCTGGCGTCATGGACCTTGTTCACGGGCGAGACGGCGACGCTGGCACGGTTGGCGCCGATAGCGGCGCTGCTGCCGGCGCATCTGTGGCCGGCGCTGGCCACGTCGCTGCTGGTACTGGGCCTGCTGTCGCTGGACTGGATCTCCGCGATCCACATCGTCCACGCCTATCGCGGCTTCATGGCGCTGTCGGGAAAGGAAAGAATAAAACTGCTAGCGAAGATTTCAGGCCTGTGCGCGGCCGTTCCCGTCGGCGCCTTCATCCTGGTAACGCTGCTCAGGCTCATCCCGCCCGACATGCAAAAGTTGGTTGCGGACACCATGGGGTATGCGCTCGCCGCTGCATTGCTCGTTTTCGGGGGATTCACCGTCACCCAGCATGTGCGCGAGCGTCGTGCGCTGCCCGCTTTGCTGGCCACGATCGGCGGCAGTATCACCCGCGTGCAGATCGTCAGCGCGATGAGCGCGGTCAAACTCCCGCACAATCAGATGGCCGTCGTGGCAAAACTGGCGGAGCAGAAAACCTCGCCCAGCGGCGCCTGGCCGGACGGTTTCACACTGAATCCGCGTTGCGGTCCGGCCCTGACCGAGTTGGCCAAGCTGGAAGCGCGCTGGCGCAAACTCGACCGTTAACCACATGGCCACCCGATTCGCATCGGTACAACACTTCGGAAATATTTATCATTTCCACATTTTTAAAGTAGTAATATTACAGCGCCATCCATTGCGCAGACAATCGGAGGACTAACACCATAAGACCATGGAGACAAGCATGTCGATAAATTGTAGTTTAGTTTCACGATTGAAATTGCTATCGGCGATAGGCACGCTGGCCGCGCTGGCCGCCTGCGGGGGCGGCGGCGAAGATGCGCAAGCCACGCAGCCGGCCAAAATCCTTGCCGGCGGCGTGACCATGGGAGCCGCGACGGCCGCAGCCCCGCAGGCCGCCGGCACGATCCGCATGCACTACCACCGTGCCCAGGGCGACGAAGCGCTATGGGGCGTCTACTCCTGGGAAGGCCCGACGAATCCCAGCCCGGCCTGGATCACCGGCCGCTTCATGCTCACCCAAAGCGACGCCTTCGGCCGCTACGTCGACATCCCCGTCGACACCGCGAAAGCCGCGATCTCCTTCCTGCTCACCGACGGCAGCGGCAACAAAAACTGCGGCAACGACCAATCGGCGCCCTTCAACGCCAACATCGGCACCGTCGGCCAGCAAGTCTGGATGCTGGAAGGCGACTGCACCGTCTACAGCACCGAACCGGCCATCAGCCTCGGCAACCTGAACGGCGCCAGCGCGCACTGGCTGACCGCCACCACCTTCGCCTGGCCCGGCGTGCCCACCGGCGGCGGCTACAAACTGTATTACGCGGCCAACGGCGGCCTGGGCTCCAGCCCCGCCGGCGTCACGGGCGCCGACGGCAGCATCGCCCTGAACGCCGTCGGCACCCTGCCGGCCGCGCTGCGGGAAAAATACCCGCACCTGGCCGGCGCCACCGCGCTCACCATGTCCGCCACCGACGCGGCGGGCATCGCGTCCCGCGCCAGCAACCAGTTCGCGATCGCGCAATTCGACGCCAGCGGCAAACTGATACAAGTGACCTCGCTGCAAACCAGCGGCATGCTGGACGACGTCTTCGCCGGCGCCGCCGCCAACGCCACGCTGGGCCTGAGCTACAACCGCAACGGCGCCCCCACCTTCCGCGTGTGGGCGCCGACCGCCAAGGCGGTCAGCCTGAATCTCTACCCCGACGCGAACAGCGCCAGCACCGCCACCCGCGCGATGGTGCGCGACAGCGCCAGCGGCGTGTGGAGCTACACCGCGCCCGACGCCAGCTGGGTCAACCGCAACTACTACACCTACAACGTACAGGTGCTCTCGCGCTGGGCCGGCAACACGATCGTCGACAACACCGTGACCGATCCGTACTCGCTCAGCGTCAGCGCCAACAGCCAGCGCAGCTTCGTCGCCAACCTGGACAGCCGCGCGCTCAAGCCGGACGGCTGGGACCACCACCGCATTCCACGCCTCGACCAGCCGACCGACATCGCGCTGTACGAACTGCACATCCGCGATTTCAGCGCCAGCGACGCCAGCGTGCCCGCCGCCCATCGCGGCAAATACCTGGCCTTCACCGACGACGGCTCCAACGGCATGCGCCACCTGCGCGAACTGCGCAAGGCCGGCCTGACGCACATCCACCTGCTGCCGTCGTTCGACTACGCCAGCGTCAACGAAACCGGCTGCACGACGCCGTCGATCCCGAACGCCGCGCCCAACGCGCCCGACCAGCAAGCGGCGGTGGAAGCCACGCGCGGCGCCGACTGCTTCAACTGGGGTTACGATCCGGTGCACTACACGGCGCCCGAAGGCAGCTACGCGACCAACGCCAGCGACGGCGCGGTGCGCGTGCGCGAATTCCGCGCCATGGTGCAAGGCCTGCACGAGCAAGGCCTGCGCGTGGTGATGGACGTCGTCTACAACCACACCAGCGCCTCGCAGCAAGGGCCGCTGTCGGTGCTCGACAAGATCGTACCGACCTACTACTACCGCCTCAACGCCGGCGGCGGCATCACCAACGACAGCTGCTGCGCCGACACCGCGTCGGAGAACGCCATGATGGCCAAGCTGATGATCGACTCCGTCGCCACCTGGGCGCGCGACTACAAGGTCGACAGCTTCCGCTTCGACATCATGGGCTTCACGCCGCTGCCGGTGATGAAGCGCCTGCAGGCCGCCGTCAACGCCGCCGCCCAGCGCGACATCTACATCTACGGCGAAGCGTGGAACTTCGACACCGTCGGCAACGACGCCCGCTTCGTGCAAGCGCGCCAGGCCAATATGTACGGCTCGGGCATCGGCTCCTTCAACGACCGGCTGCGCGACGCGGTGCGCGGCGGCGGCTGCTGCGACAGCGGCGCGAGCCTGATCACCCAGCAAGGCTTCATCAACGGCGCCTTCTACGACCCCAACGCGCAATCCACGCAAACCAAGGACGATTTGCTGCGGCTGGGCGATCTGGTGAAGGTCGGCCTGTCCGGCACCCTGCGCGACTACAGTTTCGTCGACCGCACCGGCGCCGTGCGCAGGAATTCGCAGATCGACTACTTCGGCCAGCAGGCCGGCTTCGCCGCCAACCCGGCCGAAACCATCAACTACATCGAAGCGCACGACAACCAGACGCTGTTCGACCTGAACGCCTACAAGCTGCCGCAAGCGACCAGCATGGCCGACCGCGTGCGGGTGCAGAACCTCGGCGCGGCGATCAACATCCTGTCGCAGGGCATACCGTTCCTGCACGCGGGGCAGGAAATCCTGCGCTCGAAATCGATGGACCGCGACAGCTACGACGCCGGCGACTGGTTCAACAAGCTCGATTACAGCTACCAATCGAACGGCTTCGGCGTCGGCCTGCCGATGGCTGGTGTCAACCAGGACAACTGGCCGCTGATGTCGCCCATCCTCGCCAATCCGCTGATCAAACCGGACACCGGAGCGATCGTCGCCGCGCGCGACTACGTCAACGACATGCTGGCGATCCGCCAGGACAGCGCCCTGTTCCGGTTGCGCACGGGGGACGAGGTCTCGAAGCGCCTGCGCTTCCACAACACCGGTCCGCGGCAGATTCCCGGCCTGATCGTCATGAGCCTCGACGGCCGCGTCCCGCTGCGGAGCGGCGACGCCAAATACAAATCGGTGGTCGTGCTGTTCAATGTCGACAAGGTCGCCAAAACGATCGCCGTGCCCGAACTGGCCGGCCGCAAGCTGGCGCTCCACCACGTGCTGCGCAAGGCCGGCATCGGCGACTACGACAGCGCCGGCGGCAGCTTCACCATC
>Ga0105244_10001506_pt1 | contig 18636 bp, 12 predicted proteins | sample KBSM44metaG_FD_80423 | JGI IMG/M metagenome (GOLD analysis project Ga0105244, IMG submission 80423) | Miscanthus rhizosphere microbial communities from Kellogg Biological Station, Michigan, USA - KBS M4-4 metaG | ecosystem: Host-associated > Plants > Roots > Rhizosphere > Soil | place... | reverse complement strand
GCAGACGCCATTTCACGGTGGATCTGGCTCTCCGTGGTACGCGCACCGATCGCCCCCCAGCTAATCAAATCGGCAATATACTGGCCGATCACCATATCGAGGAATTCAGTGGCCGTTGGTACACCTAACTCGTTGACCTGCAACAGCAAACGGCGCGCCTGCTCAATGCCATGGTTCACGCGATAGCTGCCGTTCAAATCAGGATCGGAAATTAAGCCTTTCCAGCCCACTACGGTGCGCGGTTTTTCGAAATAAGTCCGCATCACGATTTCAAGGCGATGCTGATGTTGTTCACGCGCGGCTTGTAAACGGCGGGCGTAATCCATTGCCGCATCCAGGTCATGGATTGAGCAAGGGCCAACTATCACCAGCAGGCGATTATCTTCGCCATTAAGGATTTTTTCGATACGACGACGGGAGGCTGTTACGTTTTGTGCGACTTGTGGGGACACAGCCAAACGCTGTGCCAGTTCCGCAGGTGTAACCAGACTGTCGATGCGCGCAGTGCGCAATTCATCTGTTTTATTCATTGGGTGTCTCAGAAATTTTGTCTTCAGCTCGGCAAAAGTACCGGGAAGTGATGGCAGTCACGATAAACCAATTTATGTTGAATTCAACCGTCAACTGAATCGTGACCACCAGATTGCGTAAAGCCTATCATACAAAATCGCACCCTTGCACTAGTTTGTTAGTACATGCGGCGATTCAACCCCATGATATCGAGGATTTTGGTTGCCATCTCTTCAACTGAGTAATTAGTACTGTTGAGATAGCGGATTTGGTTCTTGCGAAACAGGGCTTCCACTTCTGCCACTTCAAGGCGGCATTGACGCATTGACGCATAGCGGCTGTTTTCACGGCGCTCCTCACGAATAGCCGCGAGGCGTTCGGGATTGATAGTCAGGCCAAACAATTTGTGTTGCAGAGGTTTCAGTACTGCAGGCAATTGGATGTTATCCATATCGTCGGCGATGAACGGATAATTTGCTGCCCGAATGCCAAACTGCATGGCGAGGTATAAACTGGTCGGCGTTTTCCCGCAGCGTGATACGCCCAGCAAGATAACCTGTGCCTGATCGAGATTGCGCATCGAAATGCCATCATCGTGGGCAAGTGTGTAATCAATGGCCGCAATACGCGCATCATATTTGATTAAATTACCCGGATTCAGACCGTGTGTCCGATGGGCAATAGGCGTCGGTTCAAGTTTCAATTCTTGCTGTAACGGGGCGACCAGCGCCTGCACGATATCCTGACAAAAACCCTCACTTTGCAAAATAATGTCACGAATTTCCGGTAAAACGATGGAATAAAATACCAGCGGACGCACGCCAGATTGCTGGTAAATCGCATTGATTTGTTCTCTCACGGCGTTCGCGCGGCTGACGTTTTCGACAAACGGCAGCGTGATACTGTTAATGGCGACCGGAAACTGTGACATCACCGCATGCCCAAGCACTTCGGCGGTGATGGCGGTACCATCGGAGATATAAAAAACTTGCCTGTCTACTGTGCTATCCATTTTTCAATCCTGTCAGTGGTAACTCTGATAAGTGACGACTTCTGGCTGAAGCATAAATTAAAACTTCCCCTCATGGATCAATCTCAATTCATTTTTAAAACTGAAACGTGGTTTTTATTTTTAATGAAATGAGTGGTTCATTTTTATTATCAGCTTAAACCATTATTAATATAGGGTTTAAATTAAGAATCAATAAGTTATGTGAAAAGTAAATAAATCTTAAAATTTCAAATTTTTATTTTGCTTGATCGATTCACCGGTTTCATTCCTATGAGTAATTATGCCAATCTAAAAGGGATGTAATGTGTTTCTGGTACCCATTCATATATCACAAAAAGGATTGTTTCGATGTCCAACTCGTCACCGCTGGTGCTTTGGTACAACCAACTTGGCATGAATGATGTAGACAGGGTCGGGGGCAAAAATGCCTCTCTGGGTGAAATGATTACCAACCTTTCAGGTATGGGTGTTTCCGTGCCGAATGGTTTTGCCACCACGGCCGAGGCGTTTAACTTCTTTCTTGACCAAAGTGGCGTGAACCAGCGTATCTATGAACTGCTGGATAAAACGGATATTGACGATGTCACCGAGCTTGCAAAAGCGGGTGCGCAAATCCGCCAATGGATAATCGACACGCCGTTCCAGCCTGAGCTGGAAAAAGCCATCCACGATGCCTACGAACAACTTTCCTCTGACGATGCTGATGCCTCTTTCGCCGTGCGCTCCTCCGCGACCGCAGAAGATATGCCGGATGCGTCGTTTGCCGGACAACAAGAAACTTTCCTCAACGTGCAAGGGTATGACGCGGTGTTGGTTGCCGTAAAACACGTCTTTGCTTCGCTGTTTAATGACCGTGCGATCTCTTATCGCGTTCATCAGGGCTACGACCACCGTGGCGTGGCGCTTTCTGCTGGCGTGCAGCGCATGGTGCGTTCTGACCTCGCGTCCTCGGGCGTGATGTTTTCCATCGATACCGAATCAGGTTTCGACCAGGTGGTATTTATTACCTCCGCTTATGGCCTTGGCGAAATGGTAGTGCAGGGCGCAGTCAACCCGGACGAATTCTACGTTCACAAACCGACTTTGGCGGCGGGGCGTCCTTCGATTGTGCGCCGCAACATGGGCTCGAAAAAAATCCGTATGATTTACGCACCTAGCCAGGAACATGGCAAACAGGTTCGTATTGAAGATGTTCCGCAAGCGTTGTGCGACCAGTTCTCCATCACGGCGGATGAAGTGCAGGAGCTGGCGAAACAAGCGGTACAAATTGAGAAACACTATGGCCGTCCGATGGATATCGAATGGGCTAAAGATGGGCACACCGGCAAGCTGTTTATTGTGCAGGCACGTCCAGAAACGGTGCGTTCTCAGGGCCAGGTCATGGAGCGTTATCAGTTGCACGCTCAGGGCAAAATTGTCGCTGAAGGGCGCGCCATCGGCCATCGCATCGGCGCGGGTCCGGTCAAAGTGATCCACGATATTAGTGAGATGAACCGTATTCAGCCGGGTGATGTGTTAGTCACCGACATGACCGACCCGGACTGGGAACCGATCATGAAAAAGGCGGCGGCGATTGTCACTAACCGTGGCGGACGTACCTGTCACGCGGCAATCATTGCCCGTGAGCTGGGTATTCCGGCGGTAGTGGGTTGTGGCGACGCGACTGAGCGCATGAGCGAGGGGCAGAACGTCACGGTTTCTTGTGCTGAAGGCGATACCGGCTACGTCTATGCCGAACTGCTGGATTTCAGCGTGAAAAGTTCTACCGTCGACACCATGCCGGATCTGCCGTTGAAAATCATGATGAACGTCGGTAACCCGGATCGTGCCTTTGATTTTGCCTGCTTGCCAAACGAAGGCGTAGGGCTGGCACGTCTGGAGTTCATCATCAACCGTATGATTGGCGTGCATCCGCGTGCATTGCTGGAATTCGACCAGCAAGAGCCTGCATTGCAAAGCGAAATCCGCGAGATGATGAAAGGCTACGACGATCCGGTTGAGTTTTACGTCGGTCGTCTGACTGAAGGGATTGCCACATTGGGCGCGGCATTCTGGCCGAAGCGCGTGATTGTGCGCCTGTCTGATTTCAAATCTAACGAATACGCCAACCTGGTAGGCGGCGAGCGTTATGAGCCGGAAGAAGAAAACCCAATGCTCGGTTTCCGTGGCGCGGGTCGTTATGTATCCGATAGTTTCCGTGAATGCTTCGCGCTGGAATGCGCCGCCATGAAACGCGTGCGTAACGAAATGGGCCTGACGAACGTCGAAGTGATGGTGCCGTTTGTGCGTACCGTCGCGCAGGCTAAAGCCGTGGTGGAAGAACTGGAACGTCAGGGTCTGAAACGCGGTGAGAACGGCCTGAAAATCATCATGATGTGTGAGATCCCATCCAACGCCTTGCTGGCCGATGAGTTCTTGCAATATTTCGATGGTTTCTCGATTGGTTCAAACGACATGACCCAGTTGGCATTGGGGCTGGACCGCGATTCTGGCGTGGTTTCCGAACTGTTTGACGAGCGCAACGACGCGGTAAAAGCACTGCTGTCGATGGCTATCAAAGCGGCGAAGAAACAAGGTAAATACGTCGGTATCTGTGGGCAAGGCCCGTCTGACCATGAAGATTTTGCGGTGTGGTTGATGGAACAGGGGATTGATAGTCTTTCTCTGAATCCGGATACCGTGGTGCAAACCTGGTTGAGTCTGGCAGAAGCGAATAAGTAAAAAAAAGGCTCCTCATTGTTGAGGAGCCTTTAATATTTGTAGGTCGGATAAGTTGTAGGGTGGCTAAGCGCCAGCGTCATCCACCATTGTCGTCGATTATGTCGGGGGCGCTGCGCTTGCCCGACCTACCAATCGTTTATTACAAGGCTTTTGGCGTCATCACGCCAGTGACTTCACTTTCACTCTGGAACTTGCCGACACGCAGGTCGCTCACAATACTGTTCATTCTCTCTTCAGTTAACTTGTAATAACGAATCGAGATAGCGGTAATTAAGTAGAAAATAGCCGGTAGTACGGTAAACAGAATCAGTACGCCACGCACGGCCTCGGCTGATTGTTGTTCCACACCCGCCTGATAACCAAACCACGCAAGACCCCAACCGGTTAACGCACCACCAATCGCTACACCCAATTTAATGATGAAGATATTTGCCGCAACGTTCATACCGGTAATACGGCGTTGGGTTTTCCATTCACCATAGTTATTAGCATCGGTAATCATTGACCATTGCAGTGGAGCATTAATACCTTGCAGGATATTAAGCACGATATGCACCAGGAAAGCCGGTATCCAATATTCGGTTGGTAACACCAGGAATAATAACCCGATCACCGCACTGAGCACGTTTACCCATATTGAGGCGCGGATCTTACACATCCAGCTACCCAATTGTTTAGCAAACAGGCTGCCAAATACCGCCGCGATAGTCGTTGCCAGCATAAACATCGAAATAATGCCGCTGCCTTGATGAAGGATATATTGCACGAAATAGACCAGCAGGCTGCCACGAACCACGACACCACACAACATCGCAAGGTTATAAACCGACAGAATGCGCCATTGGTCGTTCTTTAATAAGATTTTCACGTCGCGCAGGATATTCAGGTTTTCTTCTTTGACCGGCGTAATACGTTCACGGGTGGTGGCAAAGCACACCAGGAACATCAGGCAGCCAATCACACCGAAGATCCCCATTGCCCACTGCATGCCAACAGCTCTGTCGTCTGGCGAAATAAAATCAGCCAGTGGCAGAATCAACGCTGTACCCATCGCACCACCAATTGGCGCAATGGCAAAACGCCAGGATTGCAGGGACAGGTTTTCTTGTGGATCCGACGTAATTGCCGCACCTAAAGAGCAATAAGGAATATTTATTGCGGTATACATTATTGTCATGAATATATAAGCCAGAACGGCGTAAACAATTTTACCGGTCTGCGAGAAATCAGGTGTTGAATAAACCAGCACACAACTGACGGCGAAAGGAACACAAATAATCAATAACCAGGGGCGGAATCTCCCCCAACGGGTTTTGGTCTGGTCGGCAATCGCACCCATGATAGGATCGGTAATAGCATCCAGTACCCGGACGACTAAAAATAATGTCCCCATTACCGCCGGGGGCAAACCATAAATATTGGTATAAAAATAAGCCAGAATGGCGACCGAAGAATCAAACACGATGTGACTTGCCGCATCACCTAGTCCAAAACCCATTTTTTCTTTGTTGGTAATTTTTTCTGTAAGCACCGACATGTATTCACCTTTATTAAGAGCCGGAATATAGACCTCGCGGATAGCACTAGTTATAAATTGTGAATCTGAGCAGGAGTATTGTAATTTTTCATTTGTGTTTTATGTTTCTTATCAAATGTGACGGGGTTATCTCTTATCGCCTCGGCTTCGTCCTGAAAGCCTCATTTTTCTGGCATATTTTTGAATTACGTCACACTTATGGCTAAAAACCAAAAAACGTAATCTTGCGGGTTATTCTGACAATTGTTTGCCTCTTCAGTCATCACTCATATTGATACTTTCGCAAACCGCTGAACTCGAAAGGGGAACACTATGTCTGCCATTTATAAGCAAGCTCATCGCCCGATTCATGAACGTGTCAGCGATCTGCTTTCACGTATGACTGCCGAAGAAAAATTCGCCCAAATGCACGCGTATTGGCTGATTTTATCCAGCGACGGCCATCACCGTGAACGGACCGATTTAAGCGATGAGTTTGCTGGCGTAACCGAGCAAGCAGCACTTGGCGAGCGTCTGAAACTGGGCGTCGGGCAAATTACTCGCCCGTTAGGCACCCACATTGTCGATGCTAAAGAGGGTGTCCGTGCGGCTAATCGCTTGCAGAAAACCCTGATTGAAGAGACTCGGCTGGGCATTCCGGCCCTGTTTCACGAAGAGTGTTTAGTCGGGTTGCTGTGCAAAGATGCTACGCTGTTCCCGTCATCACTCAACTACGGCTCCACCTGGGATGTTGATCTTATCGAACGTGCGGCGGCAGCGATTGGCGAAGAAGCCCGCTCGACCGGTTGCCATCAGGGACTCGCGCCAGTGCTGGATGTGTCACGCGATGTGCGCTGGGGGCGCACCGAAGAGACATTCGGTGAAGATCCGTGGCTGGTGGGCATGATGGCCACACACTATGTCAAAGGCTTACAGGGCAAAAATCGCGACTTGTTGGCAACGCTCAAACATTACGTCGGCCATTCATTTAGCGAAGGCGCGCGCAACCATGCCCCTGTCCATCTTGGTTTTTGCGAATTAAACGATACCTTCCTGCTGCCGTTCGAAATGGCGGTAAAACTGGCAAATGCGGGCTCGGTGATGCCTGCTTATCACGATATTGATAACCAGCCTGGCCACTCGGATGAATTCTTACTGACCACCGTGTTGCGTGAACAATGGGGCTTTGATGGGCTGATTGTTGCTGATTACGGAGGCGTGAGTTTGCTGCATCAGCATCACGGTATTTCGCACGATGCGGCAGAATCTGCGGCGCTGGCATTTAATGCCGGGCTGGATGTGGAACTACCTAAAGATGACTGCGCGCGCCATCTGGCCCAAGCCGTCGAGCGTGGTTTAATCACCATGGAAAAAGTGGATGAGATTGTCGCTCGCGTGTTGAAAGAGAAATTCCGCCTCGGGTTATTTGAACAGCCTTATCGCGATGAAAACGGCGTCGTATTGCAAAGTGAATCGACAAAAAATATCGCTCGGGAAGTCGCCACACGCTCCATCACCATGCTCGAAAACGACGGAATGTTACCGCTGAAAGGGCAGCCGCGCGTGGCGGTTATTGGGCCAACGGCCGACGACCCGCTGGCTTTGCTCAGTGGTTATAGCTTCCCGGTGCATTTGATCATCAGCGATATGCTGGAACAAACTTCACAAGTCGTCACCCCACTGCAAGCACTGCGCGAACAACTGGGTAGCGACAACATCCGTTATGCCAAAGGTTGCCATATTATCGAAAAACGTATGGCTGGCGCGCCTGTTTTCCCCGGTGATAGCGGCGGCAAACCGATGCAGTCTTCTCCGGTTTCAAACGACATTTCATTGATTCCTGATGCGGTGAAAGTCGCCCAACAAAGCGATGTTGTGGTGCTGTGTGTCGGGGATTTATCCGGCTTATTCCAGAGCGGTACAGTGGGCGAAGGTTCAGATACCGACAGCCTGGTGTTGCCGGGTGTACAGCAGCAATTGCTGGACCAACTGATTGCCACCGGCAAACCGGTGGTCGTAGTGATGACCGGCGGGCGTCCTTACAATTTAGGCGGCCAGGAAGACAATGTTGCGGCATTACTGATGGCCTGGGCGCCAGGGCAAGAAGGTGGGTACGCCATTGCTGACGTGCTAACAGGGCGCGCAGAACCCGGCGGGCGGCTGGTAGTTTCCATCCCTAAAAGTGCGGGCGCGATGCCGTATTACTACAACCACAAACTCAAAAGCGGCGGCACGCCGTTTGCCTTCCACTTCGGTTCCCGGTATCCGTTTGGTTTTGGTAAAACCTGGACTGAGTTCGACTACAGCCCGCTGCAATTTTCCCGTCACGAGGTGCCGAATGATAATGGTGTGGTGAATGTCAGCGTGACCGTCAGCAACCGTGGGGTGGTGGCAGGTAGCGAAGTGGTGCAGCTTTATGTGCACGATAAAGTGGCGTCGATGGTGCGGCCGGTACAGGAGCTTAAAGCTTTCCAGCGAGTACATCTTGAGCCAGGGGCCAGTGCCAGTCTCACTTTTGATATTCCCACCGATATGCTGAATTTCACCCGTCGCAATGGCGAACGCGTGGTGGAGCCTGGCGAGTTTGAGATTCGTGTTGGCGCATCAAGTGGCGATATTAAAAGCTCGGGAATTGTGCGGGTCACCGGTGACACCCGGGTCATCAACGGGAAGTGGCGAATGGTAAGTCATTGCGAGGTAGAGCATTTTTTCGCGTAAAGATCCTTTTTTCCGAACGAAGCGCGTAAGATTGATGCTTATCCTTGCTGTCGGGATGGCAGCGATAAATTTCTAAGGCTGTTGTCATGAGTGTAAGCACTTCAGAAAGCCATGCTCCTTTTGGTGCGTTATTAGGCCATGCCCCAGGCGGTGTGGCCATTTACTCCTCAAATTACGATTCGCTTGACCCCAACGCCTGGCCGGATGACACGTGGTTCAGACATTATCTGGACCACGAATACATGGGCTATAAGTGGCAGTGTGTCGAGTTCGTGCGCCGCTTTCTTTATATCAATCACGGGATAGTTTTCACCGATGTCAGCATGGCATATGAAATCTTCTCGTTGCGCTATCTGCGCCAGGTCGTCAATGACAATATTCTTCCCCTTCAGGCGTTTGCCAATGGCTGTGAGCGCGCACCAGTCGCCGGTTCATTGCTGGTCTGGCAACAAGGGGGCGAGTTTGACCACACCGGACATGTGGCAGTGATTACTCAGGTTCTGGCCGATAAAGTCAGGATCGCTGAGCAAAACGTCATCCATCATCCACTGCCAGTCGGCCAGCAATGGACCCGTGAACTGGTTTTGGTCAATCAGGATGGGAAATACTTCATTCAGGACACCTTCGATGATACGGAGATCTTAGGCTGGATGATTCAGACGGCGGAGAGTCAATACAGCCTGCCGCAACCGGAAATTCCGGCCCAGTGCCTGGCGATTCATTGTCAGCAAGTCGATGATAAAGGGCAGTTTGCCAGTCACTGGCTGGATGAGCAGGACCCGGTCGAGTTGGCCTATGTTCAGGCCAAAGAAGGGCAAATTGTTAATGCCAATCCGTATCGTTACTTTACGCTGTCCCACAGTGCGGAACAGGAACTCATTCGCGCCACCAATGAGCTGCATCTCATGTATCTGCATGCCACCGACAAGGTGCTGAAAGATAATGATCTGTTGGCGTTGTTCGATATTCCGGAAGTGTTATGGCCGCGCCTGAGACTCTCCTGGCAGAATCGTCGCCATCATATGGTGACGGGGCGTCTTGACTTCTGCATGGATGAACGCGGATTAAAAGTGTACGAATACAATGCGGATTCGGCCTCATGCCATACCGAGGCCGGTTTGATTCTGGCGAAATGGGCGCAGCAAGCGGGTGTGACAGAAGGTAGCGATCCTGGTGAGCGTTTGTTTAATGCGCTAACCAATACCTGGAAACATAGCTATGCGCGTCCGTTTGTCCATATCCTGCAAGATAACGACGCGGAAGAGAATTACCATGCGCAGTTTGTTCAACGCTCGCTGGCGAAGGCGGGGTTCGAAAGTAAAATTCTGCATGGCCTGGATCAGCTGCAATGGGATGCCACCGGGCAATTGGTTGACGGTGAGCATCGCCAGATTAACTGCGTGTGGAAGACGTGGGCATGGGAAACCGCACTCGACCAGTTGCGCGCTGAGAGTGAAGCCGCCTACGCCGGGCTGCCGATTCGTACCGGGCATTCTCAAGATAGCGTCAGGTTGATTGATGTCTTGTTGCGTCCGGAAGTGATGGTTTTTGAACCGCTATGGACCATTATTCCCAGCAACAAAGCGATACTGCCGGTGCTTTGGTCTTTATTCCCGAACCACCGCTACCTGCTGAATGCGGATTTCGAAGTCAATAAAGCGCTTGAGCAAAGCGGTTATGCCGTCAAACCGATCGCCGGACGTTGCGGCAATAATATCGGGCTGATTAGTCACCAGGAGCAAGTGCTGGATGAAACCAGCGGCAACTTCTCCGGGCAGAAAAATATCTACCAACAACTCTGGTGCTTGCCTAAAGTGGCTGGTCGTTATGTGCAGTTATGCACGTTTACAACTGGCGGGCATTACGGTGGGGTGTGCGTCCGTTCTGAGAACAGTCTTGTGATAAAAAAAGAGAGCGATATCGATCCGCTGCGCATTCTTGGCGATGAGCACTTTGTTAAATAACGCGCAAAAAAAAGCCCATCGTTGAGATGGGCAAAGACTACACACAGCAATTCGTTGTTTCACTCAGGGGATTTCCATGCTTATAAATCAATGCGTTGATTCATAGCCGTGAAGTAATAGTAGGTATATCCCCTGGGAGCGTCACTCGGATTCCTCTCAATAGTTAATGGATAGTTAACGATTAAGATCACATTTCTCGAATCGAAACTCTGTGCGGAAGATAAAAGCGGAGGGATAGATAAGCATTGCTAACCTTTACGCTTGTGTTACTCCCCGATTGAGGGAGCAACACAAGTTTCAATGACGGTTATTCTCGCTCTTCCAGAACTTCAACCACTTCATTGGGGTCGTCTTGCGGGGCTGGTGCTTCATGAATCCACACCGAAATCAGGCGATATGAAACCGCCAGCAGAACCGGCCCGATAAACAAGCCAATCATGCCAAAGGCAATCAAACCGCCAATGACGCCAGAAAGGATCAGGATCATCGGCAAGTCAGCACCCATACGAATCAGCACCGGACGAATAAAGTTATCCATCGTGCCGACCACGCAACTCCACACCAGCAGCACGGTGCCCCAGGTGTTATCACCCGTCCAGTACAGCCAGGCAATGGATGGAATCAGCACCAGCAACGGGCCGATTTGCACCAGGCAACACATCAGCATCACCACGGTTAACAGTGTGGCGTTGGGGATACCGGCAATCGCCAGACCCACGCCGCCCAATATCGACTGAACCAGTGCTGTGACCACCACGCCCAACGCCACTGCGCGAATCGCTTGCCCGGCCAGTAACACGGCGGCATCGCCGCGTTTGCCCGCCAGACGGAACGCAAAATGGCGAATCCCATTGCCCAGCGTTTCGCCTTTCGCATACAGCAACACGCTGAACAACAGCATCAGGCCGCAGTGCATCAGGAAGCTGCCAACGTGAATTGCTTGTCCAAGGAACCAGGTCGTGGTGCTGCCAATATAAGGGCGAATTTTTGCCATAATGGCGCTGCCGCCGCTGTCTACCAGCGTATTCCAGCCAGAGTAAAGGCTGTCACCGATCAGCGGAATGCTATGGAGCCAATCAAATTTCGGCAATTCCATATTGCCTTTGGTTGCCCACTCAATAACCGGGCCGCTGTTATCCACCAGGCTATTAACCAGCAGCGCCACCGGAATAACAAACAGCATCAGTAGCAGAAGCGTCATCACCAGTACGGCTAGCGAACGCTTTCCCCACAACAAATGTTGCACTCTGATCATCAACGGCCAGGTTGCAAGAACGATTGTCCCCGCCCAGGCGAAGCCGAGCACAAACGGACGGACAATCCAGATACAGGCGATCATCATCACCGAAATAAACAACACCGACAGCAAGATCTGCAGCAGATCCTTTGGCTGACTGACTTTAACCATAGATAAAATCACCTTAATAACCGATCGCGGGCAAAGTGCCTGCGTTAAAACCGCAAAGCGGTAACGATAATGATGATGTATTTACAGGATTTTTAACAGGAACAAAACAGTCAGGCATGTCCTAAAAAAATGTGTTAAAAAATGGGGACCCCTGATTCTTCAAGCTGTGGATGCGTTAACCGCGTTCATCACTTCGCCTGCAACTCGAATTAATTAGGGTATTAGGATGAATATTAGAATTAATATACGCAAACGATAACTTACAACTCATATGGGTCGACCCAGCAATGATCCCACAAATTTCTCAGGCACCAGGCGTTGTTCAATTGGTGCTCAATTTTTTGCAGGCACTGGAACAACAAGGTTTTACCGGCGATACCGCAACCAGCTACGCTGACCGGCTCACGATGGCAACCGATAACAGTATTTATCAGTTGCTACCGGATGCGGTTTTATTCCCCCGTTCTACGGCTGACGTTGCATTATTGACCCGGCTTGCCTCAGAAGAACGCTTCAAATCCTTGGTCTTTACACCGCGAGGCGGCGGCACTGGCACCAACGGCCAGTCCCTCAATAAAGGCATCGTCGTCGACATGTCGCGCTACATGAATCGCATCATTGAAATCAACCCTGAACAAGGTTGGGTGCGTGTCGAAGCGGGCGTGATAAAAGACCAGCTAAACCAATATCTCAAACCTTACGGTTACTTCTTCGCTCCGGAACTGTCTACCAGCAACCGCGCCACACTTGGCGGTATGATCAATACCGACGCCTCGGGGCAAGGCTCGCTGGTCTACGGGAAAACGTCCGACCACGTGATGGGAGTGCGCGCTGTTTTGCTCAGTGGCGATATTCTTGATACCCACCCAATGTCGACCGCACTTGCGCAAGACCTTGGCCGTGACGACAGCCCGACCGGCAAGATTTATCGCACGGTGCTTGAGCGTTGCCGTGAACAACGCCAGCTGATTATCGACAAATTCCCGAAACTCAACCGTTTCCTGACGGGCTACGATCTACGCCACGTTTTTAACGACGATCTTTCGCAGTTCGACCTGACGCGCATTCTTTGCGGCTCCGAAGGTACGCTGGCGTTTATCACCGAGGCGAAGTTGGACATTACGCCGCTGCCAAAAGTGCGTCGTCTGGTGAACATCAAATATGACTCGTTCGATTCCGCGCTGCGCAATGCACCGTTTATGGTGGAAGCACGCGCGCTTTCCGTCGAAACCATCGATTCAAAAGTCCTCAATCTGGCGCGGGAAGATATCGTCTGGCATTCAGTGAATGAATTGATCACCGATGTACCGGGCAAAGAGATGCTCGGCCTGAATATCGTGGAATTTGCTGGCGACGATCTGGAATTAATCGAAGGCCAGGTTGCTGCACTGTGTGAGCGTCTTGACAGCTTAATGGCCGAAGGCGAGGGCGGCGTTATCGGCTGGCAGGTTTGTACTGAACTGGCTGGTATTGAACGCATCTATAACATGCGTAAAAAAGCCGTCGGCCTGCTGGGGAATGCCAAAGGTCAGGCCAAGCCGATTCCCTTTGCGGAAGATACTTGCGTACCGCCGCAGCATCTGGCCGATTACATCACTGAATTCCGCGCATTACTTGATAGCCACCACCTGAGTTACGGTATGTTCGGCCACGTTGATGCTGGCGTTTTGCATGTGCGTCCGGCCCTGGATATGACCGATCCGCATCAGGAAGTGCTGATGAAGCGCATTTCCGACGATGTCGTGGCACTTACCGCCAAATACGGCGGTTTGTTGTGGGGTGAACACGGTAAAGGTTTCCGCGCTGAATACAGCCCGGCGTTCTTTGGCGAAACGTTGTATGAAGAATTACGCCGCATCAAAGCGGTCTTTGACCCAGATAACCGCCTGAATCCGGGTAAAATCTGCCCGCCGTTAGGTGTCGATGACCCGATGATGCAGGTCGATGCGGTAAAACGCGGGACTTTCGACCGGCAAATCCCGATTGCGGTGCGCTCCTCATGGCGTGGCGCGATGGAGTGTAATGGCAACGGTTTGTGCTTTAACTTTGATGTGAATAGCCCAATGTGCCCGTCGATGAAAATCACCAGCAATCGCATTCATTCGCCAAAAGGGCGCGCAACGTTGACGCGCGAATGGCTGCGTTTGTTAGCCGATCGTGGCGTCGACCCGGATGCGTTAGAAAAACAGATGCCGGAAAAACGTGCCAGCCTGCGCACGCTAATCGAGCGCTCGCGTAACTCCTGGCATGCCCGCAAAGGCGAGTACGATTTTTCTCATGAAGTGAAAGAGGCAATGTCCGGTTGCCTGGCGTGTAAAGCGTGTTCTACGCAGTGTCCAATTAAAATCGACGTGCCGGAATTCCGTTCGCGTTTCTTGCAGCTTTATCACACCCGTTACTTGCGCCCAATGCGCGACCATCTGGTGGCGACTGTCGAAAGCTACGCACCACTGATGGCGCGAGCGCCTAAAACCTTCAACTTCTTTATGAGCCAACCGTGGGTGCGCAATCTGTCGGCCAAACACATTGGCATGATTGATTTACCGATGCTCTCCACGCCAACGCTGCAGCAGGAATTGGTCGGGCATGCGTCTGCGAACACCACGCTTGAACAGCTCGAAAGCTACAGCGCACAACAGCGAGCCAAAACGGTGCTGGTGGTTCAGGATCCGTTCACCAGTTATTACGATGCGCAAGTGGTGGCGGATTTTGTGCGTCTGGTGACTAAATTAGGCTACAACCCGGTGGTGCTGCCATTCTCTCCAAATGGTAAAGCGCAGCATATAAAAGGCTTCCTGCAAAAATTTGCCCGCACCGCGCGTAAGACTTCGGAGTTGCTGAACCGCATTGCGAAGTTGGGAATGCCGATGGTTGGCGTCGACCCGGCGCTGGTGCTTTGCTATCGCGACGAATATAAACAAACGCTGGGTGATGAACGTGGTGATTTCCAGGTGCAACTGGTTCACGAATGGCTGCCAGCGGTGCTTGATAACCGCGAAACCACGGCGGTGAGCGGCGAGTCGTGGTATTTGTTCGGCCACTGTACCGAAGTGACGGCACTGCCGACTTCGCCAAACCAGTGGGCGGCTATTTTTGCGCGTCTGGGGGCGAAACTTGAAAATGTCAGCGTCGGTTGTTGTGGCATGGCGGGAACCTACGGGCATGAAGTGAAAAACCATGCCAACTCACTGGGGATTTACGAACTTTCGTGGCATCAGGCAATGCAGCGCCTGCCGCGTCAACGCTGCCTGGCGACCGGCTATTCGTGCCGCAGCCAGGTCAAACGTGTGGAAGGCAATGGTGTTCGCCATCCGCTACAAGCATTACTGGAGATTCTGGGATGATCTGGCGACGTGAAGTGAATCTTGAAGCGCTCAATAAAATGGGCGCTGACAATATGGTGCAGCATGTGGGCATCGTTTTTACCCGCATTGGCGAGAACGAACTGGAGGCCATCATGCCAGTTGACCATCGCACCCGCCAACCGTTTGGTTTGTTACATGGTGGCGCTTCGGTGGTGCTCGCAGAAACGCTCGGCTCGGTGGCAGGATATTTATGCACCGAAGGGGAGCAAAATATTGTTGGGTTAGAAGTTAACGCTAACCATTTGCGCTCAGCGCGTGTTGGCATTGTGCGCGGTGTCTGCAAAGCGGTTCATGTTGGGCGTCGCCATCAGGTTTGGCAAATTGAAATCAGCGATGAGCAAGAACGGCTTTGTTGCACTGCCAGATTAACAACTGCTGTGGTCTGATTAATACTAATAATAATGACGGCGAGATATTATCTCGCCGTTTTTTATTTACATTTTGAAATCAATATCGGTGTTTCCTTATTTATTAGGTGATCAACTTCACCTTTCCTCATTACTTGCCGAAATTTGTTATTCCCTTTTCCAGATTATTGTCAGCATGAAGAAAATTCTTCAGGAGGCGCAATGGAAAAGGAACGCATTATTCAGGAATTTGTTCCTGGAAAACAGGTCACACTGGCGCATCTAATTGCCCACCCCGGTGAAGAACTGGCAAAGAAAATAGGCGTTCCTGGCGCTGAAGCCATTGGCATCATGACCCTTACTCCAGGGGAAACCGCGATGATCGCAGGCGACCTTGCGACGAAAGCTGCAAGCGTACAAATTGGTTTTCTCGACAGATTCAGCGGTGCGCTGGTTGTTTATGGATCAGTAGGTTCGGTAGAAGAAGCGCTACAACAAACCATTGCCGGCCTCAGTAACATCCTCAGTTATACCGTCTGTACGCTGACACGGAGTTAGCCCTATGAAACGCATCGTGTTTGTCGGCGCTGTGGGGGCAGGGAAAACAACGTTGTTTAATGCGTTGCAGGGGAATTATTCGCAGGCGAGGAAAACCCAGGCCGTTGAGTTTAGCGATACCGGAAATATTGATACGCCAGGGGAATTTTTTAGCCACCCCCGTTTGTACGCGGCGTTAATTAATACCCTGACTGACGCCGAATTACTGATATATGTCCACGCCGCAAATGATTCCCAGTGCCGTATTCCTGCGGGATTATTGGATATTTATCCACATCTAAAACGTGTTGCGGTAATAAGCCAAATTGATCTACCCGATGCAAATATTGCGCAAACCGAGGAGCTGTTAATTAATTCAGGTTTTGCGCCACCGATATTTGCGCTGAACAGCCTTGATGCTTCAAGCGTCAGGCAACTTGAGAATTATCTGACTGAAGCATGTGGCCAGGAGGAACCTGTTCAATGAAAAAGCTCATTACGGCGAATGATATTCGTGACGCTCATCACCAAGGCCTGAAGACGATTGCTTATGTCCTCAAAGAATCCATCGTCACCCCTGAAGCGCGTGTGGTTGCTGAGCAATTAGAGATTGCGTTAGTGGAAGACGCGGTTGCTCCGGCACCAGCAGCGGATAGCCCACCACAGCGCTCAGAACGCCAGCGTATTCGTGAAGAAATCATTGCTCAGCTACCGGAAGGCCAGTTCACCGAAAGCCTGGTGGCGCAGCTGATTGCGAAAGTTGAACAAGAGCAGAAAACCCGTTCTGGCAGCGGTATGCAGCCAGGTTTTCACTCCATCACCGGCAAAGGCGGCATCAAAGTCATTGACGGCAGTTCGGTGAAATTTGGCCGCTTTGATGGCGCGCAGGAACCGTGTGTCGGGTTAACCGACCTGGTCACCGGTGCCGATGGCAGCAGCATGGCGGCAGGGTTCATGCAGTGGGAAAACGGCTTTTTCCCGTGGACGCTGAATTACGACGAAATCGATATGGTGCTGGAAGGGGAGTTACATATTCGCCACGAAGGGGAAACGCTGATTGGCAAGGCCGGGGATGTGATGTTTATCCCGAAAGGCTCCAGTATTGAATTTGGCACCCCCAGCCACGTTCGTTTTCTGTATGTTGCCTGGCCTGCCAACTGGCAGGAATGCTAAGGCGGGGCGCATATGAGCACCTTCATCACCGAAGATTGGCTACGGGCAAACCACACGCTCAGCGAAGGCAGCGAAATCCGTCTGCCGGTTGACAGCCGCATGACGCCCTCGGCCCGCGAACTGATTGACGCTCGCCATCTGCTGGTGAAATTCCAGGATGACGAGGGTCGCCTGTTTGTTGAAGAGCAAGAACAATTGCAGCCGGTACATGGTTTGACGAGTGAACCCGCCGCACAGGTTGCACATTGTGAGTTGTGCAAGCAACACGTGCAGGAAAAGCCTGACACGTTAACCCACCTGAATGCGCAAGTGATGGTGGCGAAAAATGATCCTCGTCTGGCGTTTCGTGCCAGCCTGGACAGCTCGATTGCTACAGCGGTATGGCTGCAAACAGAGTTCGATAAATCTGCCGCACTGTGGCTTGCGGATATCCGTTCTTTGCTGGGCAATATCATGCGTGCCGATGCACTGGAAATAGCGCTACCCGAGCAGCAAATCGTCGGCTTATCGGCGGATGATTTACACCGTTTATCGCACCAACCACTGAAATACCTTGGGCACGATCATCTGGTTCCCGACGCGGCTCATGGGCGCGATGTGGCACTGCTTAATCTGTTACGCACAAGTATTCGTGAAAGCGAAATCTGTGCAGCGCAGGTGTTTATCGGCGTGGATTACCACGTGCAAAAAGCCGATTTATTGCAGGCGCTTAATCGCCTCTCCAGCGCGGTTTATGTGTTGATGATCTTGTGTCTGAAAAAAGAGTGGCCGGATGCGAAAACACTGCAACGACGTTTAGCCGGAGGCACACATGCTGCTTGAACGTTGTCGTCGCCAGGCACAAAACCAGCCTAAGCGCGTGGTTTTCCCGGATGCACAAGATGCCCGGGTTATCGAAGCGGCGCACTACTTACAGCATTACGGCCTGGCGCAACCTATTTTACTGGCGAATCCGTTTGCCTTGCGCCATTTCGCTCTGACGGCGGGGTTACCGCTTGACGGGCTACAGATTATTGACCCGGCGATGTCACAGGCCTGGCTGACGCAGTTTCAACAGCAGCTTACGCAGCGTCTCGGCGACAAAACGCCAGATGACGCAGCCGTGCGCTTACGTGACCCGCTGTGGTTTGCGGCGGCGATGGTTCAGGCCGGTAAAGCGGATCTGTGTATCGCCGGGAATATTTCATCGACTGCCGCGGTTTTGCGGGCGGGGCTGAAAGTCATCGGCCTGCAGGCGGGTGTGAAAACGCTGTCATCGCTGTTTCTGATGTTGCCGCCGGAAGGTGAGCGGATGCTGGGTTTTGCAGATTGCAGCGTGGTGCCACAACCCACGGCGGCACAGCTTGCTGATATTGCTATCAGCAG
>Ga0105244_10001505_pt1 | contig 18646 bp, 32 predicted proteins | sample KBSM44metaG_FD_80423 | JGI IMG/M metagenome (GOLD analysis project Ga0105244, IMG submission 80423) | Miscanthus rhizosphere microbial communities from Kellogg Biological Station, Michigan, USA - KBS M4-4 metaG | ecosystem: Host-associated > Plants > Roots > Rhizosphere > Soil | place... | reverse complement strand
GCACAGTGGTTGCGCCGGCCGGTAGGCTGATGCCCACGCCGAAGCCTGCTTTCGACACGTCTACCTCTGCGCCGCCTTTCATCAGAGGGCCGTACGCGATCAGGGCCACCGCACGGTGGTTGGAGTAGAGACCAGGGGACTGAGCTGGTTTGTTGCTGCGGAAGTCGCACATAACCTGGACGTAATAGCCACGTTTGATCATATCGTTGTCGGTGATCTCCGTGCCCTTCGCATTCAGGTAATCAAGCATCTTTGGGGCATTTTGGTTGCTGAAGTATACAATCCAATGGCCCGGGAAACCGTCCTTGTCACAATTCTTGTTACCTTCGAGGTTTGGCATGGTGTCGTCGCCGTCAACGACTTTCCAAGAGAAATCGGGACGTTGCGCTAGTGCTGGAAACTCCGCATGCCCAAGCTGCCAGATTGCCTCGAACCACTTGCCAGGTTGACCGTTGACGAGACCGAGTGCCGGGTCGCTGGCCCAATGAGTCGCACCTGCGGATTTTGGAAAAGCTACGCCGAAATCATAAGTGTGGTACGGCTGATCTTTGTTGGGACCGTTTTTAATAAGACGAGGGGAACCGTCTTTTTCCTTGTCACGTTTGAAGCTCGGCGAGCCTGTAACCAGACGGCCGACAGGGGTAGTGATTTCCAAAATTGTCGCTTCGTTTGCAGCCATCAGTTATTGCTCCAGATTTACGCCGAACCCAGCACGGGCACGGTTGAGTAGGTTGGTGTCGCGGGCCAGCTTTAGGCCGGTCCTTGGGGTGTGAAGGTACTCGTGGATGACGCCAGTGTCAACTCCCTTTTTCTTCGCAAGTGCCAGCGCTTGTGTAGGGGTGATAGGTGCCGCAGGTTTACGCAGATCCAGTTCAAGTAGGTCGCCCAAAATCAACACGTTCTCGTCGTCGCCTTCCTTCCACGCTTTGCGACCGAACGTATTTTCCAGGCACCAGCCTGGTACGGTTTCGCCCCGCTTGATTCGGGCCTCAACGTCAGCTTCTCGACCCTGCAGCCGAGCTTTGACCAACGTGGCTATGTGCTCCAGTAGCTCCAGTTCGTACGCCGCCTCAGTTGCGTCAAGTTCCTCGGGCGAACTGCCTTCGAGCCAGTCCGCCGCGTGAGTGATTGCCTTGCGCAGCGTTTCGCAGTTCGCCGCCGCTTTGCAGTGGAGGCAGTACGGGCCTGTAACAGTCCGCGCCCCGGGCTTCATTGCAGCGTGGGCGGCCAAGTGCAGCCGGTTGAAGTAGCCGCGCAGATCGCTCGCTCGTACCCGCCAGCTACGGACGCGGCCCTCTCGATGGTAGGCACGTGGCTGCACGACGCGCATGTCGACCCAAAGATGTTCATCGTTGCGTCCGTCGATCCCGAGCAGATCCAGGATGCCACAGACGTAGGCGATGAGCTGCCAGTTCTCGAAGTGCTCCACCACGCCGTGACCGAACTTGAAATCCCACACGTAGAGGGTGCCGCGCTCTGGGACGTAGAGCCAGGTGTCGGGTGTGCCGAAGGCTTCAGCGTGGATGCGCGGCATGTAGACACGTTGCTCCACGTGCAGCGGGTTGGCGCCGGCCTCGATCGACAGTACGTCCTCAATCCACATCTGCGCGCCGTCGCGCATCTCGTCCGTCAACACGACACCATTGGGCGCGACGGTGCCGGGGTCTCGGCAGAGCAGCGTCTCAGCGCCGTAGTGGTGCGCCGCTGTGCCCTCTGCTGCGCTTGGGTCTTCCTCTTGCTCCGGGTATCGCGCCTCGAGCTGGACGGAGCCCTCGCAGAAGACCCACCGGTAGGCGCTGCTAGGGGCGAGGGGGCTGTGTTCTGGTAACGGGGCGGTCATTGCTCAAGCCCCAAATATTTGCGCCACTGAACTTTGGCGCCGTCGACGAGAAAGCCCCACGTGCCGCGGTATTTACCGGTGATAAAAATTGTCCAAGCTCCGCCGGGCTGAACGTGAGTAATCCGGTGGTACTCGCCGAAACGTAAACTAGCGGTGGCCCCAGAGTCCCGGCAGATAGTCACCGGCCCTAGTCGCTCCTCGACGTAACCGCCTTTGATGATAATCGTTCGAGCATTCCACGGGTGGTCGTGTAGATCCCGGTCATGGTCGGCCCTACAGATATGGTGGATACGAATGCTGATAGGGAAACGAAAAAGTGATTTTTTACCGCTCTCGTAATCAACTTCGTACGGGTTAAAAAGCCACCAGCGGCCCATATAGACGTCTTTCCCGTCAGCGCTGGTGATGTGCCGGTAGGGTCGGTTCATCGACTTTCGGATCAAGTACTCAGCGACCCGTGGCCTTGAGCAGATGTAGGCGATCAGCTTCCACATGCTGTGTCTCCAGTGGGGCAGCAGCGCCGCCCCGTCAATTGAGTTACAGGCCCTTGGCTGCGGCCAGTGCCGCCATCACCGCGGGGATCAGGTCGGGGCGCTTGGCCAGGTCCGGTATCTGGGTCAGGCCCTGCTTCTGGATCTCGAGCACCGCGTCGGTCTGGCTCAGCTTGCCGGCTTTAGTGTGGCCGACGAGCCACCGGGTGAACTCGGCGAACGCGTTACCAGCTGGTGCCGCAACTGGAGCAACGGGTGCCGGGCTTGGTGCTGGGGCAGGCGCGGCAGACGGCGCGGGCGGTGCCGCCACGGCGACCGTAGTAGTCGTAGGAGCCGGAGCAGTGCTCGCAGGGGTCTCCGTAGTAGTCGTGGCCTGCTCCGGCGCACCAGTCGCAGTCGGCTTTCCCGCGTTCATCACCGCGCGGATCTCGGCCTCGATTTGCGCCTTGTAACCGTCAGGCAAGTTCTTCCGGGTCTTCCACACACCCGCTTTGCTCAGCTTCTCCGCTGCGTCCGAGTGGATGCGGCTGTCCCATGGCAGCCCGTCTTTGTCGAGCTGCACGCCGTTGGACGCAGGAGCAGGGACCGGTGCTGGCGCCAATGGTGCAGCGGAGGCACCAGGCGCAACGGCCAAAGGGCGCTGCTCGGTCACCTCGACCAAGTGGCCCGCGTTGACCATCGCTTCAATGGTCCAACCTGCTGCGGCGTACGACCCCTGATCGTGACCGGCGGCGAACGGTACCGGGCCCGGGGCGTGACCGGTCACCACGAATTCATATTCGACTGGCGGCAGCGTCTCCTGCGTGATTACCGGTGCAGGTTCCATACCGGCGCTTGCCACGTTGCCGTGCAGGCGGTACTGGCGCTGCTCGGGCGTTTCGATACCGGTGTCGGCTTCGGCGGTTGCGACGTCCTGTTCGAGGGTGGTTTCAACGGCCAGTACTGTCGCCACATCTTGAGCCAGGTCAGAGTTGATCTGCTCATCGAGTTCGGCAACGCGCTCTGCGCTAGTTACTTGGTGACCGGGCGTCACGGGGTCGCCGTACATCTCTGCGCGGATCAATTCGGCACTGGCGGCCAGGTCAGTCAGCAGCGTGGCGCCGAGGCGCAGTGCGGTGGCCGACAGCGGTAGGGACAACGATACAGATTGGGTCATAACGGTTCTCACTGATAATAGTTAGGGTTACTTGGCGACGTAGGTCGGGTTCAGCGCGCGAAGGATACTGCCGCGCCCGTCTTTGTTCGTTTCGTTGTAGCGGGTCGCCATCCACATGTCCGATTCCAGCTTTGCCGCACGACGGGCACGTTTAGCGACGGCTGCTTCAATACGGGCCGCCTGGATCGGGTCGGACGGTTTGTGCCATTGGCGGATGGCGGTAGGGTCGGCCCAACGACGACGAATTGCGGTGTGGCGACGGGACTCGGCAGAGTGCAGCGTGTAGTTCAGCAGGTTCATGACTCGATTCCTTTGGGTTTGTGTTGCGGTGTGGCGCCATAATCGTTAGAGTTGTCGCATATGTCAACTGGCCGGATCAAAATAAATGCTGAGAGCACCCCTACCGCCCTCGCCGGGCGCAGTCACCGCAACAGCCGGTGCCGTCCGGCGCACCCTGGCGCCTCGATTACGTTGGTATCAGCAGGAGTTGAAACAGGCGGCCAACGACGCGTGGGTCGAGAACGGCCCAGAGTCCGCCATCCTTGCCGTGCTGCCCACCGGTGGCGGCAAGACCGTGTTCTTCAGCTCGATCATCGGCGACCACGTTGGGGCGAGCTGCACGCTGGCGCACCGGCGCGAGTTGATCGCCCAGATCAGCATGGCGTTTGCGCGCAATGGCATCCGGCACCGCATCCTGGCGCCCGACAAGATCATCCGGCAGATATGCAACCAGCACCTGCTGGAACTCGGCGTGTGCTTCTACGATGCCAACGCCAGGGCCGGGGTCGCCTCGGTACAGTCCCTGACGCCGAGCACAATCAAGCAGAACCAGCGCTGGCTGGAGCAGGTGACCCTCTGGACGATTGACGAGTGCCACCACGGGATCGTCGACACGGGCTGGGCCAAGGTGCTGACCCTGTTTCCCCGCGCTAAGGGTCTCGGGGTTACGGCCACGCCGATCAGGGCGGATGGTCGCGGCTTGGGCGTCCATGCGAGCGGCCTGTTCCATGCGATGGTCGTAGGCCCGACCATGCGCGAGCTGATCGACTGGGGCTACCTCTGTGACTACCGCATCGTCGTAGCTGAGACCCACATTGACATGGCTGGCGTGACGATCGGAAAGGCCGGCGATTATGTCCTGGACCGCGGTAAAGGCAAGGCAGCGGTACGCGCCTCGGGCATCGTCGGCAACGTGGTTGAGACGTACCTGAAGTGGACGCCGGGGCTGCTGGGCCTGTGCTTCACCTCCGACGTGGAGACCGCCGAGGACATGGCCGCAGCATTCCGTGCCAGGGGTGTCAGCGCGGAAGCCATCGACGGCAAGACCGACCCGGACCTGCGCGACGCGGCGATGAAACGGTTCAAGGCGCGCCAAACCATGGTGCTGGTGAACTGTGAATTATTCGGGGAGGGGACCGATATTCCAGGCGTGGAAGTGGTGATGCTGGCGCGCAAGACCATGAGCTTCAGCCTCCACGCTCAGCAGTTCGGCCGCGGGGCGCGCCTCAACATCTCGCAGGAGCTCATGTACCAGTGGGACGACTTCAGCGTGCCGGAGCGCCTGGCGCACATCGCGGCCAGCCCGAAGCCACGTTTTTGGATTCTGGACTTCGCCGGCAACGTGCTGGCGCCCGGGCTCGGCCTACCCGACGCGAAGAACGACTGGAGCCTGGACGACTCGGAACGCAAGTCCTCGAGCGGCCCCAACGATGTCATTCCTAACCGCGCGTGCCTGAACCCCGAGTGCCTGTCGATGTACCTGCGCTCTCTGCCCTGCTGCCCATACTGCGGCGTGATACCGAAGCCGACACCGGGCAAGTCGGGGCCCGAGGCGGTAGACGGCGACATGACCCTGCTCGACGATGCGCTGATGGCGGTCCTCCGCGACGCCGTAGCAAAAGTCGCAATGCCCAACGACGTCTACCGTGAGCAGGCGCATATTCGCAACCTGCCGTCGGCATGGGTCGGTAGCAACGTCAAGAAGCACGACGCGCACCGGGTGGCGCAGATGGAGCTGCAGGATGCGATGGCGTGGTGGGCGGGCCAGGAGCGAGCGGCGGGGCGCAGCGATGCCGAGGTGTTCCGCCGGTGGTTCCTGATTATGGGTACGGACTGGTTGAGCGTCCAGGCTGCCGACCGCGAGACGATGATCAAGGTGACCGGTTGGGTATTCGAGCGGCTGAGCGTCGACACCTTGTCGCAGATGCTGAATGCAGTTGACACAAGCGTCACCTGCGCCTAGAGTGACCGTCACAAACAACGCAACGGAGTCAACAGGATGACAGCATTACTGGTTCTATGCGCAACTCGGCAACACTGGGTAATCCCGGAGGATTGCTACCGGATTAAAACTGGTTTCGCTGATGGCGAATTTACCCCTGTGAGGTTCCTATGATCACCGAAGCCCAACGACGAGCCCTGTTCGCTCTGCGCGAGGCGCTTAATCTGTGTGTAGACGCTAGGATTATCCTGTCCTTGAATGAGGAAGGGCCGGGCATGGTGATTGAGGCGCAGGAGTTTCAATACCCCGTGCACGTTTACCTGGTCAACACCGACATCGACACCCTGCTGGCGGAGCATCCGGAATAATGGCCAACACGATCAAATACACCGACGCCATGGTGCAGGAAGCCCTGGCGATGCGCGCCCGCAAAGTGAAGCAGGTGGTGATCCACGCCACCTTTGGCGAGGGCATCGAGGCGGCCATCCGTCGCGTACAGGCCCGGGACCGCAAGCGTGCCAGTCGTAAGTCAGTTGGCGCACGTGTGGAACTGCCCCTACCCGAGGGCACCGCTGCGGCACTGGAGCGCGTCTGTGCAGCTGCCGGGGATGTGCCAGTGGCGCTCCTGTCGCAACAGATCCACAAGCTCGACCAGTTACTGGCCGGCGACCGTGCGGCGTTTGATGCGTGGGTGCGGTATGGGAACAACGTGGCGGGTGTCGTCGCGAAACACATCGATAAAATTGGAGCTGACGTATGACCGGTGTACTGCGGGAAATTTCAGAGACATTGCAAAACGAGAAAGGCATGCCCGGCACCGGTGTCGCAATCTGGAAAAGAGGCTCCCCTTGCGGCAATCAGTATTACCTCTGCTCCGTGGGCGAGTTCCTGCTCGATCCTAAAAATCAGCACGGCAGCTTCTGTATCGACGGAGGCTGGGGCGGACCGCCTGGGCCAATCGTGGTTCGGTGGAACGAGTCGGGCTACTGGGAAAACGGCGGGTTCTGCGGGCATCGCTTCGATGACTGACGCAGCCGGCAAACCGTGCCCACTGTGCAGCGCGCCGATGTCGAACCTGACGTCGCAGTTCGTGCGCATCTGCACCAATGGCAAATGCGGCCACGTGGTCAGCTGGGAGCTGAACCCGGGTCAAAAACCACTCTATGGGAGTAATCGGGCATGAACACCCTAGGCGAAGCTGTAACCAGTCGGGTAAAGGTCGGGACTGAAAATGAACGCATTTTGCAGGCCGCTTGCGTAAAAGCCTCATCAGAGGGAAGGCCGTTTCGAATGGTCGCCGGCTATGACAACGATAAAATTGGAGCCTACGTAGATTTTACAATCTGGTACCCCGTTGCGGGGGTGCGACCGTGATCCAACTCATGCAGTGGGCCGCTCAGTGGCATGTGCCGCTTGAAGCCATTCAGGACTTGCAGCGCCGCATCGGGTTGATTGCGGGAGAGCTGCCGTTGCCCGAAGCACTGGCCGGTGCGAGTGAGGCGGCTGTGTCGGCTGATGCGGTGCGCCAGGCGCGGGAGCTGCACGGTGCTTATTGCTGGCGCAACAACTCGGGCGGCTTCACGGACGAGCACGGCAACCACGTACGGTACGGCCTGGGCAACATCAGCAAGCAGGTGAACGACGTGATGAAGACACCGGATTACGTAGGCATCTGGCCCTACCACGTGACGCAGGCGGACGTGGGGCACACTATCGGCCAATTCTACGGCAGGGAGGACAAGAAGCAGGGCTGGGTATTCACCGGCGCCGGCCGCGAGCGTGCACAGATGAACTTCGGGGAGCTGGTGATCAAACTTGGCGGCCGGTTCCACTTCCACGCGGGCGGACCGCTGCTGTGAGTACCTACTTTAACGATATTGACTTTACGTTTCGTTGTAGTAGCATCCCGGTCATGAAAATATACATGATCCAGAATTCAGTTAACGGAAAGAGCTACGTCGGCATCACGCGACGGAGCTTGGCCGAACGATGGTCAGAGCACTTAGAGGAAGCTCGTGGGGCGAGAAGTTCAAGGGCATTGACTCAAGCTATCCGAAAATATGGGGAGTCTGCTTTCTCTATCCAATTACTAGGGGAGGCGGAGGACTGGGATTCGTTATGCGCAGCGGAAGTCGAGCTTATTCAGTTACTCGGAACTAAGGCGCCTGGCGGGTATAACTTAACTAACGGCGGAGATGGCGCAGTAGGTCTTTGCGAGGAAGCTCTCGCGAGAATGCGCGAAAAATGCAGGAAGTTACGTCACTCGGAAGAAACAAAAAAGAAAATATCAGAGGCTGGACTTGGGCGAAAACATTCCGAGGAAGCTAAAGCCAAGATTTCGGCGGGGCATTCCGGGAAAGTTCTTTCGGAGGAACACAAGGAAAAACTTTCCGCAGCGAAAATGGGGAAAAAGAGGCCGAACCGTTCTGAAGAACACTGCCGAAAAATTTCAGAAGGTTTACGAGCGGCCCATAAACGCCGTAGGGAAACACGGGGATGACTGCGTATTACAATGAACATGACGCGTACGCCGCACAGTGGCTGCGCAACCTGATTGCCGCCGGACATATCGCACCTGGAGTTGTTGATGAACGATCTATCGAAGACGTGTGCCCTGACGATCTGCGAGGCTTTACCCAGTGCCACTTCTTTGCCGGTTTGGGCGGGTGGTCCCGAGCCTTGCGATGCGCTGGGTGGCCAGACGATCGCCCAGTTTGGACAATGTCTTGCCCCTGCCAACCTTTCAGCGCGGCAGGCGAAGGGGTTGGGTTTGCTGACGAGCGGCACCTGTGGCCCCCGGCTTACCACCTCGCCACGCAGCTTGAGCCTTCAGTCATTTTTGGTGAGCAGGTTGCAAGCAAGGCTGCAAACGCTTGGATCGACCTTGTACACGCTGACCTGGAAGCCTTGGGTTACGCCGTCGGGGCTATCGCTTTCCCGTCTGCGGGCGTCGGCGCGCCGCACGTTCGTGACAGACTTTACTGGCTGGCCGACTCCGACAGCATCGCTCGCCGACAAGGGGGTTCGCAGTACGATTGGGGGAATACGAGAAGCCATGCGCAACCATGGACCGGACTTGGGGGCAGTGGCCTGCTTATCCAGTTGGGCGACCCCTACCACTCGGGATTGGAAATCGGGCGGAACGGACTTGACCAACTCGCTGGTTCGCAAGGACGGGAAGCTGCGCAACGATTTGCTGGACTACCAAGCTTTTCTGGCGGGGCCGGCCCGGTTAACGGCAGATGGGCGGGTGCTGACTGGGTCAGCTGCCAAGACGGAAAATGGAGGCCCCTTGAACCCGGCCTTGAGCCGTTGGCTGATGGGGTTCCCAGTCGAGTGGGACGACTGCGCGCCTACGGAAACGCTATCAACGCTGAAGCGGCAACGCAATTCATCCTCGCCTACCTGGAGCAGCCCAACGTGATCTACCTGACCAGCTACGACCGCATCACCCTCACCTGCACCGGTGCGTCGACCGACTCAGGCTTCACGTCACTGGACGAGGTGCGCGAGATGATGGGCGACCCTGACATGGCGCACCCGCGCATGCTGACGTATGGCGACAGTTGCTTTACCGACTTCCCGCTATCGTTGACGCCAGCGGCATCTACGTGCAACACTGCGCCAAATTCCATACAGGTTCCGTAGCCATGTCGTATAGCCCGAATTCCGTAACGCTGCATAGTCACCGGGAGAAGTTGCTCAAAATCGCTTTGGTGCATGCCAGGGTCGGGGGCTTGAGTAGCCTGAATCGCGAGCGTATTGCCAAGGAAGGCGAGGTAAGTCTAGGCACCGTCAGCAACGCTCTAGGCAAACGATCGGATATGATTAACTTGGTGCTGGAGGCCGCACGTGCCGAAGGTGAAGAACTCAGCTACTAAAAGAAAACCCGCCGAGGCGGGTTTTACCATTTGTTGCCCTTACGGATATTTTCAAGTCGCGTGAGGATTTGAAGATTCCCCGGAACATGCAAGCCGCACACTAGTTTTCCGCGTAAAGGGATTATGTGGTCGACTTGATAATCTTCTCCCGTTGTATCCGTAAGCATCTTAGCCATCTCGTAGATAAAACTAATTATTTTCTTGTCTTCTCGGGTTAGCCATTTCGGTACCCGTTGCATCTCCTCCGCCCGCCGTTTCGCTTTTAGCTCAGCAAAGGCCTTTGGGTTTCGATCTTTCCAGGCTTTGACTTGGGCTTTATATTTTTCCGGATTTTCAGCGTAAAGTTTCACGGCGCGAGCCCTGTCGCGGACCCTTCGTTTTTCGTGTTCCTCAGGGTATTGGGTTTTTATTTTATGATAATGCTCCCACTGTTGTTCATTAAAGCATTCGCGGCAACGGCTCGTGCCGGATACTTTGGGTTTGAACTCTCGGCACCCGGCGCACGACCCGTCACTTTTTGAGAAAAATCCTTCTGACCGCAAAAATTGCCGACGCTCATCCATAATCTCATACCGGCAGGGCGTACAAATTAAAGCGAGTCCGTCTCGACTTTTCCTATTTCGTATGTACTCGGAGATGTCTTTGTTTTCGTTGCACCGTTTGCACTGACGCATTTTCTGGCCCGCTTTGATGAGTTGACATGCTGCGGATTTCGCCATAGCCTGCGCATGTAGTCAAGTCATTCTATCTGATATAGGACACCAACATGTCGAAAGCTATCCTGCACATGAACATCGATTCCGAGCTGAAAAAAGAATTGCAGCGTCAGGCGACTGAGGCGAACCGTTCCCTCTCCAATCACGTGGAGACGTTGCTCCTCCTGACGACAAAAGTTCAGGCGGATAAACGGTAGTTGACGCGCGTGTCACCTTCGACAATACTGAGCCTACCGAAACGCAACCTAGGAGAGACCGCCATGCTCTGGCTCATTCTGCTTATCCTGATCTGAATACCCTCCCGCCCGGTTCGCCGGGCTTTTCAATGAGACTCGTCATGCACGTTAAAGTCGCCATCCTCCGCGCCGGCTACATTGATTGGGTTTATCCTTGGCGTATCCACGAAGGCGAACCGTTCTACGTGTTGGGCGACCACTCAGGCTATTCACCGGTGAAATTCTATGACCCCATTTGAGCAAGGTTACGCGGCGTTCCTGGCGGGGCGCCGTGCGGAAGACAACCCCTTCGACGACGAATTGACTCCGTACTCGCGGGGCCGGTGGACGCAAGGCTGGACTAAAGCGCGTGCTGCGCGAATTGCAAAGGATATCGGGCGATGAGCCGCGTAACCCGCTTCACACCGGCACAACTCGACGAAGCTGAGGTACTGCGCGCTCAGGGCGAGAAATGGATTGTGGTGGAGGCGATCCTCGGCAAAGGCATTCAAGGCGCATGCGAGTACCGGAGGCTGCGTGCCGGGCGGCCTTCTGTCTGCACCTGTAATGGCGGCAAGTTGCCCTGTGAGTGCCGGCCTGACGCGTGGAAGCTCAGCAACGGCATGCTCGTACACACGGAGCTGGAAGCGAACGCCGCGCTTGAGCCAGGTGTGACGAAGCACCCGCTGTTCATGAGGGGCAGGATGTGAACGGCAAGCGCAAGATCGAGAACCGTTGGGGCGTTGAGTTCTGGCAGCTCATCTCTGATTTTGCCGACCAGGGGCTGACCCGTTTCGATACGGCCCGTGCGCTCGGGTACCGCCCGGACAGCTTCTGCAAGATGCTCGCGCGCAATCCGAAGCGAGACCCCTTCGACGAGTTCATCCGGGCGCAGGCGTACCTCAAGGACACCGGCGAGACGATGCGCCAGGCGCTGGAGCGAATGGCCGCAGAACGGCGCAGCTGGGGGTATGCGGCACGGGTCATCGGTTACGCCGACGGCTCCGCACTTAAGCGAGCTGCCGAGGCGCGTGGCATCATTGTGCAAATGAACTCTCGTCACACTGGGCGGCCTCGAGTGCGGCCTGAGTCTGCGGTACTGCCACGAGGGCCGAATGTTACGTCGGGGTGGCCCTCGTGGGCGGAGGTTTACGCGATGAAGCGTTAACTTACTTCGACCACGTTTAAGGCGGACGCCGAGCTGAACACCCGGTCCCCCCGGTCAACTACCCCAGAATAGTACTTATAGTAGTTGCTGCTTATTACCTTATAAATATAGCTACCGCCCTTAGCATTATCTTCATTAGTGTAGGTACTATGGGTGATAGTTAGTGTTTGATCTGACGTGCTGCATCCATATTTTACTTTATTTTGTCGCCCGAAATAGGCGCGAGATGCATCAGGTATTGCTGCTAGGTCAACTCGCTGAGGGAAAAGCACTTTATCCATCTGCGTACTGACCCCAAAGAGTGTCATGAAGAGGGACTCAGCTCGTATGTTTCCTGTAAAGGAAAACTCGTGGTTGTACCCTCCGCCAAAGAACTCATGGCTTTTATCGCATTGGAGTACTCCGCCGCCATGTGCTGAGTAATCGATATTAAAATTCGCAATATACTTTAGGCTATTGCAAACCTGAACTCCTGCAATACCGAGATCTACCAAGTTCCCGTCGGCCAGGAGTTTTTCACTGATGTTTGTTTCGCCCCCGTGGTATTCCCCGCCCCATATCTGTGCATCCCGATCCCGGATCGCGTAACCGTTCGCGGAAATACTGTTTATGTAATCACGGTAGGTGGTGGCTGCCCGGTAATAGCCACTATGGCTGATAGATACGTCATTTCTGGCGTTTTTGAGCTTTGCGAAATTACAGCCTAGAAGGTTAAGTAAGCCGCCGGAAAGGTTCTTAGTGACCCGTACAACGCGTGCCCCGGGCAAAGCTTTGTATTCCCGTATTTGGAGATTTGCTGTTGAGGAAACCGTCGTAAAGTTAGAATCTATATTCACCCCATCCACGGAGATAGTGACATCTGTAGCCGCTGCGGAGCTTCTGAGAAAACCTACGTTAAAGTAGCCATCTTGGGGAACCTGAATAATCATTTCGTAATAGATGCCCGCGGTGCCCGCTGCACCCTGCAAGTATTGATACTGAATACCGGTTTCAGGCGGTTCCTCGATGCCCGTAATAAGGTTTACGCCTGTCCACGTGCCCGTTTGCGCGTTTGCTGTTTTGTACCCCACCAGCACGTCGATACAATTTGAAACAGCGGTGACTCGGTGTGAAGTGATGTCGCTGGTGCTGCCTGCAAGCGAGTCCGCAGCAGTCGTGACGTTGTTCTTTAAATCGATAAGTACGTAACCCTTCGTCTTTTTCCGCACGAATATCTGGGTATAATTTTCGCTGATATATTTAATCAGCTTCGGGGTAAAATCCGTTTTAGAAACCGGGTGGGTTCTGCGGTCATCGGAATTTTTGCCGAATTCTACGATGTTACGTAGGGATGCCGTATTTCTGATGTGCCCCGTGAGGTTAGTTCCGGCCCCGAAAATCTCGCACTGCTGTCCGTCTGTATCATCGGTGACGGTAAAGGAAGGAAACGGAATAAAAACCCGTTTATGCCCTTGAGCGATCGCGAGGGCGCAAGCGGCTGTAAATTTCGAGGTTTCATTGCCAGTGCCCGTAGCTCCCGTTTGCGCCACTGACACGAATCCTAAAGCTTGCCCAACTGTGCCGGCGCCAGGGGCTGCGACAATCGTCGGGCCGACTGCCGGGTTAGCTAGGTCTTGGCGCAACACTGTAACTGCTTGTGCCGAACCCGCAGCAGCTTGGGCACTCGCGGCGGCCGCATCAGCAGACGCTTGAGCCTCATCGGCCAATTGCTGCAACTCGGGAGTGATGTCGCCAGTAGCCCCCTTAATATAGGCAGCCACTTCAATAGGTATGACGGCGGGGATACCGGGCACGAGTTCGAGTTCTGGATTGGTCGGTTCGATAATCATGGCCGGGTCACGTCCTCAACGATGGAGAATTGTAGGGTTCGCGTGCTGCGGATCACCCCGTCGGATGGACGTTTGAATTGAATATCCATCGACACTGGTCCGAGGCGCCATTTCGACGTGACCGTCACGTGCAGGCTGACCGCTAAAGTAGTGACGGGATCGACCCACGCGCATTCGACATTGTCGACCAATTTATCGGCGAAGTCGCGGATCTGTGCAGTCGGCACGAAGTCGACCCACAGTCCTGGCTCGGTGCCTTCCGGGAACATTGCCACGTAGTCGAAGGTGTCGCCGCGCTTGTGTTCCATGGGCTGGGTGCTCAGTTGTGAATACGCGCGAGTATGCGGCTGACGGGCGGTTAGGGTCAATGGTTGACACAAGCGGCAACTGGGGCTATTGTCTCGCCACATCCAACGGAACGGAGTAATTGAAATGCTCGCACCACTGATCTTTCTGTTCGTAATGCTGCGGCCTTTCCCTTCTTATAAACAGCCGACCGTTCGGCACGGCGGTGCAGCGTGACTCGGCGTCTAACTACTGGTGAATTTATGAAAGTTAAAACTGACCCCTTGCTGCTGGCTCCGGAAGACCATCACTACCGTGCAGCCTTCCTGCAGCGCGAGCTGCGCACGTCACAACGCTGGTGCACTGGCTATCGCCGCCTCGCCCTGGCCGGGTGGATCGCGTTTACCGCGGTACTGTTGTGGCAGCCTGACGCCCACGCTGAGACGTTGCCTCGTGACAGCGTCGCCTGCGTTGACGAAGCTGCACTGGTGGCACAGATGAGCCGCTGCTCGACAGAGCTGGCCCAAGGCTGTGTGTACGTCAGTCGCGATTACTCGGTGCGCGTGGAGGACCGGAACAGCGTCTGGGTCGAGGACGCTGACATGCTGGTGTGGGTTGACGTGGGAGTGCTGCGGCCATGAGTAAGGTACCGGAAGGCGCAACACATGAATGGCAATCGTGCGACTGGCGCCAATACGCCAAACGTAGCGGGAACGGTTGGGCAGTCTGGCAAGACGACCACTGGTCCTGGGTCGGCGATGATTTGCGGGGCAAAATGGTGCCCTTGGCAGAAACTGAAACACGGTACAAGTGCGGAACGGCTGAAGGAACCTTCACGCTTGAGCAGCTCAAGTCAGCGGGGTGGACGGTCCAGAATATTTCAGACTTCTGCATCGCCGTAACCGTTCCTAAAGCGCCATCGGCAGCAGAAGAGCGGCTGCACAAGATCCGTAACGCCTGCAGCACGATCAACAGCAAGGTCGAGCAGTACAACGTGAGCATCGACTGCAGCGCCGCCATGCGCGCCGTTATCGAAGCGATGATTGATGCGGGGTACCACAAGTGAAGAACAAACGAGTCATTCAGGCCCTGATGATCTTGAATTTCTGGTACGAGAACGCGCCGAAGTTCAACCCGCAGCAGGCGCTCTACTTTAAAGCGCGTGGGCTTGTCGGTCACGACCGCTGGCTTACGGGCCGGGACGGGTCACTGTGAACGCGTTCCTGCTAGCCGAACTGCACCGCGCGCAGCACCAGGGAGCCCGCACGCTCGACGTGTCCACGGTTGAGCTGTCGGAGCTGCTGGCCCGTCTGGAGCAGTTGGAAGCACGGCAAGCCGTGGCGCAGTGTGCTCCGGTTGGCTGGGCGCCGGCGGACAAGATCGAAGCCTTGCGACGCGGGGCGCGCAAGTACGTCACCGTCGCGCTGTACAAGTCGGATAAATTTGATACGCAGGTCGCGTGCCTGCTGGGAGAGTCGCAGTGATTGCCTCGTATTTTTTAATAATCGTAGTCTTGAGCGGCTCGCAGGGGGCTGCCGTAACGTCAGTGCCAATGCAGAATTTACAACTCTGTGAAACTGCGGCGGAGAAGGTAGTGAAAATGGATGGAATTTGGGCAACGGCTAAAGCTACTTGCGTGAAGGGAGAATCGTAATGGGACTGGTATACCTGCAAGAATGCGACCTCGATGGGTCGGCGCTGCTCGACGTACACCGTGATGGCGATGGCGACATCTGGATCGTGACCACGGGTGACGGTAGCGTAATGCTTGAGCCAGAAAGCGCGCGGAAGCTGGCGGAGCATCTGCTCTCGCTGCCAGGAGTCGCAGCCTCCGGCGCCACCACTTGCCCAGGTCACGGTCGTCCCGAGTGCGCCACGTGCTGCTGGCCGGCGTCGGGCTACACAGCGGTCGACATGACCACGGCTGCGGCGGATGGGTATCGGGACGGCCGCATGTGGAACGATGCATCAGAACCGCCGGATGGGGTTAAAGGATGCTGGTCGCGCCCCGTCACCGTTTTTACGAACATGGGAAATTCATTGTCCTGCAGCTATTTCCACGGTGACGAAGGCGGGGTATGGCAACACCCGAAAGCTATGCAGCCGGGCGAAACTATCATCAGCTGGACCGAGCATCCGGAGCCACGGCCATGACCAACGAATACTCAGGCGGCAAGACATCGTATTACCAGGTCGACGTGATCAGCCCGGTGGACGAGCGCTCCGACCCGTACACGGCGGAGTGCCAGGACATCATCGAAGCACTTGGCATGGACTTCAACGAGGGTAATGCATTCAAAGCACTGTGGCGCCGTGCCGCAGCTCGCCTCGGCAAGTCCAAGCGCGGCTATACCGACGGGCTCTACGATGCGGAGAAAGTCGAGTTCTATGGGCGCCGCCTGGTGGAGCTGGAACAGCGGGAGCGCAAGGTTGCGGGTGCTGAGCAGGTAGAGTTGCCTGGCGTTGCGCCCGTGTTTGAGTGGGTCGATCCTGATCCGATCGTGCAAAAACATCTTGATAAACTGTTCGCCGGGGAAGTTACCCTACCCGAAAGCCTCCTCGGTGCAGCAGTGGAAAAGCTCGCTCTCGACATATTCGGGCCGCGCGATGCCGAAGGTTGGTACGCATGGAATGGTGACTCCTCAATGCGGCCGGCCGGCCAAGTGGAGTACGAGATGCGAAGCTGTGGCGACTTAAATACCGGGGAAGCAGAAGGACTACGGTGGATGCACAACGGGGGCAGCGGGGACATCGTGAAGTGGCGGCCTGCTCCTGTTAAAGAAACGCGCCTCGAAGACACCCTGTGCATCCGGAAAGGTTGTTTCAAGTCCAGGGTAGTCGGCAACTTCTGCGAGGAACATGAGCCGATCAGACCGCCGAAGATGACCGTTCAGCCTCCCCCACGCTGTTGTGACCGTAGCCCCGACTGCGGTTGCGGCGTGGGAGCCGATGGGCTCTGACACCGAACCCGGCCTCTGTGCCGGGTTTTTACCGTTTGTCGGGTCAGGTTGACGCAGATGTCAACTTGTAACATAATACAACTGCCGCACAGACATGATAACGACGGCGCTACCCGGCAAGGATGCTACCCAACCTAACCAATTGAGGTGGCATGATGAAAACTGAAATCAAGCAAATCGCAGAAATCCTGGTAGAAGTCGGCAAGTTCGACGCAGTCGCCAACCAGCTGTTCGCCCCGCTCAAAGCGATGAAGGTCAAGACGCTGGAGCAGGCAGACGACGTGTTCGCCAAAGCCTACGAGCTGAACAACTGGAGCCAGACGCAAGGTCGCCCCGCAGCGGGTTCGACGACTGAGCCCGCGCCTAGTGTCGTGAAACAGTACCTGTCCTACTTCCGCCGGGCGTACAAGCTGAAGCTCGACGTGATCAACTTCGAGACGATCCACGCGATGCGCGTGGCGACCCGGGAGAAGACAGTGCACGCATCTGCACCGCAGCGTCCGCCACAGCTGCAGGGCGTCCAGCTCGCCAACGAGAACCGTCTCACTGGCGCACTGTTCCACGATGTGCCGGCACTGTGGCAGCGGCTGCCCGAGGGACAGGGCGACCTGTTCCTGCAGAAGATCCAGGAGGTTTACGACTTCTTCCTGGCCAGCGCGCCGCCGGAGATGATGCCCGAGGCCGCCTAAGTATTATCGGCGATAACTGTTCAAGCCCGGCCTCTGTGCCGGGTTTTTATGTTTGCAGCAGAGACAGTTCTGACGTAGTCTGTGCAAGTCTTTACAGGAGCAACTACGCATGACCGAAATTCTCTCCGCTGAGCAACTGGCCGAACGTCTGGGCCTGCACCCTGAATCAATCCGCAAACTGACCCGCGAGGGTTCCCTGCCGCACCACCGCATCGGCGCCAGCGTACGCTACACCCTGGCCGACGTGATGGCCCACACTGCCGTAAACCAACACCCTGATGACGAAGCCGTGGACAAGTTCGCGCAGGCGATGCACGCCAAGATGGCCGCCGCTCGAGCGAAGGGTAAGGAAGGGTGGGACGATCCGGAGCGCTGCACCGCGAAGCATCTGGAAAGCCTGCTGCTACAAGCCTACGAGCATGATGAGTGGGTGGACGTGGCGAACTACGCGATGATGATGCATGCGAGGGCAGGGAAATGACGACAGCAACGCTAGATGATGTATTCGAGGCTCTGGTGCTTCTGCGAAAAACAATTTCGGCGGGCCTTGGCGTCGAAGCTGCGGGGAGAAACCCGCTTGAGGCTATCGCGATGTGCCTTGGGCAACACGAGCACGGTATCGGCACAACTGCCGTAGATGCGATCGGGGCAAATACGGATCAACAGTCGCGTATCGCTGATGCGCTTGAGAGGATTGCGGATGTCCTCGAAAATCAGTGAGCAAAAGAAAACCCGCGAGGGGCGCGACCCCCTGCGGGTTATAACGTAACTGTTCTCGTGCGCGATTGTCGCAAGGTGCATTAAATGAGTCAAGACCTATACAAAGGGTGGGCGCTGTACTACGCGTCGCTCGGATGGCACGTTTTCCCTCTCAAACCTGGTACGAAACACCCTGGCTGTGAGCACGGATCCAGCGAGGCAACGACCGACCCGGAGCAAATCATACGTTGGTGGACTGCTTCCCCGATGTCAGGGATCGGCATGCGGCCGGCACCCTCCCACCTCTACGTGCTCGACATGGACCCCCGCAACGGTGGAGAGAAAGCGTTCGATGAGCTGCAGGAGAAACACGGCCTAATGCTGTCGCCGGTAATGGCGCAGTCGGGCCGCGGTACCGGTTTCCACCAATATTTCCGCGCTGCTGATCCTGACGTGAAATATCAAGGCAACCCTGACGGCCATCGGGGCCTGGACG
>Ga0105244_10001503_pt1 | contig 18682 bp, 19 predicted proteins | sample KBSM44metaG_FD_80423 | JGI IMG/M metagenome (GOLD analysis project Ga0105244, IMG submission 80423) | Miscanthus rhizosphere microbial communities from Kellogg Biological Station, Michigan, USA - KBS M4-4 metaG | ecosystem: Host-associated > Plants > Roots > Rhizosphere > Soil | place... | reverse complement strand
GGCGTGAAGTGCTCGGCCTGCTGCACCACATACACCTGCAACCCAGCAACGTTACCGAAGGCGAAGGCGCCCCACACCAGCACTGTCGCCAGCATCAGCCATTTGAACGGCGCCACGAACGTGACCACCAGCAGCACGGCGGCCAGGCCCAGGAAGATGATCTTGAGCGCGCCGATCGGTCCGCGTGTATCGGCCAGCTTGCCGCCCCATATGTTGCCCACCGCGACCGAGACGCCGTACACCAGCATCACCAGCCCGACCGCGCCGGCGCTGAAGCCGGAAATCTCTTGCAGTATCGGCGCCAGATAGGTGAAGGCGATGAAGGTGCCGCCATAGCCGACGGCGGTCATCGCGTACACCAGCAGCAGGCGCGGCTCGCCCAGCACCTTGACCTGTTGCAGCAGCGAGGCAGGCTTGCTGTGCTGGATCGTCGACGGCACGAACAGCAGGCTGCCGATAAAGGCGATCACACCCAGCGCCGAGACGGCAAGGAAAGTCTCGCGCCAGCCGAAGTGCTGGCCGATGAAGGTGCCAAGCGGCACGCCGGTCACCAGCGCGACGGTCAGGCCGGTGAACATGATGGCGATCGCGCTGGCGGCCTTCTCCTTCGGCACCAGCGAGGTGGCGATGGTCGAGCCGATCGAGAAGAACACGCCGTGCGCCAGACCGGTCAGGATGCGGGCGATCACCAGCGATTCGTAGCTGGGCGATTTCCAGGCCAACAGGTTGCCGGCGGCGAACAACACCATCAGCGACACCAGCAGCGTCTTGCGCGGCAGCTTGCCGGTCAGCGCGGTCAGCACCGGCGCGCCGATGGCGACGCCCAGCGCGTACAGGCTGACCAGCAGGCCGGCCGACGGCAGGTTCACGCCCAGATCGGCGGCGATGGTCGGCAACAAGCCGACGATGACAAATTCGGTGGTACCGATGGCGAACGCGCTGATGGTCAGCGCCAGCAAGGCAAGTGGCATGACTTCACTCCTGAAAAGTTGATGTCATGCAGTATCCGGACTTTCGTTGCTGAGAAAAAGACCCTAACGGGTAGAACATATTTGCTTGCGAAGCAAATATAGGCCCGCAAAGCTTCAGCTCGTGTAGAAATGGTGGACCTGACCCCGGAGTGATTTATGATGGCGGGCCGCCGACTCTCCCCAGCTCCGATATGAACTCAGAAAAACTCGCGTTGCTACTGACGCGCGAAATGCCTTACGGTAAATATAAGGGGCGCAAGATCGCCGACTTGCCCGGCCATTACCTCGGCTGGTTCGCGCGCGAGGGCTTTCCGTCCGGCGAACTCGGGGCGCTGATCGCGTTGATGTACGAGCTCGATCATAACGATTTGCGTGCCCTGCTCGATCCGCTGCGGCGGTGAAATCGGCACTTTTCGGTTGCAGTACGTGACATCGGACAATTTGGATTCCGTGTATAAAGTCACTTATCGCTAACAGAGGAGATCGCCCATGGCGCACCACCCGTATCGCTGCACTTGCTTCATCATTTCATCGAAAATGCTGCGCCTGCTGGCCGATGAGACGACCGATGAGCACGAACGCTGTCTGCTCCTGGACCAAGTCGAGCTATCGGCACATTTGCGCGGCCAGCGGTCGGTGGCGACGCCGACGACGGCCGCCTTCGGCATCACCGCGACCGGCGAGAAGCGCCGCACCGTCTACGACGCCAAGAACAAGTCCACCTTGCCCGGCAAGCTGGTGCGCGGCGAAGGCGCCAAGGCCAGCAACGATGTGACCGTGAATCAGGCCTACGACGGCGCCGGCGCCACCTACGATTTTCTGTTCGAGGTGTTGAAGCGCAATTCGATCGACGACAAGGGCGTCCGGCTCGATTCGACCGTCCATTATCAGAAGAATTTCAACAACGCGTTCTGGAACGGTCAGCAAATGGTCTACGGCGACGGCGACGGCAAGCTGTTCCTGGGCTTTACCAGCGCCATCGACGTCATCGCCCACGAGCTGACCCACGGCCTGACGCAGAACGCCGTGCCCGGCGGCCTGGTCTACGATGACCAGAGCGGCGCGCTCAACGAGTCCATCTCCGACGTGTTCGGCAGCATGGTCAAGCAGTGGAAACTCAAGCAGAGCAGCGCCCAGGCCGACTGGCTGATCGGCGCCGGCATCATGGGGCCGACCGTCGGCAAGGCCTTGCGCTCGATGGCCGATCCCGGCAACAAGGAACTTACGTGGTCCGGCGATGACCAACCCAAGACGATGGCCGGTTATATCGAGGACGGCGACGTCCATACCAACTCGGGCATTCCCAACCACGCCTTCTACGCGGCCTGCATCGCGCTCAACGGCAATTCCTGGGACAAGGCGGGGCCGATCTGGTACAAGTCGCTGTCCTTGTTGACATCCAACGCCACCTTCTCCGACATGGCCAGGGCGACCATGCAGTCCGCCGAGCTGCTATATGGCGCCGATTCGAAGGAACAACACGCGGTGCAGGCCGCGTGGAAGCTGGTCGGTGTGATTTGAAAGGAAGCATGATGCGTATGACATTGCGATGCACAGGCGGCTTCGCCGGACCGGCCGGGGCGCAGACGCGCACCATCGACCTGGCGCGGCTGCCCCGTGAGCAGGCCGAGCAAATGCAGCAGCTGGTGCAGGCCTGCGACTTTTTCGCGCTGCCGGAAAAGCTGGTCAAGAGCGAGCCGAAATCCTGGGACTTCCAGTACGATCTGGAGGTCGACGAGGGCCAGCAGGCCCATACCGTGCGCTACCATCTGGACGCGGTGCCGGAGCAGTTGCGGGCGTTGACCGAGAAGATCAACGACGAGGTCGACCCGGACTAGTCGGGGATTGAGTCGATGCGCAGTTCCGGATAGCCGGTGAGCGGGTCGTGTTCGCGCGCGAAGCGCCGCTCCGGCAGCAGGGCCAGCAGCAATTCGGCCGTGGTGCGCACCACACAGCCGGGACCGACGTGGCCGCCGAACACCTGACCGCGTGCGTCGGACACCGACATATGCAGATGGGCACCGTCCGGCGCGATCGAGCCGGCCAGGGTCAGGATTTCCAGATCGCCGTGCAGCGCGGTCGCTTGCGGCTGCCCCGCATAGCGCAGTTGCGCCACGCTCAGGCTGCCGATACCTTGCAGCACGAAGCCGGCCTGGTGGCCGCTGGCCAGCAAGGCGGCCACCACCGCGCCGCGCACGTCGTCGCCGGGCTGCAGGCGTAGCGGCAAGGTCAGCATCACGCCACCATGGTGGCGAACTCGCCGTTTTTGATGAGCCGTTGCAGATCGGTGGCGCCGCCGATCAGTACGCCCTTTACGAAGATCATCGGGAAGGTCGGCCAGCCGGTCCACATCTTCAACGCCGTGCGGGGGCGCCATTCGGAGAAGTAGTTGCCGTAGCTGAGGTATTTGTAGGGCGTGCCGTTGGCGTCGAGGATTTGACGGGCTTTGCGGGGGAAGGGATTGAGTCCCATGCCGACCACCACGACCTTGTTGGCGGCGATGGCGGCCTGGACTTCGGCGACCAGGTCGCGGCGGTAGTCGCTGATGCGTTCGCGGATGGCGGGGTGGATGTGGGCTTCGTCCAGGATGTTGCGGCTCATCGTGTTCCTCGTGATCATGAAAACCGCAAGCGTAGCCGTAACGGGCGCGAAGAGCCAGCCTTTTCCGCGCGACACCGCGCGGGGGCCTGTCGCGCAAATAACATCTAAAACACGTAGGGCGGATTAGGCGGCACGCCGTAATCGGCCATGCATGCGCCGCCGATAACGCATGCATGGCGGATTACGCTTCGCTAATCCGCCCTACGTGGATCTGTGGTTGCAGCGAGGTTCAGTCAGCAAATCGCTGTTACAGCGTCAGCTTGCTGATCTTGGTGCCTTCCAGATTCAGGTTGGCCATCAGGCCGGCGTTGGTCAGCACCAGCGCCTGCACCGGCCCCGTGGCAGTGGTGGTGTCGATCTCGCCATTGGCGCCGACTTTCAACAACGCCACCGAACCATCCACACCGGCCGTCCAGCCTTTGCTATTGCGGAATTTATCCAGCGCCTCCCGCGTCATGAACAGCAGCACCACCGCCTTCGACTGCGCGCCGGCCTGGAAGCCGACCGACACCGACGTCATGCTGTAATAGTCGGCCGTCTGCCCGCCCGTGCGCAGCACGCCACGGCCATATTCGCCACCCACGACCAGACCCGCCGCCAGCACGCGCGGGAACACCAGCACGCCATTGGCCTTGCGCACCAGCTCGCGCGATCCCTTGACCTCCTTGTACAGCCGCTCCAAGGTGTCGTAGGAGCCGCGCTCGATCTCCGTCTTGACGGCGGCCGGATCGGACTTGGCGTCGGTGGTGGTGGTGGTGCAGCCACCCAGGGCCAGACCGGCGAAAGCGACGGCGGCCGTGGCGCGCATCAGAAATGTACGTTTTTGCATAGAAGTCTCCTGAGGAATATCGAGTGAGCCAGCTTGCCAAAATAGCAGTCCGATTTTGGCACCTTTATTGAAAACGTGCCAACTCGCCTTGTCTCAGGTGCGCGACAAGGGGCTCTACCCCGGCTAAACCCGCGTGCCGAAGGCCAATCGCTTGCCTTCGCGCAACATCGCGGCGAAGTCCACCGCCGGCACCGGCTGGCTGAACAGGTAGCCCTGCAGCTGGTCGCAGCCCAGCTCGCGCAGGAAACTCATCTGCTCGACCGTCTCCACGCCCTCGGCGACGATCTCCTGGCGCAATTGCTGCGCCATCGTCACGATCGCGCGCGCGATGGCGCAATCGTTTTCCTCATACGGCAGCCCGACCACGAACGAGCGGTCGATCTTCAGGGTGCTGATCGGGAATTTCTTCAGGTAGGCCAGGCTCGAATAGCCGGTGCCGAAGTCGTCCAGCGCCAGCGACATGCCCATCGCCACCAGTTCGTTCATGATGGCGATGACGTTGTCGGTGCCGCGCACCAGCAGGCTTTCGGTGATTTCCAGGTTGATCTGGTCCGGCTGCACGCCGTAGCGCTCCAGCACCGCCGCGATGCGCTGCGGCAGCTGACTGTCGAACTGCCGCGCCGACAGGTTGACGGCGACCGGCGGCATGATCAGGTTGTCCTCGCGCCAATCGCGGATCTGGCGGCAGGCCTGCTCCAGCACCCAGGTGCCCAGGTCGAGTATCAGCCCGCTCTCCTCGGCCACCGGGATGAACACGCCCGGCGAAACCAGCCCGCGCACCGGATGGCGCCAGCGCAGCAGCGCCTCGGCGCCGACGATGCGGCCGCTGCGCAGGCTCACCTTCGGCTGGTAGTACAGCAGCAGCTCGTCGTTGACGAGCGCCTGGCGCAGCTCGCTCTCAAGCCGCAAATGCTCCTTGGCGCGCTGGTTCATCTCCTCGCTGTAGAACAGGAAGTCGGCCTCGATGTTCTGCGCCGCCTTGTTCATGGCGACGTCGGCGTAGCGGATCAGGGTCGGCACGTCGGCGGCGTCCTCGGTGTAGACGGTGATGCCGATGTGCGCGCCCACCTGCAGGCTGTGGGCGGCGATCTGGATCGGCGCGGCCAGCACCGATAGCAGCTTTTGCGCGACGATGGCGGCGTGTTCGCGTTTTTCGATGTGCAGCAGCGCGACGGCGAACTTGTGGCCGTCGAGCCGCGCCAGCACGTCGGCCTCGCGCAGCACGGCGCGGAACATGCGGCCGATCTCGCACAGCAGCTCGTTGCCGATGTCGCTGCCCAAGGTGTCGCTGATGGCGCCGACGCGGGTGATCTCGACCACCAGCATGGCGCCGTGCTCCTGCGAGCGGCGGTTCTCGGTGAGCGCCTGGCCGACCAGCTGCGTCAGCAGGCACAGGTTGGGCAGGCCGGTCAGCGGGTCGTAGTTGGCCATGCGCTGCATGCGCGCCTGCGCATCCTTGTGCTCGCTGATGTCGGAGAACAGCGAGAACGTGTGGCTGATCTTGCCCTGGTTGTCGCGCACCACGCTGATCGTCACCGATTGCGGGAACAGCTCGCCGTTCTTGCGCTTGCCGATGATCTCGCCGCGCCACGGCCCGGCGCCGCGCATCGCCGCGCGCACCTTGGCGCGGAACTCGGCGTCGTGCACGCCCGAGCGCAGCAGGTCCGGCGTCTTGCCGATCGACTCCTCCGGGGTGTAGCCGGTGATGCGGGTGAACGAGGAGTTGATCGAGACGATGCGCTCGTGGGCGTCGGTGATCAGCACGCCCTGGTCGCTGTCCTCGATGATGCGCGCGTGCAGGTTGATCTTGTCGGCCGCCGACAGCGCCTCGTCCACCTGCGCCAGCCGCACCAGCATGCCGACCGGTTCGCCGCTGTCGTCGTGGCGCAGGAAGATGTGCATCTTGACCCAGATGATGTCGCCGTTTTTCTTGCGGCGGCGCACCTCGGCGGTGGCGCCGGCCTCGCCGCCGGCGTCGAAATACAGTTCGGCGATGTTGCCGTCGTCATCGTTCTCGGCGTACAGGAACAGCACGTGCTGGCCCAGCGCCTCGTCGGCGCTATAGCCGAACATCTGCGCCGCGCCGGGACTCCAGGCCGTCAGGTAGCCGGTCAGGTCCAATTCCAGCACCGCGTGGTCGTCGGCGTCGACCGACGGCGCCATCGCCGCGCGCGTTTCGGCCAGCGCGGCGTCGAGGCTGGCGAGCGTGAGCGCCAGCGCCTCGCCCTGCTCGCCGCGGGCCCGCTGGCTCAGCGCCAGACAACGCTCGATCGCGTCAAGCATGGGGTTTGCCCGCCTTGCCGGACGCCACCGTCTGCATCCACAGATAGGCGTCGGCGGCGACCTGGTTGAAATCGTCCATGTCGATCTGCAGCGCTTGCAGCCGTTCGGCCAGCGCGGCGTGGTCGTCGCGCTCGGCCGCCTCGACCGCGCCGAGCAGCTCGCCGAGCTCACCCTCGTGCGCCCGCAGCGCCTGCTGCACCGCCTCGCTCATCGTCAACGGCTTGAGCACCTCGGGCAGCGACAGGCCGAACAGCACGCCCAGCAGCGAGAACATGCCGACCATGAAGGCTTGCTCCTGCTGCGCCTTGCCCAGGCCGGCGTCGCGCGACAGCAATTCCATCGCCCGCGCCCGCACCGCCACCCGCGCCAGCAGCATCGGCGAGCGCTGGTCGCCCTCGCGCGACGAGAACAGCATCAGGTTGAGCCAGCGCCGCAGCTGCGCGCGGCCCAGGATCAGGATCGCCTGCGAAAAACTGGTGACGCGGCGGCCGGCGCCCATGCCCAGCGAGTTCACCAGCCGCAGCAGGTGATACGACAAGGTCGGGTCCTGGCGCAGCAGCGCTTCGATCTCGTGGGTGTCGGCGTCGGCCGACACCAGTTGCACCAGTTGCAGCGCCAGCGCGCGCGAGGCGACCTGGCTGCCCACCGGTTTGGATGGCGGCGCCAGGAACCATTCGCCCTCGATCCAGGCCACGGTGGACGGCAAGGTGCTAACGAGCTCTGCGTCGGCGCGGTGCAGCTTCTCGGCGGGCAGCTTTTTCCAGCCCGCCTGGTCCAGCACTCGGCCCAGGGCGTCGGTCAGGCCGGCGCGGTAAAAGCAGCTCATGCTGCCGCCCGCCACGTCGCGCAGCACCGCGACGACGGCCTCCGGCAGCGCCGGCGGCCCATCGGACTGGTCGAGAACGCCGGCGTCGAACAGCAGCGCGCCGGGGTGACCGTTGCGGTCGGCCAGCGGATGCAGGAAAACGGGCGGGATGGCAATCAGGGCGGTCATAAATGATCCAGCAAAAACAGTCAGCTATCCTGCTATGGTACTCCGAAATTGTTGGCGTCGGTCAACATTGTCAAGCCGGGCGGCGCTTTCGCCGGCCGGTTTCATGTTCTGGGTCAAACGGATTGCGTATGGTGGGGCAAATGGCTCAACAATCGCTCGAACAGCCCCGGCTGGCGCATGCGGTCGATCCACCAGTTCAGCGCGGCGCCGTGCTCGCCGCTGCGCCAGGCCAGGTAGAAGGTTTCGGCCGGTTTCGGTTCCTCCACCTGTTTTTCCACCAGCAGCCCGGCGTCGATGGCGGCGCGCGCGCACGGCGCCGGCAGGAAGCCGAAACCGGTGCCGGCCAGCTGGAACTGCAGCTTGGTCTTCATGTCCGGCACGGTCAGGGTATCCTGCCCCAGCAGCAGGCCGACGGTGCGCGGCGCCAGCTGGCGCGCCGAATCGGACACGCTGATCGCGCGGTATTGCTGCAAATGCACGCGGTCGAGCCGGCCGTCGACGGCCGCCAGCGGGTGCGACGGCGCCACCGCGAAGACGAACTCGACCTTGCCGATCGGCTCGGAGACATAGCCGCCGCCGGCCGGGCCGTCGCCGGCCACGCCCACCAGCAGGTCGGCGCGGCGGTCCAGCAGCGCCTCCCAGGCGCCGGACAGCGTCTCCTTCACCACGCGCAGCCGGGTCTGCTGCGCGACCTCGTAGAAGGCGTTGATGTCTTCCATGAACATGCACGGCGAGAACATCGAATCCATGCCGACGGCCAGTTCGGTCTCCCAGCCGGACGCCACGCGCCGCACCCGGTGTTCCAGATCCTGCGCCGCCCTGAGCAGGTAGCGCCCTTCCTTCAGCAGTTCGACGCCGGCCGCCGTCAGGACCACGCGCGGGCCGTTGCGCTCGAACACCTGGACGCCCAGGTCGTCCTCCAGCTTGCCAACGGTATAGGAGATGGTCGACGGTACGCGGTGCAACTCCTTGCCGGCGGCCGAGAACGATCCGCGACGGTCGATGGCGTCGACGATTTGCAGCGCTTCGAGGCTTAATCTGAGCATTCGATTTTTTCGATAGTAGAGGGGTAAATTTTCCGTTTTTTAATCCGGAATCCGAGGTCTATACTGTGATTCATGGATGCGGCGATGACTAAGAATCAGCCTTCAAAATTATCGCACATCGGCTGAAAACAACCTTGAAAACAATCGAAGAAACGGAGCTCATCATGTTGCAAATTCGTAAAAGTGAAGAACGCGGTCTGGCAAATCACGGCTGGTTGAATTCCCGCCACAGCTTCTCGTTCGGCAGCTACCACGATCCAAAACACGTCGGTTTCGGCCCGCTGCTGGTGATCAACGAAGACCAGGTCGAAGCCGGCCAGGGCTTCGGCACCCACGGCCACCGCGACATGGAGATCATCTCCTACGTGTTGAGCGGCGCGCTGGAGCATAAAGACAGCATGGGTACCGGTTCGGTGCTGCACTACGGCGACGTCCAGCGCATGAGCGCCGGCACCGGCGTGCGTCACAGCGAGTTCAACGGTTCGCAAAAGGACCGGGTGCACTTCCTGCAGATCTGGATCCAGCCCGGCCAGACCGGCATTCCTCCGAGCTACGAGGAAAAGCACTTCACGCCGGAAAGCAAACAAGGCCGGCTGCGCCTGATCGCTTCGAACGACGGCCGCGAAGGCTCGGTGCTGGTGCATCAGGATGCGGCGATCTTTGCGACGATCATGGGCGCGGGCGACAACCTGAAGCATGAGCTGGGCAAAGGCCGCATCGCCTACGTCCACGTGATCCGGGGCGACGTGACCGTCAACGGCACCGCGCTCAAAGGCGGCGACGCGCTGAAGATCACCGAGGAAAACCTGGTCACCCTGGAACAGGCGACCGACGCCGAGGTGCTGGTGTTCGACTTGCCTAACTGACCCTTCCCATGGGAAAGGCTGGCCTAAAATAATTTTTCGCCAGTTTTGGTATGATGAAGGGCGCGCCGGGTCTGTTCGAACAGCCCGGCGCGCTTTTTTACTTTATTACATCATCAATATTTGAAGAGCATAGCTATGTTGCAGAGCGCGGAAACACCGGCAAAAGACGAATTGGACTACATGACTTCGTGCGCCTTGCCGACGCCCTGGGCACAGTTCACCTTGCACGCCTTTGTCGAAAAAGCCACCGGCAAGGAACATCTGGCCATGGTGCTGGGCGATATCGGCGACGGCGAGCCGGTGCTGGCGCGCGTGCACTCCGAGTGCCTGACCGGCGACGTGCTGTTCTCACAACGTTGCGATTGCGGCGCCCAGCTCGAAGGCGCGCTCAAGAAGATCGCCGCCGAAGGCCGCGGCGTGCTGCTGTATCTGCGCCAGGAAGGCCGCGGTATCGGCCTGATCAATAAAATCCGCGCCTATCGCCTGCAAGAGGCCGGCGCCGACACGGTCCAGGCCAACGAACAGCTGGGCTTCAAGCCGGACCAGCGCACCTACGGGCTGGTCAAGCCGATGCTGGCCCAGTTCGACGTCAAAAGCCTGCGCCTGATGACCAATAATCCGCGTAAGATTGATGCCATGACCAAACTTGGCATCGAGGTGGCCGAGCGCGTGCCGCTGCTCGTCAACCGCAACGCGTTCAACCAGCACTATCTGAACACCAAGGCTGCCAAGCTGGGTCACATGATGACGCCTTTGACGCCCGCCGCCGTGGAAGATGGCGCGCTCTGAGGTTGCCGATAGAATAAGTCTAAGGTTTGCATGAAATTTACCGCGCTTGCCACATCCATCGCCTTGACCGGGGCCTGCGCTGGCGCGCTGGCCGCCTCCACCACCGCAAACCCCGCCGCGCCGACGCTGGCCGCAACCGCCAACGCGGCGACCGCAGCGGCGACCACGACCGCAACGACCGCCACTGCGCCCGCCAAGGGCAAGCAGCCGCAGTCGGCGCAGCCGGTCCCGCCGGCTCCACCCGCATCCACTGATTCCGCCGACCCGTCCGCAGCCGCCGATACCGCGCCGCTGCCGCCACCGTCGAGCGCGGCCCAGCATCTGTATGCGTCGGCCAAGAACGATATCCTGCAAGTGCGCTCGCTGTTGAAAAGCGGCCGCACGCAATCGTCGGTGGGTTCGGGCTTCTTGATCGGCACCAGCAACCTGGTCGTCACCAACTACCACGTGGTGTCGCAGTTCGCGCTCGATCCGGACACCTACGTCGGCGAATGGGTCGACACCAGCGGCCAGCGCGGCAATGTGGAACTGCTGGCGGTCGACGTGCTGCACGATTTGGCCGTGCTGCGCGTCAACCGCAACGGCACCGGTTTCTTCAAGATGCCGGACCAGCTGGCGCGCCTGACGCAGGGCCAGTATCTGTACTCGATGGGCAATCCGCTCGATCTGGGCTTCGCCATTTCCGAGGGCGCCTACAACGGCGTCATCGCGCGCAGTTTCTACGACCAGCTGATGTTCACCGGTCCGATCAACTCCGGCATGAGCGGCGGCCCCAGCGTGACGGTCGACGGCTCGGTGGCCGGCGTCAACGTCTCCAAGCGCCTCGATGGCGAACTGGTCAGCTTCCTGGTGCCGGCCCGCTTCGCCCAGGACCTGCTGCGCAAGGTCGAACAACAAGCCAAGGCGCCGGCCGATTTCACGTCGGTGGTGGCCGGCCAGCTACTGAGCCATCAGCGCGCGATGGTCGATCAACTGCTGTCGAGCCCGCTTAGCCTGAAGCCGATGGGACCGTACCAGGTGCCGGTGCGCGAGTCCGAACAGATGCGCTGCTGGGGACGCTCCAACGTCAAGGCCGACAAGCCGTTCACGGTCGACGACGCCAGTTGCGCGATGGAGTCGGCGATCTTCGTCAGCGGCTCGCTGCAAACGGGGCAGCTCAGCATCCGCCACCAGTTCATCCGTGGTACTGGCCTCGACAAGCTGCGCTTCGCGCAACTGGCCAGCGCCTCGTTCAAGAACGAGCATTTCGGCAGCAACAAGGACACCCGCCTGACCGGCCCCAACTGCACCGAAGACTTCGTCAAGAACAAGAACCTGCCGCTGCGCGCCGTGCTGTGCGTGCGCGCCTACCGCAAGTTCGCCGGCCTGTACGATTTCGCGCTGCTGACGGCCACCACCGACCAAGGGTTGATGAGCCTGCAAAGCCGGCTCGATGCGCGCGGCGTCTCGTACGACAACGGCATGCGCCTGTCGCGCGTGTTCCTCGAATCGCTGTCGCTGGCACCGGCCGGCGCGGCCATGCCCGCGCGCGCGCCGGCCGGCAAGGCAGGCAAGCCGCCGGACGGAACCGCCGATAAACAGCCCCCGCCCCCGGCCAAGCCGGCCACGGGAGGCGCGCAATGATGGCCCCCTACTTCGTGGAAATCCTCGCCCGCAACGGCGACGTGCTGCACCGGCATAAGGCCAACACCTTGCCGATCCGACTCGGACGCAGCTACGACAACGACATCATCCTCGACGACGCCCACAGCGCCGCCGCGCACGCCATCGTCGACCTGGACGCGCAGGAAAAGCTGGTGCTGCGCGACCTCGGCAGCAAGAACGGCACTTACGCGCGCGGCAAGCGCCAGACCGAGGTCGTGCTGGGGGGCGACACGGTGGTGCGTCTCGGCCACACCCGCCTGCGCATCCGCGCCGCCGACTTCCCGGTGCCGGCAGAAATCGCCGACACCACCATGCACGGCTGGGAAGGCGCGACGCCGGCCACCATCGGCCTGCTGCTGATCGCCGTCTTCAGCGTTTTGGAAACGTGGCTGTCCGATGTCGAACCCTTCGCTTTGATCCGTTATCTGCTGGTGCTCGCGTCCAGCCTGGCGGCGGGCTTGCTGTGGAGCGGCGTGTGGGCGCTGGCCAACCGCCTGTTCGGCAGCCACGCGCGCATGGGCCGGCACCTGTTCATCTTGGGCAGCGGCCTGGCGGTGGTGGGCATCTGGCGCGCCGCCAGCAGCATCATGGCGTATGCGTGGTCGGCCGAAGGATTCACGCGGTATGGCAACCTGGTCACCCTGGCGATCGTCTGCGGCATGCTGTTCTTCCATCTGAAGACCATCAAGCCGCATCTGACGAAGCAGTTCGCCACCACCGCCACGATCATGATGCTGGTCGGCGCCGGCTTGATGCTGATGACCAACCTGCAAGGCACGGGCCGCGTGGCGGACGAGCTTTACATGTCGGTATTGTTGCCGCCGGAAGTCAAGCGCAGCCCCGACCGCAGCGTCGACCAATTCATGGGCGACGCCGCCAAGCTCAAGGCCGACACCGACGCAGCCCGGGCGCGCGGCGTCAAGGACGGCGTGGACGACACGGACGATGACGACGATGACAACAGCGCCGAGTGACTACGACGTTTGAATACCTCGGAGACACGTAGGGCGGATTAGGCGGAACGCCGTAATCGGCCATATATGAGCCGCCGACGGCGCATGCATGGCCGATTACGCTGCGCTAATCCACCCTACGTGTATCCGTGGTGATGCGTGGCCCCTTGTAAGAGCCGGCCTCACGGCCAACCGCGCAACACCTGGTCGACCACGCCCTGCAACTGCTCACGCGTCGCGCCGGCGGCGGCCTGCACCGCCATGCCGTTCGACACCGTCATCACATAGCGCGCCATCTGCCCCGAACAGCTGTCGGTTGGCAAATCGCCATCCACCTTCGCCCGCTCGAAACGCTCGCGCAGCTTTTCCTCGCTCGCGGCCCGGCGCTCGATCAATGAATTGCGGATCGGCAGCGCATCGTCGCTGCACGCCAGCGCGCCATTGATCACCAGACAGCCATGCGGCTTGTCGGTCTCGGTCTGCGCATCGGCATTGCCGCGCAAAAAATGCTCGACCACGGCGCGCGCGGTCGGTTCCTTCAGCGCCGCGTTGAACAGCGGATCGTGCGTCGCGCCATACCGGTCGAGCGCCAGGCGGAACAGGTTTTCCTTGTTACCGAACACGGCGTACAAACTGGGCCGGTTCATGCCCATCGCCTCGGTCAGTTCCGGCAGCGAGCTACCCTCGTAACCCTTCTCCCAAAACACCTTCATCGCTTTGTCCAGCGCGGTTTCAGCATCGAAAGTGCGCGGACGGCCCGTCTTGCGGACTGTGGAAGTATTCTCTTTCATACCAATCGGTTAAAAATTATATTGACAACGTGCTCTCCAACCGTCATTATGAACCGATCAGTAAAAAACTCAAGCATTTTTACGACTACCCAGGACTATTCCCCATGCAACCAACATCCAACGCGCAGGCTGTGCCGCCTGTAAGTCAACCGTCGGCGCTCACCACGCCCGCCCCCACCCGCGCCGCCTGGCTGGCCGTGCTCTCCGTCGCCGTCGGCTCGTTCGCCCTCGTTACGACGGAATTCCTGCCGGTCGGCCTGTTGCCGTCGATCGCCGCCGAACTGAAGGTGACCGAAGGCCTGGCCGGCATGATGGTCACCATTCCCGGCCTGGTGGCCGCCTTTGCCGCCATCCTGGTCACCATCGGCGTCGGCAAGACCGACCGCCGCTATGTGATCTGGGCGCTGACCGGCACCCTGATCGTCTCCAATTTGATGGTGGCGCTGTCCGATTCGTTCATCGTGATCCTGATCGGCCGCGCCTTGCTCGGTATCGGCGTCGGCGGCTTCTGGGCCATCGGCGGCGCTCTGGGCAACCGGCTGGTGCCGCCCGAGTATGCGACGCGGGCGACCTCGATCATCTTCGCCGGCATCTCGCTCGGCACCGTGGCCGGCGTGCCGGCCGGCGCGCTGATCGGTGAACTGGTCGGCTGGAGGGTGGCCTTCCACGCGGCCGGCGCGGTCGCCGTGCTGGTGCTGCTGACGCAAATGTGGCTGCTGCCACGCCTGCCGACGACGCAGTCGCTGACCTTCGCGCAATTGCCGGCGCTGCTGCGCGTGAAGAAGGCGCGGCTCGGCATGCTGGCCACCTTGCTGATCTTCATCGGCCAGTTCGCCGCCTACACGTATGTCACCCCGTTCCTGAGCCAGGTCGGCGGCTTGAACGCGACGACCATCAGCGCCCTGCTGCTGACTTATGGCGCGGCCGGCTTCGTCGGCAACCTGATCGGCGGCTGGACGGTGGCGCGCAGCGTGCGCATGTCGATGATCGCCACCGGCCTGGTCATGGGCTTGTCGGCGGCGGCGCTGCCGTTGATCGGCACCTCGCTGATCGGCGCAACGGCACTGATCGTGATCTGGGGCCTGGCCTTCGGCATGATGCCGATCTCCGTCCAAACATGGATGTTCCGCGCAGCGCCGGATGCGATGGAAAGCGGCGGCGCCGTGTTCGTCGCCACCGCGCAGATCTCGCTGGCCAGCGGCGCGCTGGTGGGCGGCGTGGCGGTCGACCATCTGGGCGTATCGAGCGCAATGGTGGTCGGCGGCGTGTTCGCCGTGGCGATGGCGGCGGTCATCGCAAAATGGGGCGAGGACGACGGCAAGCCGTCAGCCAAACTGCACGCCGTGCACTAAGGGCTGACCACTGACCGCTGCAAATAAGGAAACACGTATGGCGGATTAGCGCGCAGCGCGTAATCCGCCATGCATAAGCCGTCGGTGGCGCCTGCGTCCCATCTAAATCCTGCCGCGCTTAAATTCCGCCAGAAAGGCCTTGGTCTCCCTGGTTGACAGCACCTTGATGTCGTCGCCGTGCCAGGCGTACAGGTACGGCGTGCCGCCCTGGCGATCGGTCAGCTTAGCGTCCAGCAAAAAGCAGGTCCCCAGCGGATACAACGCCGTATCGCTCATGCGCCGCGAGCACTGCACCGCCAGCTCCGGCGAAAACGCCTGCCCCGGCACCGGATGGATCTCGACCACGGCCCCGCGCCGCACCGAGTGCACCGCCACCTGCCGGTAAGCATAAATATCGCGCGCCATGGTCATCCTTGCTGAAAAACCGCCATGGTAGCAGATCGTTTTCCACCGGCATGACATAACCACGCACCATTGATCTGACCGAACGACCGATGATAAAGCCGGGCGCAGGATGTCGCGAGACGTCCTGGCAGCCTGGCTTTTTTTCTTCAGTGCCGCTTGAAGGATATCCTCAAGCCACTACACTGAACATGACCACCTACACTTGGGACGAGGCCAAACGCAAAAGCAACCTGCGCAAGCACGGGCTGGATTTTGCTGATGCGCCCGCTGTGCTGGAGAATGATTCCTACTCAACGGAAGATACCCGTTTTAGCTACGGCGAACGTCGATACAATGCGTTGGGTTATTTTCAAGGCAACGTGGTTTCAATTACTTACACGGAGCAAAACGATGAAATACGAATCATCTCTTTTAGATGGGCAACGCGCCGAGAAAAGCGGGACTTCACGCGACGAGTCTGCCGGTTGGATTGACGTGATGCCGAACCATGACGACGAGATCGAGATTGACGAAGACTGCCCGGAATATGATCCACGTTACTTCACCGAACCAGTGCATCGCTTCAGAGGCCGTATCATTCCCCCACGTACGTCCCCTACCGATCCTTATGACCCGGAAGTGCTAGCGTTCATGAAATCGATCACGCCTCTGGTGCAGATGGAACCCGACATCCTCGGCGGTATGCCCGTGTTTAAAAATACGCTCGTGCCGATCAAACGCATGTTCGACTATCTGCTTGTCGGGAAAACCATGGATGATTTTCTGCACGATCATCCGACGGTGTCACAAAACACCGCGACTGCCGTACTGGAGAGCGATGCAACGCTGTTTTACGAAGAGATCAGCAATGCGATGGACTCAGGGGCAGCCCCCCTTAGAATCGCAAAGCATCCCGTTTAGCGCACCATCATTCGCGTGACGGCCTGGACAACATTGAGGCAGTCGGAAGCCAGCCCCAGGATATGCGTACATATCCTGGCCTGTCACGCTAGCAGCGACTGGAAAAACTCCAGGAACGCCCGCGTCTTGGCTGGCGGGTGCTGGCGCGATGGGTACAGTGCGTACAGCGGAAAGCGTTCATCCGGCCAGGCGGTGAGGACCGGCGTCAGCGCGCCGGAACGCAGCAGCGGCTCCACGGCGATATCGATCACCTGCGCCAGACCGTAGCCGGACAACAGCACACTTTCCATCGTCCCCGCATCGTTGAGGGTGATCTGGCTGCGCGGCTGGACGTAGGTAACTTTGCCTCCACGATGAAACTCCCAGTCAAACGGCCTGCCCGTTGCGGGATTACGGAAGTGGATACACGTATGGTCCGGCCCCTCCAAATCCGACGGTTTCTTCGGCACGCCGTGCTTGCGCAGGTATGCGGGCGTGGCGACGGTCAGCACGCGCGTGTCCATCAACTTGCGGGCGATCAGTGAAGATGTCTGCGGCTGCCCGAGTCGAATGGCCAGATCGACGCCGTCGCCGACCATGTCGCCGATCTGGTCACGCGCGTACAGATCCAGTTCCAGCTCCGGGTGCAGCTTTAAAAAATCCCCCAGCCTCGGGCCGAGCAGCAAACGCGCCAACAACGGATCGGCGTTGACGCGCAGCTTGCCGCGCACGGCCACCGCCCCCTCCCCGGCCGACGCCACGGCCTCCTCCAGCCCCGCCAGCAAAGGACCGATCTGCGCGTAGAAGCGGCGCCCCTCATCGGTTAGCGAGACCTTGCGCGTGGTGCGGTCGAATAGCCGGATATTGAGACGCGATTCCAGTCGCGCGATGGCGCGGCTTACGCCCGACTGCGACATATCCAATGCCTCGCCGGCACGCACAAAGCTGCCGCTGTCGACGATCGCCGCCAGCACCCGCATGCCGTTCACCACCCGTTCGTCAAAAGACATATATGCCAACTAGTCATTAATGATATGCGTTCCATGCTATCGGAGTATGAGCCGGTTTGCATCAAAATTCTCCTTATCGATCTTTAAAGGAGAACACCATGTATGCAATCACCGGTATCACGGGACAAGTCGGCTCGGCGCTGGGCCTCCAACTAATCGCGGCGGGATTGCCAGTGCGCGCCGTGGTGCGCGACGCGGCTAAAGGCGGCGCCTGGACCGCGCGCGGCGCCGAAGTGGCGCTGGCAGACATCAACGACGCCGCCGCACTGACGCAAGCCTTCACCGGTGCGGAGGCGGTGTTCGTGCTGCTGCCGCCGACCTTCGATCCATCGGACGGCTTCCCGGAAGCGCGACGCAGCATCGCGGCATTGCGCGAAGCGTTGGCGGCGGCACGGCCTGGGCGCGTGGTCGCGCTATCGACTATCGGCGCTCAATCGGCGCGCCCGAACCTGCTCAACCAGCTTGGCATCATGGAAGAGGAACTGGGCAAGCTGGATTTGCCGGTCGCGTTCCTGCGCGCGGCATGGTTCATCGAGAACAGCCAGTGGGACGTGGCGTCCGCCCGTGCCAGCGGCGACATCGCCAGTTTCCTGCAACCACTCGACCGTCCGGTGCCGATGGTCGCTTGCACGGATGTCTCGACGGTGGCCCACGAGCTGCTGCGGCAAACCTGGAGCGGGCTGCGCGTGGTGGAGCTGGAAGGTCCGGAGCACATCAGCCCTGCCGATATCGCGGCGAGCTTCGCCAGGCTGCTGGGCACCGCCGTCAAAACGCATGCGGTACCGCGCGATACGTGGGCGGAGCTATTCATTTCTCAAAGTATGAAGAATCCCGCTCCACGCATGCGTATGCTGGACGGGTTCAATGAAGGCTGGATCGCCTTTGAAGGAACGCCGCGCAAAGGCGTCGTCACACTGGACGAGGCCATTGCGGGACTGCTGGCGCGCTAATCCGCCACGCTTATACTGCGATCAGCATCGCGATAGATTCGGCCGCGATGCCTTCTTCGCGTCCAAGGTAACCCAGCTTCTCGTTGGTCTTGGCCTTGACGTTGACCTGGCTGATGTCCAGCCCCAAATCCTCCGCGATGTTCGCGCGCATGGACTGGATGTGCGGCGCCATCTTCGGACGCTGGGCGATGATGGTGCAATCGACGTTGCCGATGCTGTAGCCGGTGGCCATCACGCGGCGCGCGGCCTCCTTCAGCAAGGTGCGCGAATCGGCGCCCTTGAACTGCACGTCCGTATCCGGAAAATGCTTGCCGATGTC
>Ga0105244_10001499_pt1 | contig 18722 bp, 18 predicted proteins | sample KBSM44metaG_FD_80423 | JGI IMG/M metagenome (GOLD analysis project Ga0105244, IMG submission 80423) | Miscanthus rhizosphere microbial communities from Kellogg Biological Station, Michigan, USA - KBS M4-4 metaG | ecosystem: Host-associated > Plants > Roots > Rhizosphere > Soil | place... | reverse complement strand
TTTTAATGGTGCTGGTGGGCCTTTTCTGGGCGGTTGTTATCTACTTTTATAATCAGTACCAGAAGACAAAACGCCAACGCAATATTGCCGATTTACGTGCGCATTTCTCTGAGTTGTCACGGCTTAATGCGATGGGGGAAATAGCCGCAGGCATGGTGCATGAGCTGAATCAGCCGCTCACCGCCATTCTTAGTTATTCGCAAACCGCACAGCGCCTTATTGCACAACAACAGGCTGAAAAGGCGCTTCCACTGCTGGATGCCTCCGTTACCCAGACAAAACGCATTAGCGCGTTGCTGCGAACCTTCCGCGAGAAATTACACAGTGATGAACAGGCGTTGCAGCCTGTGGATTTGCGCCGGGTTTGGGAGCATGTGGTAACGCTGCTGGGCAATGAAATCCAGCGCGGCAAAGTCACCGTGATAAACAACATTCCTGATTCACTGCCACCGTTAATGGCGTCTCCACTTGGGATTGAACAGATATTCCATAATTTGCTCAACAATGCGATTCAGGCACAGCAGCAAATACCTGCGGGTAAAGCCTGGGTAAGAATCAATGCAAGTCAAAGTGAAAACAGTATTGTTTTAACCGTTACCGATGGCGGCCCAGGGCTTACGGAGCAGGCACTGGAGCAAGTATTTATGCCTTTCTTCACGACTCGAAAAGAAGGGCTGGGGTTAGGAATGGCGTTGACCGAAACGCTGGTACAACGGCTTAACGGCAGCATTCAGGCAGAAAATAGCCCCAATGGCGGAGCGTGTTTTACCCTGATATTTCCCTTTGCTCAACAGGAGGCATGATGGCGCAATGTATCTACCTAATTGATGACGATGAAGCGATACGCTTTTCGCTAAGCGCACTTCTGGCGACCATGGGATGGGAAACGAAGGCTTTTGAAAGCGTGCAGTGTTTTATGGAAGCAGAGCCTGATGTGCAAAACCTGAACGGTTGTTTACTGCTGGATATTCGCATGCCAGGAAAGTCAGGCATTACGTTGCTTGAGAACTGGCAGCAAATGGGGAGCACTTTGCCAATCATTATGATGACGGGTCACGGCAGTATCGATCTTTGCCGTCGTGCATTTAAAAATGGCGCGTTTGAGTTTCTTACCAAGCCAGTTGATGCAGATTTGCTGATTGAAACAGTGGGGGCGGCACTCGAACAACAGAAACTCAGCCAGCAACAGCGTGAAAATCAGGCCGATTTACAGGCGAAACTGGCGACTCTTTCTGCCCGCGAGCATGAAGTGATGGCGCTTATCATGCAGGGGAAATCGAACAAAGAGATGGCTCGCGATCTTTCGTTATCTCCACGAACTGTGGAAGCGCACCGCGCGAGTTTGTTTGCCCGGCTAGAAATAAACTCGCTGGCGAAGCTGATTAAAATCTACGGTGGTTTAAAAGGAACTACGTAAAATTACCTGGTTTGCCAGGTACTCACCCGAATGGTTTCGCATCGCACGGTTGGTTACCTTAACTCCTGTAAATTAATCACTCCGAGTTGAGGGAAGAAACCATGAAAAAATCAATCTTGTTAGCGGCTGTTCTGTTCAGTGGTGCCGCAGCAATGCCTGCATTCGCCAGCAACGTGCTGAGCGAAAAGAACCTCTCACTCGAGTTTGCCGATAAGCTCGCACAGAGCGCAATCCAGGCCTGTAGCGCTAAAAACTACAACGTGGCGGTAACGGTTGTTGACCGCGCGGGTGTGGTGAAAATTGTTAAACGCATGGATAACGCAGGTCCGCATACTGTAGAAGCCAGCCGTATGAAAGCATACACCGCGCTGACTACCAAAAATGCCACCGGTGATGTTATGAAGAGTGCACAGGATAACGCCGGTGCGCAGAATATGCGTGATATCCCTGGCTTCTTATTATTGGGCGGTGGAGTTCCTGTCAAAGTCGATAACCAGACTATTGGCGCTATTGGTATTGGCGGCGCACCTGGCGGGCATTTGGATCAGCAATGTGCGGTTGACGCGCTCGAAGCAAATAAATCACTGCTCAATACTTCCGCTTAATAATCCATCCATTTTGTTTAAGTTGCAGGTCTATTATATAGCCTGCAACTTAAATTATTTCAGCTATAAGTTGTATCTCACGCGCTATATAAAACAGCCTTGAATCCAGCGCACCTTGCCCATGAACTCTTTTTTTGTCAAAATAACGGCGTAAGCGTCAAATACTTTAAGTATTACACGGACGTTATTTATACAGATATGAGTTTATGGAGCTATAATGAAGTATGTACTTGCACTTATGTTGGGCGTGGTATTATCCGGTTGTACAGCTAATGACTGGGTAGATGCTGCTGGTGGCATAATGCAGGCTAAAGATAGCCATGAAAAAGACAGCAGGAATAAGCGTATAAAAGCGGCTAATAAGGCTGCAGGTTACTAATATTTAGAGAAATTCACACATCCCTCTTCTGACTGTATAGAGTGAGAAGAGGAATGATCTTTTATGATGACTTACTGGCTAAATACTCCTTTGGCTCTCGCCTGTTGGCAGGAGATATAGCCATAATGTTTGCGGTTTCCATTCTCATCGAATGCCACATAAAAAGGCATTGTCTCAGCATCTTTTTTTAGCGTGTAATTGATGCAAGTCCCATTGATTTCTGGAACATTCATCTCACTGTCTGGTTTCCCACCCGCTGCAATAACGGAGCTTTTTGTCGCATTAGTCGCGTACGTCGCTTGTACTAACGGATCATTATCAAACTTCATAAAACTGAAACTACAGGCACTTAATAAAGGCACAATTATAAAAGGTGTATAGCGCATTGGATATCCTTCCGTAGAATATAATTACCAACAAAATTAAAATTAACGAACGGATTTTTCTTGCTCGTTAAAGCCACTTTCTCATATATATTAAGCGTATGAAGGACTCAGTACAATTACCGGGCTAATGGTCACGGTATTTAACAAAATGAAGAACAGGGGATATTGTCGCTGGGCATAAAAAAGCCCCGCAGATGCGAGGCTCACGGACAGGGGAATATGTTAATCGAACACACCGTTAATGACGGAGGTCACAATGGCCATGCTTAAAGCAATAAGCACCAAATCATTACCCACCGCTTGCCATGATCCTCATTCGACTTTCCGTTACCCTGGCCCCGCTTTTAGCGCTATTGCCATGGTTACCGCTATTACCACTGTTACCGTGATTACCGCCACCATTGCCGTTGCCCGGGTTTGCATAAACGGGGGCGGCAAGGACAGTCAGAGAAATAACCGCCGCAAATGCAGTTTTGAGGGTGCGACGCTTAATCATGATGCTTATTCCTTTAGGGGAAATACACACTTTGAAAATATGACGAGGTTATAACCTTAACAATCTTATGTTTTCTTATTTTTAAATACAGTTGCATGAATGACCTAACCATCAGATTTAAGTTGAGAAAAATTTACTCAAGCTATGAGTTAGAATTGTTCACATGCCTGTCGCATTCAGTGACTTTCACGATAAGGAAGTAAGGAAAAATATTATGGACATTAGCGGGTTCACACTCTGGTTAGATCGCTGGAACCTCATTCCAGATGGTACGCCGTACACAACCCATACCTCCAAACTCTTGCCTGTTGAGACAATAACAGGAGGTATGAAAGCCATGCTTAAAATCACAGATGATGCGGATGAGCAATCCGGTAATGCTCTAATGTCATGGTGGGAAGGAAATGGCGCAGCACAGGTTATTGCATATGAAAATGAAGCCATTCTTCTCGCACGCGCAATGGGGGAGGCATCACTCTCCTCTATGTCCCGGGAAGGTCAGGATGCTGAGGCGTGTCGGATTTTATGCTTTACAGCAAACAGACTTCACACCACCCCAAAACGGCCTTTACCACAACTTCCGACTCTGGCTGAGTGGTTTTGTCCTCTTCAATCAGCAGCCCAGCTGTATGGAGGCATCCTGTCGCGTAGCGCTGAAATAGCAGAAGAGTTGTTATCGACTCCACAAGAGTTGGTCGTATTACATGGCGACTTACATCATGAGAACGTTCTTGATTTCGGTGCCTCAGGCTGGCTGGCCATTGATCCAAAAGGAATCATCGGAGAACGAGGTTTCGACTTTGCCAATATTTTTACCAATCCGGATCTTGGCAATCCCATACCCCGGGTTGCTACTGTCCCAGGAATATTTAAACAACGACTGAATCTGGTTAGCGAAATGGCGGGCCTTGATAGAGAGCGTCTACTCAAATGGATCATTGCGTGGTGCGGACTCTCAACAACATGGTCACTCGAGAGCAACGAGACAGCATCCATAGCATTAGAAGTTGCAGCGCTGGCAGTGTCCGAACTGAATCAGTGAACATGCAGTCTCGAGTTAAATGCCCATAGGCCACCTGTCTGGATCTTGCAACAGGAAGTGTTGAGGCTATTTTCACGTCACCAGATTAAGCAGAAATAGTTAAATTGTTGATGTTGCAGTAAATCGTTGTTTTCAGACATTTTAGGTTACCTATCGCATAAATCGGTATTCTCTATACATCTTTTACTTTCTATCACCTAATCATTCGCCCGGCATTTAAATCCTTCTCAATTCAGTGGCTTAAATAGCTCTTTTCACCACCTGCAAGACTTTCAGTAGGGTCTATCCTTAGTTAAGACGCCTAAAAATGCAGCATTTTTCGAATACCCCTGTTATCAGGATGTTGTATTGATAATAGTTATCATTAACATGGGGTGTAGGCCTTTAGGCGCCAAAACATTAAGAGGTGAACTATGGATGTGCAAACCGGTAGCTTCGATCCCAGTGAATTTGCCTGGAAGGGACTGACGTTGACCCCTGATGCGTGCTCACATATTCGCAAACTGGCAAGCCAGCAACCTGGATTTTTGGGTGTGCGTTTGGGGATTAAACAGACAGGTTGTGCAGGGTTTGGCTATGTACTGGACACCGTAAAAGAACCAAAACCCGACGATCTCCTTTTTGAAACAGACGGCGCAAAGCTGTGGGTGCCACTTTCAGCGATGCCGTTTATCGACGGGACGGAAGTCGATTATGTGCGCGAAGGATTAAACGAAATATTCAAATTCAACAACCCGAAAGCCCAGCACGAATGTGGCTGTGGTGAAAGCTTTGGGGTGTAGGCGGGATTATGTCACGTAACACTGAAACGTCTGAAGAAGTGCAAACCTGGGCGGGCAGCCATTCTTATAAAGAAGGTTTTTTCACCCAGTTAAAAACCGACGAAATGGCGCACGGCATCAACGAAGATGTGGTGCGGGCAATTTCTGCGCGGCGTAATGAGCCTGAGTGGATGCTGGAATTTCGCCTGAGCGCATATCGTGCCTGGCTTGAAATGGAAGAGCCGCACTGGCTGAAGGCCAATTACGAAAAACTTAACTATCAGGATTACAGCTATTACTCCGCGCCGTCGTGCGGGAGTTGCGACGATAACTGTGAGTCTCAACCGGGTGCGGTTCAGAAACCCGGCAGCAACGCCTATCTGACCGGTGAAGTAGAAGAGGCATTTAAACAGCTAGGTGTTCCGGTGCATGAAGGCTCGAATATCGCCATGGATGCGATTTTTGACTCCGTTTCTGTTGCCACCACTTACCGTGAAAAACTCTCCGAACAGGGCATTATTTTCTGCTCCTTTGGCGAGGCGATTCACGAATTCCCTGAGCTGGTGCAAAAGTATCTCGGCACCGTGGTTCCGAGTAACGACAACTTCTTTGCCGCACTTAACGCGGCGGTTGCCTCCGACGGCACGTTTATTTATGTGCCGAAAGGCGTACGTTGCCCGATGGAGCTTTCTACCTATTTCCGTATTAACGCCGAGAAAACTGGGCAGTTCGAACGTACCATTTTAGTCGCTGATGAAGGCAGCTACGTCAGTTATATCGAAGGGTGTTCAGCACCTGTGCGCGACAGCTATCAGCTTCACGCAGCGGTGGTGGAAGTCATCATCCATAAAGATGCTGAAGTGAAATACTCGACCGTGCAGAACTGGTTCCCGGGCGACGGCAACACCGGCGGTATTCTTAACTTCGTGACCAAGCGTGCCCTGTGCGAAGGGGCGAATAGCAAAATGTCCTGGACGCAATCCGAAACCGGTTCTGCTATTACCTGGAAATACCCAAGTGTCATTCTTCGTGGCGATAACTCTATTGGCGAGTTTTTCTCCGTAGCGCTGACTGCCGGGAATCAGCAGGCCGACACTGGCACCAAAATGATCCACATCGGCAAAAACACCAAATCGACGATTATCTCGAAAGGGATCTCCGCCGGGCATAGCCAGAACAGCTATCGCGGGCTGGTGAAAATCATGCCGACCGCGACCAACGCCCGTAACTTCACACAGTGCGATTCGATGCTTATCGGCCCGGACAGCGGCGCGCATACTTTCCCGTATGTTGAATGCCGCAACAACACCGCCCAGCTTGAGCACGAAGCGACCACCTCGCGCATCGGGGAAGATCAGTTGTTCTATTGCCTGCAACGCGGGATAGCCCAGGACGATGCAATTTCGATGATCGTCAACGGGTTCTGTAAAGACGTGTTCTCAGAATTGCCGCTCGAATTCGCGGTGGAAGCACAAAAACTATTAGCGATCAGTCTGGAACATAGCGTCGGTTAAGGATTAAGGGAAAATTATGCTGAGCATTAAAGATTTACAGGTAAGCGTTGAGGACAAAGAGATCCTGCGCGGTTTGAGCCTTGAAGTGAAACCGGGCGAAGTACACGCCATCATGGGGCCGAACGGCTCCGGGAAAAGCACGCTTTCCGCAACGCTTGCCGGGCGTGAAGATTACGAAGTCACTGGCGGACAGGTGCATTTCAAAGGCAAGGATCTGCTGGAATTATCGCCGGAAGACCGTGCCGGAGAAGGCATTTTTATGGCGTTTCAGTATCCGGTAGAAATTCCGGGAGTCAGCAACCAGTTCTTCCTGCAAACCGCGCTGAATGCGGTGCGAGAGTATCGCGGCCTTGAAGAACTCGACCGTTTTGATTTTCAGGATTTGATGGAAGAGAAGATCAAACTGCTGAAAATGCCGGAAGATTTGCTGAGCCGTTCAGTGAACGTGGGTTTTTCTGGCGGTGAGAAAAAACGTAACGATATTCTGCAAATGGCGGTGCTTGAACCGGAACTGTGCATTCTTGATGAGTCAGATTCCGGGCTGGATATTGATGCGCTGAAAATTGTCGCTGAAGGTGTTAACTCCCTGCGTGATGGCAACCGTTCATTCATCATCGTTACGCACTACCAGCGTATTCTTGATTACATCAAGCCTGATTTTGTTCATGTGTTGTATCAGGGCAGGATTGTGAAATCGGGAGATTTCAGTCTGGTGAAACAACTGGAGGAGCAGGGTTATGGCTGGCTTACCGAACAGCAGTAACAGCAACGCTCTGCAACAGTGGCACCACCTGTTTGAAAGCCAGGGCGATAAACGCAGCAAAGAAGCGCAGGAACATATGCAGCAAATGCTGCGTCTGGGTCTGCCAACGCGCAAACATGAAAACTGGAAATATACGCCACTTGAAGGGCTACTGAATAATCAGTTTATCTTGCCCGCACCTGAAGTTTTTACAGCTGTGCAACGCGACGAGCTGGTGCTGCCAATAGATGCGTGGCGACTGGTGTTTGTCGATGGGCGCTTTAACGCTGAGCTAAGTGACGATCTCACCAATAGCGGTTTTGACGTTATCGTTGATGAAAAGCGTGATTCTTTGCCAGCAGCCGTGCAGGGTGAAGTGTTTCTGCATCTCACTGAAAGCCTCGCCGAAAGCGTGACGCATATCCGTGTTGCGCGAAATCATAGCCCCGCTAAGGCGTTGTTATTGATGCACATCAGCCGTGGCAGTGAATTGGGTGAAATGAATACTGCGCACTATCGCCACCATTTATCTCTTGGTGAGGGTGCTCAAGCGACGGTTATCGAGCATTACGTCAGTCTGAATGATCAGGCGCATTTCACCGGCGCACGCTTGACTGTCGATGCAGCGGCAAACAGCCAGTTGCACCACTACAAGCTGGCGTTTGAGAACGCGCAAAGCTACCACTTTGCCCATAACGATTTAGTGATAGGCCAGGATGCCACCGTTGACAGCAACAGCTTCTTGTTGGGTGCCGCGGTGTTGCGCCATAACACCAGTTCGCAGCTCAATGGCGAAAATACGCAGTTGCGCATGAACAGTCTGGCGTTGCCGATTAACAACGAAGTGTGCGACACGCGAACCTGGCTTGAACACAACAAAGGCTACTGCAACAGCCGTCAGCTGCATAAAACCATCGTGCGCGATAAAGGCCGGGCGGTGTTTAACGGCATGATCAAAGTGGCGCAGCATGCGATTAAAACTGACGGGCAGATGACCAACAACAACCTGTTGCTTGGGCGTCTTGCGGAAGTGGACACCAAGCCGCAACTGGAAATTTACGCCGACGATGTGAAATGCAGCCACGGTGCCACCATCGGCCGTATCGACGATGAACAGATGTTCTACCTGCGTTCGCGTGGCATTAAAGAGCAGGCTGCACTTCAGATGATTATCTATGCCTTCGCCGCAGAGCTTACGGAAAGCATTCGTGACGAAGCATTAAAACAGCAAGTGTTGGCGCGGATCGGCCAACGGTTTGCAGGGGGCGAGGCATGAGTTTTTCCATAGAACGGGTGCGTGCTGATTTTCCAATTTTAAGCCGGGAGGTTAACGGGCAGCCGCTGGTCTATTTAGACAGTGCCGCCAGCGCGCAAAAACCGCAGGCGGTCATTGATGCTGAACTGGATTTTTACAGCCACGGTTACGCTGCGGTACATCGCGGGATCCATACGCTGAGCGCGGAAGCGACACAGTTAATGGAAAACGTACGCAACCAGGTTTCGCGTTTTATTAATGCGCAATCGCCGGAAGAAATCGTTTTTGTTCGCGGCACCACCGAAGGGATTAACCTGGTCGCCAACAGCTGGGGGCGTGCCAATATCCAGGCCGGAGATAACATCATTATTTCCACCATGGAGCACCACGCGAATATCGTGCCGTGGCAAATCCTCTGTGAGCATACCGGTGCAACACTGCGTGTGATTCCGCTGAATCAGGACGGCACGTTGCAACTGGATGTGTTCCCTACGCTGATTGACGAACACACCAAACTGCTGGCGATTACCCAGGTTTCTAACGTACTGGGCACTGAAAACCCGGTGCGAGAAATGATCGCCACAGCGCATCAGGCTGGCGTAAAAGTGCTGGTGGACGGCGCGCAGGCCATCATGCACCACACTATCGATGTGCAAGATTTGGATTGCGATTTCTATCTTTTCTCGGGGCATAAAATTTACGGTCCAACGGGTATTGGCGTGTTGTATGCCCGTGAAGAAATCCTGCAAAACATGCCACCGTGGGAAGGCGGCGGGTCGATGATCGCCAGTGTGAGCCTGACCGCAGGCACGACCTACGCCGCGGCACCGTGGCGCTTCGAAGCGGGGACGCCAAATACCGCAGGCATCATCGGACTGGGCGCCGCGTTACGTTATGTCGATAGCCTAAACTTAACTGAGGTGAGCGAGTACGAGCAATCGCTGATGCGTTATGCGCAGCAGGCGCTAAAAGCGGTTCCAGACCTGACGATTTACGGCCCGGATCAACGTCTTGGGGTGATCGCGTTTAATTTGGGTAAACATCATGCCTACGACGTGGGGAGTTTTCTCGATAACTATGGCATTGCGGTGCGTACCGGGCACCATTGCGCCATGCCGTTAATGGCGTTCTACCAGGTTCCGGCGATGTGTCGCGCTTCGTTCGCCATGTATAACACTGAAGAAGAGGTGGATCGCCTGGTGACGGGGTTACAGCGTATCCATCGTCTATTGGGCTAACAGGGAGAAAGCCATGGCCACCATGCCCGACAAAGAAAAGTTATTGAAGAATTTCAGCCGCTGTAGCAATTGGGAAGAGAAGTATCTCTACATCATTGAACTTGGCGGGCGTCTGCCCGAGTTTCCTGAAAGTGAGCGCAAAGCGGAAAACACCATTCAGGGTTGCCAGAGCCAGGTGTGGATTGTGATGCAGCAACAGCCTGATGGTGTGATGAAGCTTGAGGGCGACAGCGACGCCGCGATAGTCAAAGGGCTGATTGCTATCGTGTTTATTCTCTACCAACAGATGACTGCGCAGGATATTGTTGCGTTTGATGTTCGCCCATGGTTTGAGAAACTTGAGTTGGCCCAGCACCTTACACCTTCTCGTTCCCAGGGGCTTGAAGCAATGATCCGCGCAATCCGTACCAAAGCTTCTAATCTTAGCTAAACTCAAAGAACAGCTTTCATCCTGTAAACGCGAGGTAATTTTATTACCTCGTACGGTTTTCAGCATTCCGGCATTCCAGCCGGTGAATACAGGAATCCAGTATGAAGCGCGCGTTCTCTCAAATTACATTAATTCTTATCAGTGCTCTGGCGGCAAGCCAGTCGGCCTGGGCCGTTGACTATTTATTGCCCCCTCCGGGCAGCCGAATAATCGGCGAGAATCAAACCTATATTGTTCCTGGTGATGGTAAAAACCTTGAGGCAGTTGCTGCGAAATATAATACCGGAGTGTTACTGTTAATCGAGGCAAACAATACCGTTGACCCTTTCTTACCGAAACCGGGCAGTGAATTAACCATACCGTCGCAAATGATTCTGCCAGATGCCCCGCGTGAGGGGATTGTTATCAATTTGGCCGAGTTGCGGTTGTATTACTATCCGCCAGGGCAGAACCGGGTTGAGGTTTATCCGCTCGGTATTGGTCAGCTTGGGCGTGAAACACCCGTGATGGTGACTCGCGTCAGTCAAAAAATCCCTAATCCGACCTGGACGCCAACCGCGAATATTCGTGCACGTTCAGCCGCACAAGGTATTACGCTGCCCGCAGTGGTGCCAGCAGGGCCTAATAACCCACTTGGGCGTTATGCACTGCGCCTGGAGCAGGGCGGCGGCGAGTTTTTGATTCACGGCACTAATGCCCGTAACAGTATTGGCTTACGCGTGAGTTCGGGTTGTATGCGTATGCGTGCGCCGGATATTAAAGCGTTGTTTAGTCAGGTAGCGTGGGGGACACGGGTTCAAATCATCAACGAGCCGGTGAAATTCAGCATCGAACCTGATGGCAGGCGTTATGTGGAAGTGCATCAGCCGTTGTCGCGTAATGACTGGGAGAATCCACAAACCGTGCCGATTGCTATTTCAGCCTCGTTTGGTTCGTTTATCGACAACCCGATGAGTGACAAAGCGCAGGTAGATAGTGCCATCGCGAGGCGAGCGGGTTATCCGGTATTAGTGAATGCTGCGCAAGGTGTTCCATCACAACCCGTCAACATTACCCCGATACAGAGCGTCAGAACGACCACAGGCAGCGCGCCTGCGACAAACAGTACTGGGAGCATGGTTAGCGGGCAGAGTAGCGTGGTGATGAATTAGAGGCGTTTTGAGTGCAGGATATTCAGGCAAAAAAAATGGCGCACAATGTGCGCCATTTTAATACAAGTACTCTTACTTACGGTAAGAGTGAGCTTGGTTGTCCAGACGCTGGTTAGCGCGTGCTGCGTCGTCTTTAGCAGCTTGAACGTCAGAACGCATTGCGTTCACGTCGTTGCTCAGCTGATCAACTTTAGCGTTCAGAGTCTGAACGTCAGAAGACAGTTGATCGATTTTAGCGTTAGAAGAACAACCTGCCAGCATAGTAGAAGCCAGGATTACCGCGCCCAGTACCAGTTTAGTACGATTCATTATTAATACCCTCTAGATTGAGTTAATCTCCATGTAGCGTTACAAGTATTACACAAAGTTTTTTATCTTGAGAATAAATTTTTGATGGGAATGCACTTAAATTTGATCGTTCGCTCAAAGAAACACCGAACCGGGGCTAAAACCTAAAAAAAATAGAAAAAACAGAGGATTTTAATCGGATTCATCTTAGTAAAACACGACTTAAATAGAGCAGGCCGATTTGCTTTTTAATCAGAAATGGCTTCTAAGCCGAATAAAAAAAGCGCCCGAAGGCGCTTTTTAAGCAAATTATTCGTTCACAGTAAATTTACAGTACGTGAACAGACGCAGTATTGGTTGTGCCACTTGGTACCAGAGCACCAGAAACCATCACTACGATGTCGCCTTTGCGAGCCAGGCCGCTTTCCAGCGCAACTTCTTTACCCAGACGGTAGAAATCATCAGTAGAAGCGATTTCTTTAACCAACTGAGGAATCACACCTTTGCTCAGAACTAACTGACGAGCAGTCACTTCATTGGTGGTCAGCGCCAGAATAGTTGCGTTCGGGAAGTATTTACGCACAGCTTTCGCTGATTTACCGCCCTGGGTTGCGACCACAATGACTGGCGCTTCCAGGTTTTCTGCAGTTTCAACCGCACCACGGCAAACTGCTTCAGTAATGCGCAGTTTACGGCTGTCATGGTTGTTATCCAGACGGCTGGTCATCACGCGGTCAGTACGCTCACAGATAGTAGCCATGATGGTCACGGCTTCCAGTGGGTATTTACCTTTAGCAGACTCACCAGACAGCATTACTGCGTCGGTACCGTCGATGATGGCGTTAGCAACGTCACCAGCTTCTGCACGGGTAGGGCGTGGGTTTTTGATCATGGAGTCGAGCATCTGAGTTGCAGTGATAACAACTTTACGAGCGCGAACACATTTCTCGATCATCATCTTCTGAGCGAAGATAACTTCTTCAACCGGGATTTCAACGCCCAGGTCACCACGAGCAACCATGATACCGTCTGAAGCTTCGAGGATTTCGTCGAAGTTGTTCAGGCCTTCCTGGTTTTCGATTTTAGAGATGATCTGGATGTTTTCGCCGCCATGAGCTTTTAAATGCTCGCGGATTTCAACGACGTCAGAACGTTTACGGATGAAGGACGCAGCAACGAAATCAACGCCTTGTTCGCAACCGAAGATCAGATCTTGTTTGTCTTTTTCAGCCAGAGCGGGCAGAGCGATGGAAACACCTGGCAGGTTAACGCCTTTGTTTTCGCCCAGGTCGCCGTTGTTCAGTACTTTACAAACAACGTTTTTACCTTCAATTGCAGTGACTTCCATACCGATCAGACCATCGTCTACCAGTACAGTATTGCCCACGCTCAAGTCGCTGGTGAAACCTTCGTAAGTCACAGCAACGATGTCGCTGTTACCTACAACAGTTTTGTCAGTGGTGAAAGTGAAAGTCTGGCCCGCTTTCAGAGAAACGTCTTTGCCGCCTTCCAGTTTGATGGTACGGATTTCAGGACCTTTGGTGTCCAGCAGAATTGCTGCTTTCTTACCTGATGTCGCCATCACGTTGCGCAGGTTCTTGATACGCTGACCGTGTTCTTCGTAGTCACCGTGGGAGAAGTTCAGACGCATTACGTTCATGCCAGCATCAAGCATGTTGCTCAGCATTTCTTCGGATTCGGTTTTTGGACCGATGGTGCAAACAATTTTAGTCTTTTTCATGACAGTCTTATCTGTAAGTTGAGAAGGATTGTGAAAATTCGGTTCCGGTCGATACGGGCGCCGGAGCGCAAACTAAAGCTGGTATTGTTCAAGTGCCACCTGGTAAGGATAGGTGACAGAAATAAAGCGTGCAGAGGAAAGTGTGCTTGCGGTTCAGCCTGCCGGTGATGTGGATTGCTTTCTAATGTAATAAGACAGTTCAATGTGCTGAAACCATTCAAGTCAGGACCTCGCATATTATAGAGGTAACTTGCAGCGAAAGGAATTAAAAACACTGTTTCAAAATCGGAATGCGCAGAAATACAGCGAAGTGTTATCAATGTGTTAATAAAATATTGCCGAGACTGGTAAGGAAAAAAGAGTGGTGTCCTGTTTTTGGCAATGGGTTTACATCCGGAAAAACGCTTCAGCTTTCTCTATATGATGAATGGGTCTTAAAAATTATTTGCAGAATGTAATATTTTGTTGAAAACAAATTGTGGGCATTAAAAGCCCCTTACTGGACAACGAAGTTCCCACGCTGGCAAATCTCGTTACTATTCAGAAATAGCCCTTTACACGGTAAGCTTTCAATTGTTATTCACGGATGAGCAATTTAGCGCCAATTCACTTGAAATATTTTCAACTTAAGTTTTATTAATCTTTATGTGCTTGATTAGGTTATTTCTTAGCTACATTATTATTGAACAATGGATAGGAGGTAAATGATTTACCTCTGAGTGTTATTATTAATCACGGATTTTGATTATGTTGTCACTGGAAATGGAAGAAGATGTTGTCCTGCGGGTAAAAGGCATGGAGAAAATGCTTGAAGGAATTGTCCGCGAACTCAAAGCTAACAAGGGTGTTGTCGATGAGTTTATTCGGGATGATATTGCTAGATTCCGACATTGTTCAAAAGATGTAATATCACACCATGTTCAGGTTTCGCGCAGCGTACGTAAAAGACTGGAAGACGTCACCATCCATTCTCAAAAACGCGTACGCAAAACAGCACAGAATAACTTGTTATATGGTGTATTGTGCGGTATGTCTTTCTGCATGATTCTGCAATTGATGTAATTAACATCAATTCATGGTAACTGTATTGGGGGAGAAAGTAAGCTTTCTCCCTTTTTTATCTCTGATATTCAGAAATATGATTGAATAATCATGACTCTTTTTGAGTTAAATATTTATACATGGACGATGTCAATGGGATATGAAGATTAATATTTTTGCCTGGTAAGGTATGATTAAACCATTGTTCATAGAACTGTTTGAAATCTGGGCGTTCAAATCGAGTTAAAAGCGTCTTATCAATAATTTTTTTAAACTCAGTATCGTCATGACGTAGCATAATACCGAGGTTCTGGGCAGGACCAAAAACCCCATCTGAAACAGCATATTGTGATGAATCCCCACTATTTTCAATAAGTTCTCTTAATGACACTTCATTCATGGCAGCAGCAAAACATTTATGATTGCTCATCATATCAAATGACTCTTTCATTGTTGGTTGAGAAAGGATCAAAATATTAAGCTTTTGCAGACGGTTAAGCTGATTAAGATTCACTAAGTCAGATGAGCCTCTTGCCACACTGATTGTTTTCCCCGCTAAATCGTTATAGGTGTGAACAGAATTCCCTGCCTGCATCCCCGCACGTGTACTCACAGATAAATAATGGCGAGAGAAAAGAACGAGGCTTGCACGTTTCACCGTATCAGTGTTCACCGAACAGTCCATATCAATAATATTATGGTTTAGCATTGTGGTGCGCATCGTAAGGGGCACAGGAACATAATTAACCGCCAGATTGCTAATATGCAGTTCCTTTTTCAAAGATTCGGTAACATCTCTGCATAAGTCAATGACATATCCAATAACATGCCCATCGCTGGTTTTATAAGAGTAGGGGGCTGCATCACGATAGCCAATATTAATCATTTTCCGTGCAGAAATATTCTGCAAAGTGGAGAGGTTTGAGTTGGCATGAACCAGTCCTGTATAGCAGACGAATAAAAAACTTAGGCTATATGTAAGAAAACTCATTTTTTTCATTTTTTTAACTTTTTATTGTTGGCTAAATTCCCCGGGGTGCCCCGGTGAAAACCTTTTAATAAGAATAAAATTGTTTCGAAAGCGTTGATTGCTGCAACTCAGGTGATAATGGCAAGTTGAGCGTAATACCTTCAGGCATGATTGGCTGCATAAACCATTTGTTATAAATAGTAATGAATTCAGTGCTCAACATCAGGCGCTTCATCGCGTGATTAATCAACTCCGCAAATTGGGGGTTACCTTTCTGCATCGGCATTCCGATGGGCAGGCGCGGGCTTAGCAAGTCATCTGATAGGGTAAACGCCTCGGGATTGGCTGAAAGCGCTATTTGCCCAAGTAATAAAACCTCACTGGAGATAATTGCTGGCGTTCTGCCGCTTTCAAGTTCAGAGAAGGCTTTAACATTGTCGGTATCAAGGTCAATGTTAAGGGATAGCTGATACAAAGCATTAGCATCCTGGATGTGCCTGACGAACACGGTGCCACTTTTTACCATCACCGTATGCCCATTAAGTTCGGTAATGCCCGAAATATCATCTTCCTTACGTGAGACAAAACGAGTTGCCGAAAAGAAATAGGGTTCGGAAAACGTCACGGTTTGTTGGCGCTCGGCGGTGTAGATCGTGGGAATACATCCCATATCGATCGTTTTATTTTTGATGGTTAAAAATTGAGTAGCAGTGGTGACTGGAACCCAATTAATCTTCAACAATGGCAGATGAAGTTCCTGCCTGATCATGTCGACCAGTTTATAGCAGATATCAATGGAGTATCCCTGTGGTTTGTTATCTGCAACATAGGAGAAGGGGAAAACATCTGTCTCATAGCTCAGCGTAATCGCGCTGGTTTTCTCGATACTTGAAACAAGCTCATCTGCTCTGCTGGCAGAAGATGCCAGCAGGCTGAAGCTGAGCGTCAGTATCAGAGCCAGTGAGGATAATGAATAATTTAAATGAGAGACTCGATTCTTCATGGCTTTTCTATTTTCTCTTGCCCCGACTCTGTCGTCACTCGGGCATTGCCTGGCGCCTGGTCAAAATAGTTTCCCGCTACAGTCATTGCTTCGTGGTTCATGGTCATGCCGTTAGCGTAGAAATGAAAGCAGTTGCGGCCGAAGTTTTTGGAGGTGTAAAGCGCGAGATCGGCGTGCGCAAATAAATCCTCGCGGGTTTGGCCGTGCTGCGGTGCGCAAGAAATCCCGATACTGCTACTGATGGCAAAAGTATGCCCACTGCAGTTAAAGGGAGCGTTAAGTGCATGTAACACTTTATTGGCTAACGCCTCGGCTTCTGAGATCTGGTTGCAATTAACCTGCTGAAGAATGGCAAATTCGTCCCCACCTAAGCGGATAGCCGTATCTCCACTGCTGACCAGGGTGGACAATCTTGTCGCTGATTCGACGAGCAACTCGTCTCCCACGACATGTCCGTAGGTGTCATTAACAGGTTTAAAATTATCCAAATCGATTAACAGGAGATTAAAGAGGGTGCCTTCGGTTTTCACTTTGACCAGTCGTCCGTCGATGGAATTTCGATAGGCAACTCTATTAGGCAGTAAGGTCAGAGAATCATGGTGCGCCATGTATTCCATTTTTAGTGCCATCTCCTGCATGCGTTGCAAATAGCCGCGCTCAACCATAGCGACCCGCAACTTTTCAATCGCCCTTGCGAGCTCACCTATTTCATCCTCCTGAGACTGGAACGGTGTAACCTGATCGGTTTTTTCATCGGCTATCGATGATACTGCCTGGATAAGACGGGGAACGGGGCGAAAAAGATTACGCACCAGCCAATTAACCACAACAACTGTCGCGCCGAGGATTAGAACCAGTATCAGTAAAGTGTGATTCAATAATTGATTATGGATCTCCAACAGTGCGTCTCGTTCACCGATACTGGTGACCACAGCACCGAGTAACTTGCCTGACAAATTAACAATTGGAATCGAGCCGACGAAATACTCTTTGCAGCCGACAGTGGCAAATCCACGGTAATATTCCTTGAGTGCAAAGCCTGGGCCTTTATTATCATCAGTTATCGTGACTTGTTGTTGCGTTTGGGTATCAATAAAGCCGTGTTTATCATCGTAATACAATAACCACGTTGGATTATGAGTTTGCGTTGAAACCAGAGTCAGCATATCGGCTGGGTTGAAACCTGTCTGGATTACGCTTTCGTCATCCCATAGCGGTCTTTCTGATTCAATGCTGACAACCTGTCCTTCGCTATTGGATTTAACAGCAACGGAAGTGTAGATATTACGAATAATATAGCTGGTAATTTGCGAATTAGTCGCAGCCTGCTTAAACCACTGTGTTTGAGAAATGCGCTTCACTTCAAAAAATCCAGCACCAGAACCAACGCTATAGGCAATCAAGACCCCAAGCATCAGGTAAATGGCTACCTTCCCGGTAATCGAATGATACCAGTGGTACTCCCCATGGTTGTTGGACTCCTTCCTTGCCGACGGCACAACTTCATGACGAATGAGCTCTTTATCAACCATTGTTCTGTACGTGCTCTTATTAAGTGATTAAAGAAGACTCTGGAGGAAAGTTATAAGTTGATAATTTTAATGTTCTTTATAGATCTGACTCTAAAATTACGGCTCTGGTAATGTTAGAAAAAAGTACTTACTCGTTACACTTATGAAATAAATGGTTTGGATAACAGGTAATGTTTACATGAGAGGGGCGGGATTATAAATCTGGCTATTTACTGCGTCAACGATAAATATTATTGTGGTCGATGTCCAAAAATATACACTTTATTCCTCATCTAAATAATTACTGTATAAAAATGGACAGTGGATAAGTTTCATTATTAGCGATAATGGATATATTCAGACGATAAAAAAAGCCCACGCAATAGCGTGGACTTTTAATTGTTTCATCTTCCAGCCCTGAGCATAAAAATGCTGTGGGCTGAAAGGGAATTAGACGTTGAACAAGAAGTTCATTACATCGCCATCTTTAACGATGTAGTCTTTGCCTTCAGCACGCATTTTGCCAGCTTCTTTCGCGCCTTGCTCACCTTTGTAGGTGATGAAGTCTTCGAAGGCAATAGTCTGAGCACGGATGAAGCCTTTTTCGAAGTCAGTGTGGATTTTACCCGCAGCTTGTGGAGCTGTAGCGCCAACTGGGATAGTCCATGCACGTACTTCTTTCACGCCAGCGGTGAAGTAAGTTTGCAGGTTTAATAACTCATAGCCCGCGCGGATAACGCGGTTCAGGCCTG
>Ga0105244_10001497_pt1 | contig 18744 bp, 18 predicted proteins | sample KBSM44metaG_FD_80423 | JGI IMG/M metagenome (GOLD analysis project Ga0105244, IMG submission 80423) | Miscanthus rhizosphere microbial communities from Kellogg Biological Station, Michigan, USA - KBS M4-4 metaG | ecosystem: Host-associated > Plants > Roots > Rhizosphere > Soil | place... | reverse complement strand
TTGTCGACAAAACCCAGTTCAAAGGTGCGTTGCCGACCATTCCGGGTATGGAATTAACCGATAACCTGATGGCGTTTGTTGAACGTAAGCTCTTCACGTTAAACACCGGGCATGCTATAACCGCGTACCTTGGTCAACAGACGGGTCATCAGACCATTCGCGACGCCATTCTGGACGAGAACATTCGTGCGGTGGTGAAGGGCGCAATGGAAGAGAGTGGCGCGGTGCTGATCAAGCGCTATGGCTTCGATGCTGAGAAACACGCCGCGTATATTGAAAAAATCCTCGGTCGTTTTGAAAACCCATACCTGAAAGATGATGTTGAGCGCGTTGGCCGTCAGCCACTGCGCAAACTGAGTGCAGGCGATCGTTTGATCAAGCCGCTGCTCGGCACGCTGGAATACGCCACGGCACACACCAATCTGGTCAAGGGTATCGCCGCTGCGATGCATTACCGTAGCGAACAGGACCCGCAAGCGCAGGAACTGGCGGCACTGATTGCAGAAAAAGGCCCACAGGGCGCACTGGTACAGATCTCGGGTCTGGATGCTAACAGCGCGGTGGTAGCCGAAGCCGTCAACGCTTACAACGCAAAGGCATGATGCCGAATTTGGCGCGGGACATCCCGCGCCTGTTAACAAGATTGTCAGATATGCAGGCAATAATGGAACTAACACAGGCTTTCGAAAACCGTGTGCTCGAGCGTCTGAATGCTGGCAAAACCGTACGAAGCTTTTTGATAGCCGCCGTGGAGTTACTCACCGAGGCGGTGAATATTCTGGTGCTTCAGGTCTTCCGCAAAGACGACTATGCAGTGAAATATGCTGTAGAGCCGTTGCTTGACGGAGATGGACCGCTGGGCAATCTCTCCGTGCGCTTGAAGCTGATTTACGGGCTTGGTGTACTGAGTCGACCGGAATATGAAGACGCGGAGCTGCTGATGGCCCTGCGCGAAGAGCTCAACCATGACGGCACCGAATACGGGTTTACCGATGACGAAATTCTTGGTCCTTTCGGTGAACTTAACTGCGTGTCCGCCCTTCCCCCTGTCCCGCTTTTTGATACCAGCGACCCTGACCTGTACGCGATGCAAAAACAGCGCTACCAGCAGATTGTCCGTTCAACGATGGTGCTCTCTTTGACCGAGCTGATTTCTAAAATCAGCTTGAAAAAAGCGTTTCAGAAGTAAGCCTGCGCGCATTCGTGTATCCTTTGTCATTATTTCCCCCGTTTTCTGAGTCAAATGCCATGAAAGAAGTCGAAAAGAACGAAATTAAACGCCTGAGCGACCGCCTGGACCTCATTCGCCACCAGCAGGCCGCCCTGTCTTTGGTGGAGTCTGCCGAGAAATACGCAGAGCTGGAAAAAGAAAAAGAGACGCTCGAAACGGAAATCGAACGTCTGCGCGGCCAGTACAGCCAGAAGCTCAGCAAAGAAGCACAAAAGCTGGTGAACATGCCGTTCAAACGCGCCATCACCAAGAAAGAGCAGGCTGACCTCGGCAAACTGAAAAAAAGCGTGCGTGGGCTGGTCGTCGTTCACCCGATGACCGCCCTGGGTCGTGAAATGGGCCTGAAAGAGATGACCGGTTTTTCGAAGACCGATTTCTGATCCCGCGTCCCCTTCTTAACCGAAGGGGATGTCTTTCCCCCGAAAAACGCCCATCAAGCAAGATAGCCTAATGGAATGGGTTTCAATTGGCCCTACCACTTCGCGCATTAATGCGCACCGCTTCACACCCCGCAAAATCACATAAAATTAACATTGCCATTACAAAGCAGCCTATTAACCTTGTGCTCATGGCGTTGTGCTGCCGGAAACTGGCAGTACCACTTTCCTCCCGGATTTAACTGACACGGAGCAGATCATGACCGCGACGGCTGAACGGCTTTCTGAGGATGTTGCCCGGCGTATCAGAACACTCATTAAAGAAAAAGGACTTGAGGCAGGTATGCGTTTGCCTTCGGAGCGGCAACTGGCATTGCAGCTTGGCATCTCGCGCAATTCGCTGCGTGAAGCTATCGCTAAGCTCATCAGCGAAGGGGTCTTACTGAGCCGACACGGTGGCGGCACGTTTGTGCGCTGGCAGCATGAGACCTGGTCAGAACAGAGCATTGTGCAACCGCTTAAGACACTGCTGGACGATGATCCGGATTACAGCTTTGATATTCTTGAAGCACGCCACGCCATTGAAGGCAGCACCGCCTGGCATGCGGCCTTACGGGCCACGCCCGTCGAGAAAGAAAAAATCCGCCTCTGTTTTGAGGCCACCCTGGTCGATGACCCGGACCTGGCCTCGCAGGCCGATGTACGCTTTCATCTCTCCATCGCTGAGGCGTCACATAACCTTGTGCTGCTGCAAACCATGCGCGGCTTTTTCGATCTGCTGCAAAACTCGGTCAAGCAAAGCCGCCAACGTATGTACCAGGTTCCCCCTGTTTTTACCCAGTTAACCGGGCAGCACCGGGAAATTATGGATGCCATTTTTGCCGGTGACGCCCAGCGCGCACGCGACGCCATGATGGTGCATCTCAGTTTTGTCCACACCACGATTCGCCAGTTTGATGAAGACCAGGCGCGTAGCGCGCGCATCACCCGACTTCCCGATGAAAAACTCACGCTTCCCTTTGGAGACTCCGCATGATCATTTCCGCCGCCAGCGACTACCGCGCTGCCGCCCAACGCATTCTGCCCCCTTTCCTGTTCCACTACATCGATGGGGGTGCTTACGCGGAGTATACGCTGCGTCGAAACGTGGAGGATTTGGGTCAGGTGGCCCTGCGTCAGCGGGTACTGAAGAATATGTCAGCGCTGAGCACGGAAACCACGCTGTTTAACGAAAAACTCTCCATGCCGGTGGCGCTGGCCCCGGTTGGACTTTGCGGTATGTACGCCCGTCGCGGCGAGGTGCAGGCGGCGGGCGCAGCAGATGACAAAGGCATTCCCTTTACGTTATCGACCGTTTCCGTCTGCCCGATTGAAGAGGTGGCTCCCACCATCAAACGCCCGATGTGGTTCCAGTTATATGTGCTGCGCGATCGCGGCTTTATGCGCAACGCGCTGGAGCGTGCCAAAGCGGCGGGCTGTTCCACACTGGTTTTCACCGTTGATATGCCGACACCAGGGGCGCGTTATCGTGACGCACACTCCGGCATGAGTGGGCAGAACGCCGCGCTCCGGCGCTACTGGCAGGCCGCGACCCATCCGCAATGGGCGTGGGATGTAGGTCTGCACGGCAGGCCGCACGATTTGGGGAATATCTCTGCGTATTTAGGGAAACCCACCGGGCTTGAGGATTATATCGGCTGGCTGGCGACCAATTTTGATCCATCGATTTCGTGGAAGGACCTGGAGTGGATCCGTGAATTCTGGGATGGCCCAATGGTGATCAAAGGGATCCTCGATCCCGAGGATGCGCGGGATGCCGTTCGCTTTGGCGCCGATGGCATTGTGGTCTCTAACCACGGTGGTCGCCAGCTCGACGGCGTACTCTCTTCGGCCCGCGCCCTGCCGGCGATTGCCGATGCGGTAAAAGGGGATATCGCGATTCTGGCGGACAGCGGCATTCGTAACGGGCTGGACGTGGTACGTATGATTGCGCTCGGTGCCGACACGGTGCTGCTGGGGCGTGCCTATCTTTATGCGCTGGCAACGCATGGCCGTGCCGGCGTGGCTAATTTGCTGAACCTGATTGAAAAAGAGATGCGCGTGGCGATGACCCTCACCGGGGCGAAGTCGATTAGCGAGATCGGCAAAGATTCGCTGGTACAGGAGCTGAGTAAGATTCCGGCGGCGCTGGCACCGCTGTCGCAGGGGGATGCGGCTTAAATAAGAGCTGCCTGATGCCCTCACCCCGGCCCTCTCCCACCGGGAGAGGGAGAAAACGCCCCCAGTCTTACACCGAGCGCGCACCAGAAGAACGCTGGGGTGAGGGTCAGGAAAAATTCTGCTATGCTCCCCCCGCAATTAAGGGGGCAGCATGTTAAACATCGTTTTATTCGAACCAGAGATTCCACCCAACACCGGCAACATTATTCGCTTGTGCGCGAATACCGGCTTCAGTTTGCATATCATCGAACCTATGGGATTCACCTGGGACGATAAGCGCCTGCGCCGTGCTGGCCTCGATTACCACGAATTCACCGCCGTGAAGCGCCATCATGATTACGCGACCTTTGTTGAGTCCGAAAAGCCTGAGCGTATGTTTGCTCTTACCACCAAAGGGACGCCAGCACACAGTGCAGTGAGCTATCAGGACGGGGATTTTCTGCTGTTTGGCCCGGAAACCCGTGGTCTGCCCGCCTCTATTCTGGACGCGCTGCCGCCGGAGCAGAAGATTCGTATTCCGATGATGCCGGACAGCCGCAGCATGAACCTGTCCAATGCGGTGTCGGTGGTGGTGTATGAAGCCTGGCGCCAGCTAGGTTATCCTGGCGCGGTACTCAGAAGCTAACAGTGACTCTGGCGCGGTATTGCGCAGCTGATATTTGCCGGATGGCGGCTCGCGCCTTATCCGGCCTACGGTTTACCAGGCCCGGTAAGCGCAGCGCCACCGGGCAAGGCGTCATATCCCGTCGCCATATTCAAACCCGTGGTTAATCCCATTAAAATGCTGATCCATATCCATCGCGGGTTTGTCTGACTCTGGCTTGCCGACGATACGCGCCGGTACGCCTGCGGCGGTCGTATGCGGTGGCACCGGTTGTAACACCACCGATCCCGCGCCGATTTTCGCACCACGCCCTACTTCGATATTGCCAAGGATTTTTGCCCCTGCGCCAATCATCACGCCTTCACGGATTTTCGGGTGACGGTCGCCGCTGGTTTTACCGGTACCGCCGAGCGTCACGGACTGCAGAATCGACACGTCATCTTCAATCACCGCCGTTTCACCCACGACGATGCCTGTCGCGTGGTCGAGCATAATCCCACGGCCGATTTTTGCCGCCGGGTGGATATCGACCTGGAAGGTCACCGAGACCTGGTTTTGCAGGAAAATCGCCAGCGCGCGACGCCCCTCGTTCCACAGCCAGTGGCCGATGCGATAGGACTGGAGGGCGTGGAAACCTTTGAGGTAGAGCAGCGGTGTGGAGTATTTGTCCACTGCCGGGTCACGGGTGCGCACCGCCTGAATATCGCAGGCGGCGGAGGCAATCATCTCGGGATCGGCCGCATAGGCTTCTTCCACCACTTCCCGGATGGCGATGGCGGGCATAATCGACGAAGACAATTTGTTCGCCAGCATATAGCTCAGCGCACTGCCCAGGTTCTCATGCTTGAGTAAGGTGGCGTGGTAAAAACTGGCCAGCATAGGCTCGCAGTCCGCCAGCGCACGGGCTTCGGCTTTAATATTGTTCCAGACCAGATCCAGTTCTTCACACGGCATTGCTTACTCCAGACGTAATAAGACGACCGGCCAGTCTATGCTGGCCGTGTCGTGAGGTAACATCATTCCCTGCGACTAGTGGCTGCTGCGCTCGTCCTTGCGCGCACGACCTAATAAGGTCAATGCTGCCTCGCGCGCATTTTTTCCGCAATACAATACCTGATAAATTTCCTCGGTAATGGGCATCTCGACCCCAAACCGCTGCGCCAGCGCGCGCACTTCCTTGGTATTGCGGTAGCCTTCAACCACCTGACCAATCTGGTCCTGAGCGGTCTGAACATCGGCCCCCTGGCCCAACGCCATGCCAAAACGGCGGTTGCGCGATTGGTTGTCGGTACAGGTCAGCACCAGATCGCCTAAGCCGGCCATCCCCATAAAGGTGGCAGGATCGGCCCCCAGCGCTTCTCCGAGACGCGACATTTCCGTCAGCCCACGGGTAATGAGCGCGGTACGTGCGTTGGCCCCAAAGCCGATGCCGTCAGACATGCCTGCGCCGATGGCGATCACGTTTTTCACCGCGCCGCCCAGCTGTACGCCGATAAAATCGGGGTTACTGTAGACGCGGAAGCTTTTGCCGCAGTGCAGAAGCTGCTGCAGATCGTCAGCAAAAACGGAGTCCGTTGAGGCCAGCGAAATCGCCGTGGGCAGCCCTGCGGCCAGCTCTTTCGCGAAGGTTGGCCCGGAAATCACCGCCAGCGGGATGTCGTCGCCTAATACTTCCCGCGCCACATCCTGCAGCAGACGGCCCGTTTCCGCTTCCAGTCCTTTGGTCGCCCAGACGATGCGCGCATCGCTACGTATTAGCGGCTTAATCTGTTGCAGCACGATGCCAAATACATGGCTTGGCACCACCACCAGAATATTACGGCTGGCGGCCAGGGCAGAAGCAAGGTCGCTTTCCAGCGCAAGGGTATCGGGAAAAGGGACATCAGGCAGGAAGGCAGCATTGCAGCGATCGTGCTGCAATGTCGCGATATGTTTAGGATCATGGCCCCACAGAACAACCTGGTGGCCATTTCTTGCCAGGGTGATGGCAAGAGCGGTGCCGTAAGAGCCGGCACCGATAACAGTCATTTCAGCATTGCGTGCGTTCATCAGGCATCCTGATGTTGTTCGGCACCTTCGCCAGCCTGCTGCTGCAAATAGTTCATGAACAGCGCATCAAAGTTGACCGGCGCAAGGTTCAGTTGCGGGAAAGTACCGCGAGAAACCAGGCTGGTAATGCACTCGCGCGCGTACGGGAACAGAATGTTCGGGCAGTACGCACCCAGGCAATGAGCCATTTGGTTACCATCAATGCCTTCGATGGAGAAGATACCGCCCTGCTGAACTTCACACAGGAATGCATTTTCTTCGCCCAGCACAGCGGTAACGGTCACACGCAGTACCACTTCGTAAACGCCATCAGCCAACTGGGTGGACGCGGTGTCCAGATCCAGTTTTACTTCCGGCTGCCAGTCTTTCTGAAACACGTGCGGAGCATTCGGTGCTTCAAAAGAGATATCTTTAGTGTAGATGCGTTGAATCTGGAAAGTCATTTCCGTGTTGTTTTGTTCTGACATTCTAAAACCCTTGAGTGTTGTCCTTAAATACGCGTTTTTCAGGCTGCCACCGATTAAAGCCCGGTACAACCTGCCTTTTTTGCGTATGCATTAACGCAAGAGGGGATCAAGCCCACCACGCGCGTCCAGCGCATACAAATCATCACAGCCACCGATGTGCTGCGCATCGATGAAAATCTGGGGTACCGTCGTGCGGCCGCTACGTTTAATCATCTCTTCGCGTTTTACCGCGTCACCATCGATAGGTAACTCTTCGAAGGAGACGCCTTTGCTGCCGAGCAGCGCTTTTGCGCGATGGCAGAACGGGCAAGTTGCTTTGGTATAGATCTCAATATTGGCCATGACTGTTCCTCTGAATGTTACTTACCGCGCACCAGCGGAAGGTTCTCACCGCTCCAGCCAGCCACGCCTTCTTTCAGCACATACACCTGTTCGAAACCGGCTTTGATCAGGGCATTTGCAGGGTCTTGAGCCTGCATGCCGGAACCGTCAACGACGATAACCGGTTTGCTTTTGTGTTTCTCAAGCTCACCTACATTATTGGCCTTGATATCGTTTGGCAGCAAATTCACTGAACCGGCGATATGACCTTTGCGGAAATCGTCGCGCTGACGCAGGTCCACAATAACGGCATCTTCTTTGTTAATCAGACGGGTAGCTTCACCGCGGGTGATCACTTTCACTTTCGACGCAAAACCCTTGAACGATGTGAACAGTACAGCCCCGAGTAACGCAATCCAGGCGAGACAAAGAACGGGGTGGCGACTAACAAACTGCATAATTTCTTGCATGGGGGGTAACAGCTCCCGAATCAGTGATTAAAAAACCAGGAAAGGAGTATACCTGCGCGGTGTAGCAAATACAGCCAGCGAGCGTGATGGATTGCATTTTCTGCGGACTGTTATCAAAAAAAAGCCCCGAGACGGCGTATTCATTACGCTGCGCTACCGTTTTCTTTGATCTTCTGCGGCTATTTTATCGATTCAGCTGTAGTAAAATTACGCAAATTTTTTTGTCTTTCAGCATGAGGTTGTCGCAATGTCGGTTTCTAAAAAACCTATGGTACTGGTGATTCTGGATGGCTACGGCTACCGTGAAGAGCAGCAGGATAACGCTATTTTCAGCGCAAAAACCCCGGTCATGGATGCGCTTTGGGCCAAACGCCCGCATACGCTGGTTGATGCATCTGGCCTGGAAGTGGGTCTGCCGGACCGTCAGATGGGTAACTCCGAAGTCGGTCACGTAAACCTGGGCGCGGGCCGTATCGTGTATCAGGATCTGACCCGTCTGGATGTTGAAATTAAAGAACGGACTTTCTTCAGCAACCCGGTACTGAGCGGTGCGGTGGATAACGCGGTTGCCGCTGGCAAAGCCGTCCACATCATGGGCCTGCTCTCTGCCGGTGGTGTTCACAGCCATGAAGATCATATTCTGGCGATGGTGGAACTGGCCGCTGAACGTGGCGCAGAAAAAATCTATCTTCACGCTTTCCTTGATGGCCGTGACACCCCGCCGCGCAGCGCTGAGTCTTCATTAAAACGCTTTGAAGATAAGTTTGCTGAACTCGGTAAAGGCCGTGTGGCGTCTATCATTGGCCGTTACTATGCGATGGACCGCGATAACCGCTGGGATCGCGTAGAACAAGCCTATGACCTGATAACGCTGGCAAAAGGCGAATTCACCACGGCTACCGCTGTGGAAGGCCTGCAAAATGCTTACGCCCGTGACGAAAACGACGAATTTGTGAAAGCGACCGTGATTCGTGCTGAAGGCCAGGCAGACGCAGCAATGGAAGACGGAGATACGCTGATTTTCATGAACTTCCGTGCCGACCGTGCGCGTGAAATCACCCGCGCCTTCGTTAACGCTGACTTCGACGGCTTTACCCGTAAAAAAGTCGTCCAGTTGGGCGAGTTCGTGATGCTGAGCGAGTATGCCGCCGACATTAAAGCCGCCTGCGCTTACCCCCCTTCTTCTCTCGCCAACACCTACGGTGAATGGATGGCGAAGAATGACAAAACGCAGCTGCGTATTTCCGAAACCGAAAAATACGCACACGTCACCTTCTTCTTCAACGGCGGTGTGGAAGAGCCGTTCCCGGGCGAAGACCGTATTCTGATCAACTCACCGAAAGTAGCGACCTACGACCTGCAACCGGAAATGAGCTCTGCCGAACTAACCGAAAAACTGGTCGGCGCGATTACCGGCGGCAAATACGACACCATCATTTGTAACTACCCGAACGGCGATATGGTAGGCCATACCGGCGTGATGGACGCCGCCATTAAAGCGGTCGAAGCCCTGGATCATTGCGTTGAACAGGTTGCCAAAGCGGTTGAGTCCGTTGGCGGCCAGTTGCTGATCACCGCCGACCACGGTAACGCAGAGCAGATGCGTGACCCGGCGACCGGCCAGGCGCATACCGCCCACACCAACCTGCCCGTCCCGCTGATTTATGTCGGCAGCAAAACGGTGAAAGCCGTTGAAGGCGGCAAACTGTCCGACATCGCGCCGACCATGCTGACCCTGATGGGCATGGAAATCCCGCAAGAGATGACTGGTAAGCCGCTGTTCATCGTGGAATAATCCCTCCCCATGAGGGGAAAGGCGATTTATTCAGTCACATGGGGTGCAGTTCGACCTCTGATTTACGCCAGCGCGATTAGCGCTGGCGTATTGTTGTGCGCTTTACCCGCCCACGCGGATGACCGCGATCAGCTAAAATCCATTCAGGCTGACATTGCTGCCAAAGAGCGCAGTGTTCGCCAGCAACAGCAGCAGCGTTCTGCTCTGCTCGCCCAGCTTAAACAGCAGGAAGTGGCTATTTCAGCCGCTACCCGGGCGCTGCGTGAAACCCAGAACTCCCTCGCCCAGCTCAACAAACAAATAGACGCAATGAATGCGTCCATTGCGAAGCTTGAGAAGCAGAAAGCCGCACAGGAACGAAACCTCGCCGCGCAGCTTGATGCCGCCTTTCGTCAAGGCGAGCATACCGGCATCCAGCTGATTCTGAGTGGCGAAGAGAGCCAGCGTGGGCAACGCCTGCAGGCTTACTTCGGCTATCTGAACCAGTCGCGGCAGGAGACCATCGGGCAACTGAAGCAGACCCGTGAAGAGGTCGCCTCGCAGAAAGCAGAGCTGGAAGAGAAACAAAGCCAGCAACAAACGTTGCTGTATGAGCAGAAAGCCCAGCAGGCCAAGCTTGAACAGGCCCGCAACGAACGTAAGAAAACCCTTTCAGGCCTTGAGTCGTCCATCCAGGCAGGCCAACAACAGCTGGGCGAGATGCGTGCGAACGAATCCCGCCTGCGTGACCGCCTCGCCCGCGCAGAAGCAGCTGCCAAAGCCCGAGCCGACCGGGAAGCGCGTGAAGCGCAGGCCGTGCGTGAAAAACAGCAGGATGCATCGCGCAAAGGCTCAACCTACAAACCCACCGAAAATGAACGTTCACTGATGTCCCGTACCGGCGGGCTTGGCTCGCCGTCCGGTCAGGCTTTCTGGCCGGTGCGTGGCCCTCTCCTCCATCGTTATGGCGAACAGCTGCAAGGTGAGCTACGTTGGAAGGGGATTGTTATCGGTGCGTCTGAAGGCAGCGAAGTGAAAGCCGTGGCTGACGGACGCGTGATCCTTGCCGACTGGCTGCAGGGCTATGGCCTTGTTGTGGTGGTCGAGCATGGGAAAGGGGACATGAGCCTCTACGGTTATAACCAGAGTGCGCTGGTCAGCGTGGGCACTCAGGTTCGCGCCGGTCAACCGATAGCCCTCGTCGGGAGCAGTGGTGGTCAGGGTCGGCCCTCACTCTATTTCGAAATTCGCCGCCAGGGTCAGGCGGTCAATCCACAGCCGTGGTTGGGAAGATAAGTTTTGCTTCAATTTCGTCGTATTTTTGTTGTTATGGCTAGCCTGCTGGCCTGTTCCGCCTCGGCATTCGCCGGAAAACTTGCCATCGTTATTGATGATTTTGGCTACCGTCCGCAGACCGAAAATCAGGTGCTGGCGATGCCGGCAGCCCTCTCTGTTGCCGTGTTGCCCAACGCGCCGCACGCACGCGAGATGGCGACCAAAGCCCATAACGCCGGGCATGAAGTGCTGATTCACCTGCCCATGGCCCCCTTAAGCAAACAGCCGCTGGAAAAAGACACGTTGCGCCCTGAAATGAGCAGCGCGGAAATCGAGCGGATCATCAGTGATGCGGTCAGCAAAGTGCCCTACGCCACCGGTCTGAACAACCATATGGGCAGTGCCATGACCTCCAGCCTGTTCGGTATGCAAAAAGTGATGCAGGCGCTGGAACGTTACGATCTCTACTTCCTCGACAGCATGACCATTGGCAACAGTCAGGCCATGCGTGCGGCCAATGGCACCGGCGTCAAGGTCATCAAACGTAAAGTGTTCCTTGATGATACGCAGAATGAAGGGGATATCCGTCGTCAGTTTACCCGCGCCCTGGAGCTGGCACGTCGTAATGGCTCCGCGATTGCGATTGGCCACCCTCACCCCTCAACGGTTCGCGTCCTCCAGCAGATGATCTATAACCTGCCGGCGGATATTACACTGGTGCGGGCGAGCAGCCTGCTGAACGAGCCCCAGGTCGACACCTCAACGCCAAACCAGGCGCAGCCGCAGAATCCGCCAGCGCCGCGAAATCCGTTCCGTGGGGTCAGGGTGTGCCAGACCAAACATGCACCTGAGCCGGTTTATGCAGGTCATTTCTTTGCCGTGGTGAAAGAGAGCGTCAGTGAAAGCACACTGATAAAGTATTTTACCAATCAGTGGCAGGGCTGGGGTAAGCCGCGCCCCTAAAGGGCGCGGGAGTTTTTCTTTTCGTTGACCGCGACGGCTTTTTCTTCGTTGTGTGAATACCAGGCTTTGAAATATTTAAGAAAACTATAGAAGGTAGCGTATAGGCCGGTCACAACGCCCACTTTACCGCTTCGCCAGGCACCGCTGAATAAATACCATTTAAAAAACGCACCGATAGCACTGATTATTCCCCGGCTTATCGATGGTTTAACTTTCTGATATTTCACTAATCTCGTCGTGTAACTATTTAGTTTACTGAATACTTCATGCAATGAATAAAAGGTATCGTGACGGACGCGTCCCGGTATTTTTGTTGACTGGAGATACCCTTCAACTTTGTCATCAACGGGCCGGTCATTAAAACGGGCATGTGCGCGATGAAATAAGCGAACCGGAAAGTCAGGTGAGGATATGGGATATATCGTGCGAATTTCTTCCCCCAGCACGTACCAATATCGCGGCAGACGCCAGGCCTGTTCAGGTGAGGGTTCCTCCCCGGCTTTCAGTTGCAAAATAAAATTCAGCGTCTGTTCGTCGAGGATTTCATCGCTATCCATACACAGCACCCAGTCATGGGCAGCAAGGCTTGTTGCATGGTTCATTTGCGCGCCATGCATGGCATACGGGTGGTGATGGACGGTCAGGCCATATTCGTGACAAATTTCCAGCGTCGCATCCGAGCTGCCGGAATCGAGTACCACAAAATCATCCGCAACCACTAATAGCGGCGGAAGCACCTCGCGTAATAAACGAGCCGAATTGCAGGTGAGCAAGCACACCGAAAGTTTGAACATAATTATCCGTAATTAAAAGTTAAACCAATCGTCAACAGACTTTAAGTTTAATCCGGTTAAAACGTTACAGAAAATGTGCCTTAAGTGCTATTTCGGCGTAAAAATGTGAGGGAGATAATAAAAAGACGCCCGCAGGCGTCTTTATTTTCAGTTCCAGCTGAGGATAACCTTCCCGGATTGCCCGGAACGCATCGCATCAAAACCTTTCTGGAAATCATCAATACCAAAGCGGTGCGTGATAATCGGTGACAGATCCAGACCAGACTGAATCAGCGCTGCCATTTTATACCAGGTTTCGAACATCTCACGACCGTAAATTCCTTTAATAAAGAGCCCTTTGAAGATCACTTTATTCCAGTCGATAGACATTTCAGACGGCGGAATACCCAGCAGCGCAATACGACCACCATGGTTCATGGTATCGAGCATTGTGCGAAAAGCGGGCGGCGCGCCGGACATCTCCAGGCCGACGTCAAAACCTTCCGTCATGCCAAGCTCAGCCATCACGTCCGTCAGGTTCTCATTGGCCACGTTAACGGCGCGGGTGACGCCCATTTTACGTGCTAGTTCCAGACGATATTCATTCACATCAGTAATGACCACATGACGTGCACCCACGTGTTTCGCTACCGCTGCCGCCATAATACCAATCGGACCCGCGCCCGATACCAGCACATCTTCGCCAACCAGGTCAAAAGAGAGCGCGGTATGGACCGCATTGCCGAACGGGTCAAAAATAGACGCGACATCGTCAGAGATGTTGTCCGGAATTTTGAAGGCATTAAAGGCCGGAATAACCAGATATTCAGCAAAGCAGCCCGGACGATTGACGCCGACGCCTACGGTGTTACGGCACAGATGGGTACGGCCTGCACGGCAGTTGCGGCAGTGACCGCAGGTGATATGCCCTTCGCCGGAAACACGGTCGCCGAGTTTAAACCCTTTCACTTCCTGACCAATACCCACCACTTCGCCAACGTATTCATGGCCGACCACCATGGGTACCGGAATGGTTTTTTGTGACCATTCGTCCCAGTTGTAGATATGGACATCGGTGCCGCAAATCGCCGTTTTGCGAATTTTAATCAGCAGGTCGTTATGCCCGACGTCCGGTGTCGGAACGTCGTTCATCCAGATGCCTTCTTCCGCTTTCAGTTTGGATAGCGCTTTCATCTTACGTCCTCAGGCAATCACGCCCAGTTGTTTACCGATGCGGATAAACGCAGCCACCGCACGTTCAATTTGCTCAGGCGTATGTGCCGCCGACATCTGGGTACGAATACGCGCCTGGCCTTTCGGCACGACCGGGAAGAAGAAGCCGGTCACGTAAATGCCCTCTTTTTGCAGTTCGCGGGCAAAGTTCTGCGCCACAACCGCATCACCCAACATCACCGGTATGATGGCGTGATCGGCACCCGCCAGGGTGAAACCGGCGGCGCTCATTTTTTCACGGAACAGACGAGCGTTAGCCCACAGGCGGTCGCGCAACTCGCTACCCGTCTCGACCATCTCCAGCACCTTGATGGAGGCCGCCACGATGGCCGGTGCCAGGGAGTTGGAGAACAGATACGGACGTGAACGCTGGCGCAGCCATTCAACCACCTCTTTGCGCGCAGCGGTGTAACCACCTGATGCACCGCCGAGCGCTTTGCCGAGCGTACCGGTAATGATGTCTACCCGGCCCATCACGTCGCAGTACTCGTGGGAGCCGCGACCGTTTTCACCGACAAAGCCGACGGCGTGAGAGTCATCGACCATCACCAGCGCATCGTACTTATCCGCAAGGTCGCAAACCCCTTTCAGGTTGGCAATCACCCCGTCCATTGAGAAGACGCCGTCGGTGGCAATCAGCACATGGCGCGCCCCCGCATCACGGGCCTCTTTTAAACGCGCTTCCAGCTCCTGCATGTCGTTATTGGCGTAGCGGAAACGCTTCGCTTTACACAGACGCACGCCGTCAATGATCGAAGCATGGTTCAGGGCGTCGGAGATAATGGCGTCTTCTGCCCCGAGCAGGGTTTCAAACAGCCCGCCGTTGGCGTCGAAGCAGGAGGAGTAGAGGATCGCATCTTCCATTCCGAGGAAATCGGCGAGTTTTTTCTCCAATACCTTATGGCTGTCCTGGGTCCCGCAAATGAAACGTACCGAGGCCATACCGAACCCGTGGCTGTCCATGCCGGCTTTCGCCGCCGCGATCAGCTCAGGATGGTTCGCCAGCCCGAGGTAGTTGTTGGCGCAGAAGTTGATGACATGGCTTCCATTCGCCACGGTGATGTCAGCCTGTTGGGCTGAGGTGATAATGCGTTCTTCTTTAAACAACCCTTCCGCCCGTGCGGTCTCCAGGTCGCTCGTTAACTGCTGATAAAAATCCCCACGCATCGCAATTCTCCAGACAGGGCAAATTTTGGCACATATTACCCAAAGCTATACGTTGATACGAGATGACGCATCATTCATTGCGCATTTTGCAGCATAAATCACGCGTAACAATCTGGCCTGGTGGCGAATGGCTGTAGGGTGTGCAATGAAATGGTATGATGAGAGACATTAGTGTCTGAGATAGTCTCAGCGCTCCACAATTCAAAGGTTACAGTTATGATTATCGTTACCGGCGGCGCAGGCTTTATCGGCAGCAACATCGTTAAAGCCCTGAATGATAAAGGCATCACCGACATTCTGGTGGTGGACAACCTGAAAGATGGCACCAAATTTGTGAATCTGGTGGACCTGAATATCGCTGACTACATGGATAAAGAAGATTTCCTTATCCAGATTATGGCGGGTGAAGATTTCGGCGATATCGATGCGGTGTTCCATGAAGGTGCCTGCTCTTCCACCACCGAGTGGGATGGCAAGTACATGATGGATAACAACTATCAATACTCAAAAGAGCTGCTGCACTACTGCCTGGAACGTGAAATCCCGTTCCTGTACGCCTCTTCCGCTGCCACCTATGGCGGTCGCACCAGCAACTTTATTGAGTCTCGTGAATACGAACAGCCGCTGAACGTGTATGGCTACTCTAAGTTCCTGTTTGATGAATATGTTCGTCAGGTGCTGCCAGAGGCAAATTCCCCGGTTGTCGGCTTCCGTTACTTCAACGTCTATGGCCCGCGTGAAGGCCATAAAGGCAGCATGGCGAGCGTGGCATTCCACCTCAATACCCAGCTGAATAATGGCGAAAGTCCGAAATTGTTCGAAGGCAGCGACAACTTCAAACGTGATTTCGTCTATGTCGGCGACGTAGCGGCAGTGAACCTGTGGTTCTGGGAAAACGGCGTGTCCGGTATTTTCAACCTCGGCACCGGCCGTGCGGAATCTTTCCAGGCAGTGGCAGACGCCGCGCTGGCATTCCACCAGAAAGGCAGCCTCGAATACATCCCGTTCCCGGACAAACTGAAAGGTCGCTACCAGGCCTTCACTCAGGCTGATTTAACCAACCTGCGCGCAGCGGGCTACGATAAGCCGTTCAAAACCGTTGCCGAAGGCGTGACCGAATACATGGCCTGGCTGAACCGCGATAACGGCACCCATTCATAAAATCATTTAAGCGGTATCAAGGCGGCAACTGAGTGAGTCCCCAGGAGCATAGAATAACTATGTGACTGGGGTGAACAAAGGCAGCCAACGCAGAGACAGCTTGAAGGATGAAATGAATGAAAATATTGGTGGTTGGCCCGTCATGGGTGGGCGACATGATGATGTCGCAAAGTCTCTATCGCACGCTCAAGGCGCGCTTTCCCCAGGCTTCAATCGATGTGATGGCACCGGCGTGGTGCCGTCCTCTGTTGTCGCGGATGCCGGAAGTGAATGAAGCTATCCCGATGCCGCTAGGCCACGGCGCGCTGGAAATCGGCGAACGCCGCAAGCTGGGTCATCGTCTTCGCCAAAAGCGTTATGACCGATCGTACGTGCTGCCGAACTCGTTTAAATCGGCGCTGGTGCCGTTCTTCGCCAGGGTGCCACATCGCACCGGCTGGCGCGGCGAAATGCGCTACGGTTTGCTCAATGATATTCGCACGCTGGATAAGCAGGCCTGGCCGCTGATGGTCGAGCGCTATGTGGCGCTGGCCTATGACAAAGGCGTGATGAACAGCGCGAAAGATTTGCCGCAGCCGCTGCTTTGGCCGCAGTTGCAGGTGAGCGATGGTGAAAAACTGCAAACCTGTGCCGCATTCGATCTCTCATCAGAACGTCAGATTATTGGCTTTTGCCCTGGCGCTGAATTCGGACCGGCCAAGCGCTGGCCGCACTACCATTATGCGGAACTGGCGAAACAACTTATCGACGAAGGATTCCAGGTAGTGCTGTTTGGCTCAGCGAAAGATCACGAGGCGGGCAATCAAATCCTCGCCACCCTCAGCGTTGAGCAGCAGGCATGGTGCCGAAATCTGGCGGGCGAAACCCAGCTTGAGCAGGCGGTCATTCTGATTGCGTCCTGCAAAGCCGTGGTCAGCAATGACTCTGGCCTGATGCACGTCGCCGCGGCGCTTAACCGCCCGCTGGTAGCGCTCTATGGCCCGAGCAGCCCGGACTTTACCCCACCGCTGTCGCATAAGGCGCGGGTGATTCGCCTGATTACCGGCTACCACAAGGTGCGTAAAGGCGAAGCTGCCGAAGGTTACCATCAGAGCCTGATCGACATTACGCCGGAGCGGGTACTGAACGAGCTGAATGACCTGCTGCTGAAAGAAGAAGGGTAACGCATGCGGGTGCTGATCGTTAAAACGTCCTCCATGGGCGATGTGTTGCATACGCTCCCTGCTCTGACTGACGCTGCCCGCGCCATACCGGGTATTCGTTTTGACTGGGTGGTGGAAGAGGGCTTTGCCCAGATCCCCTCCTGGCATGAAAACGTTGACCGGGTCATCCCGGTGGCTATCCGCCGCTGGCGCAAAGCCTGGTTCTCCGACCCCGTAAAGGCGGAGCGGCGGGCATTTCGTCATGCCGTGCAGGCAGAGCAGTACGATGCCATCATTGACGCCCAGGGGCTGGTCAAGAGCGCGGCCCTGGTAACCCGACTGGCGCACGGCATCAAACACGGCATGGACTGGCAGAGCGCGCGCGAACCGCTGGCAAGTCTGTTCTATAACCGCCGTCATCACATCGCAAAACAACAGCACGCCGTGGAACGCACCCGCGAACTGTTTGCCAAAAGCCTTGGGTATGCGAAGCCGGAAACCCAGGGTGATTATGCTATCGCACGCCATTTCCCTAACAGTCGCAGCCATTCAACGCCTTACGCGGTGTTTTTGCATGCCACCACCCGCGACGACAAGCACTGGCCGGAAAGCCACTGGCGTGACCTGATTGGCCTGCTGGCAAACAGCGGCCTGCAGATCAAACTGCCGTGGGGGGCCCCCCATGAAGAAGCCAGAGCGAAACGGCTGGCGGAGGGCTATGATTTTGTTGAGGTGCTGCCGCGCATGAGCTTAGAGCGCGTGGCGCAGGTGCTTGCCGGTGCCCGCTGCGTGGTCTCTGTTGACACCGGGCTCAGTCATCTGACCGCGGCACTCGATCGCCCTAACATTACGCTTTACGGCCCAACGGACCCTGGGCTGATTGGCGGCTACGGAAAAAATCAATATATCTGCCGCCCGGAACATTCATCGCAGCTGAGCGACCTTCACGCAGCTGCGGTTTTTGCGCAATTACAGCCTTTGCTGAAAGCAGAGAGTGACTATGTCTGATTTTTTTACGCCGGAACGTCCGCCGAAGCGTGTGCTGATCGTTAAGCTGCGCCATCACGGAGATGTCCTGCTCACTTCGCCGGTGTTTACCGTGCTGAAAAAAAACTGGCCTGATGTCGAAGTCGACGCGCTGGTCTATGACGATACCCAGGCGATGCTCACCAGCCATCCGTACATCGATCAGGTGCACACCATTGGCCGCAACTGGCGCAAAAAAGGCTGGTTTGAACAGCTTCGCCTCTACCGGGCACTGCTGAAAAAACTCAAAGCACGGGAATACGACGTGCTGATCAACCTGACCGAGCACTGGCACGGCGCCCGCCTGGCGCGTCGTCTCAAACCACGGGTGTCGGTGGGCTTCAAGCCGGATAAACGCGGTGGACTGGCCCGTCGCCGCTGGGTGAAATCCTTTACCACGCTCTACCCGGCGATTCAGGATAACAGCCGTCATATGGTGGAAGTGAATCTCGATGCCCTGCGTCGAATTGGTATTCACCCGCAGTCTGCCG